>Ga0123355_10000303_pt1 | contig 63181 bp, 55 predicted proteins | sample TergutEmb28metaG_3_FD_89872 | JGI IMG/M metagenome (GOLD analysis project Ga0123355, IMG submission 89872) | Embiratermes neotenicus P1 segment gut microbial communities from Petit-Saut dam, French Guiana - Emb289 P1 | ecosystem: Host-associated > Arthropoda: Insects > Digestive system > Gut ...
CTCTATGTCCAAGATTTTTATCTCGCCTCGTTTGTCTGCTTGTCGCGTTCGCATTTCCATCACCAGCGACATTATATCAAAAAAAGCCTCTCCGGGACACCGGTGACTTTTTTGACAGCCTGATGGCTAGTCACACTAGCCACTTGAAATTCCGTTTGAGATTTTGTAACACATTTGTTATAATTCGAAAAGTGATTTATTTTGCGAAAGAGGCCGCCCAATGAAGATGAATAAAAATATAGCAGTTGCTGTTTTGGCTGCTGTGCTGGTAGTTATTATACTTGTGACAGACAGGGCAGTTAACCGCCCGGCACCGGAGGTTATTAGCGCTTATCCAACAAATCCGCAAGCAATAGCTGAAAATTATATACCTTCGCCAAATATCCCAACACAACGTAGTATTCGCGAAAATAATGAAGAAATACCTTCGATGAATATTTCTACGCATGTTGTCAATGGTCAATTTCCAACCCTTCATATCACATCATCATACAACCCTTTTGAGGTAGAGCGCGATTTTTGGCACAATGGCACACTTTCGCTTACTAATCATATAGACGCTTTTGAAAATGTAGATATACGCATTCGTGGACGTGGCAATTCTACATGGCTTTTTGGTGAGGAAAAACGCCCTTTGCGCCTGCGCTTCGAAGCGCCGCAGAGCTTTCTTGGGTCTGAATATATCGCACGGGACTGGGTGCTTATCGCCAACCATTTTGATCTTACACTTATGCGGACTTATTTGGCGTTTTATTTGGCGTCCCTTTTGGATGGGATGGACTGGACTGCGACAGCTCACTTTGTACATTTGTATATCAATGGCGAGTATATGGGGGTATACCAGGTTTCAGATGAAAGAGATATACAGCCGGGACGTATGCAGCTTATCTTTGATGAAGATCCATCTGTAAGCGAATATCTTTTTGAGCTTGATAACAGTGCTGTAAACAACGGCACAGAAGGTGTGGACTTCTTTTTTGCAGACGACATGCCATACGATATACGCTATCCGCGTAACGACCGCCTTAGCCCGGAGCATGTTGAATACATGCGAAATTTTGTTGAAGATGTGACCGAAGTGCTGCGCTCCCGTGATTTTGAGGCGATTAGCGCAGTAATGGATATTCCGTCATTCATCGATTTCTACCTTGTACAGGAATTGTTCAAGAACATAGATGTAGGCTTTAACAGCGTCTTCATGCAGGTGCGTGGGCAAGGGGAAAACAGGCGTTTGTACTGGGGGCCGGTATGGGATTTCGACCGCTCTACGGGCAATATGTATTATTGGTATACGTATGAACACTTGCACGCCGCTGTACGCAACCATTTTATGCGGTATCTTATAGCTACACCTGAAATATTCGACCTTATAGCCCAAAGATGGGCGGAAATAGCAGATAATCAAGTCCTGCAAATGATAACGCGGATACAATACTATGCTTACAATTATCAAAATGAGTTTGATCGTAATTTCGAACGTTTTCCGGTTTGGGAAACCATTCCACAGTGGATGACGCAAATGATCCCGCCGCACTTGCATGAAATTGATAACTGGTATGGGCAAGTAGAACATCTGCTTGAATGGTTTGAAGGGCGCATATGGTGGATGAACCAAATGTTTATTGAACAGGACGAATTGAAAGAATGGTGGATGGATTATTTAGAGGATTCCATGTAATTCTATTTTCGCAATGAAAGCGGGTTAGAAGATTGAAAAAAGGCAATGTGCTTATTTTTTTGATACGCTCAGTGATTAGTATACTTGCAATTGTAGCAATTTTAACCGGTTGTTCTGCAAATGAAGCCGATGCAAACATGCAGGTTATGCTTCCGGTTTTTACTGATATACAAATACAGCCTTCTCCACACGCAGCCCAAGAAACAATTGATGAAAAAGCATACCATTATCGGGATTTCCCCTCTCTATTTCTAACTGTGCCGGAACATCCCTTTATTCAAGCGCGCAGCCATAGGCAAAATGGCAGCCTGACTTTAGCAAATACTACCCCGGAATTTGCCTTTGAAAACATCAATATAAGCGTGCGCGGGCGTGGCAATACGACCTGGAATCATGGAGAAGGCAAACGCCCGCTGCGTATAAGATTTGACGAGCCACGCACATTTCTTGGCTCGGATTATGCCCACCGGGAGTGGATTTTACTGGCAAACCACTTCGACCGTTCGCTGCTTAGGAATCATGGCGCATTTTACTTGGCAAACCTGCTAAAAGGTATGGATTGGTCACCGTTTTCCCGTTTTGTACACCTGTATATCAATGGCGAATATTATGGCGTGTACGAACTGACAGAGGAGCGGGATATTGCCCCGGGCAGGGTTAATATCACATTTGACCCGGATCCGGCTATAAGCGAATACTTTTTGGAGTTAAACGGGCATGTAAGGGGCTGGCGTGCCAACGAATTTGAAGAAGGTGTCCATTATTTTATGGTATTGGAACGCCCTTACGAGCTGCGCTGGCCGAATGTGAACATGCGAAGCGAGGCTCATTTTGACTATGTGCACAACTTTATTCAAAATGTAAGCGACGCCATACGTACCCATAACTGGGAAGAAATTACAGGGCTTATAGATATCCCATCATTTATAGATTTTTACATTGTGCAAGAACTGTTCAAAAATTCCGATATAGGGCGGTTTAACGTGTTTATGCAGATACGAGGGCAAGACGAAAACCGCCGCCTTTACATGGGGCCAGTTTGGGATTTTGACCAATCCTCTGGCAACAATGCACGTGTCGAAAATCCTTTGGGCAGCTTGGTAGAGCGTCACCATTATTGGTACAATTACCTTATGCAAATCCCCGCGTTTCGTGATAAAGTAGCCGAGCGCTGGGACGGAGTAAAAGACAGCTACGTAGCCCAAGCGATAGCGCACATCCGCTATATGGGCGAAACCTATGAACATGCATTCCAGCGTAATTTTGACAGACACCCGTATATTATGGGCGATGTGTTCGAATGGAACTGGGTGCGTTCTTATGCTACTGCGGCAATTGATAATTTCCCCGGGCAAGTTGAATTTTTGGTCGATTTTTTAACTATTCGTACGCAGTGGATGGATGACTTTTTGCACGGCAGATTATCACCGCCGGAGTATAACGGTGAATACAATGACGAACATAAGAGGCAGGGGCTACGCACATATGTATGAGCAGATTCAAAAATATCTTGCAAGCGATATATACCCATTCCACATGCCGGGGCATAAGCGCAACCCGCAGTTTGCCCCGCCAAATTTATTGGATTTAGACATGACAGAAATCCCTGGTATGGATGTGCTTTCATCTCCAACCGGTATCATTCGCGCGTTACAAGAAGACATTGCAAAATTCTATGGCGCAGACTACAGCTTTTTGCTGGTGAATGGCTCGTCCGCGGGGATTTTGGCCGCCGTTTGCGCTACTTGCATAGACGGTGAAACACTTGTTGTACCGCGAAACGCACATGCCTGTGTATACAATGCCATGGTTATGTCCGGTGCTGTGCCTAGATACATAATGCCCGAAATCACTGCGGATGGCTTGGCGGGCGGCGTTAACCCATCTGTTTTTGATGATATGCCAAAAGGTGCGGTAGTCTTGGTAGTAAGCCCTACATACGAGGGTTTTGTTTCCGATATTTCTGCTATTGCAAGCCGCGTGCATTCCAAGGGTGGGGTGCTTATTGTAGATGAAGCACATGGTGCGCACTTTCCGTTTTCAAAGGGGCTTCCGTCGTCTGCGTTATCTCAGGGGGCAGATATTGTCATTCAAAGCTTGCACAAGACACTTCCCGCGCCTTCGCAGTGCGCGGTTTTGCATGTTAAAAGCCGGCGCATAGACATAAACCGTATAAAATTTCTCATAAACGCTGTACAGACGTCCAGCCCTTCATATATACTAATGTCTGTATGCGATTATATGTTGCGCAAATTATGGCAACAGCCCCAATTTTTTGAGGATTACATGTACAGGCTCGAAAAAATACGGGCACATCTTCCCGGTGAACAAAGTCCCGCTCCTTTGCGTTTATCCGGCAGAGCGCGAGTAGGGGAAAATGCCATATTTGATATAGATCCGGGCAAATTATTATTTACGTCGCACACGGATATAGGCGCGGAAGCCATTGCAGAAATGATGGCGAAGGAATACAAAGTGCAAATGGAAATGGCAACGGGGCGGTATGTTCTGGCAATGACATCGGTGGCAGATACAGATGAAGGTTTTGATAGGCTGAAAGCGGCTATTGATGGGCTTAACTCCAAACTGCCTATGACAGACATAAAAGAGCCATCACTTCAACCATTTTTCATGCCCGAAATTGTAATCCCACCACGGCAAGCTGTAAGCCTGCCGTCTAAGGAAGTATCTTGGGAAGATGCGGCAGGACAGATATCCGCGCAACTTGTTGCCAAGTATCCGCCGGGCATAGCCCTCGTTGCACCGGGTGAGCGCATTCCGCAGGGCTTACCGCGCTGGCAAAAAACCATACGTGTAATTGAACTTTAACTAAGGAAGGAAGATTTCGCCATGAAGTTGATGATTAAACTGGTAAAGGCAGCACAAAAATACTGGGGTTATTTGATTGTGGCGCTTGTTGCCATTGCAGGCTTAACAGCTGCCCAAATGTATGCTCCAGAGGTCGTTCGCCAGCTCACCCGCTTGGCCACAGACAGGGATCCGCGTCTTGCCGATGAAGCCTTGCGAATGGGGCTAACCCTAGCGGCGGTGTATCTCGCGCAAGTCATTTTCAGCTACATACGTTCCTATTACACACATTATGCCGCGTGGCATTTTGTGGCAGACTTGCAGGTAAAGGTTTACAGCAAATTGCAGAACTTATCCATGAAATTCTATCACGATAAACAAACCGGCGAAGTGATGTCTCGTGTTGTAAACGATACAAACCGTGTAGAATTGCTCATTGCCCATGCCGTGCCGGATGTTATCGCAAACGTGGCAATCATTATTGGTGTTACGATATTGCTGTTTAGGATAAACGTGCGCTTGGCGGTACTAAGCTTACTTGCGGTTCCTATTTTGGTCGTGTTGTCTATCATATTTGCCAAAATGGTTCTGCCAATCTTTCGCCGTGCCCAAAAAATCTTAGGCGAGCTTAACGCCAACCTACAAGATAATATTTCCGGCATGAAAGAAATTCAAGTATTTAACCAGCACCAAAAAGAATCCGAAAAAGTAACATCCAGTGCCAAAGGCCATGCAAACGCAATTCTTGCCGCGCTGCGTTTAAGTGCGGGGTATGGCAGTGCTGTGCAGTACCTATCACTTATTGGCACAGTGCTTGTTATTGCATACGGTGGACATATGGCGTTGTACGGGTATGTAGAAGTGGCAGACATTGTGGCATTTCTTATGTATTTGGCCATTTTCTATGCGCCAATAACCGCATTGGCACGCCTGAACGAGGATCTTCAAACCGCCATAGCCGGCGCAGAGCGCGTTTTTGAAATTTTGGATGCCGAAGAAGATGTAAAAGAAAAAGAAAACCCGTACGAATTGAAAGACGTAAAAGGTCATATCGTATACAAAAATGTAAGCTTCCACTATATAGAAGGGCAGCCGGTGCTGAATAATATTAACATCGAGATAAACCCCGGCGAAGTTATTGCGTTAGTTGGCCCAACCGGTGTTGGCAAGACTACATTTATTAATTTGCTAAACCGTTTTTATGACCCTGTGTCCGGCGAAATAGATTTAGACGGCCACAACTTGAGAGATGTGTCGTTGGCCAGCCTGCGCAATTCCATGAGTAATGTGATGCAAGATGTGTTCCTTTTTAATGACACACTTGCAGAAAACATTGCCTACGGCAAGCCCGGCGCAAGCCGTGAAGAAGTTATCGAAGCTTCTAAACTTGCCCGTGCAGATGAGTTTATCGCTCAGTTAGACGCGGGCTACGACACAATTGTTGGAGAACGCGGGATGCGCTTATCCGGCGGGCAAAAGCAGCGTGTTTCCATTGCGCGGGCAGTATTGCGCAACCGTCCTATTTTGATACTGGACGAAGCCACCGCCGCTGTTGATGTTGAAACCGAAAAGCAAATACGTGAAGCCTTGGATGATGTAATGAAGGATCGCACTACTGTAATCATTGCTCACAGGCTGTCTACTGTTAAAAAGGCGAATAAAATTATTGTGTTAAACGAGGGGAAAATAGAGGATATCGGCACCCATGATGAGTTGGTTGCACGGGGCGGGTTGTACGCGCATATGACAGAAATTAATATGTATGCGTAAATATCCACTCAAAAGGCAAAATATAACAATTTGCTCGTACCCTTGACGTAAAATTCGCTAGATGGTAACATTTATCAATGTTTGACATGGTCTTGGATTTTGTCGAAAAACCACCACTACAAGGGGTCGATATAGTGACACTTACAAGAAAGCACTACTTGGGGATAGGATTGGTTCTGTCTGCAGTTTTGACGGTAGTGTTCTTTTTGTATCTCCCTATAGAGGTAGGTGGGTATCGCGCCGGTAATGTACCGCTTTTGCTGGTTAATGCCGGTTTTTTGGCAATAACTGCGTCTACTATAGTCGTTGTTATCCTGATTATACTAACTCGTAACGAGCAAGTCCGCACGCAGTTGGCAACCCTGGGGCGTTTTCGTCACTTGCTCCGCTTAATGATTAAACGGGATTTTGTAACCCGCTATCGCAGAAGTGTTTTGGGAGTGGTGTGGTCGCTGTTAAATCCACTGCTAAACATGTTAGTTTTAACAATGGTGTTTTCATTGTTATTCCGTGATATGGGTATTCAAAATTTTCCTGTATACTTTTTGAGCGGGTCGATAATATATACTTTTTTTAATGAATCTACCACATTGGCAATGGGTTCGGTTACAGGCAGCGCAGGTACAATAAAAAAAGTGTATGTGCCAAAGTATATTTTCCCAGTTTCACGTGTTCTGTCATCGTTGGTTAACTTGGGTTTTGCCTTTATTGCTTTCTTGTTCGTGTTTGTTTTTACAGGAGAATCTTTCATATGGACAATGTTGCTTGTGCCAATCCCTATAACGTTTCTTGTGATTTTTTCTATAGGTATTGGGATGCTATTATCTGCAATGGCGGTTTTTTTTCGTGATATAACACATATATACGCTGTCTTTACCCAACTTCTCTTTTTTATGACCCCAATAATGTATCCTGTAGAAATATTGCCGCCACGAGTTTATCACCTTATCCACTTGAACCCAATGTTCCACTTTGTTACGTATTTTAGAGATTTGACAATAAACGGCACAATCCCCGGGTTGTGGACAAATATTGTTTGTATAGGTTTTGCTCTAGCGGCACTTTGTCTGGGGCTATACGCAAAAATATCTCAGCAAGACAAATACATTTTGTATTTGTAAGGGAGCCGCATGGATAATATAGATAAAAACATAGCAATTTCGGCTAAAGATGTCTCTATGATGTTTAACTTGAGCCGGGATAAGGTTATGGGATTAAAAGAATATGTTGTTAAGGCACTAAAGCGTCAGCTTTATTTTGACGAATTTTGGGCACTTAAAAATATAAGCTTTGATGTAAAAAAAGGTGAGGTTATGGGTGTGCTTGGGCTTAATGGTTCCGGTAAGTCTACTTTGCTTAAACTCATTGCCGGTGTGTTTAAGCCTACCAGCGGCAGCATAACCGTAAATGGATCTATCGCCCCATTGTTAGAGCTTGGTGCCGGGTTTGACTACGAATTTTCTGCCCGCGAAAATGTTTTTATGAATGGTGCGATGTTTGGGCATTCCCCTGCCCATATGGAAACATTGTATAACGATATTATGAATTTTGCGGACTTGTGGGCCTTTGAAAATGTACCGCTAAAGAATTTTTCGTCAGGGATGTCTGCCAGGCTAGGTTTTGCCATTGCCACACAAGTGACCCCGGATATATTAATCATAGACGAAATATTGGGCGTGGGCGACTATCATTTTGCACAAAAATGTGAAGCACGTATACAAGAGTTAATGTCTGGCGGTACTACAGTTTTGCTGGTTTCACATTCGATTGATACAATAAAGAGCATGTGTGCTCGTGCATTGATTTTGCAAAGCGGAACAATGACGGCAATGGGCCCGGTAGAAGAAGTATGCCGGATATACCAGCCAGAGGCATGACCCATGCTTACAATTTTACTTGCCACTTATAATGGCGAAAAATACTTGCCTGCGCAATTAAATTCTTTGCTTAACCAAACATTTACCCAGTTTAGAATATGGGTGCAGGACGATGTTTCTACAGACGCTACTTGGGATATTCTAAACGAATACAATGCTCGCTACCCCGGTAAATTTCACCTGATCAGGCGCAATACAAACTCCGGCAGTGCAATGAATAATTTTTTAGATCTAATCACAACAGTACGTGACGACTATTTGATGTTATGCGACCAAGACGATATTTGGCTTCCCAATAAAATTGAATTAACAATGGCTAAGATGAAAGAAATGGAGAAGGAATACCCGGGCCTGCCATTATTAGTGCATACAGATTTGAAAGTAGTAGATCAGGACTTACAAATAATAAGCCCCTCATTTAGGATACAAACGAAACGCAACTACAATCGTATGGCGTTTAACCAGGTATTAAACCTGAACAATGTGTCCGGTTGTACAGCTATGTACAACTTGGCTTTGGCGGAATTGTTGTATACCCCGCCAAAACACTGTGTTATGCATGACTGGTGGCTGCAACTTGTGGGTATGGCATTCGGGAAAGTAGGCCATATTAATGACGCAACGCTGCTTTATCGCCAACATGGCCAAAATGCTTGCGGTGCAAAAAATGTACGAAAACTATCTTATAAATTGGGCCGGCTGTTTAATGGCAGCCAGCTAAGACACGTACTTCACGAAACGTGCCGTCAGGCTGGTTGTCTGCTTGATATGTATCAATACAAGCTAACGGACGTCCAAAAGTATACCTTGCAGTGCTATTCTGCTATTCCGCAGATGAGTAAAATTAACCGCCTAAGAACACTCGCTAAGTTGCGCATATTTATGCCAAGCTTTAGCCGGAATATTGCACTCATATTATTTATATAAGGGAGGACGCTATGAAAGGTATAATTCTAGCAGGTGGCGCAGGAACCAGACTTTTTCCGTCTACGTTATCGGTGTCAAAGCAAATTTTACCAATCTACGATAAGCCCATGATTTATTACCCTATATCAACACTCATGCTGGCGGGAATACGGGAGATTTTAATTATTTCTACCCCAAGGGACATTGGTCAGTTTGAAGCATTGCTGGGTAATGGTTCACAATTTGGTGTGCAGTTTTTTTACGCAGTACAAGCAGAGCCGCGCGGCCTTGCAGATGCCTTTATTGTCGGCGAATCGTTTATAGGCAACGATAGAGTTTGCTTGGTGCTTGGAGATAACGTGTTTTATGGCTATGGCTTTACAGGGATTCTAAAAGCAGCCGCAGAACGGGAACAAGGGGCTACAATTTTTGGGTACCACGTGAGCAATCCGACAGAGTTCGGTGTTGTTGCTTTTGATGATAACGGCAATGTGCTTTCTATAGAAGAAAAACCGGCAAGCCCGAAATCCAATTATGCTGTACCGGGCCTATACTTCTATGATAACCAAGTAGTAGACATCGCAAAAAATGTAAAACCTTCCCCGCGTGGCGAAATTGAGATAACATCTGTAAATAATGCGTACTTGAAAAAAGGCCAGCTTAAAGTAGAACTTTTTGGGCGTGGCATGGCTTGGCTTGATACCGGTACACATAGTTCAATGCTTAATGCATCTGTGTTTGTAGAAACGATCCAGCAACGCCAAGGGCTATATGTATCTTGCTTGGAGGAAATCGCTTACAAGCGCGGGTTTATAACCCGGGGAATTTTGCTTGCACAAGCAGATAAAATGAAGAACACAGAATACGGCCAGTACTTATACCGTATTGCAGACGAGGATTAATCTATGAACATAATACAGACAGACTTGCCGGGTGTAGTAATTTTAGAGCCTACTGTTTTTGGGGATAACAGAGGCTGGTTTATGGAGTCTTGGTCGCTTGCAAAAATGCAGCAAGCTGGGCTAAATTACAATTTCGTGCAAGACAATCACTCATATTCGGCCCCAAAAGGCGTTTTACGCGGTATTCATTTTCAAAACAATCCGGCAGCCCAAGCTAAACTTGTACGTTGTGCAAGCGGAGCAGTACTTGATATTGCTGTAGACCTTCGCAAAAATTCACCAACATATAAGAAATGGGTAGCAGTAGAACTTTCTGCCGCAAACAAACGGCAATTGCTTATTCCTCGTGGTTTTGGGCATGGTTTTATAACCTTAACAGACGATGTGGAATTTTTATATAAAGCGGACGGCCTTTACAATGCAAGTGCAGACCGTAGTATCCGCTACAACGACCCGGAACTGGCAATAGACTGGGATATGACAAACCCCATTGTATCCGAAAAAGATGCAAATGCACCATTTTTGAAAGATAGTGATTGTAACTTTATCTGGGAGGGCTAATGATGACAATTTTAGTAACAGGCGGCGCAGGGTTCATAGGCGGCAACTTCGTATATTACATCTTGGAAAAGTATCCCTCATACAAGGTGGTTTGCCTTGATGCGCTAACCTATGCAGGCAACATGGAAACATTGGCAAAAGCCATGGGAAACCCACAGTTTACTTTTGTAAGGGCAGACATTTCCGACAGAGAGGCAGTGTATTCGGTACTTGAAACTTACAGACCGGATACCGTCGTAAACTTTGCCGCAGAAAGCCATGTGGACCGTTCTATTACCGACCCCGGGCTTTTTCTAAAAACAAATATCATAGGTACAGGTATATTAATGGATGCGTGCAGAAAATACGGTATAACCCGCTTTCATCAGGTTTCTACAGATGAGGTGTACGGTGACTTGCCGCTTGATAGACCAGATTTATTTTTTACAGAAGAAACGCCAATTCACACTTCCAGCCCGTATTCTGCGTCTAAAGCGTCTGCGGATTTGTTGGCGCAGGCGTATCATCGTACCTATAAATTCCCTGTTACCATTTCGCGTTGCAGCAACAACTACGGGCCATATCATTTTCCAGAAAAGCTTATACCATTAATGATTGCCAACGCGCTAAACGACAAGCCCCTTCCTGTATATGGCAAAGGCGAAAACGTGCGCGACTGGCTGTATGTAACAGACCACTGTGCGGCAATTGATCTAATTTTGCACAAGGGTACAGATGGCGAAGTGTATAATATAGGTGGCCACAACGAGCGTACCAATTTAGACGTGGTAAAAACAATTCTGCACGAGCTTGGTAAGCCGGAAAGTTTGATACATTTTGTAACTGACCGCCCGGGCCACGACCAGCGCTATGCAATAGACCCTACAAAAATTAGCAACGCATTAGGCTGGCTGCCCACTACTTCATTTGACGAAGGTATAAAGCTTACTATCCGGTGGTATTTGGATAATCGCAAATGGTGGGAGAATATCTTAGCCGGAGAGTATCAAAATTATTACGAAAAAATGTATGCGGGTAGGTAAACCATGAAAATACTTGTAACCGGCGCAAAAGGCCAGCTGGGATATGATGTCCTAAAAGAGCTTAGCAGGCGCGATATCCCCCACAAAGGCATAGACCTTGACGATTGCGATATTACAGATAAATCCGCAGTTTTTGCTGTAATTGAAGTATATGCCCCAACCGCAGTAATCCACTGTGCTGCCTACACTGCTGTAGACAAAGCAGAGGACGAACCGGAGTTATGCCGCAAAATAAATGAAGACGGCACACGTAATATTGCTGAAGCTTGTAAACAGGTAGATGCCAAGATGATATACATCAGCACAGATTATGTATTCCCCGGCACAGGCGACCATTTTTACAAGCCTACAGATGCAACGGCTCCTCTTTCTGTATATGGAAAAACAAAGCTGGCAGGGGAAAAAGTTGTGCTGAATACTTTGGATAAGTATTTTATTGTACGTATTTCGTGGGTGTTTGGGCAAGATGGAAATAATTTTGTTAAAACCATGTTGCGGTTGGGTAAAGAACGTGACACCTTGAATGTGGTATGCGACCAAGTAGGCTCGCCCACTTATACCGCAGACCTTGCGCCTTTGCTATGTGATATGGCTGATAGTGACAAGTATGGCATATATCATGCTACAAATGAAGGCGTATGTTCTTGGGCAGAGTTTGCGAAGGAGATATTCCGCCAAGTGGGTATGGATGTGGTGGTTAATCCTATACAGTCTAGTGAGTATCCTACCAAGGCGGTCAGACCATTTAATTCAAGGATGGACAAGTATTGTTTGGATGAAGGAGGGTTTAAGCGGTTACCTGATTGGGAAGATGCATTAATGAGGCATTTAACGCTCTAAATGTAATTAGATTTTTCACTTGAATAAGATAACGCTGTGAAGGAATAGAGGACCAAATATGCGTACACAAATTCCATTTGACCAGTACCAAAGATATAAAACGATAGAATTACTTGTTGAAGAAATTAGAAATTTGACAGAGATAAAGCCTTTAAAAGTGCTAGAAATTGGAGCAAATTCGCACAAAAATTTATCGAAATTCTTACAGTTTGATTCACTGTATTTTTCAGACATCTCTATCTCAGGTGAAGTGGATGTTGATCCACATTTTTTTATTGCCGATGCTACGAATATGCCAGAAATAGCGGATAATTCATATGATGTAACAATTGCTTTGGATGTTTTTGAACATGTTCCACATGAGAAACGAGAGTGTTTTATACAAGAAATAAGTCGTATAAGCAGAGTTGCTGTATTGATGTGCTTTCCTTTTAATACTCCGCATGTATTAGTAGCCGAATCACGTGCAAACAGTTACTATAAGTCAATTAGTGGGAAAGACCATCCTTGGTTGATTGAACACATTTCGAACGGATTGCCTGGATTATCACAGTTTGAAGACTATATTCAACATCAAGGTTTATACTATTCAAAGTTTGAACACGGTAGTATTGATTTATGGGAATTGATGATAAAAACACATTTCTATGTTGATTTTGCTCTGCACGCAGCCCCATACAGGCGTGAGATTGACGAATATTACAATAATAACATTTATATAAAAGATAGATCAGAGAAAAACTATAGAGCGTTTTATGTGATTTCAAAAAGTAGAGACTATGTCGCATGTACAAGCAATATTGTGAACAATGTTTCGATTAATATGTTAGATCAAGAGGTTATGTTTATAAGTCAGTATATTAATGATTTAACGAAGCTAAGTTCTTTGTCACATGAAAATGCTATTTTGAAACAACTTGAAGCGGTCTTTCTGGAAAACAGGCAACTATGGCAAAGAGTCAATCATTCCGAGCAATTGAACTTAGATATTACATCAGAAAACGGGCAACTATGGCAAAGAGTCAATTATTCCGAGCAATTGAACTTAGATATTACATTAGAAAATGAACAGCTATGGCAAAGAGTTAATGACTCTGAACAACTTAACGATGTGTTATCACAACATCTTAACGAACTTAGGTTACTAATGGAAGATAAAGTTATAACAATATCTAGTCTTAGGCGTGTAGCTATAGAGCATGAAAATTCTTTTAGTTGGCGAATTACAAAACCCTTAAGAATAATCCGAAAAATTCTTAGCAACCTTATGAGGAACAGAAAGGTATAATATATCATGGATGTAAGTATTATAATCCCTACAAAAAATGCTGGTGATTTGCTTGATACGATTTTAGAGAGAGTTTTTAAACAAAATACATCTTATACGTATGAAGTTATATGTGTCGACTCAGGGTCTACAGACGACACAATTAACGTTATTAAGAAATATCCTGTTAAGTTATTTGAAATACATCCAAGTGAGTTTGGACATGGTAAAACCAGAAACTTTGGTGCTGCACAAGGCACAGGTGAATTTATAGTTTTTATAACACAAGATGCTTTACCTTGCGACGAAAATTGGCTTGAAAATTTTATAAATGCAATGAAAATGGATGAAGAAATAGCAGGTGGCTTTGGTAGGCATGTGCCTTATGGGAACTGTAATGTGCTTGACAACAGAGATATAACAGTGCATTTTAAGGGCTTTGGTGATAAGGACACCGTATATATGTTAGATGACCCGGAAAGATATGAAAAAGAAGAAGGATATAGACACTTTCTAGCTTTTTTTTCAGATAATAATTCTTGTTTGCGAAGGTCTGTTTGGAAAGAGATACCTTATGACGATGTTGACTTTGCAGAAGACCAGATTTGGTGTCGTAAAATAATTGAAAATCATTATAAAAAAGTATATTGCCCGAGTGCTGCGGTCTACCATTCGCATAATTATCCTTTAAAGTCATATTTTAAAAGATATTATGATGAGTACAAAGGCATATATGAATTGCACCAATATAGAATAGCAGTCACACCGTTCAAAATTTTGCCTCTTTCATGTTGGCTAACTAAAAATGATATAAAGTATATTTTAACACTGGAAGCTCTATCTATAAAAAAGAAATTAAAGTGGATATATTATGCAGCAGCTAGGAATTTCTATAAAGTACATGCTGGTTATTTGGGTGGAAAATATCATTTGTTATCTAGCTCAAAACAACAAAAAATGGACATGAAACATTCTATGCAGTATTTACAAAGAAATATAATGTCTGGAGAGAATACGATGTTGCTTGTTAAAGTGAAAAATGTTTTGAAAACAGAAGGGATTTCTGGTCTTATTAAACGAGTCAGAAGCAGATTAAAAAGCCCAGAACTCATATCAATACCGATGATAACTGGAAAACGTGGCTTATCTATTAACTTTGCTCATAACATAGAAAAAATTCCATTTTCTAACGATGATTACAAAACTAGTAAGCTGAAAGATGATAATGTGTATATAAACTGGATTGTGCCTGAAGTTGGTATAGGTTCTGGTGGACATATAAATATTTTCAGATTTGCAAGTTTTTTACAGCAAAAAGGGCATAAAAATAGAATATATGTTTTTGGCGGGGTTGCCTATACAAGAGATGAACCGTTTAAACGTTTTATTTATAAGTATTTTGACATAGATAAAACAATAGAGTTGTATTGCAATACCAATAACATACAGTTTGCTGATGCTACTATAGCAACTTCATGGCAAACTGCATATTTCGTAAATGCTTTTGATAACACACTTAAAAAATTCTATTTTGTACAAGACTACGAGCCTTATTTTTATGCATTAGGGAGTGAATATGTTTTTGCCCAAAACACATATAAAATGGGTCTAGTAGGTTTGACAGCCGGCGATTGGCTTAAAAATAAGCTATCAAAGGAGTTTGAGATGAAGTGTACAAGCTTTTTATTTTCCTACGATAAAGAATTTTATAAGCCTATGAAAAAACGTGATAATATCAAAAGAGTTTTGTTTTATGCCCGCCCTGTTACCCCGCGACGCATGTTTGAAATAGGTTTGCTGGCTTTAACTGATTTTAATCGCAAATGTCCTGATGTTGACATTATTTTTGCTGGTTGGGATATAAGTGACTACGCAATCCCATTTCCTCATTTGAACGCGGGCAGTGTTAAGGTGAGTGAACTGAGTGATTTATATAGTCAATGTGATATTGTACTTACTTTATCCGGTACGAATTTGTCGTTGTTACCGTTAGAAGTTATGGCGTGTTATACAGCTGTGATGAGTAATCGCGGTGAAAATGTCGACTGGTTGCTTGATGAACAGAACTCTGTATTATGCGATTTATCAGTTGAAGATATTGCTTTGAAATTGGAAGATTTTTTCACCAACATAGATGCGTATAGTAAAATTGTTGAAAATGGATATAAATTTTCTATAGGTACAGACTGGACGCAAGAAGGTTTAAAAGTAGAAAAAGCAATATTAGAGGAGTTAGGCAAGCATGAATGATAAAATATTATTGCTTGGCGGTGATGGTTTTATTGGGAGAGCTTTGAGCCAGGTGTTGGTTGATACTGGTTGGGATGTATCAGTTTTTACTAATCATCTCTCAAATGACGGTGGCCTAATCAATGTGAATTATATATATGGAGATTACTTTAGCGATGAAATTTTTGATGTATTGCGCGAATATAAAAAAGTAGTTCACATGATAAGTTCTGTTAATCCTACAATAAGTTCAAAGGAACCATTACAAGGTTATCAGCAAGACTTAATTCAGTTTGTAAAAGTAATTGAGTTTTTGTCTAAAGGCGACAGAAAAATTTATTTTGCATCTTCCGGTGGTACTGTGTACGGTATACAAAATATTTTGCCTATACCGGAAGCGGCATTGGCAACTCCCATTAACCACTATGGTATGACTAAGTTATTTATAGAAGAAATTATTTATATGTATAATCGATTATATCAAACAAATCATGTTGTATTTAGAATATCTAATCCTTACGGTCCAGGACAGAATGTAAACTTGAGCGGTGTGGGTGTTATTGATGCATTTATAAGAAAAGCTATATTAGGTGAAGAAGTCTGCATATTTGGAGATGGAGAAATTGTAAGAGATTTTATTTATATCGATGATTTGGCTATAGCTTTGTTTAATATCATAAACAAAGATAAATGCGACTATTGCACTTATAATATAGCGTCTGGTATAGGTCATTCTTTAAACCAGGTGCTAAAACTGATTGAGAATGTTTTGAGTACTAAAGTGAAAATTAGATATATAGATAAACGAGGAATTGATGCAGGTAAGGTGATTTTAGATACGTCACGCTTTAAAGAGGAATTTGGTAATGATATAATTGATACTACAATAGAAGATGGTCTAAAGTTGACTGCTCAATTCTTGCAAAGTAGAGGAAAATGTGGCGATGGTTATTAAGGAAAAAAGAATGAAAAACAAACTGAGTAAGGCATTATTAAGGTACAGAAAAAGTATCATTTATGTTGCCGCTATATTTATTGCGTTTGTTTCACTGTTTGTTTATTATGACAGAAGCTATGTGAGGCCAAGGAGTTTGCAACATAATATTGCAACAGCTATATCTGCATTTCCTTTACCACCGGATCTTGTTCCTATTGACGAGATTATCAAAGACACACATATTGTTCAAACTTTTACGGGACAATTTGTGATTGACGGGTTTTCTGTTCGATTTGCTACATGGGCTAGATACAACGATGGAAGTATGATGGTTCAGATGTTCATTGATAATAGATTAGTATATGAGAGTAAAGTTGATTATATTGATGTTATTGATAATGCATTTCACCCTTTCACGCTTAACATGCCGGTTGCCATGAAATATGGGGAAATTGGAGAAATTCATATCACATCCTTATCTGGCTATGTAGGTAGTTCTATAACCGCGTGGGTATCAGCAAGTGATTTTTATTCAGATGGCAGTCTTTATATTAATGGTACGCTTAGAGATGGCGATTTGATGTTTCAGATTTACAGCATTTCATATCACTTTACGTTTATTAGAAATGTCTATTGGGTTTTTGCAATATTATTGTTATTACTTATTATTGGTGTATACTTCCTCATGAGTCGAGTGAATATTCCTATAGAAAAAGCATTTGTTCTTATTGCATGCGTTATTGGCACTGTTTATATCTTTTTGATTCCTCCGACGGCAACACCGGATGAGCCGATTCATATTAATTCAAGTTATGTGCTTTCTAACAGGATTCTTTTTTTACCTCGCGATACTATTAGAGTAGTAGATGCAACAGATACTTATTATGGTTTTTCTGTAAGTTGGACTAATATAAATGACTATAAACTTATTTATAATGGCTTTTTAAGACGTGCTGCCACTACTGAAATTATAGAGCAGCCTATTAACATTTTCTCTGAATATTTTCATTTGTATATGTTTAGTGCGTTGGGTATTGCTGTGGCCAGAATCTTTCAGTTTAATACTGTAACCATGTTGATTTTTGGCAGTATATTTAACTTAGTGGTTTATATAGTATTGACATATTTTGCTATAAAGTTGATGCCATTTGGCAAAATTGTGCTTTTCAGTATTTTGCTGTTCCCTATGTCTATGCAACAAGCGGCTTCTTTTTCTCCAGATTCAGTCGCCAATGGACTATCCTTTTTTGTAATTGCTTACCTTTTACATCTTATATTTCAAAAAGATACAGTAAATATGAAAGATATTGCGCTTTTAAGTATCACTACTTCGTTTTTATCTCTTGCCAGGGGCGGAATATTGTTTCCTCTTGCTTTTCTATGTTTGATGATTCCAAAACATAAATTCGCTACACTTAAAATGGCCTGGGCATACCCATATACATTGCTAATTTTACCAATCATATCGTTTCTATATGTTTTCATTAATAGGGCAATTATATCCACTGCTGCTATGCCGCTAGACTATAGAGGTGGAGCCTATACCTACTCCTTATCTTATATATTTGAAAACCCTATTAGTTTTCTAGGAATTGTGTATAATACACTTGTTGTACATGGTGATTTTTGGCTATTTTCTGCAGTTGGCCACTCAATGGCTTGGCTTAATATTAGTGTACGGCATACGTCTATAATCATGGCTTTCATCTTTATTACGCTTATAGTGGGCTTTACAAATGGTGTAAATCGGTTAGACTTAAAACAAAGAGTGACAATTTTCTTAATTTGTGCGGCCTCTTTTGGAATGATTCTGCTTGCGTTATTTTTAGGTTGGACGATTGTTGGGGATCGTAGTATTCAAGGTGTGCAAGGTCGATATTTCTTGCCGTTTCTGCCATTACTCCCTCTGCTGCTACAAAATTCTGTGATTGTACTTAAACGTAATATTGACAAGGAAATAATAATTGCACTTTGTAGCCTGCAAACACTGGCAATTATCAATTATTTTATATCAATATCTACGAGAGGATAATCGCTAATATAGGAGTAAAATATGGATTATGAAAAAATACTTATAATTATTCCAGCATATAACGAAGCTGATAATTTAGACTCGGTTGTTAGTAATCTCATTCGTAGTTTCCCTCAGTATGATTATGTAATAATCAATGATTCCTCTACGGATGATACGGAGATTATTTGCCAATACAATGGCTATAACTACATCTCAATACCAATAAACCTTGGCATAGGTGGGACTGTCCAGTGTGGGTTTCAGTATGCTCTACAAAATGGTTACAAGTATGCTGTGCAACTAGACGGCGACGGACAACACGACCCCACATATATTGAAAATCTTTTAGTTCCCCTTATCTCAGGCGAGGCAGACATGGTTGTAGGGTCTAGGTTTATAAATAAGGAAGGTTTCCAAACTTCTTTTATGCGGCGGTTTGGAATTTCTATTATTCGAATTGCTATAAAATTATGCAGCGGCGTAAATATTACAGATACAACCAGTGGGTTCAGGGCTGTTAATAAAAAGTTAATTAAACTCTTTGCCAAAGAATATGCCCAAGACTATCCAGAGCCGGAGGCCATTGTTACCGCTGTGCTTAACGGGTATAAAGTAATGGAATGCCCTGTTGTTATGCACGAGAGGCAAGGCGGTATATCTTCAATAAGTACGGTACGTTCGATATACTATATGATAAAAGTTCCACTTGCGCTTTTTATAAAAAGGTTGAGTATGACTAGAAAAAAGGTGGTTAAAGTTGAATAGAACATTGCAAGTATTCTTAATCATGTGCCTATTACTTTTTCTAGTGCTAATATTGCGTTATGTGAGCAAAAAAGAGTTAAACCTAAAATACTCTTTGACTTGGATTTTAGCAGACATAAGTATGTTGGTTATTACTATATTTCCGCAAATTATAGATATTATTGGCGGGCTTGTTGGCATAGCCGCCCCGGTAAACACTATATTTTTGTTTAGCGGCATGTTTATGATCCTTATCTTGCTAACACTTACATTTATAGTTTCACGGCTTAACAACCGAGTGTATAAGCTGACACAGGCTATTGCTTTGCTCGAGAAACGTTTGCGAAATTGTGAGTAATTCAAAGGGGGTACGGGCTGTGGATAGTTATCCGAGAGTGTTGATAATGGATCATAACGCTTTTCATGAAAAAAAGAATAATGGTAAAACAAAATCAGCTCTGTTTTCAGGTTATCCAAAAGATAAATTAGCGCAGTTTTATATTTTTAACGAATCACCAAGCTATACAGTGTGCGGTAATTTTTTTCGTATGACGGACTACGATATATTAAGGGCTAATGTTAGGTTTAAAACAGCATCTGGAAGAGTGTTGACGGAGTGGGATGATATTAAGCCAGAACATTTATATGTTACAAATCAAGACGATTTAAAAGGCTTGCATCGTATCCTTTATAAAGCTATGGAAAATAGATTGCCATCTATAGAATTAGCAAGGGAAGTTGCTTGGAGAAAAAGCATATGGCAAGCAAGTGATTTGATACAGTGGTTAGATGAGTACAATCCACAAGTCATCTTTACTTTAGGCAGTAACTGTGTATTTTTTCATAAGATAATTCACTGGATTAAGCAACGTTATAATACCAAATTATTTCTTTACTCAACCGATGACTATACCTTTGTACGGTCTGTTGTTTCCCCTATTGCATGGATAAATCATTTTAGATATATGTACTGGTTCAAAAAAAGTATAGCAAAAGCAGAGAAGTTTTACGCGATAAGTCCGGCTATGAAAAAAGAATATGTTAACAGATTCAAAATATTAAATGCAGGTCTTCTTACAAATAGTATATCCGAATGTGAATTAACGCCCGAGCCGGTTCAAGGCGGCAACTATATAAGGTTAATATATGCAGGAGGCATGCACTACAATAGGTGGAAGGTGTTATCTTGGTTAGGAGATTGTCTTGAGCAACTTCAAAAAGAAGGATGCTATGGAATTTTGGATATTTACTGCCCATCTCTGCCATCTCGCAAAATAATTGAAGCCTTAACTAAGTTTTCATGCGTAAACTACAAAGGATCTTTAAATTCGGAAGCTTTGCGTAATGAAATAAATAAAAGTAATGTGCTTGTTCATGTCGAAGCTTTTGACCGAGCAAGCATAAAGAAAACAAGATTATCTCTCTCAACAAAAATACCGGAGTACATGATGAGTAACCGATGTATTTTAGCCATAGGCCCTAATAAAGTCGCATCTATGCAGTACCTAAAAGAAAATAATGCGGCTTTGTGTATAAATTCATTAAAGGATATGAAAGATATTCAGCACCACTTGTTTGACTCAAAATTTAGGGGTGTAATGGGCAAAAGTGCGAGAAAAATCGCTATGCAAAATCACTCGTTGCTCAAAATGCAACAAGAGCTTTTCAATGACTTAATATTAGGCTAATAGGAGGAGTAGTGGTGTTTAGAAATTTAGTATTTAAACTTGTGTACTTTTTGGGTGATAAGGGTTTGGGGCTTCCTCTGAGTTTTCTTGCTAGGCTGGACGCAAGGAAATTTACAAAGCAAAGCAAGACAAAACTGAAAGCAATGTATTCGTATAAAAGCAGGGATAATCACATGAAATCTAAATCTCAGTATGGGCAGGAGTTATTTATTTATGAACAAATATTTAACAAAAAGCATGAAGGAATTTTCATTGAGGTGGGCGGCAACGATCCAATTTTGCTAAATAACACATATGCATTGGAGATGTTGGGCTGGTCTGGTATTGCATTTGAGCCTATGGATTATTTGCGAGAAAAATGGGAAGAGAAACGCGCGACTACATGTTATCCTTATGCAATTGGCGATAAAGAAGGTTGGATTGAATTTAATGAAGTAATAGAACAGGATGCTTCTTTGATGACTAAAGGGACAGCACGTGGACAAGGTGTTTTATCAAGTGTGGCAGGATATGGTCGCGATTTAGATAAATTGGGGAGGTCTTTTTCGATTAATACTGTTAAAAAGCAAATGCGCCCCCTAGAAAATGTGTTGTGCGAGCTTAACATTCAACATGTAGATGTTATGTTTGTTGACGTAGAGGGTTTTGAGCTTAACGTATTAAAAGGAGTTAACTTTTCTAAAGTTAGTATTGCATGCATTTGTGTTGAAGCGCCAATCCTTTATAAGGAAACTTGCGAGTTAAGAACCGTGCTTGTGAAAAATGGATATACATTAGTAGCTCATATCGGCGGCGATGATATTTTTTTACGCAATGAGATAGCCTTGTTAAAGAACAAATGATAAAAAGAATGTTTTATAGTGTGATTATATAACATATTAGATTGTAAGGAGGTGTGAACATTAGAAACATAGTTGTAAAAAATGCAAGTTGGAACACAGTTGGAATTATGATTAATTTAGTGTGCCAATGGCTTATAACTATATTTGTAGTATTACTATTTTATGATTATACAGAAGCAGGTATTTTAGCATTAGCTATGAATATTACTAATTTTTTCTTTTGTGTGTCCACATATAATATTCGAGTATTTCAGACTTCGGATGTAAAAGATGAATATAATACTGGTACGTATATCGCAGCCAGAATTGTAACATGTACCTTGTCTATTGTGCTTTGTGCGTTTTTTCTGTTACTTGTAGGCTATTCCTATAGTACTGGTGTAGTAATACTGTTTTACATGTTTTTTCGAGCCACTGAAGCATTTGTAGATGTTTATCATGGCATTAGTCAAAAACATTGGCGTATGGATTATATAGGAGTGTCCTTTGCCATTCGTGGAGTTTTATCTTTAGTAGCTTTTTTAGCATTAGGGCGGTTATATGGGCTTGTAGTTGCTGTTATCGGAATGGCTGTAGTCACAGCACTGGTAGGTATTTTTTATGATTACCCAAAGACAAAGACTCTTTCTAGCCTAAAACCCTGTTTTGGTAAATCTGTAATAGTGCTTTTAAAACATTGTTTTCCTCTGATGCTTACAATTTTGATTAGTACATTGATAGTTTCTTATTCACGGTATTCTGTTGAAAGAGTGCATGGCGTTGAGGCATTAGGAGTATTTGCATCGGTAGTCTCACCTACAATGATTGTTCAGGTTTTTGCTGCTTTTATATTTACTCCGCTTATTAATGTTTTTGCTGACGCACTTGAAAAAATGGACATCAAGAAGTTTATAAAAATATTTGGAATGTGTTGCTTCTTTATTATTTGCTTTATTCTAGCGATTTACATAGGTGCATACGTTTTGGGTGAGTGGGGATTAGTGCTTTTGTTTGATGAGCCTATACGTCCATATTCATATTTGTTTCGTGGTGCTGTTATAGCATCAGGGTTTACAGCATTTATGTGGTTTATGAATATAATTTTTTCAATAATTAGAGATATTAGAGGCATTTTTTATGCTAATATTATAGGAGTTGTTTTATGCTTTGCCATAATAGACAGGCTTTTAATTAACTACGGCCTAGCAGGCGCAAACTATGTAATGATAATAAGCCAAGGTGTGGCTGTTGCATATTTATTTATCCGCTTGTTTTGGTTTATGAAAACAAAAATGAAAATACAATAATTTTGCGAGGTGCAATATGAGCGTTTATACAGGTAAAACTCTACTCGTCACCGGCGGCACAGGCTCTTTCGGCAGCACAGTAGTAGACCATTTCCTAAACAGTGACTTAGCTGAAATCCGTGTTTTTTCACGCGACGAAAAAAAGCAAGATGACATGAGGCGGATAGTAAAATCCGACAAAGTAAAATTCTATATAGGCGATGTACGCGACCCCAGAAGTGTAGACACTGCAATGAACGGAGTTGACCATGTATTTAGTGCGGCGGCATTAAAGCAAGTACCATCTTGCGAGTTCTTCCCTATGGAGGCTGTCAAAACCAATGTGTTGGGAACGGAAAATGTATTGCTTTCTGCTGTGAAACATAATGTAAAAAGCGTGGTAGTACTTTCTACAGATAAGGCTGCTTACCCAATAAATGCAATGGGAATATCCAAGGCAATGATGGAAAAGATAGCCGTAGCAGCTTCCCGCAATGCTTCAGATACCAAAATTACATGTACAAGATATGGAAATGTTTTGGCTTCACGTGGTTCTGTAGTACCACTGTTTATAGAGCAAATTTTGCAAGGCAAGCCCCTAACAATAACAAACCCAAAAATGTCCCGTTTTCTAATGACTCTAGCCGATTCTGTTGATTTGGTGCTTTTTGCGTTAGAAAATGGGCAAGCCGGCGACCTTTATGTACAAAAAGCTCCTGCTTGCTATATTGCAGACTTGGCACAGGCATTAAAGGAATTGCTTAATGCGGACAACGACATAAGTATTATTGGTACACGCCATGGGGAGAAACTTTTTGAAACACTACTTACAAGAGAAGAGTATGCAAAATGTGAAGATTTAGGCAATTACTTTAGGGTACCTGCGGATCACCGTGACCTTAATTACGGTTTGTATTTTGCAGAAGGCCAGCAAGTGGAAGAACGGGAATATAACTCTCATAACACAGAAATATTGGATGTCGAAGGTATCAAAAAGCTTCTATTAAAGTTGCCTATCGTTCAGGAGGTTCTAAAATGAACATACTCATTACTGGTGCGGAGGGGTTTATAGGCAAAAATTTGCACCACTGGTTAAGCAATGTATGGAAAGAAGACACCATCCTGACCTATGATATAGGCGTATCAACGAATGGCAAGACATTAGCGGAGCTTTGTCGCCAAGCGGATTTTGTCTTTCACTTGGCAGGGGTAAACCGACCAATAGACCCAAAAGAATTTGAAGATGGAAATGCAGCGCTGACAAGAGAGATAGTAAACTATTGCCGCCAAGGTAAATGCCCGCCAATAGTTCTTAGTTCCTCTGCCCAAGCGGCCCAAGCAAATCCGTATGGTGAGAGCAAAAAAGCCGCAGAAGATGTTGTATTTAGCTATGCAAAAGATACCGGTAGCCCTGTTTATGTGTTTCGATTGCCTGGTGTATTTGGCAAGTGGAGCAGGCCAAATTACAACACTGTGGTAGCCACATTTTGTCACAATATTGCCAACGACTTGCCTGTTGAAATACGAGACCCGGAATTCGAACTTAGCCTTGTATATATTGATGATGTGTGTCGCTGCTTTGCGGGTGCGCTAGCAGGGCAAGTAGAAAAAGATGGCGGATTCTGTACGGTTGATCCAGTTCATTGCATAAGTTTGGGCCAATTGGCAGACATGGTGCGCTCATTTAAGAGCAGCCGTCAAACGCTGAATATTTTGGATATGTCCGATCCACTAACATTAAAGCTGTATAGCACATATCTAAGCTATTTACCGAAGTTCTCATATCCATTAGCAACCCATGCAGATGAAAGGGGCGCATTTGCAGAATTTGTAAAATCGCCAACAAGTGGACAAGTATCGGTTAATATCACTAAACCGGGCTACACTAAAGGAAATCATTGGCATCAAACGAAAGTTGAAAAATTTTTTACTGTTGGTGGACAAGGCGTAATACGCCTGCGTAAGATAGATGAGCAAACCATATATGAATATCACGTAAGCAGCAATAAACTTGAAGTAGTAGACATTCCTCCGGGATATACACACACAATAACCAATACAGGTATAGAGGATCTAGTAACAATTATTTGGGTAAACGAAATTTTCGACCCAAATAACCCAGACACATTTTACTTAAATGTTGAGGAGGAAGATAATGCTTAAGCTTATGACTGTAGTGGGCACTCGCCCTGAAATTATACGGCTTTCTGCCTGCATAAAGGCGTGTGATAAATATTTTAGTCACACGTTGGTTCATACTGGGCAAAATTATGACTACGAACTTAACGAAATTTTTTTCCAAGAGCTAGGGTTGCGTAGCCCGGATTTTTATTTATCTGCCGCCAGTGGAAGCTTAGGGGAAACCATGGGAAATATCATTGCGAAAAGCTATGATTTATTTGCCAAGGAAAAACCAGATGCGTTGTTGATTTTAGGTGATACAAATTCTGCCCTATGTGCGATATCTGCAAAGCGGCTTAAAATTCCTATTTTTCATATGGAGGCAGGCAATCGTTGCTTTGATCAAAATGTTCCAGAGGAAATTAACCGTAAAATTGTGGACCATGTCGCAGACATAAATTTGCCATATACAGAGCATTCCCGCCGTTACTTGTTGGCAGAGGGCTTTCGCAAAGATCATATTATTGTTACTGGTTCTCCCATGGCAGAGGTTTTGAACATGCACATGAAAGCCATTAAAACTAGCGATGTTTTAGCAAAGTTGGGACTGGAAAAAGGAAAGTACTTTGTGGTTTCCGCGCATAGGGAAGAAAATATTGATAATGACGAAAAATTTTTATCGTTAATGAACGGACTTAATTCTCTGGTCGAAACGTATAACGTTCCACTGGTATACAGCACGCACCCACGTAGCCGCAAACGTTTGGATGATAAAGGTTTCATTTTTCATCCATTAATAAGAAGCGTAAAGCCCCTAGGTTTCTTTGACTATAATCATTTGCAAATGAATAGCTTTTGCGTGCTTTCCGATAGTGGTACATTGTCTGAAGAATCATCAATGTTGGATTTCCCCGCAGTACTTATCCGTACATCAACGGAAAGGCCGGAAGTGTTAGATAGGGGAGTTTTAGTAGTGGGCGGTGTAACTGACCAGGAAATATCAGATGCCGTAAAGCTAACCCGCCATATGTGGGAAAATAGCGAAAGACCTACCCTTGTGCCGGATTATCAGGATACCAATGTTTCAACAAAGGTGGTCAAAGTAATACAAAGCTACACCGGAATTGTTAGAAGGATTAGAACGGGTGAGCTTTCGTGACAAAAATACTGGTGGTAACCCAGCATTTTTGGCCTGAATCCTTTCGCATAAACGATATATGCGAAGGTTTCGTTGAGCAGGGATATGAAGTAGATGTGCTTTGCGGGATACCAAACTATCCCAAAGGAGAATTTTTTGAGGGTTATAGTTGGGTTAAAAACAGACGGCAAGTAATAAACGGGATGAAAATTCGTAGATGTTTAGAAATTAAGCGAGGCAACAATAGCAATATTAGGATATTTCTTAACTATATTTCATTCCCCATAGGCAGCTTGTTTTCTCTTCCATATCTAATGCGACAAAAATACGACAAGATATTCCTGTTTCAAACATCCCCGGTAATGATGTCGCTAACAGGGATACTGCTTGGGAAAATAAAAAAAATTGAAACAACGATGTATGTTTTAGACCTTTGGCCGGAAAATTTGTACTCTGTTTTGAAAATAAAGAGCAAGTTTTTGCAAAAGTTTCTTTCTTGGGTTTCTAATTGGCATTACAAAAATGCTGACAAACTCATTGCAAATTCAAAAAAATTACAAGCAATTTTGCAAGAAAGAACAGGAAAGCAAAATGTAGCTTTTATTCCCCAGTTTTGTGAAAAAATTTATGAAACGGTCGTAGTAGATGAATCATTAGTCATTCGTTTTTCAAATACATTCAATATGGTATTTACAGGCAATATTAGTCCTGCACAATCTTTTGAAACCGTGGTTAGTGCGGCAAAAATAATAAAAGACATGGGTGTTAATAATATCGCGTGGATTATTGTTGGAGACGGGATGTCTCGGTCGTGGTTGGAAGATGAAGTGAAAAAAGCGGGTTTGGAAAATTCGTTTACTTTTACTGGGCATTTGCCCATTGCGGATATTCCTAAGTACACGCATATTGCAGATGGGTTATTTGCCTGTCTTTCCAAAAGCGACATGTTAGATTGCGCATTGCCGGCAAAGGTTTTTTCGTACTATGCTACGGGAAGGCCTATGGTTTTGGCAATGGATGGTGAGATTCAGGAGATAGTTAATTTGTCAGAAGCCGGGTATGCGGTAGATGCGGAGGATTATAAGGGGTTTGCGGAAGCCGTCCTTAGGCTGTATAATGCAAGCGATGTCGATTATTTACGAATGAGAGAGAAGGCCAAAGCCTACTATAACAGTCATTTTGAAAGAAATTTCAATATGAATAAATTGGTAAAAATATTAAAATGTAAAATTTAAACATCAAAGGCTATTTATCAAATTGTAATTGCAATCATTAAGGAGTGTTTTTTGTTGAAAGATAACAGCTATGAACAAGAGAATGTCTCTTCTAAATCCGATGCCGTTACTCTAGCTCGACTACATGTTTCAAAAAGGCTTCTAGTGTTTGCTTCTTTGTTCTTTTTTGTGTTCACGTTAGGTTGGATTGCCAGTCTATACACTACCGAAAAAAAGATTTTGGACCCCTCAAACTACTTCGCTGTTGAGCAAGATGATGAACCCGGAAATAGAATACAACAGTTTATCACATACATTGAAACAATGAGAACTGAAGAAAATGTAATAATTATAACGGCGCATGATGATGCTAGTGCATCATTTTCAACGGAACTAGAGGAATATTTTAATAGTATTGGATTATATCATTCTTTGATAGGTAGGTTTAGATACGCATATATCGCTATAATAGATAGTGGTGTTGCTATTTTTGAAAATTATGATGAGGAATTTTCAAGTCATATTACAGGGATAGGCCAAGGTCAACAAACGCACCTTAGCGTAGCAAGTGCGGGTTTAAGTGAAATTTTTAAAGGTGGTCGCACAAGCGTTTTGATAAATGATAGAGAATATTCGTTAAGTCAAAGAGGGTTAAATGTTGTTGTTTACAATAACAGACTTGGTGGTGTTGTTGATTCGGTAAGTATTGATACGCATCATGGGTTAGCCATGATAAGGGCTTCGTATATGATGGTTTTTGATGATGGGCTTGTGGAACTTGCAACAAGGAGGCTTTGGTTTGGGTTTGGGCAAATAACTTTACTTTTCATAGGCATAGCAATTTTGTTTTATATATTCTTCAATAGGCAGAGAGACAGGTTAACAGAGGGTTTGTTCAAAAAAGAAAAATTAAGTGTTTGCTTGGGAAGTGTAGGGGCAGTTCTTCTGCCTAATATTTTTTTATTCTATTTGTATAATCTTAATCATCTCAGGAATGACTTGATTTTTTCACATTCCATTTTTTTGATGTCATTATTTGCATTTATAAGCGTACTGATTTTTCTGCTGCTTATAGTGTTTGTAAAATGCAAGTATTCTGCTATGATAACATTAATTTTATTATGGACTATATTTTGGTTCTTTGGCTCTCTTTATGGACATATTACGAATTATTCGACAGTGGTTTCACCCGAGGTTTTCTTATGGGTACTTCTCTTTTGTGTGATGTTGCTTGTTTTGTTACTTCGGTTGTTTAATCCGTTTGTATCATTAGGCAAACCAGCATTTAACATGGCCTGCTTAGCAATTTTTGCTTTATTTATTTTCAATTTTGCACCCGCAGTAAATCATGAAATACTTGTTCGAAGAAATAGTGGAACTTTTCATATGAATAGGAATTTCTTAATAGACGCACAGCTTCCAAAACCTGACATTTACTGGATTCACTTTGACAATGCAGCACATCACTTATTGATGTATGAATTGTTTGACATAAATCCTGCTTTCATCTTAAATGAGTTGGAAGATAGGGGGTTTTTGGTTTATGAGAATGAACTATACCTTAATGCAGGTTCTACGGGTATGGCATTGCCGGCATTGTTTTCACCGGATTTTTATGACTATATTTTTGGCGAACTAATGAACAGGCATAGGGATTTAACCGATGGCCCAAGAGCTGCAGCTATTGCTACAGAGTTAGTGCAACAAGAATTTATACTTGATTACACGGAACTTTTTCAATTCTTAGAATTGCATCATGCTTTAAGAGCAAATGATTATACTCTCATAACTTTGGGCGTGCCAACCAATTATGCAATATGGAGTCCTTTCGATGTTTTCTATGACATCGGTATACGAAGAGGACGTGTCGCTAGATATTCTGCCCAAAATGAGACATTTTTACAAAGTTTTATCAACTCTAATACAAGGTTGTTACTGGCTAGAGCAACACCTTTGTCACTATTGTTTGAGGATGAGTTGCGGATTTCAAACTTAGAGTGGAATTTTTTCAGTGACCATGAACATCCAATTTCCAACTACGATAGTGATATGGAAATGAGACTATACAATGCGTTGATAGATTCGCGTTCAATACTGTCGCCGAGGTTTGTGCATATTTACAATGATTTTGCCCATCATGTCCGCTGGGGTTTGATTGATGAAATGACAAGACCTGGAGCAGACAATTTGGAGCGTTGGCTTATTGCATATCGCTATGCACTTGATGTTACGATACGCATGTTGGATTTAATCATTGCGAATAATCCGGATGCAGTAATTGTAATTCAATCCGACCATGGGTTGCGCGGTGCTGGGAATTGGCTTTTACCTGAGGATGTAATAAGGCTTCAAGATTCGGTTTTTTCTGCAGTCCGAATACCCGATGCATATGGTGGATTGGATGCACCAGTACACCCGTTAAATATTGCACGAGAGTTAGTTAATCGCTTTGTGGGACAAAATTATACACTGCTTCCTTAGAGGAAAGGCTATTGAAGGCAAAAAAATAAAAAAGGACGTGTATTTATGTATTTAGACCCAGGCTTTGGCGGGATGCTCCTCCAAGTGATTGTAGTAATTGCCGCGGTTGGTGGAGGAATATTATTTTCCTTGCGCAAAAAAATTAAAAACTTATTTTCAAAAAAAGACAACAAAAAAGCCCCTATTTCTAAACAAGTGCAAATAGATATTGAAGACGATGCTTTAGATATTTTGGAAGACTAATTCGGGATGGTGTAACGCTTGGATTTTATTAATACAGTTCTTGGTACTCCGTTAGGGTACATTATTTACATTGCCTATCGGGTTACAGGCAGCTATGGTTTAGCAATAATTATTTTTGCTATTATTGTTAAGATCGTACTGTTTCCTATCATGATATTGGCGCATAAAAACTCTATTCGCCTATTGCAATTACAACCGGCACTTAATGCCATTAAAAATAGGTTTACAGGCGATAAAGACGGGCTTAACGAAGCGCAACACCAGCTTTTTACTAAAGAGCGGTACAATCCGTTGCTGGGAATTGTGCCATTATTTATGCAACTCCTTTTGATAATGGGTATGTTGCAGGTTATGTATCGCCCATTGCAGCATATACTCCGTTTGGATGTAAGCGTTATAGCTGTATTGGAACAAACCTTATACACGCTAGGTATAGAAAGTGGTTTTGCGCCACAGTTAGCCATAATGGAAGCATTTCCGTTAAACCGTGAAACATTTCATGTTGTACTGGACGGTTTTGCTAATGGTGATTATATTTTTCGCACTATAGATGCCACAAACATGCATTTTTTGGGGCTTAATTTAGGCATCACCCCTTCATTTTTGCACCCATCATTGGAATTGATAATAATTCTATTTTCGGGAGTTGCCGCATTTTCTTTTTGCTTAGTCCAAAATTATATTAGTCCAGGCGCACTTAGTCAAAGTGGACGCACAAATAAAGGGCTCACTATTTTCACAGTTGGGCTTTCGTTGTATTTTGCATGGGCGTTGCCGGTGGGCGTTGGCTTGTACTGGACAGTTGGTAATTTTACTGCCATTGGTGTGGTTATATTATTGAATGTATTATACCCTCCTAAAAAATTAGCAGCCGATGCTTTGGTACATTTGCAAGCAATACGCAAGACACCTGAGCAGTTACAGGAAGAAAAGCGGATTAAAAAGGAACTCCGCGTAAGAGAGAAAATAGATGCTGCCTGTTTTAGGGCCGCAAAAAAGCAAGTAGTGTTTTATGCTATATCAGGTGGCCATTATAAGTACTATGCAGAAATTATTGACTATATCCTTGATAATTCTGATATAACTATACACTACCTTACAAATGATCCTAATGATGCGCTTTTCCAACATGCGTCAAAAGGCTTGATTCCGTACTATGCAGGTCATACTAAAACAATAAGTTTAATGCTTAAGTTAGAAGCTGACATAATGGTTACGACAGTACCGGATCTTCAAAATTATCATATAAAGCGGTCTATAGTACAGAAAGATATCGAATATGTTTATGTTTTCCATGGCTTTACAAGTATGCATATGGTAATGCGTCCGGGGACATTGGATTACTATGATACTGTATTTTGCGTTGGTCCGCATCATGTTAAAGAAATACGCCGTTCCGAGGAACTGCGCAATACACATAAGAAAAAATTAATTAAAGCAGGATATGGTATGCTTGATCGCTTACTTACGCAGTACGAATGCAAAAGAGAAAGGCCTAATGTAAAGCCGCTCATTCTTATCGCACCCTCATGGCAAAGTGAAAATATTATGGAGTCGTGCATAAACCATGTACTAGAGCAACTTTTAGATTGTGGATATAAAGTTGTTATAAGACCGCACCCGGAATATATTAAAGCCTATGGAATTGCACTTGCAAAGTTGCAAGAACAGTATATGGATTATGTGAAACGAGATGAACTAGGCTTTGAGGTTGACTTCAAAGAAAGTGCGTCTATGTACCTATCAGATATAGTTATCACAGATTGGTCTAATACAGCTTACGAATTTTCATTTACTACAAAACGCCCTGCTATATTTATCAACACACCGATGAAGGTATTAAATCCGAATTATACGGATTTAGGTATAGAACCATCTGATATTTTCCTACGCGATAAAGTAGGTGTGTCTATTGATGTTGATAAGCTTGACGAGCTAGGTAATTTGGTAAGAGATATGTTAAAGAATGGGGAAATGCACAAGGAACAAATTGCAAAAACCGTTGACGAATTTATGTACTACCCAAGAAGAAGTGGACAAGCCGGAGGAAAGTACATCATAGACAGGTTAGCTGGCAGATTAACTAATATAACTAATTTTTGATAGGGTGGCTTAAATATGGTTATAGCTATTGTTTTAGCAGGTGGAAGTGGCATACGTTTCGGAGATAAAATACCAAAACAGTTTATTGAAGTACATGGAAAGCCTGTTATTATTCATACACTAGAGCGTATTAATAATCATCCGAAAATTGATGAAATTATTGTACCCTGTATTCCTGAATATATTGAACAACTGCGTGACATGGCAGAGAAGTTCAATATTACTAAACTAAAAAACATAATTCCGGGCGGTATAACATTTCAAGAATCCATGAAAGCTTGTGTATACGCATTATATGACCGTTGTAGTAATGATGATATTATATTGCTTCATATGAGCATAAGTCCTATGATAAGCGATGATATATTATCTGATTCTATAGACGTATGCAAAACACATGGCAATGGATACTCTGCCCATCCGTCGTATTTATGTATGTGTGAAAAAACTGGAGAGAATTTTTCGGATAAATTTCTTGATCGTGATTTAATATTTGGACTAAACACGCCACAAACTCACTATTACGGCAAACTTTTAGAAATTTATGAAAAGGCAAAGAAGGACAATTTCGATATTAACTCACAACCACATTTATCAAGTTTAATGTTTGCCTATGGCGAAAAGTTGTACTTTTCAAAATCATCTTCGCTTAATATAAAAATAACAACGCAAGATGATTTGAAGTTGTTTGAGGCATTGCTAATAACAAAAGAGATGAGTGACAATTAATGTTAACAATAGCGGAATTTAGTTTAATAAAAAATATTAAAACGAATAAACCTATTGATGCAATAATGTATAGTTACCCCGGTGCAGATATTTCTTTATATAAACATATAAGCAGTGAAGAAGCATTGCAAAGTCTTGAATTAAAAGGCTATGTAAAAAACCTTAAACTCACTGCTTTGGGTGAAGCAGAGATTGCCTTATGTAAAGTAAAAAATGCCGTAATTTTAGCTGCAGGAAATGGAGAGCAGTCTCAAAAAGCCGTGTATTCCCTACCTAAGGGTTTGTATAAAATTAATGGTGAGCCTATTATTGAACGCCAAATCAAGCAGCTTAAGACAGCAGGTATTGAGGTTATATATATTGTTGTCGGAATAAAAAAAGAACAGTATTTTTATCTTGAAAATAAGTATGGAGTAAAAATTGTGGCTTCACTTGATTCAAACAAAGGTAATATATGTTCTATTAATAGTGTTTTATCATATTTGAACAATACTTATATTTGTAATTGTGATAACTATTTTGAGGATAATCCTTTTGAAATGTATGAATATAGAGCCTTTCATGCCACACAAGATAAAGACAACACATCCAGAGAATACTCTATAACAAAAAATTTGGATACACGAATAACGGGAATTTCAATTGTAGATCATCCTGCGGAATGCTTATTTGGCCACGCATATTTTGATCGTGATTTCTCTAAAAAGTTTAGGTTTTTCTTGAGTAATGAAATAAATATCTTTAGAACAGATATTATGTTTTGGCAAGAGTTTTACCACAAGCACATTACAGACTTGGATTTGTATGCAAAAAAATATAGAAAAGGTTTTATACACGAATTTGATTCAATTATTCAGTTGCAAGAAATTGATTCATTATTCATTGAAAATGTCAGTAATTTAGCAGTTGAACAAATAGTTAAAACTCTATGTTGCGCTAAAACTGATATCGAGAATGTTAAGCTATCGCCTAAAGGTTTATCTAATTTTATTACTACGTTCAGCGTTTTTGATAAAGAATACATTTTGCGTTTTCCGGGTATTGATTCTAATATTGTCTTTAACCGTAATAAAGAGGTAATCGTTCAGAAAATCGCATTTGAAAATAAAATTGATAACACATATATCCATCTGGATGAATCGGGTTTGAAGATTGCAAAATTTGTTCCTGATTGTGTCGATGTTTCTGAAATTTATTACAAAGATTTGGATTTAATGAGGCGCTTAGTTAAGAAAGTAAGAATATTACACCACGTTGAATTGAATGAGGTGCAGAAACAGGTATTGGCTTATAACCCAATTGAAGCGGCCGATGTGCTACTGAAGGAAGCTTGCAAAACAAAAGGAAACCTTTTTGAAATGTTTTCTAATATGCGTGACGGTGTGCATAAGTTGTTTGTACATCTCGAAAAAGATGGTATTAAAAAGGTGGTTTCGCATAATGATATAAATCCTGCAAATATTCTACTTAATAAAGACTCATTCGAAATTATTGATTGGGAATTTGGAGGATATAATGACCCTGCGTTTGATTTCGGAAGGATCATAGATGGCTATGACTTTGATGATAACAGAATAGATGAGTTGCTTGAGGTGTATTTTGGACGTAAACCCACGTTAATGGAGCGTCGCCATTGGATTGGATATATTGCAATACATGGATGGTACTATTTTTGTTGGGCATTGTACAAAGAAAGCGTGGGCTTTGAAACATTGTTTTGGATGCATTATTTCTATAAACGTATAAATAGTGTTTTGCGGTATTTAGAGGTTATTAACTAGTGGTTTTGTCAATAAAAAATGCACCCAACGGCATTCTGCCACTAGGTGCATTTCATTCCTAATACAACCAATTTGCGTTCAATAGCAATATATCTTCTCCATTACAGCTATAAAATCGGTGGTAAATTCCGTTGTAACAGTTAGCGAGACATCATGAACAGATCGTATGCTCGTTTGATAAGCCAGTGCTGGCGAAAATGAGCATCTCACTTCAGCTACGGTATATCCCATTTCTTTTTAATATATACAAATAGTTACTTGAAACAACTATCCTTCCAGTATATTGACATTGTTGAAGATTATGTTATTTTATAGCCTAATTTCTTTGTAATTTTTACATTATGATGTTATAAGCATCAAGGAGGGATTTCATGGGCAGTAAAAAAACTAAATCTACCAAAGGCTTCACCTTAATGGAACTCATTATAGTAATGGCGCTTCTTGCAATCATTGCCGCCATTTTAATACCAATGTTCCTAAACACAACAGACCGGGCGCGGCTTAGAAGTGACATACAATCTGCGCGGGTTATTCAAAATGCTATAGACTTATATAGGGTAGAAACCGGGCGTACTCCTGCCGGCGCAAATGTGGCCGATATCATGGCAACATTATCAGATGCAGGCCATTTAGACTTGCGCAATGCGACCGAGCAAACAGAAGGTGCAATATGGACGCAAGATAGTACACGTGGTATAGTAGTAGATATTAGTGCAAGTCCACCAAATGTGCGTGATGCATATGCTAATTTACCGGATGCGGAGCGACGATTGGTAATTGGGACAGGCACAGGTTCCTAATCTAAAGATATTGGCACCTTGTAAGAGGAGTGCAATACCACAATGAAGTTGCGGTTTTACATGAAAGTTTTCTTATACGCACTGATGGATTGCTTTTTCCATTGGGTCAGCTGGATAGGTGCGGTATTCGTATTCGCCTATCTTTTTGTGTCGGAAGTGCCCTTGCCCTTTCGCCAACTGGATATACAGGTGGTAAACCATCATATTATACACATTGTAGTTGCTAATGTTTTTTTCTTCATTGTTTGCGGCGTGTATAAAAGTTTGTGGCAGCATTCGGGGATTGGTACGCTGGTACGCATTACCACGGCAGTGCTGCTTTCTACATTTTCGGTTTATGTATCTATACGGCTGCATCTTGGGTTTTGGATTAACCCGGGTATTGGGGTTATGGCATTTTATTTTTTGCTTACGCTTTCTCTTGCGCCGCGGGTTTATAAGCGTGTGTTGGAAATTCTTATTTCATATTTGCGCAATTATGTACGCCTGTTGCCGCGGCATAGCGAGCCAGATGCGATTCGCACCTTACTTATCGGGGCAGGGGAGAGTGCGTCGGGTTTGATGTTGCACACCAGCCAGCAGGGGGTTAGGCCGCGTAAGATTTTAGGCGTGTTGGATAACGACCCGCGCAAACATGGGTATGCGCTGCATGGTGTAACCATTCTTGGCGGTGACGAAAAAATTCCCCAACTGGTTAAGGATTTAAATATTGACGAAATTATTGTAGCTGTGCCGTCTATGGATAACGCGGATTTAAGGAGAATTGTACGCCTTACGCCCGTTAACCGTTGCAAGGTACGGCTTCTTTCGGGCTTGTCTGCGGATAAGGCATCGGATATGTTGCGTGAGGTTAACATTACGGACTTGCTGGGGCGGCACGAAGCGGAGCTAAACGCCGCAGAGCTTAACGCTTGGATAAGCAAAAAAGTGGTAATGGTAACCGGCGGCGGCGGGTCTATTGGAAGTGAGTTGTGCCGCCAGCTTTTGCAGTTGGATGTCGAAAAAATTGTTATATACGAAATTTCAGAGAACAACGCTCACAATTTGAAAGAGGAGCTTAAAGTAAAGTTTGGGCAAACCGGGCGGTATAAAGTGGCGGTGCGCATTGGGTCTATCCAAGATGAAGCGCGGCTGGAGCAGGTTTTTGACGAGTTTAAGCCGTCCGTGGTTTTTCATGCCGCGGCGTACAAGCATGTACCGTTAATGGAAGAATGCCCACGTTTGGCTATAGACAATAACGTACTGGGGACTTACCGTACTGCCAAGGCCGCAATCCGTCATAATGTGGGGCGTTTTGTTATGATTTCTACAGACAAGGCGGTTAACCCTACCAATGTGATGGGGGCAAGCAAGCGGCTGGCAGAACTTGCGACTTTGGGACTAAATGAACAAAAAGTGACGGAATTTGTGTGTGTGCGGTTTGGCAATGTGCTGGATTCCAACGGCAGTGTCATTCCAATATTTAAGCGGCAAATTGAATCGGGAGGCCCTGTGACGGTTATGCACCCGGAGATTGTACGCTACTTTATGACCATTACGGAAGCGGCGCGGCTTGTACTAGAGGCCGGTGCAATGGCGGCTGGTGGGGAAATTTTTATCCTTGATATGGGCGAGCAAATTAAAATTGTTGACCTTGCGGAAAGCCTTATCCGCATGGCGGGGCTTACACCGGATGTGGATATAAAAATAGAGTTTGTGGGGTTGCGCCCCGGCGAAAAATTATATGAAGAATTGATTTTAAACGAAGAAGGGCTTACAAAGACGGTGCATGATAAAATTTTTGTGATAAAGCCTGTTGCCGCGCCTAACCAGGCGGAACTTATGGCAGAGTTAGAAAAAAATATCCCCGACACTGGAGACACGAGGGAATTAATTAAACGATTTGTACCGGAGTATATGCCTGATGGAAGCGGAGAAATTGAAGAATGAAAAATGTATTGGTAGTAGGCGAGGGTAGCTATATTGGGGAATCTTTTGCACGCTACGCCGCCCGAAGGTACAATATTAAAACTATTTCTGTAAAGGGTGACAAATGGAAGGATGCAGATTTTTCTAATACCGACAGCGTATTGCATTGCGCAGGTATCGCTCATGTTGCCCAGAAAAAAGATATGCGGCAGCTTTACTATGCTGTGAATTGCGACTTGGCTGTGAATGTGGCAGAAAAAGCTAAAGCCGCGGGAGTTAAACAGTTTGTATTTTTAAGCAGCATGTCGATTTATGGTAGTGGCGAGCGTGTGATAACGCCAGAAACAAAACCGAATGCTACAGATTTTTATGGTGGAAGTAAGCTTGAAGCGGAGGAAAAGCTTACAGGATTGCAGGTCAAGCCCGCAATGACGATGAATTTATGTATTTTACGCCCGCCTATGGTTTATGGTTTTGGCTGCAAAGGGAATTTCCCAAGGCTTGTTGCGCTTGCAAAAAAATTGTCCGTTTTCCCAAATGTGCAAAACCAACGCAGCATGATTTATATTGACAACTTGTGCGAGTTTATCTGCCGGGCAATTGATGAAAATAAAAGCGGCCTTCACTTTCCGCAAAATGCAAAATATGTGAACACCACCGAACTTGTGGAAATTATTGCGCGGCTTTGTGGTAAGCGGATGCGTACTACTAGGGTTTTCAACCCCCTGATATCACTTGCGAAAAGCTTTATTTCACCGGTAGATAAGCTGTTTGGCGATTTGGTGTATGCCAAAACCGGGGATGAAGCGGAGTATAATGTTGTCAGTTTTGAAGATGGGCTTAGGGTTTCGGTATTGGGGAAATAGTTCCTCCACCAACCACAACGTCTCCATCATACATAACCACTGCTTGCCCGGGCGTTATCGCGCGTTGGGGGGTGTCAAACTCTACACGAATGGTATTTTCACCTGTTTGCCAAAGCGTGGCAGGCTGCGCCTCATGGCTGTAGCGGATTTTCGCTTGCACACGCAATGGGGCGTCCAGCCTGTCCATTGGGATTAGGTTTATGTCATGGGCTTCCAGCGTGCTTAAGAAAAGTGCTTCCGATGTGCCAAGGGTTACGGTATTTTCCTGTATGTTCATAGATAGGACAAAAAGAGGGTGGGGGGCTGATATCCCTAAACCTTTGCGCTGGCCTATGGTGTAGTGGATTATCCCTTTGTGCTTGCCAATAATGTCGCCGCTTGGGCTTATAAATTTGCCCGGCGATATTTTTTTGCCTGTATGCCGTTCGATAAACCCAGCATAATCGCCGTCCGGGGCAAAGCAGATGTCTTGGCTGTCGCGCTTTTTTGCGTTAACAAAGCCTTGCGCGTCTGCTATTTGGCGCACTGCTTCTTTTGTTAAACTGCCAAGGGGTAACAAAGTGCGCGATAGTTGCGGTTGCGTCATGGTATACAGTGCGTAGCTTTGGTCTTTGGTGGTATCTATGCCGGTTTTTAGCAGGTATCGCCCGTTTGTGTCCGGCTCGATTCTGGCGTAGTGGCCTGTTGCAATGTGGATGCAGTCAAGTTCGGTTGCGCGGTGCAGGAAGCGTTCGAATTTTAGAAAGCGGTTGCAGTCTATACATGGGTTTGGTGTTTGTCCTTGCTGATAGGCTTCTACGAAGCGGTCCATCACCGTTTCCGCAAAGGTATCTGTGAAGTTAAAAACGTAGAACGGTATGTCCATAGATGCCGCAACTTGCCGCGCGTCTTCTACATCATCCAAGGAGCAGCAGGTTTTGCCGGCAAGTTCCTGCGAAAGGTCATCGTTTGTGTAGAGTTTCATCATCGCGCCAACGCAGTCGTGTTGTGATTGCTTTAATAAGTAGGTGGCAACAGAAGAATCTACGCCGCCGCTCATGGCTATAAGGGTTTTTTGCAAGTTATTTCACCTCGGTGAGACTGGGGTTGTAAGCTGAATAATCTACTATAGTAGGAAATGCTTATTTTGTACATTGCCTATCATCAATAATGTGTGTCAGCAATTCCATTAGTATTTTTCCGTTTTTAAGCTGTTTTTCATCAGGATTCCAGAAATGAAAGATATTACAGCATACGTTATCATACTCTCGCCCAAAAACGTTCCTAACCATCGGGCCCGGACTGTCGCTATCGCCGCAGCCGCCGCAGTTAAAACATTTTTTTACAAATCCTTGCGCAAATTCTTTCAAGTTGTTGTCTACCGAGTAATTTGCGCTTTCGGTTACATCTAGCTCTCCGGGCCATGAGCAAATCATAAAATTATTGTCTATCGCATCAAAAAGGCAAATCCATTCACTCATATAATAGAATGTCGGGTGATGCTCAATTTTAAGCGTCATTCCGATTTTTGTCATATGAGCAATAAAATCTAATGCGTTATCCAAGTTATCGCCGTTTAGACTGTTTTTGAGTTTTTCCTCAATAGTTTTAAGTTCTGACATTTTAGTTTCTCCTTATGTTCAAATGTAAATTTTCTGCATTACCGCAGACACTACTTCCAATAATCAAACTGCAACTCATATATCTGCACCGTATCATTTTCCTCAATACCCAGTGCTTCCAAGCGGTCTATGATGCCGCGGTCGCGCAAAAAGCGTTGGAAAAACGCAAAGCCTTTCTCGTCTTCCATATTGGTGTAGCCCAGCATTCTTTCAACGCCGGGGCCTTCTACACGGAATACGCCTTCTTTGACTTTCTCTACAGAAATAAATTCCTCTTTGCGTTCGGCTTCGAAGAATGTTTCGTAATCGGCTTCAAAATCTTCAATGGATGGGGCGGTTTTCAGCACTTCGGACACGCCGCGTATTAACTCGGTTAACCCTTGCCCGGTTGCCGCTGATATTCTATAAACCGGCCAGTTGCGCACTTTTGCGTATGCTTCTAATTCGCGCATATATTCCTCGTCTGGCATTAAATCAACTTTATTGGCAGCTATGATTTGCGGGCGGTTAAGCAGCGCAGGGTTGTAAGCGGCAAGCTCTGCATTAATTTTTTCCAATGCTTCAACGGGTGTAAGGTCGTCCTCCAGCCGCGCGGCATCTACTACATGTATCAGCACACGCGTGCGCTCTATGTGCCGCAGAAAATCAAAGCCCAGCCCCACGCCTTGGCTTGCGCCTTCAATTAAACCGGGAATGTCTGCCAGTACAAAATCGTTGCCAAAGTCGTGGCGGACGACGCCTAAATTAGGGGCAAGCGTGGTGAATTGATAGCTTGCGATTTTCGGATTGGCTCGAGTTACACGGGAAAGCAGCGTAGACTTGCCCGCATTGGGGAAGCCGATAATGCCTACGTCGGCAATTAATTTTAGCTCCAGTGTGACTCGGTACGACTTACCGGGCTTGCCGTCCTCGGAAAATTTTGGCGCCTGGCGGGACGGTGTGGCAAAGTGCTGGTTGCCGCGCCCGCCGCGCCCGCCTTTTGCCAAGCGGCGGGGTTCGTCCGGAGTTTTCATGTCTGCCATTACCAGGCCGGTAGGGTTATTCTGCTCATCTATGTCCCAACCATAGCGGATGAGTGTGCCAACAGGTACTTTCAAAATTAGGTCTTTGCCGCTTTTGCCGGAGCATTTTGCGCCGCCGCCGTTTGCGCCCGCTTCTGCACGATAGTTTTTTTTGAAGCGGTAATCCACCAGTGTATTAATGCCGGTGTCTGCGACAAATATCACATCGCCGCCCCTGCCGCCGTCGCCGCCGTCCGGGCCGCCCATTGGTACGTACTTTTCCTTGCGAAAGCTGATGTTTCCGTGGCCGCCGTGACCGGATTCTATGGTTATTTTTACATTGTCTACGAACATATTTACAATCCTCTCGTGTGATGTTTCTAAGAATATATCTGTTTTATCTCTAAGAATATGTCTATTTTATCAGAAATCCCATCATACGCAAAATTTACATTTTGTTCATACGTTTTTCATGCGTGGGTGCTATAGTTATGATATATGAAATTAAGGAGGATATGAATGACAGACGATGATAAAAGATTAGATGTGTTTGGTTCAATTGATATCGACAAAATTCAAGAAGAAATTAGACGTGATTTAGAGAAAACAGAATCAATTCATAATACTGCCGATGTTTCCCACCATCCAGAGGAAAGCGATATTATAGATATTCCTGTCTATTCAGGTGCGTCACTTTCAGAAGAAACGCCCGCACCTCCGGAAATCTTTTCTACCCACAACGAATGGCTAAAAGCAGATATTGAAGACGACCGGGATATGTCTGACGGCGTTACCGGCGGCTTTTATCGCGAAACCATTAAGAATGCAAAAGAAAAGCGGAATACCGGCAAGTGGATCAAAAAAGCCGTTGCTATATTTCTGGCAGTTACCATAGGTATGGGATCTTTGGGTTTTGGCATTGGCGCAGGCTTTGGATATTTTAACCGTTCGGAAGCAGCGCAAACACCCGATACTTATGACGACTCCGCAGGCGTTACCTTAACCAGCGTTGGCTATACATTTGAAAACATAGTGGAAGAAACTGAAGTGGGTACGCTGGCTGATATCGTGGAGTTCTTAAAACCTTCCGTAGTGGGAATCACCTCTCACGTAGAGTTTGGGCAATTTTCGGATATACGCAACGGTTCGGGGCTTATTTTTGCTGAAAACGACGAGCGGATTTTTATCGTTACGAATTACTACGTAGTGCAGGGGGGGGGTAACCAATTTGCTGTAAGTATATCTGGCAGCGAGCCGCTTATCGGACGGCCTGCGGGCGTGGACAATACCGCAAATGTGGCTGTGCTTTCCGTTGAAAAGTCGCAGCTTATAGCTGCCGGGATTGATACCATAGTTATCGCAACATTTGGTGACTCTGACCAAATGCGCGTAGGCGACACAGTCCTTGCGATAGGAAACGCCATGGGCTATGGCAACGCCGTAACCCGCGGTGTAATCAGTTCTGCCGAGCAAACCGTAGTTTTGCCTGCCGGCGGTCACACTTTGCCACTGTTGCAAACAGATGCGGCAATTAACTATGGCAACAGCGGCGGCCCGCTTATTAACACCCGCGGCGAGGTTATTGGTATCAACTTCGACCGCGCGTCCAGCATGATTTTTGGCATGACAAACGTCGAAGGTATGGGCTTTAGCATATCTTCAAATATTATTGCGCCAATTTTGGACGATTTGGTAAACGGGCGCCGCCCAGCGCTTGGGATCAGGGGCGGGACGATAACCGAAGAAAACGCCACCCGGCTTGGAATACCGGCCATTGGCGTGTATGTATCCGAAGTGATGCCCGGCAGGGCCGCCGACCGTGGCGGTATGATGGATTCCGATGTAATTACGGGGTTTAACGGTATGCATGTGTTCAACTGGCAGGACTTGGTGTATGCCATTAGGTCTTCCAGAATTGGTGAAGAAGTTGAAGTGCGCGTTTTAAGGTATGGGACTACGGCGATTACGCTATATCTTGAACTTGATGTGATGATAGTTGACAATTTCTAATTAAGATATAAGTTCAGGTGGTTAGTCTCACTAACCACCTGAACTTTAGAAAGACGTGACGTGCATGACAGAGCCGCAAAAAATTAATGCCTACTTACAACGCATTGGTTTTACATCTACACCACGCTTAGACTTTGATACATTATATGCCTTGCAACGCAAGCATCTGCAAACGATACCATACGAAAATATAGATATCTTGCGCGGCATACCTATATCATTGGAGATAGACGACATATTCGAAAAAATTGTACTGCGCGGCCGCGGCGGGTACTGTTTTGAACTCAACGCGCTGTTTGCATGGCTGCTAAGAAGCCTGGGTTTTAAGGTTTCAGATTATTTTGCGCGTTTTCTACTTAACGAGCCGGAAATACCCATGCGCCGCCACCATGTTTTGGGCGTATCTTTTAATGGCGAAAGAGTCCTTTGCGATGTGGGTGTAGGGCTGGTGATTCCGCGTATGCCAATAAAACTTGCGGCAGGAACCATAAGTAAGCAAAACAGTGAATGCTACAAATTAGAAAAAGAAGATTTTCTGGGATATGTACTTTACGAGCTAAAAAGTGAAGGTTGGCGGCCATTGTATTCGTTTACCGAGGAAGAGCAAATTAAGGCAGACTACATGGCAACTTCGTTTTACTGCGAAAATCATCCGGATTCTATTTTCCGTGCCGAGAATATGATACATATATTTACGGAACACGGGCGCAAGTCTGTAGCCGGGCTGGAACTGCGGATATTCTCTCCGGCAGGTGTGGAGGTTATTGATATCGCTACAAAGGAAGAATATAAGAAGCTTGTGAAGGTGCATTTTGGGATAGATTTGTAGGCGTGCGAGTGGATTATTTTGTATAATTAAAATTGGTAAAATTGAAAAGTCGTGTTATACTATACCTGAGTAAAATCTTATTGGAGGGACTAATATGATATGCAAAATTGTATTGTTTTGGGATCATGAGGCTATGGTTTGGGTCGCTACAAGCGATGACGTTCCGGGCCTTACACTTGAAGATAGGTCTGCGGATTCCTTAATTAACCGTTCTCTCCTCGCTGCTCCGGAACTGCTTGAACTTAACTGCAACTACACCGGAGAGATAGATTTCAATTTTGAAATGTCTCGCAGCGAAAGGCTGGCTGCTGTTGGGTGAGTATGAGAGAAAAGTGCGCAAAATACTGAAGGAACACGGTTATAGATTTGAGCGTCAAGCCAAGGGTGACCACGAAATGTGGTACAACCCAAAGTTAAATTGGAGTGTTTCTGTAGATGGCGAGATTAACTCGCGTCATACCGCTAATGGGATATTGAAACAGGCCAAAATTAAGCGTAAAGTTTAGACTGAGTATCTAAACATACTATAATGGAGGAATGGATGGTGTACTTTATCCATCACAGCAACTGCTGAAACTCCGTCATATTCTTCCTAAAATACAACGGCACCATCTGCCTCTGCAATCTAGGGTTCTTCCGCGCTTCAATAGCAAGGGCCTTGAAAAATGCTCTCCATAGTTCCTGTGTTTCTTTTTCATCTTCCACATAGTTCACCGTTGCATTTTTTGGTACTTCCGCAATTACAAAAGATTTCCCATCATATATAGCCGCTTGATTGCGGCTTTTGTCATGTATGACCCATGCTTGGTTCATAAACCTTTGGGTAAAATGTTCGGCAACTAATGCCAAAACATCATTTTGGGGCGTAATTACACAATAATACACACCGTTGTCAGCCTCAGCAAAGCGGCAAAAGCCATTTAATAAGTGAGCCTCTCCGCCAACACGCCTGGCAAGGTCATGAACAGTCCTTACACAGTCCTCTTTCAGGTGGCTGTCTATCATATGCCCAACCTTGAACCCACGCAGAATGTAGTTAAAAATCGGCATATATTTATTTTCTGCACCCGACAAAAAAGCATAGTATACTCTAAAGGCTGCGTCTTCCGATATTTTATTTTTAAGCCCCTTCAACACACGGGCGGCTTGGCTGACGTCCGTAACCACTTCATATATTTCGCTGTCCAAAGTTAGCTGCACTTGATCTTCGCTTTGTATGACCAAAGGTATTATTTTGTTGTAATAATAGGCGTACACCACGCACAAAAAGCCGTCAAAGCTGCCGTCGAATACCACAACAACCTCGCGGCGGTCATCAATCACGCTTACCATGACGCAGGTAGAAGCGGCCTGTTTGCAGGCTGGTCGAAAGCTTCCGGGTTGGTTTCTGCTAAACTCATTTGAGCATAGTTTTTATCTTCTTTTAGCCTTATGGTCAGATACTCGGGCACAAGATTATACTTTTCGTACGCTTTCCCGTTGCACAGTATAAAATATTTTGCACGTTTTAAAACAACGCGCATTTTTTTCAAATCTTCAAAGCTTAGCGTGCCTACACGCCTTGCCGCCACAATTTTTTCCGCGGAACGCTGGCCTATTCCCGGTACGCGCAGCAAAGTTACATAGTCCGCCTTGTTTACTTCAACAGGGAACATATGCAAGTTTTGTAATGCCCAGTGACATTTAGGGTCCATGTCTAAGCTCAAGTTTTCATCCGGGTTGCTAAATAACTCGCCTGCGGTAAAGCCATAAAAGCGCAGCAGCCAATCTGCCTGATACAGCCTGTGCTCCCGCAGCAAGGGAGGCTTGACAACAGGAAGCAACGGGTTACCGCCCACAGGAATATAGGCGGAATAGAACACCCGCTTCAACTTATATTTATCGTACAATCCTTCTGCTAAGGTAACAATTTTACTGTCGCTTTCCGGGGAAGCCCCCACAATCATTTGGGTGCTTTGCCCTGCCGGGGCAAACTTTGGCGCGTGTTTATATAATGTTAACTCGTTTTTCGTCTGGATAATGCCCTCTTTTACAAATTTCATGGGCGCCAGAATGCTTTTTTTTGTTTTTTCCGGCGCAAATTGAGTAAGGCTGGCTTGCGACGGGAGTTCGATATTTACGCTTATACGGTCGGCAAGCATTCCGGCTTGGCGGATAAGCGCGTCGTCTGCCCCGGGAATCGCCTTAACATGTATATAGCCGTTAAAGCGGTAAGTTTGGCGCACTAATTGCAGGGTGGCTATAAGCAGTTCCATTGTATAATCTGGGCTTTTAATGACCGCAGAACTTAGAAACAATCCTTCGATATAATTGCGCTGGTAGAAGCGAAGGGTAAGTTCCGCCACTTCATGAGGCGTAAAAACGGCACGTGGCACATCATTGGAACGGCGGTTACTGCAATATTGGCAATCGTATATACACATATTTGTAAGCAATATTTTTAACAGCGAAACGCAGCGGCCGTCGGCGGTAAAACTATGGCATATACCGCAAGCAACAGCGTTGCCTATGGTACCTTTTTGTGCCGCCCTATTATTGCCGCTGGATGTGCAAGCTACGTCGTACTTGGCCGCGTCCGCCAGAATTTCTAGTTTTTCCATTATGTCCATGTGGCACCATCCTTGGAATCGTAGATTGTGTAAACATTATACATGGATTTGTGAAAAATAGCAAACATATGTTTGCTGAAATCAGACAGATAAGGAAATTGTTTTTCAACCGGTCCGATTTCGGACCAGTTGAAAATTAAAATTTCAGTTGGCAACAAAATGGGGAGTGGGCAAGTAGCGGGTTTAATTATACGTATTGGCGGCCTGTGCTCATCCGAAAACATTAGCGAAGTCGTTGCCTACCCCCTGACGGCAGATTGAATGTGCCGTCAGGGGGTAGGGCACAATGCCATTAAGTTAAGCCTTACCCCCTGATATCACATTGAATGTGCTATCAGGGGGTAAGGCTTAATGCGAACTGCGGGCGAACACAGTTCGCCCCTACAATAATTAACGCCGATCCTAAACCCGCAACTTGCCCACAAAATGGAGCTGTTGACAAATTTTCAATTGGTAGAATTCTTCTACCAGTTGAAATGCGAATACAAATTTCTAACAAGAAAGCGGCTCTGCTTCCACTAGCCAAACAAAGTTCAATTTCCTAGAGGATAAAAAAAGCTTCTGCACTTTACGCAGAAGCCCTGATTCATAGTACTAAGGCGTGTTCCCACTAACGAACGCACATCTTTGCGGCTGATATTTCCGCATCTTCTGCGCGATTTTTTCCTTGCGTGCCTCCAGCACGCCGCGTCAAAAATCGCTTGAATCTGCGAAAAATCAGACGCGCAAATCTGTACATTCTTATAGTGGGAACACGCCCTATTTACACATTAAAGCGAATCAGCATCACATCGCCATCCTGCACAATATACTCCTTACCTTCTACACGTACAAGCCCTTTTTCTTTTGCGGCGTTGTAGTTCCCGCTTTCAATTAAATCTGTGTACGCAACCACTTCCGCGCGGATAAACCCACGCTCCAAGTCGCTATGGATTTTCCCCGCTGCTTGCGGTGCTTTCGTATTTCTGCGCACTGTCCACGCGCGCACTTCTTTTTCACCGGCGGTAAGGAAGCTAATAAGGCCAAGCATTTCGTATCCAGCTTTGATAAGACGATCAAGCCCGGATTCTGTCAGCCCCAAATCTTCCAGGAACATCTGCTTTTCTTCCGGGTCAAGCATTGCTATTTCCGCTTCCATTTTTGCGCAGGATACATAAAAGCTTGCGCCCTCTGCTTCGGCGTATTGCTTCAGGGCATCCAGCGGCGAGCCGGGGGTAATCTCGCCAAGTTCGCTATCAGATACATTGGCGGCGTACAATACAGGTTTTTGGGTGATTAGCGTGAAACTTTCCACCAATTTTAAATCTTCGGCGTCGTCCCATGTTAATGAACGGGCGGGCTTGCCATTTTCAAGCACTTCTTTAATTTTTGTAAGCATATCGGCTTCGCGTTGGAACGACTTATCTGTGCGGGCGGTTTTTTGCACCTTAACAAGCCTGCGCTCTATCATTTCTAAGTCTGCAAAAATCAATTCCAAATCCACGGTTTCGATATCGCGAACCGGGTCAACACTGTCATAAATATGGATAACATTGTCGTCGATAAAGCAGCGCACAACGTGAACAAGCGCGTCAACTTCGCGGATATGGGCAAGAAATTGGTTGCCCATGCCTTCGCCGTGGCTTGCGCCTTTTGCAAGGCCCGCAATGTCAACCATTTCCACGGTTGCTGGGGTTTTAGCTTTTGCGTGGTACATTTCATTCAGCTTGTCCAACCGTTCGTCGGGGACAAGCGCGCGCCCTATATTTGGGGTAGTGGTAGTAAACGGATAGTTTGATGTTTCCATTTCCATTTGCATGATTGCGTTGTACAGGGTGGTTTTCCCCGAGTTTGGCAGACCTACTATGCCTAATTTCATTTGATATCTCCTTTATTGTCGAAAATAAAAAGCAAGGCTTTTATTTTTGTGTGTTTGGGTATATTATACTACATAAAACGATGTGTTTCACGTTCTCATTTTATAAAGTGGAAAAGGAGCGGATTTGATGATAGATGTAATAATAATCGGCGGCGGCCCGGCGGGGGTAACTGCTGCATTGTATACAGCTCGTGCTGCACTAAAAACCATGATATTGTACAAAGACCAAGGCGCATTAAGCAAAGCCGCTAAAGTTGATAACTTCTATGGTCATTTAGAAATAAGCGGCAAAGAATTAGTAGAGACCGGCCTAGCGCAGGCAAAACGCGTTGGTGTAACCATTGTAAACGAAGAAGCCGTTGGCATTCGCACAAACGAAGATGAAACAATTACAATCGAAACCGCAACTGCCGCTTACACCGCTCGCACTGCCATTATTGCCACAGGCGCAAGCCGCACCACTCCAAAAATAAAAGGGCTTGCCGAATTAGAGGGTAGGGGAGTAAGCTACTGCGCCATTTGCGATGGCTTTTTCCACCGTGGAAAAGACGTTGCGGTTATCGGCAACAGTGCCTACGCTTTGCATGAGGTAGAAGACTTGCTGCCAATTGCAAAGTCCGTAACCGTTTTAACCAACGGCACAGAACCGCAGGTGGAATTCCCCGAAAATGTCATAGTAAAAATAGAAAAAATACAGGAAGTTGCCGGACAAGCCGGTATAATGGGAGAAGTCCTTAGCGGCGTAACGCTTGATAGCGGCGAAGAAATTCCACTTTCAGGCTTATTTGTTGCTGTTGGCGTAGCCGGCGGCACAGAACTTGCCAGAAAAATAGGTGCGGTTGTGCAAAATAACGCGGTATCGGTAGATGAACAATTGCGTACCACAGTCGCAAACATATGGGCGGCAGGGGATTGCACCGGCGGCCTAAAACAGATTGCAAAAGCTGTATACCAAGGCGCGGAAGCCGGAACAGATATTGTTAAATATTTGAAGGAGCGATCAAAATGAGCCAGTTAAAAGCGGCAATTGTAGGGCTTGGAGGAATTTCTCCAATGCACATAAAGCCTTTGCAAATCATGGGAGTTCCGATTGCAGCCGTATGCGATAAAAATGCGGAAGTTGCCAACACTGTTGCAAAAGATTTAGATGCGGTAGCTTATACAAACTATCAAGAAATGCTGAATGTCGGCGGGTTTGATGTCCTACACATCTGCTTACCCCACTATCTACATGCACCGGTGGCAATTGCTGCGCTGTCAAAGGGTTATCACGTACTTACAGAAAAACCGATGACAACCAATATTGAAGATGCAGAAAAAATGATATCCACCGCAAAGGAAAATAACACGTGTCTGGGCGTCATTTTCCAAAACCGTTACAGTCCGGGCGCGCAGCTTATCAAAGAAACCCTTGAAAGCGGCGAACTTGGCGCGGTAAAAGGCGGCTGGATACGCGTAACCTGGCACCGCAGCGGCGATTATTACGCCCTCAGCGACTGGCGAGGCAAGTGGGCAACCGAGGGCGGCGGGGTGCTTATCAACCAATCCATACACAGCTTTGATATGGTGAATTATTTCCTGGGAAATCCAACAGTTGTAGATGCATCTATCGCAAACAGGGCACATCCAACGATAGAAGTCGAGGACGTAGCCGAAGGTGTAATTACATACGGCCAAATCCCCATTTCATTTTTCGTAAACACTTTTCACCCCTACGATGCCCCGGCCAGCGTAGAAATTATATGCGAACAAGGCAAAGCATCGCTAATCGGCGAGGATGCAGAAATATTATTCCATGATGGCACAAAGAAAACCGCCGGTCTTGATAAAAAAGCACAACAGCTGTTTGGCATGAAAAGTTATTGGGGCGTTTCCCATGTAAAGCAGATTCAAGATTTTTATTTATCGGTTGCAAGCGGTAAACCGCTGGCAATAGATGGCGAACAGGGCTTGCGTACGCAACGGCTGATAAATGGTATATATGAGTCGGCCAAAAAGGGTAAGAAAGTGGCGTTGTAACAATTCGTTTATTCCAAAACTCGCTGTAATAGTTGCAGCGAGTTTTGTTTGAACCAACTTGTGTGGTTCTACAGTTTTACGGCCTTTTTTCCAGGTGAAATTAGTGTTTTTTTATAGAAAATCTGCAAATGTTGCTAAATACATTGACGTAAGTTTGAGATGGCATTAAAATGGTGGAAAATCATACTACATATTGCGAGGGAGAGCATCTTGGAACAGTCTAAACTAAACCGCAGCTTTCTTACACGAAAGCCAAAAAATACAGCTACTTTGGAAATCGGTTCCCATAGTTCAAATACTCATTTGAAGGAAAAAGTATTGCAGTTTGGCGAGGGCAATTTTTTACGAGCCTTTATTGATTTTTTTATTGACGAACTAAATGGAAGCGGATATTTTAACGGCAGCGTAGTCGTCGTTCAGCCTATTGCCCAAGGTTTGGCCGATGTGGTCAACGCCCAGGACGGCTGCTACACAGTGGTTTTGCGCGGCTTGGAGAATAACGAACCCACTGTACGGCAAAGGCTAATAACCAGCATAAGCCGCGCCATAAACCCGTATAATAATTTTAACGACTATATGGAAACTATGAAAAACCCGGAGTTGCGTTTTATTGTGTCCAATACAACCGAGGCTGGTATTGCCTTTTTGGAAACCGATAAACTAACCGATTCTCCCCCTACAAGCTTTCCCGCAAAGATAACTGCGCTTTTGTATGAGAGATACAAATTGTTCAATGGCGATAACTCAAAAGGGTTCATTTTCATTCCCTGCGAACTCATTGACGATAACGGCACAAAGCTTAAAGAAATTATACTGGCCCATGCAAAAAACTGGCAGCTCCCGCAAGCGTTCATGGACTGGGTAAATACCGCTAACCATTTTACAAATACGCTGGTGGACAGAATTGTTACGGGCTATCCGAAAGATGAAGCCGCAACCTTTGCTGAAACCTTGGGCTATACAGATGATTTACTGGTCACGGGAGAGATATTTCATTTTTTTGCCATTGAAGCCGGGAAAGAAGCCATGGCGGAGATAGAAACAGCATTGCCCTTCCACAAGGTAAACCAAAACGTTGTCCTAACCGAGGACGCAACCCCTTACAAGCTGCGCAAAGTCCGCATATTAAACGGTGCGCATACCATGTCTGTTCTGGCGGCGTTCCTATGCGGCAAGGACACTGTGGGAGAAATGATGGAAGACCCGCTGTTTACAGCGTTTCTGCGCAAGGGCATTTATGAGGAAATTATCCCGACTTTGGACTTGCCGGAAAGCGATTTACTGTCCTTTGCCGATTCTGTTTTTGACCGTTTCGCTAACCCATATATCAAGCATTATTTGCTTAGCATAGCCCTTAACTCTGTTTCAAAGTTCAAAACCCGCGTGCTGCCGTCAATTTTGGAATATCACAAGCAAAAAGGAGCATGGCCGAAGGCTTTGACCCTATCTTTTGCCGCATTGCTGGCGTTTTATAGAGGAACGGTTATAAAGGAAAATGCCTTGATGGGCACAAGAGCCGAAGGCGAATATACAATAGCGGACAGTGCGGAGATATTGGAGTTTTTCAAATTGCAATGGCAGCGTGGTGATATTGACAAACTGGTTAACGAGACACTGGCAAAGGTAGAATTCTGGGACGCAGATCTTACCCAACTGCCGGGATTGAGCGATGAAGTTTCTTCCTATTTGCGAGGTATAATAAACCACGGCGTTAAAAAAGAAATTGAGGCAGTGATATGATAAAAACACAAAACGCGGCAAAAATAACCGAATTGGACAATGTGGCTGTAGCCCTTGAGGACATAACCCCTGGCGAGCAAATTTTTGGCATACAAGCCGTCCAACTTGTACCTACGGGTCATAAAATGGCATTAAGGCCTATTGCCCGGGGCGAAAACGTAATTAAGTATGGCTACGCTATAGGCCGGGCCACCACCGATATCAAACCCGGTGAACATGTCCATAACCATAACATAAAAACAAACCTGCATGGTATTGAGGAATACGAATATAACCCGGCAAACCAGCACAGGATAGATAAAGAAAGCAAAAAGATAACATTTCAGGGCTACCGCCGTCCCAATGGTAAGGTGGGTATTCGTAATGAGATATGGATTATCAACACCGTGGGATGCGTTAATAAAATAGCTGAAAAAATAGCCCTTAAAGCCAATCAGATTGTTCAAAATGCACATCCGGCAATAGATGGCGTATTTACTTTCGTACACCCCTATGGCTGCTCCCAGCTTGGTGATGACCACATCTATACTCAAGACATACTAAAAAACCTAGCCAACCACCCAAATGCCGCAGGCGTACTGGTGTTAGGGCTTGGCTGTGAAAATAACCATATAGATGAATTCAAAAAGCGTTTAGGTACTTGGGACGACCACCGTATGAAATTTTTGAACGCCCAAGATGTTTCCGACGATGTAGAGGCAGGGCTTTTTATAGTTAAAGAGTTAATATCCTATGCCGAAACGTTTAAACGCGAACGTATCCCAATAGGCGAGCTGGTCATAGCCCTTAAATGCGGCGGCTCTGATGGGTTTTCCGGCATTACGGCAAATGTTCTCACAGGCAGTTTTGCCGATGCGATTATACATGCAGGCGGTTCATGTATCCTTACCGAAGTGCCGGAAATGTTTGGCGCGGAAACGCTATTGATGAACCGCAGCAGAGACGAGGATATTTTCAACAAAACAGTAAGCCTCATCAACGACTTTAAAGAATATTTCATCAGGCACAACCAAGAAATTTACGAAAACCCGTCTCCCGGCAACAAAGAGGGCGGTATTACTACCTTGGAGGAAAAATCCTTAGGCTGCACACAAAAAGGCGGAAATTCGTATGTAGTGGATGTGCTGAACTATGGCGAAACGGTTAAGCTTCCCGGCCTCAACCTTTTGCAAGGCCCCGGCAACGACATTGTGGCCGTCACCAACCTTGCAGCTGCAGGCGCTCACATAGTCCTTTTTACCACAGGCAGGGGAACACCTCTGGGCGGGCCAGTTCCCACCGTAAAAATTTCCAGTAATACAACGCTGGCTAAAACAAAAAAACATTGGATAGACTTCGATGCCGGTGTTCTTTTGCATAACACTTCATTAGAAGACCTAACAGCCCAATTCATGGATTACATCATAAAATTAGCCGGCGGCGAAGCAAAAACCAACAACGAAATAAACGATTATCGAGAAATTGCAATTTTTAAGGATGGCGTAACACTTTAATTCTGTCCAAAATTTGGCAACGCGCCCCAATATAGTCAGTTAACATGCGCAAGTGTGCGTGTTGATATATCGCCTTGGAGTTGTATAGCAATTCCCACGGCACAAATAAAAAGGAGTGTATGAAATGAAACGAATTTTACCATTACTTGCTGTACTTGTACTGGCCTTGTTTATTGCGGCCTGTACACGCGAACCGGATGCACCGGAAGTAAATCAACCGGAAACCCCAGCGGTTACTCAACCTGAAGTAACTCCGTCGCCACCTACGGAACCTACCCCGGAACCACCACCGGAACTTCCGTCCGAATGGCAGCTAAACGGCGGCAACCCAGCGACCATCAGCTTTGAATGGTGGGGCGGCGATGCCCGTCACGAAGCCATTCGCAACGCTATAGATATCTTCACAGACCGCTATCCGCACATTACCGTTAACCCAATTTATGGTGCATTTGCGGGATATCTGGATCGCCTAACCATGGATCTTGCAGCCGGAACCGAAGCCGATGTGCTTCAATCTAACTTTGCTTGGGTTCATGCGCTTGGCGGCGGACACAATGTGTTTGCTAACCATCTTGAATTACCATACCTTGACCTTACCGAATGGAGCAACGAGTTGCGCGCGTTTACTACAACTGCCGATGGTCAGCTTGCGGGTGTACCTCATGGCATAACCGGGCGTGTGGTTATTTACGATACCGAACTGCTTGCGGAGCATGGGCATTCACAATTCCCGGAAACATGGGACGAGTTGATTGCCCTTGGCGAAGCTATTGCTGCCGGTAATGCCGCCCTTGATGCAGGAAGCAACAGATACGCGTTCTTTCCTGTTGGCTATCAATCTTGGGATATTATTCTCATGACCATGATTTTGAACGAATTTGGCGTAAACCTGCAAGCGGACGGCCGTATCCTTCCAACCGTTGACCAAGTAGAAGCAATGTTTGAAGTGCTGGGCCGCGCGATTGACGCCGGTGCATTGCCGACGTTTGTACAACAAGAAGCTCCGCTTGACACCACCAACCCTGTTTGGATGCAAGGGCGCGGCGGCGGCTTGTTTGAGTGGGTAGGCAACATCTTCCTTGCCGGCGGAAACTTCCTTGATAATGACCCCGCTAACCGCGTGGTTGAAGGCTTGAATATCGCCCTGCTTCCATCGGTAAGCCCAGGCACCACCCGCAACAGTATGCAGCGTCCGTCATTGGTACACGCAGTTTCCCGCGCTTCTGTTAACCGTGGCACAAGTGATGTAGCGGCCTACTTCCTTAACTTTATTTACACCGACGAAGAAGCACTGCTTGCAATTGGCGACCAGTTTGGTGTGCCTCTATCCAGAAGTGCCGCTGCTATTGCAGAGCGCGAAGGCCAAGTGTGGGGCTTAATGGCTTACGGCCTTGACCTGCTCATTGCTAATGAAGCGGAGATGTGCTACCTTTTTGAAGACCCTAACTTACGTCCTGCACGTGCCGCAGCCATCGAAGCGTTTAGAACCGGCGCACTTTCTGCCCGTGAAGCCGCTGAGCGTTGGGTAAACGATCAGCAGTCTGAACTTAACGCAATGAGATAGACCTATGGTTAAGGCAGGGAAAGTAAAAAGAAGAAAAATTAAATACGCGCCTTATATATTGTTGTTGCCATGGTTTATTGGTATCACGGTATTTAGGATATATCCCATCATTGCTTCGGCGGTAAACAGCCTGTTCCATTTCCAACCGGTTTTGGGCACCCGGGAGTTTATTGGCCTAGACAACTATAGGCGGCTTTTGTTCGACTTCCCGCATTTTTGGGATTCTGTAAGAGCCACCTTGTTCTATGTATTGTGGGGTACGCCGCTTGTTTTGATTATGGCATTTTTTATCGCCTTTATTCTCAATTTCAAACTCAAAGGTGTAAACTTGTTTAGAACGGCCTACTACATTCCCTCTATTCTTGGGGGGAATGTAGCTGTGGCTATTGTGTGGTCACAGGTTTTTGGCGGCGATGGGCCGGTAAACGCTGTGCTTAGTATTTTTGGCGTAGAGCCTATATCATGGATTAGGGATGCGACATTTGCGCCTTTTACACTTATATTCCTATCGGCATGGCAGTTTGGTTCTGTAATGCTTATTTTCCTTGCCGCTTTACAGAATGTATCGCCCACGTTATATGAAGCCGCATCTATAGACGGGGCAAGAAAGTGGCGGCAGTTATTTTCCATCACGCTGCCTTTGGTTACGCCGGTCATTCTTTTTAACACAGTCAATGTGCTGCTTCGGCATTTTCAGGAATTTAATGCGGCATATCTTATCACTAATCGCGGGCCTAATAGGGCTACTGACTTCTTGGTCATTTTAATTTACGAATTTGCTTTCCGGCGGCTGCAATTTGGCTTTGCTTTGGCTATGTCAATGATGTTGCTTTTAATTATCGGGCTGCTGACATTGATCGTGTTTTTAACATCCAAATACTGGGTGCATTATAGTGATTAGGGGGTGGCATAGTGAAAACAACACAGAAGCGTGGTAGGCTTACAAAAACAAATATAAACGCATTTATTCGCTATGTCATTTTAATTGCTGTGGGGCTTGTATTAATTTACCCGCTACTTTGGATGATTGGCTCATCTTTTAAACACAACATTGATATTTTTGGCAATTTGAATATTCTGCCTCCACCGGGCCGGTGGACGTTTGAACATTTTCCTAACGCCTGGCAGCTTACAGCCCGCAATACCATGATGTTCTATTACATGAACACGTTACGGTTCTTAATTCCGCAGGTGGTAGGGCAGGTAATATCCTGTACGCTTGCGGCGTTTGCCATCGGGCGGTTTAACTTCCCCGGCAAGAAAATAGTCTTTGCAACGGTAATGGTCACTTTGCTCATGCCGGAACTGGCTTTCCGCATACCTATTTTTATGTTGTACCGTGACATCGGCCTTTTGGATACCTTTGCGTCGTTGTATATCCAAAACTTTTTTGCGGTGAACTCATTCTTTGTGTTCATGATCATCCAGTTTATGCGAACCATTCCACGTGAGTTGGACGAAGCCGCAGAAATGGATGGGTGCGGGCCTTTGCGCACTTTAATTTATATTCTTGTACCTGTGCTAAGGCCGATTATCATCACCGTAGGGCTTTTAACATTTATGTGGGGTATGAACGACTTCCAAGGCCCGTTAATTTTCCTGCGTGACCCGGATAATAGGGTTTTGGCGTTGGCGCTTAGAATGATTTTGCAAGACTATGAAGTCACCCATTTTGGGCAGATGTTTGCGGCGGCATTTATGGCGTTAATACCAACTTTGGCTATATTCTTTGCTTGTAGCAGATATTTTGTCGAAGGTGTAACCCAGTCCGGCGGTAAAGAATAGGGGTTAAAATGAAACTTGATATCAACGACAAAGGAAGGTTTATATGAACCAGAGACTTGTAAAGCCTGCCTTTTGGCCGGTGCTGGTATGCAGTTCTATATTCTTAGCGGCCAGTATGTATTTTCTGATTGGCGGAATGTTAAGCAACCGCATGGAAGATATTTTAATAGCCGCCATTACCGGGTTCGTGCTTTTTCTTGCCACCATTTCGGTTAAAAATAATGCAGGTGAACCTCCTAAAGTAGCCCTCGTGCTGTTATTTATCTGGCCTGCAATTATGATTTTGTTCGCTATTTTAATGAATAATAACTTGACAAGCCTCGACCGCAGCATAGGCCAAATTTTCGCTTATTTGCGGGAAATGCTTGAACTTAGGGGAGATGGGCGCGCAATCCCGGACGATTTGCACCGGTCATTCTTTTTATCCGGCGGTATTATTGCTACCGTGATATTTGTTGCAGCTCAGGTTGCGGCTTGCCTGTTACTTTTTATTGGCACCAAGCCTGACAAGGGAAATTTTAGACATTAGACTTCTTCCGAAATTGCCTTTGGTAATTTCGGAAGGGTTACATTTTCAATCTTTTGCTTCTTTTGAAATTGCGTTTTCTGCAATTTCAGAAGAACTCTATTAAAACTATAGGAAGTGTAAACATGATGATTTTTAAGCGATTAGCGGCTAATTTCATTGACATCTTTGTCTTTTTAGCTATTGTGGTTGCGCTTTTCATGTTTGCGCTTCCTACTTTTTTCCCGCCGGCAGACGGTGAAGAGATGAGCCTAATTATGGCAGGGACTGGGCTGGCTTTAGTAGTGCTTTTAACTTTTGCGGTTCAATATCCATTTTTAGTCATGCACCAGACCATTGGCAAGGCGTTTTTTAGGCTCAAAATTATTTCGACCAACGCGCAAAGGCCGCTAACCGTTGGCATACTCGTTCAACGTGAATTGTTTGCCAAGGTGTTTACCTTTTATTTTATGTGCATACCCATGTTGTTCGGTAAAACCGGGCAGCATGACGTTGCTTGCGAAACGGAAGTGGTTTGATGGCGGCCGATATGTACAGAATATTAAAAATTACCGCTTTCGGTTTTATTTTTGAATTAACGGGCGAATCCTGTTTTTTTGCCCCCAATTACAAAATTTATCTGAACGGCAACTTATATCTGAAAGAAAATAAAAACGTGGTAAGCCTGCTGTCGCTGAAAAATGATACGGTTTACGACGTATTGATAAAGGGTTATTGTAATGCAGATATTGCATTTTCTGTAAAGACGCTAAAGCCCAGTTATGTCATTAACGTTAAAGAATACAACGCCACAGGCGATGGCGTAACCTGTGATACCTCTGCTATAAATTTGGCTATTTATGCTGCACCGGAAGGGGCAACGGTGTATATACCCAAAGGAAATTATTTGATAGACCAGCTGCTTTTGAAAAGCGGCGTGGATATATATTTGGGAAAAGGCGCGGTTATCCGGCAAGGTGTGAATCGTGAAAAGCTGGCAATATTAAAAGGATACCAAAAAAATTATGACCACTCCGCCGCAGATATTAACGCTTCCTGGGAGGGGCATCCGTTGGACGCTTACTGTAGCTTGGTTTACGGCAAAAATGTTTCGGATGTGCATATATACGGCGAGGGCGTGCTGGATGGTAACGGAGATATAGGGGGCTTTTGGGTGAACCCGAAGGTTAAAAACCGTGCCTTTCGCCCCAAAAATGTTCTGCTAGTAAAGTGCAAAAATATTGAAATAAGCGGTATAACCAGCCGCAACAGCGCATCGTGGAACATCCATCCGTTTTACAGCGATAATTTAGCATTCCGCTGTCTTACCATAGAAAGCATTGCCGACTCCCCAAATACAGATGGCATCAACTCCGAAAGCTGCGAAAACGTAGAAATCGTTGGCTGTCATTTCAGCGTTGGTGACGACTGTATCGCCATTAAAGCAGGCAAATATTATATGAGTACCGCCCATCAAAAATGTTCCCAAAATATCAGTATCCGCAATTGTCTCATGGAAAAAGGCCATGGCGGGGTGGTTATCGGTTCGGAAATGTCCTGCGGGGTATACGATGTTTATGTTTCGCAATGTTTATTTAGGGAAACCGACCGCGGATTACGCATAAAAACCCGGCGCGGGCGGGGCAGCCTAGCTATTGTGGACAACATAAAATTTGACAATGTACGCATGGATAAGGTAAAACACTGTTTCGTGGTTAATATGTTCTATCACTGCGACCCAGACGGGAAAAGCGATTATGTACGCAATAAAAATATCAAGGAGAAAGACCCATTCACTCCTTCTGTGAAAAACATTGAAGTCACCCGCGTCATCGCATCGGATATAGCCGGCAGTGCGGTATTTGTATATGGCTTGCCGGAAAATAAGGTGTCGCGTATTACGGTAAAGGACAGCAGTTTTTCCTTTTCCAAGGAGCGGGTTAACGAATGCCCTGCCATGATGGATGATTTTGAAGTGATAGAGAATTTGGGATTTTATATGAACAACTGCGCAGAAGTTGTGTATGATAACAACGAAATCACGGGCGAGTGTGTGAATTTAATGTAGAAAAGGTGCATAATGGAGAAGATAAAAAATTTTGTGGATAACCTACTGGCCGCATCCACACCGGAAGCGCCCGCATGGAATATCGAGCATTCATTAGAGGGCAAAAGCCCCAAATGGAATTATATAGACGGCTGCATGATTAAAGCGGTGTTGGATTTATACTATGCCACAAAAAACGAAAAATATTTTAACTTCGCCAAGGATTATATAGATTTTTACGTGGATAAAGATGGCGGGATTTTAGGATATTCCGTTGATGAATACAACTGCGACAACATAAATATGGGCAAAGTGTTGTTTGACCTATACAGCGTTACCAAAGAAGAAAAATACAAAAAAGCGATATCCCTTTTATATTCGCAGCTCCTCACCCACCCCAGAATAAGCGTAGGTAACTTCTGGCACAAAAAGATTTACCCCAATCAAGTTTGGCTGGACGGCTTGTACATGGTGCAGCCTTTCTACATGGACTATGAAATGATTTTTAATGATAGAAAAAACTACAAAGATATTTTTCAGCAGTTTATGAATGTACATGATATCATGTGCGATAAAAACACCGGCTTGTTTTACCATGGCTATGACGAATCGCGGGAAATGTTTTGGGCGGATAAGCAGACCGGGTTAAGCAAAAACTTTTGGACGCGTTCTATAGGCTGGTATACCATGGCGTTGGTAGACACCATAGAAAAATTGGACGAGCAGTTTTTCTACGAATACGAAACACTACAAAGCCATCTTAAAAATGTGCTGGACGCGCTGCTCAAAGTTGCCGACCCGCAAACAAAAATGTTTTACCAAGTAACCGATGCATCAAACCGCCCCGGCAATTATCTTGAAACAAGCGGGACCTGCGCCATTGCTTATTCGCTTATGAAGGGGGCAAGGCTTGGGTACTTGCCTGCCTATTACTACGACTATGGTAAGGAAATTTTTGATTCTGTTGTGGCTCACAAACTGGTGCTCTCCGACGAAACATTTGCCCTAAAGGATATCTGCTTGGTAGCCGGCCTTGGGGGAATGCCGGGTAAAGGAGATTACCAGCCCCGCGACGGTACATTTGAGTACTATATATCGGAGCCGAAAGTAGACAACGATGCAAAGGGAGTGGCTCCGTTCCTGTTTGCCTATTCCGAAGTTTGCAGAAATGAGGCTGAAAACACATGAAAATAGGTGTACGCGCCCATGACTTTGGGCGGCAACCCATTGAATCGCTTGCTGCGAATATTAAAGAGGCCGGATTTGCATGTGTGCAGCTTGCGCCCACCAAAGCGATAGAGGACATTAGCAGCTTCAGCGACATAACAGAAAGCCGCCTTGAAGCTATTCAAACGGCATTTGTGCGCAACAACATAGAAATTACTGTGCTTGGCTGTTATATAGAACCATCTGTTACGGACACAGCGTTGCGGCTAAAAAATGTGAATATTTTTAAAGATAACTTAGCCAATGCAAAAAAATTGGGGGTAAACATTGTTGGCACAGAAACTACAAATTTAGACATTGACACCCCAATATCCGAACGGGAAAAAATTTATGCGTTGCTAAAAGACAGCGTCCTTCGCATGGTAGAGCAGGCGGAAAAAGAGGATGTATTTGTAGGTATCGAGCCGGTTGCAGAGCATACGCTGAACACCCCGGAATTGGCAAGACGGTTGTTGGACGAAGTAAATTCGAAAAAGTTAAAGATAATTTTCGACCCGGTTAACTTAGTATTGCCGCGTACCATACATGAGCAAGATAAAATTTTTCAACAATTTTTCAACTTGCTTGGCAATGAAATTGTTGCCGTGCATATGAAGGATATCGCAATAGAAAACAACCAAAAAGCTTGGCGTAAAATAGGCTGTGGTGTGATAAACTACGATTTGATTTTTGATTGGCTGCATAAGAAAGCGCCTGCATGCAGGCTACTGCGCGAAGGCGTTCAAATGGACAGCTATAAAGAGGATATAAAGGCAATGGAGCGTTTGTGCGGATTGCGCCCGTAGGGGCGAACTGTGTTCGCCCGCATATGTAAAAATTTCATATTATATTATTGAAAGGAAGCGACAAAATGAAACTGGACATTAGGTATTCCAACCACCCAGACGATGTAAAAAAGTACACCACCGAGGATTTGCGCAAGCATTTCCTAATCGAGCAGGTATTCACAGCGAACGAAGTGAACTTGACCTATTCTCACATTGACCGAATTATTGTAGGCGGTATTATGCCGGTTACAAAAGTTTTAACATTAACCGCAGGCAAAGAAATGGGTGTAGATACCTTTTTCGAGCGGCGGGAAGGCGGAATAATAAACATCGGCGGAAAGGGCATTATTACATTAGACGACAAGGCTTTTACCGTAGATTACCAAGACGGTTTGTATATCGGAATGGGTGTAAAGGAAATTACGTTTGAAGCCGCAGATCTTGCCAACCCTCCAAAATTTTATTTCAATTCGGCTCCGGCGCATCAAAGCTACCCAAGCACTTTAGTTACACTCGAAAACGCCAAAAAGGTTCACCTTGGCAGCAGTGAAACTTCCAATAAACGCACCATTAACCAATATGTACACCCGGATGTGTTAAAGTCCTGCCAGCTCGTCATGGGCATGACCATTTTGGATACAGGCAGCGTTTGGAACACCATGCCAAGCCACACCCATGAACGCCGCATGGAAGCATATTTCTACTTTGATATGGCAGAAGATGCCCGTGTTGTGCATTTGATGGGCCAGCCCCATGAAACAAGGCATATCTTTATGGCTAACGAGCAGGCTGTGCTTTCGCCAAGCTGGTCGATACATTCTGGGGTGGGTACCGGGCGGTATACATTCATTTGGGGCATGTGCGGCGAAAATATCACATTTACGGACATGGACCATATTGCAATGGAAGATTTACGTTAAGCAGATGAAGCCGGAGCATATCACCATTGATGTTGTGTCTCAAATGGCGGGCGTTTCTAAAACCACGGTTTCCCGCTACCTTAACCAAAAATACGAGCACATGTCCGAAAAAACAAAAAATAAAATTGAAAAAGTAATCGAGGAGCTGGACTACCGGCCAAACCTTATTGCCCGCAACCTAAAGTTCCAAAAAACAGGTTTGATCGGCGTTATTGTATCCGACATCACCAACCCTGTTACCGTGCATTTAATCAAGGGAATCATCGACCAATGCACCATGGAAGGGTATCAGGTCGTAACAGCCAGCAGCGACGAAAACCCGGAAAAAGAGAAGGAATATCTCCTTTCCATGGTGGACAGACAAGTGGAAGGGCTGATTATAAGCATTGCCGACTATAACGAGTTTGGCGTGTTGGAAACGCTGAAGGAAAAAGGCGTAAAAATTGTACTGGCCGACCGTACAATAAATAAG
>Ga0123355_10000304_pt1 | contig 63149 bp, 67 predicted proteins | sample TergutEmb28metaG_3_FD_89872 | JGI IMG/M metagenome (GOLD analysis project Ga0123355, IMG submission 89872) | Embiratermes neotenicus P1 segment gut microbial communities from Petit-Saut dam, French Guiana - Emb289 P1 | ecosystem: Host-associated > Arthropoda: Insects > Digestive system > Gut ...
ATTTCCCGCAATCCTTCGTCGCTGAAAACCTTGCGCACCGCTAGTGCGCGGCGGTTTTCAGCTTCTCGCCTTGCGAAAAATTTCCTGCGCCCTATGCGAATGTTTTTAGGTGGAGCGGCTATAAAGCATAGTGAAACAAATAAGAAATGGTCTCAGCCGGCAGCATCTGTAACGCTAAGATAAGACTTTACAGGCGTTTTTGCCGCGGTAGGCGAGACCGATTTCGATTCATAGCTGCAAAAAAAATTCAGTTGGTCGGAAAATCCGACCAACTGAATTACAACTCAAAAACAATAGAGTTCTTCTGAACTCACAAGGAACGTGATTTCAGAGGAAGCAAAGATTAGGATATGTGCTGTTAATGGTTGAAATAACGCCACCAACGCTATACTACGAACTTTATAATGAAAATTTTTCTTTTATCATATATGCAACAACATCGGGGGTGAGGTCGGAATTGTCAATTTTGACGTAATTATCAATGGTAATTTGACCGTCTGTGCTGTAACAATATTTTGCATCATCGTTAATTAGCCGTTGGTTTGATACCGCAATATCCCTTTTCGAAGCCTTATGTTTAAGCCTATTTTCTGTAACATTGCGTTGTAGCCGGACTTCTTGGGAAGCAAAAAGCTCCACATAGTAAAAATTTGCGTTGCATTGTTCAAATATTTTTAATATCGGGGCAAGCGAAGCCTCCCAGTTTGGATTCCCCATGCTGAGCATGCCAGTAACAATCAAACCATAATGTTCAGATGCAGCAAATTCTTCCAATATAACATTTCGCAAACGTGATAAAATTCTTCTTTTATGCTCGTTTTGTTCACCATCCATACCACCAAAAATTTCTAAAATAGGTTCAAGCATTATGTGGTTATGGTATAAACGTAAATCTGTTATTTTCAAAAGTTCTTGGCCCACTGTCATTTTGCCGACCGCAGTACTTCCAAATATAAATATAATTTTCATATCGCCCTCCTGCCCCAAGTATATATTTTACCCACGCACTACATTCGTTGTGGCACATAATTGCTCTCTCTGTTTTGATTATTCAGATAATATTGCAATCCTATCATAACATTAGTGCTTTATGGCGAAATCATCCGAACTGTGTTATTCCCGCCTTTCACAGCTTAAACCCTAATTCCCCCGCACCATCACTCCATCCAAATTAAACACCACATTCCCATCCCCGCGCACCATCGAATAATCCGGCACAACCTCAAAGCCCCCAGCCGCATCCAGCGATACAAGCGCAAAAAGTGACCTAGCGCCAGGCGCAAATTCAAACCCATCTCCATTGGCATAAATTACAAGCTGATTACCGCGTTGTGTCCAGTTGGTATCCCCCAGCACATTCCCGCCAAAGCTGACCTCGGTTACAGTCGCCCCGGCCGGAATCTCCAGAGATGTAGCGAGTTCAATAAACTCACCATCTGGCAGCGGGTCAAGATAAATTGCGATTCTACCATCGCCGCGGCGGTTCATTGCTGCGCCCAGCACGGTTGGCCGCGTATCGCTGTGCAGTCGGTCGTTCAGCCTAAAAAAACCGAAATCTACATGCCCACCCACGGTTTCTGTTGCAAAATTATACAGCGCAAAGCGATATCCCATGAAATGATTATTGGTAGAAAAGGTCATAATCAGCTCGTCTCCAAGGCGCGTCCAATGCCTGCCGTCTAGGCTGTAATAGAAGCGCCCCCGGTCTGCCTGGCGGCCAAAATTTGTGAAATCTGCCTCGGCTTTAAGGTACACAATATCGCCATCCAACGGCACTCGGGCGCTTTCCACGCCCGCATTGCCAATATGACCGTGGTTGGCACTCATCCAAAAATTGGCCAAGGTGGTTACAATATACCGGCCGCTTTCTTCTGCGCGCACGCCTATAGAGCCGTACCTGGCGGTGAAAAGGGAAATCCCGGCCTCGTCGCCCGGCTTCATGCCGCTTGTGTCTATTCTAATGGTGGCGGCAGATTGCGGCCCGAAAGTTCGCTGAGTAAGCGTGTTTGGCGCATGCAGGATATTGTCAGAAATATATCCGGTGGTAAGCCGCAGCCAGCCTGGCCGTTCTGTTAGCGACCAGAAGCGATTATCCGGGTTATGGTTCCATTGCCACACCAGGTTCAAATACGAGCCATTGCAGCCATAATCGCTAAACCACTGGTGCTCTTGGCCAACCAAGGTATACGGCAGCGGCGAGTCCATATACACCGGCCGCGGCGCATTGTTATAAAATTCATCCGAGGCCACAATCCCGCTGCGTGAGCCACCTATACTTATAGGAATCGCGCCCTCTCTGGGCAGGTTTGTGTGGCCGCCGTCCAGCCCAAGCATTGGCCAGCCGTCTACCCAAGTTACCGGCAGCAGCCAAGGAATGCGCCCGATAGCCCCGCTATCCCGGAAGAAAAGTCCATACCAGCGGTCATCCCCAAGGTTAACTATGCTGCCCTGCGCCACCCCCGCGCCATTTATACTCTCCATGCCAATAACCCGAGATTCCCAAGGCCCATACAGGCTTTGTGCCCTGTGCGCCACCTGCGTTCGGGGTTGCCCAGAAGGCCATGTGATGCCAAAGATAAAATAATAATCGCCAATTTTTTGCAGCTGTGTGCCTTCGCCCAGGCCACTGGTTGGCGTAATCCCGGTGGTGGGGTGAGGGGCATGCATATTCGGCAGCAAAACCCGCTGCTGCGCGCCGGGCATCAGACCTGTTAAATCCTCATTCAGCTCGATAATATAAATAGGCCCCATGCCCCAAGCCAGCCAATTGCGCCCGTCGTCGCCAATTAGCATACCGCTATCATGAAAAACTCGGTTTATTTCATACCGCCGCCAGGGCTGGTACACCGGGCATTCTGTCTGGAAAATATACGTCTTGCCAGATGTCCAGGAATGCACAATTAAAATGAAAGTGCCATCCCTATACCCAAGCGTGCTGGCCCAAGTTCCCCTAGAATACATATGCTGCCCCGTTTGCAGCTTCATCACATTAGTATCCTCCAGCACAAAGTAACAATAACTAACAATCTCCCAATTAACCAAATCGAAAGACCGCATAATGGGCACGCCAGGGTTCATATGCATGGTTGTGCTAGACATCCAAAATGTATCCCCCACCCTAATAATACTCATATCCGGCACATCTGCCCAAATTATTGGGTTAGCAAAAGTACCATCCCCCCGGTCAGAATTACCAAAAGGCGCGCGCGCCTGAAGGTTAATCCCACCAACCAAAAATAAAACCACCACAGCCAAAACGACCCGAATTTTCATATCCATCTCCCTCACATGACTTTTTCTAAAGTATAGCATTTATTTTTAAAAGCCGAAAGAAAAACCGCCCTAGCTTCGCTGCTAGGGCTTAAGCGAAGCACCGGCGGCATTTATCGCCACACTCCTTTTGAGGTTTTCATTTGGAGGTGTTGTACTTGGCTTGACAAGATGATGCGCAAAAAATCCAGTTGGTCGGAAAATCCGACCAACTGGATTTTTTCGCGACTATAGTAAAGGCATAGCGGTTCTGCCGCTTTACAGTTGCCAAAAGCTAGCGGCTTCATAGCAACAAAAAAACAGCCACATGGCCAAGCAGCCACATCGCCGTTTTCCTCAATAGAGTTCTTCTAAAACCACAAAAAGCATGATTTCGAAAGAAGCCTGATTCCTATTCATGGCTTTCCACCAGCACTTTTTCCGTAACGCAATCTACCAAAATAATATCATCGCCAAATTTATGCACCTTATCCCAAGGTATGCGAAACTCGTGGTCACGGCCAAACACGCCCAGCACCCGCCCTGGCCCCGGCACTATTATGGCCGTAATCTTGCCTTCTTGCATATTTATCTCCAAATCGCTAACAAAACCGTATCTTGTGCCATCCTTCGTATTTATAACTTCCTTCTGGCGTAAATCGTACATTCTCGCCATAATTTTCCCCTTAAAAGGTCAAGTTTTTGCTTCTTTTTGGTAAAAAAAGAAGGGGCTGAGGGCAAAACCCCACGGTTTAAAAGAATCTATTGATAAACAACCAATCCACAAATATCAACGCGGCCAAGCCCCATACATAGAACGAAAAATACTTAAGCTTACAAGACTCTATCAATTTAAGCAGCAATTTTATTGATAAATAGCCAACCACCAGTGACACCACAAAACCGATTATCATTTGAGGGGCGGCTACATTTGTGGTAACTTCGCCGCGGTACACTTGTACAGCCTCTAGCAAACCTGCGCCGCCTATGGCTATTATAGCCAGCATAAATGAAAACTTTACGGCAGCCTCACGCTTTACACCGCGCCCCAGGGCAGCAGCTATTGTGCTGCCGCTGCGCGAAATACCAGGCAACAGCGCAAAGCCTTGCGCCAGGCCAATTAGAGCTGCGTCCAGGAAAGTTATCTCCGCCCTACCCTCTTTGCTGCTTTGGCTAAACTTATCGGCCAGCAACATGATAAAGCCAGTTAACGTAAAGGCCACCGCAAGCCAAATCCCCGCGCGGAAGTAATTTTCTATCGCATGACGAAAAAGAATCCCACCAATAGCCGCCGGGATAGTTCCCACGATTAAAAGCCCAGTCATCCTACCAAACGGCTTCTTTAAAATCGCCCAAATATCCTTCCAAAAACACAGCATAATAGCAATAAGCGAACCAATATGCACCACAATATCAAAAGTCAAATCCGGCTCTTCTAAACCAAACACCGTCTGCAAAACAGCCAAATGCCCACTGCTACTAATAGGCAAAAACTCTGCCACACCCTGCACCAATCCCATAATAATCGCTTGCAAATTAGTCATTTTCATCCTCCGTTTTTTTGATACAAAACCGTGGGCTTTGCCCACACCCACTTCTTTTTTGAAAAAAGAAGCAAAAAACTTTAACATTAGACTTCTTCCGAAATTACGTTTTTTAATTTCGGAAGAGTTACATTTTCAATCTTTTGCTTCTTCTGAAATTGCGTTTTTTGCAATTTCAGAAGAACTCTATTATAATTATAGAGTTTTTGAATATGTGGTCTGCGAAGCCCCTGGTGGCCTTAAACTACTTTTTCAAATTTATCCCAATCATACCACCCAAGCCGCCTCCGGCTATTCCTAGGGCTATTACCATCAATGTGCGGCCGTCTATAGAAAATACGGGTAGCAGCGCCACCATTATTATTGCCATGATTATTACGTAGGCAAGGCCGGCGCCCATGCCCCATAGCCAACCACGCTGGGTTGCGCCACGGGCGGCGTCAAAACCCGCCACCATTACGGCCAAAAATGTGGTAACTGCCACTACTGTGGGCAGGCTACGTTCGCTCATGTTGGTGTATGTCACCAGGATGGAAAACGCCAAAAACACGATACAAGTTATTGCGTAGGCGATTAAAACGCCTGTTACCAAATGTTTAATTTGCGATTTATAGCCAAGTTCCATAGGAAAATCCCCTTTTGCGAAAATATCGCCTTTTTGCTATCTATACGCCAGGCGCGGGGGATTTATTACTATATGAAACAATTCGAAATCGGTCTCGCCTGTCACGGCAAAATGCTTGAAGCGCCTTATCTCGGCGTTTTAGGTGCCGCTCTGGCCAGACCGTTTCTCATTTATTTCACTATGGCAACCTCTGCTTTCTACACGCATTAGCATTCCTGCACCGCCGGTATCGTCCGGGCGGGCACAAAAGCCAAACTTTTTGTAAAAGCCTTCTTTGCCCTTCACAGAAAAAAGCCCTGTTGCAACCCTCGTGCCAGGTAAAGCGCTGTCGGATATATGGGCGATAAGCCGCTGCATAATTGTCGTGCCAACGCCATGGCCTTGAAACTTTGGCAACACAATCACATCTTGAATATAAAATATCGTAAACCCGTCCCCAACAAGCCTGCCCATGCCCACTACTTGGCCATCACATATTGCCTCAACAGTAATCAGCGAATTTTCAAGCCCGGCTGCTACCTGATGCTCCAGAAGCGGGTTACCCCAACCTGCAGACTCCCGCAGCCGGATGAAATCTTTGGCGCATAGGTTATTGGTTGTCAGCTTGTAATCCATTCTGCTTACCTCCTGCACACTTAAAGGAAAAACCCCAGCTTCAGTGGAACATTAAATTTCTCCGCATCTTCATTTGAAAATGGGCAGCTATCGAAGCCAATTAGCCTAAACCCCTGGGAAAGATAAAATGCAATGGCATGCTCGTTGCATGACCATGTTTGCAAATACACAGCCCTCAAATTCTCGGCCGCAGCACGCTGTTTCGCCTTGTCAACCAAGGCGGCCGCAAGCCCCTGGCGGCGATATTTTTCGTCAACCCATAACAGCGATACGTACAGGCGTGGGCTTTTTGCGCCCGCCTCAATGCTGGTTTCAATACCGGCAACAAGCTGGCCGCCGTCCACAACCCCCCATGCCTTCACGGTAGAATCCTCTGAAGCAAACAACCGCTGCGGGTATTTTATTATTTTACGTGATTCAAGTGGCGTTTTGCGCATCTCTACCAAAAACGAACCGTCCGCATGTGAAATTTCCATGCAATAGCAGCTATCTGCATAATCGCTGAAATAAGCTTCATGGTTTTGCCATTTTTCACGTTCAAGCAGCTGAATTTTATGTTCCATGCGATTCCCTTCTAAATTACACACCAGCCCGTGGGCAGCTGGCATTTAAGCCGCCCCTGCACCAGTTTCGCCCAGCCCAGCGGGTAACCCCTATGGCATATCAGCACCCACGGCTTTTTCACCGTGGCAGAAAGGGTCTGTGCAAAGGGCAGCGACTCCCCTTTCAGGTATCGCCAGGCGTCTGCCTCGGGAAGCTCTACTGCAAAGCAGGCTTCGGCTCGCGTTAGCCCCATGGCAAAGGCTTGTGACGGTGTGAATCGATCCTTCTCTATTTCGCCGGCGTACCAGCCGCTGCGGGCCACCCGCAGGCCGGATAGGTCTATTGTTTCTGGCTGTAAGTATAGGCTTTTGCCATGTAGCTGGAATGGTGTAGCCATGTTAAAGCCCATCAAATTTTCTTGGCAAAAGGCCGTGAATTCTCTTGGTAAGAGCTGGATGTTGCTGGTTTCGCCTTTACGTTGCTTTTTGCTCATTTTGGGCGCTTCTGCGGGTGCATCTTCAATAAGATGCTCGCCGTCATCCTTTTGCAGACAGGCGATAAAATGTCCTTCTCCGGGCGAAAGATGCGGCCATATTCGCGCCACGGCGGCGGCAACCTCTGGCGCTCCCCTGCCACAGCTTAACCCAAGCCCCCTGTGGTTAATTTCTACCAAGCTAAAACCCTCATTTTCCGCCAAAAATTCCGCAATCATGCCCTCATTCTCAGATATATTAAACGTGCAGGTAGAATACACCAGCCGCCCGCCCGGGCGCAGCATTTTTGCAGCGTGGCGCAGTATTTCCCGCTGCATGGCCATACATACTTCCGGCTTGGCCGCCGAATACGCCTTTACCGCATCCGGGTCACGGCGGAACATACCCTCGCCACTGCAAGGTGCATCCACCAATATTCGGTCGAAAAAACCAGAGAAACGTGCCGCCAGCTTTTTTGGGTGCTCGGTTAGCACAATTGCATTGCGTACCCCAGCCAGCTCTAGGTTTTTCACCAGGGCGCGGCTACGGGTGGGGCTAAGGTCGTTTGACACCAGCAGCCCGGCGTTTTGCATATGCCCGGCAATTTGGGCAGATTTGCCGCCTGGGGCAGCGCAAATATCTAACACCCGCTCGCCTGGCTGTGCCGCCAGCACCTGGGCAGGGCTCATGGCAGATGGCTCTTGAATATAAAAAAGCCCCGCCCGGTAGAAGACACTCTTGGCCGGGCGCAGGGTTTCGGCCTCTGACGCGGCAGATGGGTATATAAAACCCTCGCCGCACCATGGCACAGGGCGAGTTATATCCTGCCCAAAAACCTCCCCTGCCAGCCCTCGCAATTCTTCCGGGCCGCTGTCCCGCAGCTTTAGCAGGTTAAACCTGACCCCACGCAAAGGCAGAGCATCAAAACCTTGTAAAAAAGCCTGATACTCTGCACCAAGTATTTCTTTCATTTCAACCAAAAACTGCTGGGGAAGCTGCATATTACCGTCCTTTAAAAATCTGATTCTGCCGTTAGTTTTTCTATTAGCGCTGCTAAATCTTGTTGGCCTTCGTCGCCGTTTTGCTGGGTGCGCACAGATACCTTGTTTTCTTCGATTTCCTTATCCCCAAGCATTAGCATTACCGGGATTTTTTGCAGCTGTGCTTCACGGATTTTGTAGCCCATTTTCTCGTTGCGCAGGTCAATTTCTGCCCGCAGACCAGCGGCCCCTAGCTGTGCGTGTACCTTTTGGGCGGCTTCTTGATGCCGCTCTGCGATTGGGATTACCATCACCTGCACCGGGGTTAGCCAAAACGGATACCATCCGGCGCAATGCTCGGTTAAAATAGCAATAAACCGCTCGATACTGCCAAAACAGGTGCGATGCACCATTACCGGCCTATGCTTCGCGCCGTCTGCGCCCACATAGGATAGGTCAAACCGCTCTGGCAGGTTCATATCGCATTGGATTGTGCCGCATTGGAAGCTGCGCCCCATGCAATCTTTTATATGGAAGTCGATTTTTGGCCCATAGAATGCGCCGTCACCTTCATTTAGGCGGTACTCGATATTCATTTCCTCAAGGGCTTCCCGCAGCGCCACGGTGGCTTTTTCCCAGGCCTCATCCGAGCCTATGCTGTTATCTGGCCGGGTGGATAGCTCAAAGGAATACTCCGCGATATCAAAGGCCGCGTATACTTCCTCGTACAGGCGGATTATTTGCTTGATTTCATCCTTCACTTGCTCTATGGTCATGTAGATATGGGCATCGTCTTGGGTGAAGGCGCGCACCCGGGTTAGGCCGTGCATTGTGCCGCTTTTTTCATGGCGATGCACATTGCCAAGCTCTGCCAGACGCAGCGGGAATTCTTTGTACGAATGTAAATCCATCTCGTAAACCAGCATCCCGCCGGGGCAGTTCATGGGTTTTACAAAATATTCCTGCTCGTCTATTATGGACGAATACATATTCTCGCGATAATTCTCTGCATGGCCAGAGCGCTCCCAAAGGTCGCCAATTAGCATAGCTGGGGTAGAAATCTCTTGGTAGCCATATTTTTTGTGCACCTTGCGCCAGTATTCAATAAGCCTATTGCGCAGCACAACGCCCTTTGGCAAAAAGAACGGGAAACCAGGCCCTTCTTCCATTATTGCAAAAAGCTTCATCTCACGGCCAAGCTTGCGGTGGTCGCGTTTTTTCGCCTCTTCTATACGCTCCAGATGCTGCGCCAGCTCGTCCTTTGTAAAAAACGCCGTGCCATAAATCCTGGTTAGCATCTTATTTTTTTCATCGCCGCGCCAATACGCCCCGGCCACGCTTGTAAGCTTAAAAGCCTTAACACGCCCGGTTTTTTCTATATGCGGCCCTGCGCAAAGATCCACAAAATCGCCCTGTTTGTAAAATGAAGCCTCTTCCTCCAGCCCTTCCAAAAGCTCGCGCTTATAAGGCTCGCCCTGTTTGTCCACAAGCTCAAAAGCCTCGTCACGGCCCAGGGTAAAATGCTCTAGGGGCAAGTTTTCCTTGATTATCTTCTTCATTTCTTTCTCTATAAGGGGCAAATCCTCTGGCGTTAGCGGCCTTGCCGTCTCAAAATCATAATAAAACCCGTCTTCAATAGAAGGCCCTATGGCCAACTTAGTGCCAGGGTAAAGCCGCTGTACCGCCTGCGCCATAATATGCGCAACCGTATGCCGTAGGGTACTAATGTCGTATTCTTGCATGTAAATCGCTCCGTTTCTTAGGTTATGTCCTAATATAACATAGTTGATGGGAAATTAAAACCGTCAGAGGCTTCGCCCTGAATGCTTGGGCGAGCAGGTTGCACAGCAACCGACCAGCCTCCGACACCTCCACCGCCTTTTTGAAAAAAGCTTGGCAAAAACTTTAATTTTTTAATGGGAACAAAAGAAGTGGCTTATTTAGCGGATTTTTGTTGCTTGAGCGCATAAAAAAATGCCCAAAAGGCCACTTTTGGGCAAAAAAATGGTACCGTATGGTACCATTTTAGTAGAATTATGGTACCGTATGGTACCATTTTTTTATGATTTTTTGTTTATTTGCTCTTTTATTATGTCGCTACAAAGTTCTACGCATTCATCGCAGATAAATACTTCTTTATCTCCACAGCACACGAGAACTTGCGCCTGAGACTCAGTTTTACCACAAAAAGAGCAGGTAGCATCGACTTTATTTTCCATATTTTTCTCCTTTCCTAGCATTGATTTTACCGAGATTTTAGCAAAGTGGATTATTTCGCCTTGGCTGCGCGCTGCCGTTGGCGATGCTTTGTGGAAGCGGCTAAACGCCCGGGAAAATCCTTCCGGGGAGTAGCCATAATGGGTTGCGATGTCTATTATTTTTGCGCTGGAGGTGGTTATATCTTGGCCGGCTAGGGTTAGCTTGCGGTTTCGGATATACTCCCCAACAGAAACGCCACAAATAGCCAAAAACACCCGCTGAAAATGCGAGCCCGACATATGAGCCTTGCTGGCAATGGTTGCCACATCCAGCTCTTCGGCTATGTTTTCTTCTATATAATCGATGGCTGCTTGGATGTTTTCGATAGTTTCCATTTAATTTGCTCCTCTCGGTTGTTTTTGATTATAATGGGTGGCGAACAAGAATGCATGATATTTTTTACTTTTCACTGCTTTCAGAACAAAACGGCTTTGCCGCCTTTATTTTCATAAATTTCGCTGAAAAATTGCAGCAACAGAAAGGAAACACCATGAACAACCCATTCAAAGACAGCGAAGACAAACTGCTTTTCGCAAAGGTGCTAGACAAACTTGCCGCCAGCGAGAAAAAACGCCAGCCAAGCTTTACAGATTTCCTAGACCCTATGCGCTGCGGGGCATTTATCGCGGCCCTTGGGTCGGCAGATGTAACAACCCACGGAGGGCACGAAAATGCCGAGCGTGAGATGATTGGCTTCGGCGCGGGCAGCCCGGCAGATTTTCCCATCACCCCTGTGGCGGTGCGGTATAACCAGAAATTTTCTAAAGCCCCCACCCACCGGGACTATCTTGGGGCGACCCTTGGCCTTGGCATAGACCGGGGCAAGGTGGGTGATATTTTGCTGGCGGCAGAAGGCGCAACGCTGTACGTGGCCAGCGATATCGCCAGCTATGTGGCAGAGGGGCTAACCCAGGTGGGTCGCGTGACGGTAAAGGCCACCGCCGGCAGCACGCTAGAAACCACGGGCAATACCATTAAAGAAAAGCGCGTGACAGTATCCTCACTGCGGCTGGATGCAGTGGTTAGCGCGGCGCTGAACATCTCCCGGGGAAAATCAGCTGCGCTTATAGATGCAGAAAAAGTTTTCGTAAACTGGAAACCCGGCAAAAAGACCCAAACCCTATCGCCAGGCGACAAAATAACCGTCCGTGGCGTGGGTAGGATTACCATAAACACCGAAGACGGCCGCACCAAAAAGGATAGGATTGTGATTACGGTGGGTTCTACAGGTCCATAAATTTGACAACAAAGCCGCCGACGATATACAATGGCCGCAGTTCCAAAAATTTGAAGGGAAATACTAAACATGTCAATTCGTCAAATAAACACATCCACTACCACCACCCAGAGTTAGCATTTGAAGTCAGCCATCCCGCCGACGACAATGTTAGCTCTACATGTCGTTGGCAGGAGGATGAATTGGAATATTTTTCACACCTCACCGACGATATTTCGGTGAGGTGTTTTTTATTTTCCTAGGAAGGGGGTGATTGCCCTGAACACACAGAATATAGCAATTTCACCTAAAAACATTCACATAGAACGCAGGAAATTTTTCGCAAGGTAAGGAGCTGAAAGCCGCCGCGCACTAGCGGTGCGCAAGGTTTTTAGCGACGCGGGCTTGCGGAAAATTTACAAGTTATACGTGAATGTTTTTAGGTGTAATTGCTATAACTACCCAAAAGGGCAGGTGACATCATGCCATTCAAAACCCAGTAAAAATAGATTTTAGGCGAGACTAGCATAAGGAGAGAATATTATGGAAAAATGGAAAAAAATAGCGGCAAGTTTTATAGATTCATGCAGCTTCAGGGATGAAATTGAGGCTGTATTTTTAACCGGAAGCCACGCCGTTGGCAATGCGGATGAGTTTTCCGACATTGATTTATTCATTGTGCTAAACGACAACGCTAACTGGCGCGAGCGCGGCAACAAGCGGATGGACGACCTGCTAATAGAATATTTCGCAAACCCTGTACGGCAAGTGAAAAAATCCATTGACGAAAATTTCGAAAACGCCTGCCTAATCGAAATTACAATGGTTTTAAACGGAATCATTATCCTTAACAAAAACTCTACCGCAGAAAAAATAATAGATTATTGCCAGCAAAAAAAGGCCACAGATTTCCCTAGCATGAGCAAATTCAACCTGGTAAACGGCCTCTACCACCTATGGGATAATTTAGATGAGCTGGCCCGCGCCTGCACAAAACAAACCCCAGATGCAGCCATGCATTTTTATAGCTTTGTAAAGTATGCATTTGAGCTGTACTCCCGCTACATTTGCGCCCCGGTGCCAAACTTCCAAAAGCTTCATAGATGGCTAACAGACGATAGCTACGCCAAAAATTACGGCCTGCCAACATACAAAAACCCTGCCTTCTTGGAAATAATCAAGCCGGCGTTTGAGTGTAGCGGCGATGAGGCCATGCTTAAGGTAGCAAGGATGATTCACTCATATGTAGAAGAAAAAATGGGTGGTTTTGACGTTGATAATTTTGTATTGCATGGCCCTTGTAGTTGAAATAGTAAAATAATTCAAAATCAGTCTCGCCCGCCGTGGCAAAATGCCTGAACCACATTATTTCGACGTTTCAAGTGCCGCTTGGGCGAGGCCGATTCTCGTTTATTTCACTATAATTGCTAAAAAAATGGTACCATACGGTACCATAATTCCATGAAAATGGTACCGTATGGTACCACTTTTACAACATATATCGCACGCCAAACATCAAAAAAACCGCTATATTTCATTGTTTTATGAATATTTTTGGGCAAAATTTTAGCATTGTGATTTTTTATTATCCCAATGCTAAAATTTTGCCTTGTTTTTTTACGAAATTTAGAAAGGATTTTGTTCAAATCCAACGGCAGAACAGTAGTGATATTCTTCTTTTTCTGCCCATTCTCTCCAGTTTATCATATATGGGTCATCTTCTGCGTTGTATATTTTCATACGATAATCGATATTGTTTAGCTTCTTTTGTTTTGGGTCAAACCCTTGCGGGCACAGCGTTATATTTCGGTTGCCTGGGGCATCATCGTTAAATGTGCTTATTTCAGATGTTTGGAAGTAAAACAGATTCTTGGCAAAATATTGCGTGTTTTCTTTTGCGCTTTGCTCTGTCCATTCATTGTCATTGTATTTTGCGCCCTTGTTAAAGAATATTGGATTTTGGTCTGCCAAGTGATTGCGCAATTCTAAAAGGCTTAGGTATTCGCCTTTTTCGTTGGAGATATAAGCGTTAAGTGTCGGGTCAAACATAACCCATTTATTCATTTCGCTGATATAAACATGGGTAACGACATGATTATCGCCATCATAAGGCGAGCAAGGCATAATAAATACTTTTCTTGCTTTCACGCCAACGGCAAGAAGGCATTCTGCCAAAACAATTGCCAAGCCCACGCAGTTTATCCCGCATGAAATATCTTTACCAAACGAATAATCCAGTAAATCTAATGCGTTTTGCCCTACACTCCCGTTATAATCGCCCTTATGCCAGGTGTTCGATGATACCCATTGCAATAGGTTCACTGCTTTTGAAAAATCATCCCCATCCCCCGCGATTGCCTCAATGGGGTAACTATCCCGCAAAGTATCAAACTTCGGGTGCCCATGGTTGCAAACAAAATTTACATCGCTGGCCACTGTTTCAGGCAATGGAAATGCTTTTAGCAGCCCGGTATAAATGTCATATTGCATGGCTGGTTACACCTTTCTTAATAAAACCGCCAAAGGCTTCGCCTCCGATACATCCAAAACCTTTAATTTGGGGTGATTTACTTAGCTACAGCATACGCAACCGCTTTAGCAGCACAGATACCGTGCCATCATTATGGGTTGTTATTTCTATTTCATCTTCATCTATTGCCAGTTCTGCCGGGAAGCGGATTTCTACGCCGTTTTCAGCCTTTATTTTATGGGTGGCAAATTGTTGTTTTACCACTCGCTGGCCAAGAGGTAAATCTTCACGAACGCCTGCTTCTCGCATAGTTTCTACATATTTTTGCTTCATTTCGTCTTGACCTTGGAAGGCTACCGCTGCCACATTGTCCATTGAAACTGTGCCTTCTTTTTCCTCAGATTCTTCCACTAGAGCGGTTTTAATTTTGGCGCTTACGATAGGGTCTTGGCGGCAGTATTCGTCTACAAATTCCACCGTAACCTCGTCTATCAGCTTAGCCTGCTCCTTCTGGGAGGGGGCGGTTTCACATTCCAAAAACAGTTCAGAAAAATAATTAACCTGGTTGCCATCAATGGTGGCTGGTTTTTCTGTCACATTTATTGGCATTGCGCTGCCGTCCAGCCCAATAAGCGCAGCATACTCCACTTTGCCGGTGCTAAATGGCAGGGCCGTGCATTTAGTAAGTTGGTTATCCGCATTATTGCTTTTGCTAGCATAAACTTCGTGGTAATTTAGCTTCAAAATGGCCAAATACTCGCCAGTTTTATGCCCCACCCTTGTAACCAGCAAATCGCATGGGGGGATATCTGTAAACCGCTTCATAATCCCATCCATTTTAGCCGCAATTTCCCTGGACATTTCCTTAAAATAAATGCCATTACTTTGGTAATTGCCCAGCAACTGATAAAACTGCGCCTGCTGCGGAAAATGCGCCGTGCGCACCCCAGGGTTAGCAATCAACTTCTTAACATGCTTCTGAATAAAAGCCTCACAAATCTCTGAATCAAAATCAAGCTCTGCTTCCGAAAAAACAGACTCACGCCCGTCATTGCGCAGCACATGAAGTATCGCGTTTCTAATTACAATCGCCATGGTATATCATCCTTTTAGTGTAGTTAAAACCGCAGGCTTCGCCACCCGATTTTGAAAAAGCGGGTGGCGAAGCCTCTAACGGTTTTATTGTTTTATGGTCTGGGTTTATCACCCATATAAAGCACGGCCAGGGTGCCAGGGCCGGTGTGGGCACCTATTACTGGGCCTATGGTGTTTATTACAAAATCTTTTGTGCCGAAGTTTTCTATTACTTTGGCTTTTAGTTCTTCGGCGTAGTCTGGGGCGTCGCTATGGGCTATGAACAGTGTTTGGTCTTTCGGGGAGAAGTTTTCTTTCATGCGTTCTATAATGTAGTCTATAACTTTGCCGCGGCCGCGGGCTTTGGCCACTGGTATGAGCTTGCCCTCGGCGTTAATGGCTAAGATTGGTTTTACATTTAGCATCGTACCAACAAAGGCCGACGCACCGGATACACGGCCGCCGCGCTTTAGGTGGTTGAGGTCGTCTGCCATCACCCAATGTTGCAGGTTTGGAATCATCTGGGTGGCTGTTGCTGCGGCTTCTTCCAGAGATTTATTCGCGTCGCGAGCTTCTACGGCGGCTTTTATAAGAATGGCCTGACCCATGGAGGCAGATTTTGTGTCTATTGTAATAACCTTGCGGCCTGGGAATTCTTCGGCTGCTTCTTTAACGGCCAGCACGCTTTGGTCGTAGCTTTTGCTAAGTGCAGAGCCTAGGCAAAAATGCAAAACATCCTTGCCCGCAGCAAGATGAGGAGACCAAGCTTCCATATAGTTGAACACTGTGGCCTGGGCTGTGCTGGCAGTTTTACCAGCCCGTAGGGCGTTGTAGAAATCTTTTACGGAAATCTGGCGATAGTCGAGGTAGTTAAGATATTCGTTACCGTCTAGGTTAAAAACCATTGGAATGATGGTAACTCCCCATTTTTCTGCCAGTTCATGGGGCATGTCACAGGTCGAGTCTGCCACAATTACGAAATTATTACTCATTTTAATACCTCCATTTTGATGGGCGCTGCCTCATATCACGCTTCTGCTTCCTTGCTTTTTTGCGAGCGCTAGCTGCACCATGTGATATTTTTCCAGGATGATTATAGAGCTAATCTTAGATGCTGTCCATAGTTAATTCATGTTGAATCACATAAGTCTAATTTGCTTTTTGTTAGTGGGCGAGTATTTAGAAATTTATTTTAGCCATACGAAGAAACTCATAGATACCACCATTTGTATTTTGCGTAAAAATTCCCTCTGATATGAAGCCAGCCTTTTTGTATACTTTAATTGCACGCTGGTTAAATAATGCGACTGAAAGTATAAAATTGACATCAGCATATTGTAATGTTACATGAGCCATAACAGCGTGTACAAAATTGAGACCATAGCCATTGCCGGTAAATTCTGGTTTTAAGCCAAGCCCTATCTCTATGTTGTTTTCCTCAATAACATTAACCGAGTAATACGCAATTAAAAAACCATCAACGTAGCATGAAAAATAACTCTTACCACGCTTGATGGGGTCAATAAATTCCGCATAATCCTCCTCATCAGCAGTCATGTCATAAAACGAATACATACCGGAATACTTCCAGTCGTTTGCAATTTCTTCAGCTTCTTTCTGGGTCATTTGATGGAAATTAAACATTAGTCTTGTTGCACCACCTAAGCTAGCATTAAATTTTTACAAAGCTGCTATATCAACTTGGTCTCTCTGCGGAAGATTATCTCACTGTATCTGCTGGATAATTTGATTGCTCGCATATATTCCCCGTCATTCCTGCAAAACCGCAGATTCTGTAAGCACTGTAATCACATTTTGGTTTACGCTGGCCAGGCCGCCGTCTATCAGCAGCCGCGCCTCAACTTCCCCATTCATAATACGCATTATCCCATTGCATAGGGCAAGTGAAACAGGCGCACGGCCAGGTAGCACACCTAAATCCCCAGCGGTAGAGCGCATTATTACCATATCTGCCTGGGTGGGGATGCGCTTGTCTGTGGGCTGGCCTGGGGATACTATTTTTATTGTTAGTTTTTTTTCCATGGGGATACACTCATTTCTGGCTTTGTAAAATTTCTATTGTATAGTTGCTCCACTTAAAAACCTACCACATAAAACTTGTAAATTTTCCGCAAGCCTTCGTCGCTAAAAAACCGGCGCACCCTGCTAATGCGCGGCGATTTTCAGCTTCTCGTCTTACGAAAACTGCCTGCGCTCTATGTGATGGCTTTTTGGGTGAAGCGACTATAGTCCGCGGATGTTCACCAAAAATTCAGTTGGTCGCAAATTGCGACCAACTGAATTTTTTATATAGCGAAACAATTCGAAATCGGTCTCGCCTATCGCAGCAAAAACGCCTGAAACGCCTTATCTCGGCGTTTCAGATGCCGCTTTGGCGATACCGTTTCTCATTGATTTCACTATTACGCACTATTCCTCCAACGATTTTTTATACGCTGCTACTACCTCGTCAATTGTACCGCGGTTTAGGAACAGCCCTTCGGGAATTTCGTCATGCATCCCGGCAATTATCTGGCGGAAACCCTCGATGGTATCCTCCCGCTTTACATAGCTGCCCGGTATTGCCGTAAATTTTTCTGCTACTGTAAACGGCTGGGACAAAAACCGCTGTATGCGCCGGGCGCGGGCCACTGTAAGTTTATCATCTTCAGAAAGCTCGTCCATACCAAGAATCGCGATTATATCTTGCAAATCTTTGTACCGCTGCAAAACCCGCTGTACTTCCCGGGCGGTGTTGTAATGAGCCTCGCCCACTATGCTTTTTTCAAGTATACGGCTGGTGGATTCTAGGGGGTCTACCGCAGGGTAGATGCCCATTTCTACTATGGAGCGGTTTAGGTTTGTGGTGGCGTCTAGGTGTGCGAAGGTTGTGGCTACAGATGGGTCTGTATAGTCATCTGCAGGCACGTAAATGGCCTGGATGGATGTGATTGACCCGGCCTTAGTAGAGGTGATGCGCTCTTGCAGGCTGCCTACCTCTGTGGCCAAAGTGGGCTGGTAACCAGTGGCCGAAGGCACACGCCCTAACAGCGCAGAAACTTCCGACCCTGCCTGAACATAGCGGAAAATATTATCGATAAACAGCAAAACATCCTGGTTCTGCACATCCCGGAAATATTCCGCAATAGTAAGGCCGGTGAAGCCCACGCGCATGCGCGCCCCAGGGGGTTCGTTCATTTGCCCAAACACCAGCGCCGCCTTAGAAAGAACAGGCGAGCCATCCTTCAGAGTGGAGTTTTTCATATCATTGTAAAGGTCGATGCCCTCGCGGGTGCGTTCCCCCACCCCGGTGAACACCGACAGCCCGCTGTGGGCCGTGGCAATATTGTTTATAAGCTCCATAATTATAACGGTTTTGCCAACCCCTGCGCCGCCAAAAAGCCCTATCTTGCCGCCTTTTGCATAGGGGCAAAGCAGGTCTATGGATTTGATGCCGGTTTCCAGTATTTCTGTAACAGAGGTCTGGTCTGCAAAACCTGGGGCTTTACGGTGGATTTGCCATGTTTCGGCGGAATTTATTGCCCCAGCATTGTCTATGGGGCGGCCTAGTACATTCATCATACGGCCAAGGGTTTCTGGCCCCACGGGTACAGAAATAGCCGCGCCAGTGTCTATGGCGGCCATGCCGCGCACCAGGCCCTCTGTAGGCCCCATAGAAATACAGCGCACCACGCTATCCCCAAGGTGTTGCGCCACCTCTAGCACAATGCCTTCGCCGCCCTTTATGGGAACTTCTATAGCGTTGTACAGGGCTGGCAACACGCCATCGAAGCGGATGTCCAGCACTGCGCCGGTTATCTGCACAATCTTGCCTGTGTTTTTCTCTGCCAAATGTAACACTCCTTTAATTGAGTGCGTTTGCACCGCTTACAATCTCTGTTATTTCTTGGGTTATTATGCTTTGCCGCCGCCGGTTAAATTGCAGCGTTAGTTTATCTATAATATCTCCGGCACTGGTGGTGGCGGAGTCCATGCTGGTCATACGGGAGGCTTCCTCGCATAGATTTGACGAGGCAAACGCCGCGAAAAGATACATATTTAAAAACCACGGGATGGCGCTATCTATCACTGCTTCCAGCCCTGGCTCGTATTCTGCCTGTGCCAGGTCGTGGGTTTGAGCAGCCTCAGGTTTTTTGAAGAAACCAAGATTCTCCCATCTCTCACCTTCTTCCAATTCCCTGCCAACCACCCGCCGCAAAAAACCTGGGGAAAGTGGCAAAACCGGCTTGATTATGGGCTCTTGGGTAAGCACTGTAAGGAAGCGGGTGTACGCTAGGTAAATCTCGTCAACTTCGCCAGATGCGTATTTTTCCATAAGTAGCTTGGCCAGCGCCGCAGCAGATTCAAACGAAATACCATTTAGCGTGGCTTCTTCCACTTCATAATTGCGCCGCGCAAGGTAATCTCGCCCCTTTGTGCCTATTGTGATTACCATAAAATCCTTACCTTTTTTGGTGGCGTGGCTTAGCAGCTCTCTGCAAATTTGTAAGTTGTACCCACCGCAAAGCCCCTTGTTGCTGGTGATTAGCACATAGGCAATTTTTTTCACATTCCTGCGAGGGGCTATCAATGGAACCTCCAAAACATCGCTGTTATGCAGTACGTTGTGTACGATATCGAAGGTCGCTTGTGTTAGGGCGGCGGCCTTTGCCAGCCGGCTTTTTGCCTTCTGCAGCTTAGAAGTGGCCACTAGGTTCATGGCATTGGTTATTTGCTGGATATTTTGCACAGTTAGGCGCCTGCGTTTTATGGCCTTCATCGTGGGCATGTTATTCCCTCCCCGTCTTGGCTTTAAAGGCCAGAATTGCGGCCTCCAGGGCATCTTCCACTGCATCAATTTGTTTATCATGGTAGATTGTTTCTAAAATATCTTCGTGATGATCGTTCATATGTTGTAACAAGGCCGCCTCTGTGGCTTGGATTTCTTCCACGGGGATATTGGAAAAATGTTTTTTCATTATGGCGTAATACAGTATAACCTGCTGCTCTACGGGCATTGGCCTGTTTTGCGGCTGTTTAAAAATTTCTACGATACGGCGGCCTTGGTTTAGCCGTTCTAAAGTATCGGCGGCCAAGTCCGACCCGAACTGTGCAAAAGATTCTAGCTCCCGAAACTGGGCAAGCTCTAGGCGCAATGGCCCTGCCAGCTTTTTAACCGCGGCAATTTGCGCCGCGCCACCTACCCTAGACACACTAAGCCCTGGGTTTATAGCCGGGCGGATACCCTTGTTAAATGCCTCAGACTCCAAGAAAATCTGGCCATCTGTGATGGAGATTACATTGGTAGGAATATACGCAGAAATATCTCCCGCCTGGGTTTCGATAATAGGCAGGGCGGTTAGCGTGCCGCCCTTTGCAAGGCAGGCAGCCCGCTCTAGCAGGCGCGAATGTAGGTAAAACACATCGCCCGGGTAGGCTTCACGCCCCGGGGGGCGGCGCAGCAGCAGGCTTAATGCACGATAAGCCACCGCATGCTTAGATAAATCATCATATACCACTAATACATCCTTGCCCTCTTCCATCCACTCCTCGCCAATGGCGCAGCCTGCATATGGAGCGATATACTGCATGGGCGCAGTATCAGAAGCATTGGCAGAGACTATGCATGTGTATTCCATCGCGCCCTCATCTTCAAGGGTGCGGGCTACGCGGGCTACGGTGGAGGCCTTTTGGCCAATGGCCACATACACGCAGTACACCTTGCGGCCTTCCTTCGCCCGGTCGATTTTCCTGTTCAATTTTGCTTGGTTTATTATAGTGTCTATGGCTATGGCGGTTTTCCCCGTTTGGCGGTCACCTATTATAAGTTCGCGCTGGCCGCGGCCTATGGGAATCATAGCGTCTATGGCTTTTATGCCTGTTTGCAGCGGTATATTTACCTCTTGGCGCTCTATTACGCCCGGGGCTATGCGTTCTATCACTCGGGTTTTTGTGTGGTGGATTGGACCTTTGTTGTCTATGGGTTGGCCGGTTGGGTCTACCACGCGGCCCAGTAAGGCATCACCTACTGGAACTTCTGCAATGCGGCCGGTGCGTTTTACCGGGTCGCCTTCTGCAATATGATTATCTGCCCCAAGCAACACCGCGCCTATGGAACCTTCATCCAGGTTAAGGGCTATGCCAAAAACATCCCCCGGGAATTCCAAAAGCTCGCCAGACATGGCATTCATCAGGCCGTATACACGGGCTATACCGTCGCCAACGTGGATTACAGTGCCAGCCTCGGCCATATCAATTTTGGCGGCGTAGGCTTGTATTTGTTGTTTAATGATGGAGCTTATTTCATCTGGCCTCAATATCATTGGATGCTCCTTTTCTCACGGTTTCGTTCATTTGCATTTTCATATCATGTAGCATATTTTTAACAGAATAATCTGCAAAATAATCGTCTACCTGTATAGTTAACCCGGCTATTAAGGATGGGTCAACCTCTGTTGTCATTTCAATTTGTTTGCCCAATTTGACCGATAGGTTTTTTATTATCAATTGGCCCTGGGCGGCGGTTAGGGGCTGAGCCGAGGTTACCTTGGCGGTTAGCTTATTTTGGTGGCGTTTTATCATATCCACCAGCCGCTGCAGGGCAGGCAAAAGAAAGGCTTCGCGGTTTTTGGTTATAACCAAGCTTACGAAACCCATGAGAACATTATCTTCGCCGAATGATTTTTGTATAAATGCGAATTTTTCTTTCTTTTTAATGCGGGGGTGGTTTAGCAGAAGCATGGCTTCTGGGTTTTGCAGCAACTGTATTATGTTGGTGGCTTGGGTTAGATATTCGTCATATGCCCTGTTTTCGCCAGAAATTTCGAATAGCGCGTTTGCGTAACGGATGCTTAAATCTGCCATGGTTGCCTCCTCCATTGGAAACACTGATTATCCATCCGTTCGCGTATGCCGCTTCTCGGGAACACGCCAAAGACCGCGTGTTCCCTGCGATGCGACACAGCTCGCGGTGGTTAATCAGTGTTTACATATTACGCTGGTTGCTTGAAGGCTGTTGCCTCAAGTGCTGCCATTGCTTCACCAAAGAGCTTGTCGTGGGCGTTTTGGTCTATTGTTGTGTTTATAAGCTTTGCGGCCATATCTGTAGAAATATCCACTATGGCCTGGTAGACCTCATCTTTAACGCGCTCGCGCTCGCTGTTTATATCTTTGTTTGCGGCTTCTTTTATTTCGCTAGCTTCGTTTTTGGCGGTTGCCAAAAGCTGGTCGCGCCTTTCAGCGGCCAGTTGCCTTGCTTCTTCCAGTATTTGCGCGCGTTCTTCGCCCATGGCTTTTAGTTTTTCTTCGTATTCTGCTTTAAGTTCTGCGGCGGCGGCTTGGGCTTCTGTAGCTTCAGCCAATTGGGTTGCTATGCGTTCTGCCCGGTCGTTTAGGATTTTTCTTACTGGGTTGTAAAGGAGTTTAGACATTACAACTGCAAGAACAATCACGTTTATGGAGTTTGGCAACATTTGTATAAATGTTTGCAGCTCCAAACCAAACAAAGGCATTGATCCGCCCAAAAATAAAGGGTTCAAGATAATCACCTCAATTACATTGCAGAAAGGAAATATGGGGCAAAGTTGTTAATTAGCGGGTTAAACATGAGTAATATGATTGCAATAAGCAGGCCGTAAATGCCAGATGTTTCTGCCATACCAAGGCCGATAAACATTGTAGTGCTTATGCTGCCTCTTGCTTCTGGCTGGCGGGCGATACTTTCTATGGCCGCGGAAGCGACTCTGCCCTGCCCTAGGGTGGTTAAAATACCGTTAAGTAGCGCAATTGCGGCCGAAAGCTGGGCCATGCCTATAATAAAGGCTAATGGGTCATGCATGTTTGTTTCCTCCTATAAAGAATTATTCTTTCGAAATCACGTTTTAGATTTCAGAAGAACTCTATTCAACTTCAGCAGCAAGCCCTAGGAATGCAAGGCTTAGCATGGTGAAGATAAATGCTTGTAAGATACCAACGGCTAAATCGAAATACATATGGATTGGCACTGGCAGCAAATAGCGCAAAAACACAGGCAACATGCTGTACAGAATAGAAATAAGTATCATACCACCAAGGATATTGCCAAATAAACGGAAGCTTAGGGATATTGGCTTAGCCAGCTCGCCGATTACATTCATAGGAAAGAACAGGAAAATAGGCTGAAAAAGGCTCTTTACATAAGCCTTTGGCCTGTACCTAAACGATGCATATTGCAGGATTAAAAACGTACCCATAGCCAGGGGGAAAGTCATGCCCCAGTCTGCCGTGGGGGGCCTCATGCCGGTTGCGCCAAGCATATTGGCCAGCATGATGTAGGAGAAAACCGTAAAAAACCAGGGCGCTAAATATGCCACTTTTTTGCCGGCCGCGCCGCTGAATAAATTTTCGAATGATTCTATACAAAGCTCTACAAAATTTTGGAAGCCCTTTGGCTGCTGCTGAAAATTTTTAAGCTTAATGCGTACAACAATAGCAAACGAAATTAGAATGGCCATTACCACCCAGGTTATCACCATGGTTTCGGTAATGTAGATTGTAATATCATCGGTTATTTGAATACCACCCCAATACCTTATGCCAAAGTCCATATTTGCCTGCCTTTACTAGACTTTTTTCGAAATTATACTTTTTAATTCCGAAAAAGTTTCATTTTCAATCTTTTGCTTTTTCTGAGATAACCCGGATGAAACCGGGCGGCACGAAGTGCCAGGTTGGCCAAGCGAACCTTATGAAATCACGTTTTTATGATTTTAGAAGAACTTTACTAGACTTTTTTCGAAACCAGGCCCTTCGGCTTCAAAGAATTTCAATTTCAGCCATTTGTTTTTTCGTGTTCGTCGGCTATTTTTTTCATTTCTTCTATTGTATCTTCTGCGCTCATGCTGGCTGGTGCAAAGGCTACATCTGCCATGGCTTGGTCGTCTTTTATAAAAAATTTAAGCCCATAGCTTGCTATCGCCAGAGTAAAAATGCCAAAAACCGCGCCAAAAAAGTCCACAAATGGGATAAACACCGCCGCAACCAGCACCACGGCTGTGGCCAAATAGCGTAAAAAATATTGCACCCGCAAATGGTTTGTGGCAGCCCTAGAAGTACCCATGCCCACGGCTGTATTAACAGCCTTCTTCAACAAAAAAACCTTAAAAGCATTAACCCCGGCAGACATTGCCACACCGAAGGCAAACGCAAGCGCGGCCCCCATCTCGCGATGAAAAACCGCACCGGCAGCCGCGATAATAACCGCGGCGATTATAATCATAACCAGCATTTTGTTGGCAACTGCATCAATGGTATATTCCATACAAACCTCTAGAAACATTGCTTAAGCATATGTTCGCATATGTCGCTTTTTGGCAACACAGCTCACAATGTTTACCCATCGTTTCCATCTACATAAACTTTTTGAAAATTTCATATAACGATTTAAAAGCCGCACCAACCCCAATAGCCGCAAAAACCAGCAGCAACCAGGGTTCTGTGCCAAGCCCATTATCCAAAAAGCGCCCAATAAAGACTCCCAAAAACACGCATGTGGCAATGGTTATCGCAATTTGCGTAAAAAGGCTTGCTGCCTTAAAAAGCTCTCTGCGTTCTTTACCTGTAAGCTTAGACATAATTTTGCATCCTCACTTTTAAGATAATAGCCCTAAATAGAATACCTTAATCTTAGAATTTGTCATATAAAGATTGTGTTAAGAAATTTTTTAAGGTAATATAGAACCACAGGGGCTTAACACCAGTTTTTTGAAAAAAGCTGGGCAAAAACTTTGGCTAAGGGACGTGAACATTGTGGAGAAAAAGTCGATTTTGGTAGCCAGTAGCAGCAAAGATGAAGTTATAAAATTTACACAAACCCTACAAAGCATAGGTTACATAACCAGGTACGCCACCACCGTAAAGGAAACCATAAACCTTGCAGCCAGCAAGCACCCAAACCTTATTCTTATATGTAACGATTTTAAAGAGACCATACCCCTGTCCCTTATACGCAGCCTGCGTAAATGGCTAGACACCCCAATAATAATCCTGGCAGACGCTCAAGACGAAAAAACAATCGTAGCCGCCCTAGACGCAGGCGCTCACGATTTTTTTGTAACCCCATTTGGCTCGGCAGAACATTTTGCCCGCATCCGCGCCGCCATACGCGCCTTCGCCGTGCAAAGGCATAGAGAAAACAAAGCCAGCCGCTTCTCCCTGGGCGGCCTACAAATAGATTACTCCACCAGAAATGTAACAATAGAAGGCCAAAAAATCCACCTAACCCCCATAGAATACCGCATACTATCACTACTAACAAAAAACGCCGGCAAAACCCTAACACATGACCAAATAATAGACGAAATATGGGGCCTGTACAACAGCGACAGCCTAGTCCTACGTGTAAACATAGCTAACATCCGCCGCAAAATAGAAAAAAACCAAGCAAAACCCGCGTATATATTTACAGAGGTGGGCGTGGGGTACAGAGTGGGATAAACCATTTTCAAAGCCAGCAGAGGCCATGCCAGCCACAAATTCAAAAGCTTTTCATAAGGTTCGCTTCGCGTTGCCAGACTTATTTTTGGTTACATTTGAAAAAAGTTTTTTTATCAAAAAGCTTCAACCTTCTAAAAAATGGCGAATTTATAGGGTTTTTCCATGTTGGGGCTTATGTAAAAGGGATAAAACTGACCCTTTTCCGCAAAAAAATGGTACCGTATGGTACCACGCCAAGGTGAAATTTTCTAAAAATAGACTTCTTCCGAAATTCCCGTAAGCGGTTTCGGAAAAGTTACATCTTCAATCTTTTGTTTCTTCTGAGGTAACCCGGAAGACACCGGGCGGCACGAAGTGCCGGGTTCGCCAAGCGAACCTTATGAAATTGCGTTTTTTTGCAATTATCAGAAGAACTCCAATAAAAAAACTTCAACATTAAAATCTAATGTTAAAGTTTTTTTGCTTCTTTTTTTCAAAAAAAGAAGTTAAGATATGGACGGTTTAAACTTACGCCTGTACACAAGCTGCAACTGGGCATACTTGGGCGCATGCGTCGCAGTCTATACATGCGTCTGCATCTATTACGTATATGTCGCCGGCAGAAATGCAGGATACTGGGCATTCGCTTTCGCAAACTGCGCAAGCTATGCAAGCGTCTGTAATTTTATAAGCCAATATGTTCACCTCCGGTTGGTTAATTTGTCTTACCTTTTTAAGATAATAACAAAAATGTCATATATAAGCAATGGCCTGGCTGGTATTTTGCTAGATTTATATGGTAGAATGGGACAAAGGCTGGAAAAAGTTCATAAACTATTTGCACACACCGCAGGCGTAAGCCGTAGGAATCGAAGTATCGAGCCGCCCAGCCAGCAAACGTATACTATAAAGGAGACCTATCAACTTGAATATTCCAAGCAACCTAATCCACAATGTATTTGGCAAGCTAGACGAGCATATACGTAAGGTAGAGCAGGCCTTCAGCGTAACAGCCATCAACCGTGACGACAATGTGCAGTTTATAGCCAACGACCCAAGCTCCCGGCCAGACAGGGCAGCCCAAGTGCTAAACCATCTTGTTATGCTGGCCCAGAAAAAAGAAACCATAACTGAACAGCATGTAAACTACGCCATCGCCTCCCTAGAAGACGAGCATCTAACCGATGTGCAAGATTTAACAGACGACACTATCTGCAACACCATAAGCGGCCGGCCACTTAAGCCAAAAACCGTTGGGCAAAAAAAATATATTGACCAAATCCGCAGGAATACGATAGTATTTTCTATTGGGCCGGCAGGCACGGGCAAAACCTATCTTGCCATGGCCATGGCCATCACAGCCTTCCGCAAAGGCGAGGTAAATCGCATCATTTTAACTCGCCCCGCCATAGAGGCTGGGGAGAAGCTAGGCTTTTTACCGGGGGATTTGCAGCAAAAAGTTGACCCATACCTGAGGCCACTTTACGATGCTCTTCATGATATAATGGGCGCAGAAACCTTCATGCGTAATTTCGAACGCAACCTGATAGAAGTAGCGCCCCTGGCGTACATGCGCGGGCGCACCCTAGAAAATTCCTTCATAGTGCTAGACGAAGCCCAAAACACCACCCCAGAGCAAATGAAAATGTTCCTAACCCGCCTAGGCAACAATTCCAAAGCCGTAATCACCGGCGATGTGACCCAAATAGACCTACCAGACGGCAAAAACTCCGGCCTGACAGACGCCGTGCGCCTGCTAGACGATATACCAGACATTGGCATAAGCCATCTAACCGCAAAAGACGTAGTGCGCCATCCTCTTGTACAAAAAATAATCAACGCATACGACAAAGATGCCGCCCGCACGGCGTACAAGGAAAAACGCCGCCCCTCATCACGCAGATAATACTCATCCCAAAAATCGAGGTGCTTTCATGAAATCTACCCGCTGGCTTCACATGATTCTCGTAATAATTGCCATAATGGCAACAGGTACGGCTGTCACTTTTGGTGCGTATTTTAGCACCGGGCTGACCTTAACCGTGGGCAGTGTATCCAGCGAAAGGGTGCGCGCCCCACAGGAAGTGCTAAACTACCTAGCCACAGAGCGCAACCGCCAAGACGCCCTAATCCTTGCCCACGGCCTAGAACAAATTTACGCCCCAAACCCAGGCGAATGGGCAATATTAGAGCATAACCTCTTTATTTTATTAGAAGATTTGACCCTAATAAGGGAAGCCTACCAGCAAGAATCTGAAGATTTAGCCCTAGCCTTGGCAGAATGGGCAGAGCTATCCGCCCTACATCACGAGGCCACACAGCAAGCCATTGCCCTATGGGAGGCAGCCATGGCTGCCGCAGAGCCAGGGGTAATCCCCCAGCCACAAGAAGTTCCCCCCTTGCCAGACGCGCCAGAATGGGAAGGCCTATCCTTCGAATTATTTGCCAATATCCCGGGCATTTCTTTCACCAGCAGCATGCAGCAACATATCATGGACATGCAAGAAACTGACTTCTCTATGCTATGGGCAGGGGTTATGGTAGTTGCAGAAGAAGTGCAGCTAAACATAATCATCCGCGAGATTGATTTCCTTACACAGCTGGCCGTAGAGGCCGGTATCCGCAACTTGCAAGGGTTAGACTCTGCAATGGAAGATATTATCAACCTGATTGTGCTAACCTTCCTGCGGGAAAATGCCATCCCAAATGAAGAGCTAAACCGGGCCGCCTTCGAACAGCGCGCCGCCAACTACGAGCGCATATTCTTCCGGGAAGGCCAGATAATTGTAGACGAAGGTGAAATAGTCACCGAAGATATTTATTATGTACTGGCACAGCTGGGCATGCTGCAAACAGAATCTTTAATGGACAATATTATACCGCTGGCCGGGGTGTTGGCCGTTATTATTGTGCTTTTCTTTGCCAATGCAATGTACTTATATTTTTACCAGCCAAACATGGCCAAAAGCAAGAAAGAATCGCTGCTGCTTTTCACGCTGTACATCCTCACACTGGGGCTAATTTGGGCGCTTAAGGATTTTTCGTTGCCGTTTTTCCCGCTGCTTATTTTCCCTATGCTGGTGGCGGTGCTTATAGACAGGCGTGCCGCTGCGGTTTTGACATTTTCCATGGTGTTCATCAGCTACTTTGTAGTGGAGGGTACATTAGAATTTATGATGTTCTATTCCATTGCGGGGCTGCTGGTGGGGTTGCTTTCCCGCTACACCACAGAGCGGTCTAAGGTGTTTGTGGTTGGTGGGATTGTTATGGTTTTACTATTTGGGCTGTCTATTTCCACCCATGTGATTTTCGAGCGTAACCTGTCTTTGGATTATTTAAATGAGATGATTATGGCGGCTGTTTTTGCGGCGGTTAGCGGGTTGCTTACGGTTATTGTTTCCACGGGTAGCCTGCCACTTTGGGAGACTTTCTTTGGGGTGGTGACGCCGGTTAAGCTGCTGGACTTAACCAACCCCACAAATGCACTGCTGCGCAGGCTTACTATTGAGGCTCCCGGCACTTACCATCATTCCCTTATTGTGGCCAACTTGGCAGAATCCGCCTGTTATGACATTGAGGCAAATGCCCATGCCGCAAGGGTTGGCGGGTATTACCATGATATAGGTAAGTTAAAATTCCCCCATTATTTTGCAGAGAACCTAGACGGCGACAACCCACATGACCATATGACCCCTACAAACAGCGTACAGCTGATTATAAGCCATGTTTCCCATGGGTTAACCTTGGCCAGCGAACATCGCCTACCGCAATTTGTGCGAGATGTGATTAAAGAGCATCATGGCACAACCACCTTGCAATATTTTTATGCCAAGGCCAGGGAAAGTGACCCAGATGCAGATGATAAAGATTTCCGCTACCCATATACAATCCCGCAAACCCGTGAATCTGCCTGTGTTATGCTGGCGGATTCTGTAGAGGCGGCTGTGCGCTCGCTGGTGCCAAAGATGCATTCATTAGACGAGCTGGAACATACCATCCGCAGCATAATAAGAGGCAAGCTAAACGACGGCCAGCTTGCAGACAGCCAACTAAGTATCAAAGATGTAAATATAATCGAGCAGAGCTTCTTCCGGGTGCTAAAAGGCATGTATCACGAGCGAATAGCCTACCCCAAAGCCCCCGCAGCAGACGCTCCAAAGGACACAACGGTATGATTTATATAGAAGAGCGAGGCACAGCCCCCCTACCACTGTATTATCGTACGGTGATCAAACAGGTGATAAACGCAGGCCTGGGCGGCGGGCAAGATGCTGAGATTAGCATATCCTTTGTAACCCCGGATGAAATCCGGCGGCTTAACTACGACTTTAGGCAGAAAGACAGCGCAACAGATGTGCTATCTTTCCCCGGGGTGGCGCGTGGCAATGCCCGCCGCCGCAGCAGGACATTTAAGCCAAAGCCCGTGCTTGCCGGGGATATTGTAATATGCCTGGAAGTGGCAGAAAAACAAGCCACAGAAATTGGCCATTCCCTAGAGAGGGAAGTGGCATTTTTAACTGCCCATGGGCTGTTGCACTTACAAGGGTATGACCACGAAACCCCAGAAGATGAGGCAGACATGATATCGCGGCAAAAGGGCATACTACAGTCGTTATGTTTTGAAACAAGCTAAGAACGGCGATATTTAGCGCGAAACATAACGATTGATAGAAAGCGTGGGTATGCACAGATGAAGAACCGAAACTGGCTGCAGTCTTTTGGCAATGCCATGCATGGCATAGGCCGCACGGCAGCGCGGGAGCGCAATTTCCGTATTCAAATTTTTTTTGCACTGGCGGCGGTGGCTTTTTGTGTGATTGCCCGCGTGCCGGCGTTGCATTTTATTTTGGTGGGTTTTGCGATTTTTTTTGTGCTTTTTGCCGAACTTATGAACACTGCAGTAGAAGCCTTGACAGATTTGGCCTGCGGTGGCCAGCTGCATCCACTGGCTAAAATTGCTAAAGATGCGGCGGCAGGGGCTGTGTTGCTGGCCAGTTTGTTTTCGCTGGCGGTGGGCGCTTTTGTTGTGATTGAAACTGTGAGGAGATTTATTTAATGCTGGGTCAGATAAAGACGATTATTATTGCTGCGGTTTGCATGACTTTGCTAGTGACGGCAGGTTTTACAGCTTTTTGGGTGCTTAGCGGACCTGTGGAGGAAGCGCTGGATGTTTTTGTAGAAGCGCCAACGCCCACGCCTTTGCCAATGCTTAACCATTACGGTGAAATCCCCACCGTTGGTCGCTGGGATGAGGGGCTTATTGAAGAAAATATTTTCCGGCTGCCAAATAGTTTTTTTACAGGGCTGCCCATCTATGAAGAATATCTGCACCGCCGCCCCGTGGCTGTGGTTGTGAACAACTTGCTGCAGGCGCTGCCCCAAAGCGGCATCGGTTATGCGGATATTATTTACGAGGTGCTTTCCGAGGGGCAGGTTACCCGGCTTGTGGCCATTTTCCAAAGCTACTGGCCAGAAAAAATTGGCCCGGTGCGCTCTGCCCGGGATTATTTTGTGGACTTTGCCTTTAACCATGATGCGATTTTTGTTCACCATGGGGCAAGCCCCTCTGGTTACGGCAGAATTCGCAACCTGCGCATAGACAGCATGGATGGTATGGCCCTGGAGGGCTTTACCTTCTGGCGGGACCGCACTTACCCAGAATGGGCCCGCAACTCTGGCACGCGACCGCTAGAGCATAGCAGCTACACAAGCGACGAACGCTTGCGCCAGCGCATTTATGATGTAAACATGCGGGATTACCTTGGGGAAGACCCAGCCTTCGGCTTCCGCTTTGGCAGCCCGCAGCAGGCGCATAGCGGCGAGGCGTTAACGGTAACTGTTCCGTTTTCGCCGGGTTATATTCGTCGGTTTATTTTTGACGAAAGCACAGGGCTATACCTGGTGGAATACCCACATGGCGCGCTGTACGACGCGATTAACCACCAGCAAGTAAGCGTGACCAATATCCTTATACAGCTAACCTCCAAAACCCATGTGCCAGGCGACGGCGCCGGCAGGCGCAATGTGCATACAGTGGGCAGCGGGCGCGGATATTTGGCCACAGGCGGCGTGTATTTTCCGCTGCTTTGGGAAAAAGATGGCCATACAGAGCCCATGCGCTGGTATTTTGAAGATGGTACGCCACTTACGCTAAACCCCGGCAGAACTTGGATAAATGTGTTCCAATCTAACGGGGTTGTGGAGTTTGGTGGGGTTGAGGTTGAGGAAAGCCTGGAGGAAGAATAATGGCGATTGTGACGCTGTTTTGAGCAAATTAACCTAGCTACTTTTGTTTACCTAAATCTCGCCGAGAAATTGCGTTGCAATTTACTGACACATAAAAAAATGGTACCGTATGGTACCACAATTCCTGTAAAATGGTACCGTATGGTACCATTTTTTTATGGAAACGATGCTTTCTTGTGCTGATTTTTGCTTCTTGGCCATGCCGTAAAAGCAAAAAAGCCCGAAATTTCAGGCTTTTTCTTAAAACGAGGAATTTTAGGCGTTAAAGTTTTCTTTCTTTTTTATTCCAAGATTCTATTTTTAGTGGTTTTTGGTGAGACTATACGCTTCATTACATGCATCACAGTAACGATTATCCCGCTGGTTTTCCCAACGCCATAATCATTGCTTATAGGGTTCGAGATGATTCTAAAAAGCATATCGCTACCTACGCTGGTTGTAGTAATTCTAGCGCCTTCTTATAAAGCGGGTCAAACTCGCAGCCGCAGCTACCACAATCTTTATCGGCTCGCTCCACAGCTTTTATCAGCTCTGCCGCGGCACTGGCTTGCCCGCCAGGGGCTAACCATTTTCTTGCGGGTGCGTCAATTACATCCCAGCCAGATGCTGCGAATTTTTCAATGATGTTTACCAGTTCCGCGTTTGCCACCTTGCATTCTCCTATCTAGCAGTTATGCTTAGGCTGTAAAATCCTCTTTGCATTTATTATAAACCTCAACCGGGTTTTCAGCTTGAGTAATCGGCCTGCCCACCACTATAAACTCTGTGCCCATTTCATTGGCGTAGGCGGGGGTGGCGATTCTTTCTTGGTCGTCTGTTTTGCTGTCTGCAAACCGGATTCCTGGGGTTAGGGTTACGAAGTCCCTACCGCAGGCGGCTTTTACCGCGCCTATTTCTTCTGGTGAGCAAACAACCCCATCGCAGCCAGAACTTTTAGCCAATTTTGCAAGCCTTATCACCTGTTGCTCTGGCGTTGCGTCTATGCCAAGCTCTTCTAAATCTGCCTTGGATTTAGACGTAAGAACCGTAACCGCCAATAAGATTGGCTTTGCAATCCCATCTTGCTGGCAAACTTCGTCTATGGCCTTGCGGGCGGCCATCATCCCCTTAGAGCCAGATTCTGCCATGATATTGATAATATCCACGCCGGCCTTTGTTAAAACCCTAAATGTATTCCCCAAAGTGTTTGGTATGTCGTAGTTCTTCAGGTCCATAAACACTTTATGGCCCCTAGATTTTACCATTTCTACCGGGTTAAAGCCTTGCAGCGCACCTGTGTTAAAAAGCTCCATCCCTATTTTGCAATAAAAATCTGTTGCACCTTCCATCTGGTTTAGAAAACTCTCCAACCTTTCCTTTGAATTGAAATCACATGCAATAACAACGTTTTTTCCCATGACTACACTCCCTTTTTATTTTTTGTGAAACTGTATTATTCAAATAGACTTCTTCCGAAATTCCCGTAGGGGATTTCGAAAAAGTTACATTTTCAATCTTTTGCTTCTTATGAAATTGCGTTTTTTGCAATTTTATAACAGCTCTAATATAGAAGTGCAGGCCGGGCAGCGCGTGGCTTCCGCATGCACTGGTGATTTACAAAACAGGCAAATATGTTCTGGGGCTTCTTCTTTCTTTTTTGCAGCCATCAGCCGGTTCATTGCCCGGATGATAAGAAACACCACAAAGGCCATGATAATAAAATTTAAAACAGATGTAAAAAACACGCCATAGCGCAGTGTCACACCCATTACATACCATTCCAAAGCATCAAAATTTTGCCCTATAAACAGGCCAATAATGGGCGACAATATATTTTCCGTAAGGGAAGCAATAATATCCTGAAACGCCGCGCCAACAATCAACCCCACGGCCAAACTGATCACATTACCACGAAGAATAAACGCTTTGAATTCTTGCATAAAAGTCTTCATCTTATCCCTCACGTTTTTAAAATTATTTATGCCCTTTACAATGCTCACATCTGCAGCCCTTTTCGCATTGTGGGCGGCGTTCTAATAATTTTATTTCATCTTTGGTGAATATTTCGGATACTGATTCTTCTGGGGTTTTGCCGCGGATGGATACTTTCGCGGTTTCTTTTAGAATATTTACTTGCAAGACAAAACCTTCACCCATTGGGGTGCTTACTTTGTCGCCTACTGTTGGTAGGCCTTTCATTAGGGCTGCGTAGGTTTCTTCTTCGTATTTTAGGCAGCACATTAGCTTTCCGCACACCCCAGAGATTTTTGTTGGGTTTAGGCTTAGGCCTTGGTCTTTGGCGGTTTTTATGGACACCGGCTGGAAATCCTCTAGGAAGGTAGAGCAGCATAATGTGCGGCCGCAAATGCCCATGCCGCTTATCATCTTGGCTTCGTCTCTTGCGCCAATCTGCCGCAATTCTATTCGCATACGCAGACTGGCTGCCAAATCTTTTACAAGTTCGCGGAAGTCTACACGGCCGTCTGCTGTAAAGAAGAATATAATCTTTGTGGCGTCAAACGAAAGCTCTACATCCACGAGGCTCATCTCTAGGCCATGGGCATCAACCTTCTCTTGGCAAACTGCCAGGGCTTCATTTTCTCGTTGGCGGTTGGACTCGTCTTGGGCGATATCAGCCTCGCTGGCCATGCGCAACATCTTACGCACAGGCGGAGTGAGCCTGGCATCGTCCATCTCGCGCCTGCCATGCACCAACATGCCATACTCCAGGCCGCGTCCAGTTTCCACAATAACCGGCGAACCAGCCTGCAGCTCTGAATCATCTATATTGCCGGGGTTAAAATAATAAACCTTACCGGCATCTTTAAACCTAACGCCTACAATTTGCATGGGATTGTATTCCTTTCGTATAGGGCAAGACCGTCAGAGGCTTTGCCCTGGATGCTTGGGCGAGCAGGTTGCGCAGCAACCGACCAGCCTCCGACACCTTCAAAAACTTTGATTTTGGATTTTTTGTTTTATATAGTTGGCAGAGTTTACCCGTTTGTTATTTTTGCCATCATTAGTTCTAAAGCTAGTTGGGTGTTGCCGTTTTGTGTTAGTATTTTTTTTGTTTCTTGGATTATTTTGGTGGCGGCTAGTAGCCGATTGCTAATTGGCTCGCCTGCTTGGGCGGCTGCGGAGATTTTTTCCCCTGCGTAGCAGTACATTAGGTTTAACAGGGTTTGCAGGGTTTCTTTGGAATCTTTGTACGGCTCGAAGCTACGATATGACAGGAAAGCTTCTAGCATGTCCATGTTTTGGGTGGATTCTATTAGGTCTTTGGCAATTTCCTGCAGCTGTAGGTCTGGCTGGTTTGTTGTTGGGTTTGTTTGGTGGCCTATTTTTTCTAGGCTGCAGCGGGATAGGATTGTGGGCAGGAAGTTAAATTCATGGGCGGCCAGGAACAAAAACACCCCATATGGCGCAGGTTCCTCTATTGTTTTCAGCAAGGAATTCTGCGCCTGTGGGGTGAGAGTTTCTGCCTTTTGTATCACGAATACCTTGTGTTTGTATTTGAATGGCTTGGTGGCCATAGGGGCGATAATTTGCTGGCGAACATCGTCTACACCTATGCCGCTGGCCTTTGTGCCTTCCACCATGAAAGTATCTGGGTGGCTATTTTTGTCAAAAACTTTGCAAGACAGGCAGCTACCGCAGCCGGTTTCAGTCGGGTTTTCTGCAAGGCAATTGAGCCTGCGGGCTACCCCCAGGGCGTATTCTAAGGTATTGGCTGCATCACCCACCAAAATGCGGGATTGCATTATACTTTTCTAAATTCTTCTACGCCCATTACAAACACTGTTGCGCCGCCTACGGTAACCTCTACCGGATACGGGGCAAAGCTTTCATTAGAGCTTACATTCATTGTGTTAACAGAGGTGATTTGTTTGCGGCTTTTGCATTTTTTCTCGATAATATCCAAAAGCTCCGGGAGACGTTCTTCCGTCACGCCGCATATGAGGGTGGTGTTGCCTGCCCGCAGGAAACTTCCAGACGATGCCAGTTTAGTTACGCTAAAGCCCTTGCTGTTCAGCTCGCTCATGATATGGTAAGCATCTTCGTCATGAGTGATTGCCATTACTAATTTCATATGCAACCTCCTATGGGGCTGTCTTGCCAGGTTTTAAGACATCCCCTGTGTATTCTTTCCTAGTTTCGTGCATTATAGCATAACTTATGGCTTAGGCAAAGGGGTTGAGGTTAATCTCCCATTTTTTCTGCTATGGCTTTTGTGGGGTGTACTGTGCCATGGGGGTGATGGGGCGGCGCGTAGATAGAATACAGCTTCATTGGCGTGTTGCCGATATTGGTTATATTATGCCAAGTGCCAGCCGGCACAAACACGGCGCTGTTTGGTACTACTGTTTGCTTTACGGTTATTTTTTCGCGGCTGGGGCCCATTTGTACCAGGCCTTGGCCTTCTTCCAGGCGCAGGAACTGGTCTGTATCTGGGTGAGCTTCTAGGCCTATGCTTTCGCCAACGGGGATGGTCATTAGGGTCAGCTGCAGGTGGTTGCCAGTCCATAGGGTGGTGCGGTAGTTGATGTTTTGCAAGGTGGCTTTTTCTATATCAGTTACATATGGGTGAGGGCCGTAATCTTGGAAAACAGCGGGAGAATGATAGGGATAATTTGGCCCGGGTTGGTTTGAATAATAAGGCGGGTGATGCGGCGGATGCCCATGATGATGCGACGGCGGCCTATGATGATGTGGATGCGGATGGTGTTGAGGATGTGGATGATGCCCAGGGTGGGCAGGATGATGTTGCCTATGCCCGTGCGAATGCCCGCTGTTTTGTGGCACAGTATGGCCTGGGGTTGCTTTTTTCTTGTTGTCAAACATAAAAAATCATGCCTCCAATGATATAAATTTGCTTCTATATCATATGTGGCATGATTGGGGATTGTGTTGGGTTGCTGCGATAATCAAATCAATTTTTCGCCCTGTGGGCTGTTATTATGCCAAAGCTACTGGCATTTACGGTTATCACAGCGCCATCTACATGCGCGTACCAGTTTTTGCCGCGCCGCTGTATGCTGCTTGCGTTTTTTATTTCATCCTTGCACCACTGGACAACATCCACGCCAGCCAGGCCAAGGTTTTTCTTAATACGCTCTACGCCCAGTGCGGTGGTGTGTAGCCTGCTTATATTGGCCAGCAAATCATTCTTCATGCTGGGCCTGCCTTACATATTTATATTTTCGTATTTTTTTGATTTTCCATTGGTACAGGCCCAGTCTTTCGGCCTGCAATGTGAAGCCGCAGTTTTCCATCACTTTGCGGGAGGCCATGTTGCCCACATGGCATATCCCCGCAATTTCTTTGATGCCCAGCTTATCCATTATAGCTGGCAAAAATGCCCGCAAGGCCTCGGTTGCATAGCCCTTGCCCGTAAAGGCCTTGCCAATATGGTAGCCAATCTCCCAGCCTTTTCTTATAGGCGCGGCCTGGACATGCCCTATCTGCTGCCCATCATGCAGCAAAATGGCGTAGACCTTGGGCATTCTGTCCTTGCCGTAAAAAGATATTAGCGATTTTAGCACCATTTCGGCGGCTTCTTTTGTTTCAAAAACTTCGTCTGGCACAAATTTTCTATTATCGTCATCTAAGGAATTTTGATGCACGCTTTCGGCCATATCTATGGTAAATGGAATTATGTTTAGCCGTTCTGTTTTTATTTTCATTTTTTAGGCCTTTCTGCTTGTTGTTTTGCAAACCAACTTATTACAAGTTGTAATAAGTTGGTTCTGTTTCCACCGTGGTTTCCAGCTTTACTGCCCGGCCTTCTTTCGCGGCGCTGCCTATGCTTTCCATTATTTCTAGCACATGTAGCAGCAGCTCGCCGCTGGCTTCGTGTGGGCGGCCGGCTTTTATGGCGGCAGCCATGTTGGCTATGCCAAGGCCGCGGCTGTTTTCGCTATGGCCGGGGATTAGCGGGATTTCTGTGAACTCACCTTTATCCGGCCGGAATAATTTCACCGGGCCTTTAAAATAATTTGGGTCTGGCACGGCCAGCGTGCCTTCAGAGCCATAAATTTCTATAATGGGAAGATTAGCAGCATGGACATCAAAAGTAGCCATGAAATTACCGATTGCACCAGAGGAAAAACCCAACAAAGATGTTACATATGTGGGTACTTCAACCTTTATTTGCTGACCGAATTTTGGCTGGCTGGTTATAGTCCGGGTTTCGAAAGAAGCCTGCCCCATGGCGGCAACACTGCCAACAGGGCCAAGTAAGCTAACCAGTGCCGTAAGATAATAAGGCCCCATATCCAGCACCGGCCCGCCGCCGGGCTGGTAGTAGAACGCCGGGTCTGGGTGCCAAGATTCCCAGCCGCGGCTTGTCATGAAGGCTGTAGCACCCACGGGCTGCCCAATATGGCCGTCTTGAATCAGCTTGCTGCAGGTTTTTATTCCCGCCCCCATGAAGGTATCTGGCGCGCCGCCTATGCGCATGCCCTTGGCGCGGGCGGCGGCTAGCTGCTGCTTGCCCTCTGCATAGCTTACACCCAGCGGTTTTTCTGTATAAACATGCTTGCCCGCGGCGATGGCTTTCATGTTTATCTCAAAATGGGATTTTGGCAAAGTAAGGTTAAGCACAATATCCACATCTGGGCAGGCCAGCATCTCGTCCAGGCTGTTGTATTGGCGGGTGCTATACTTCTGTGCAACTTCCGCCGCCCTAGAACCCACAGTATCATAAACCCCCGCCAAAGAAATCTCATTAAACATACAAGAAATATTATCCAAATAAATGCCGGAAATATTCCCGCAACCGATTATACCAACTTTCATGGGTATCGCTCCTTTATGTAAAATTATAAAAACCCGTCAGAAGCTTTGCCTCCGGCACCTATAAAACTTAAGGTGTGTGCTGTGAAAGGTGGAAGTAACGCTATTAACGTTCATTTTTTACGTAAGTCCTTAATTAAATGTAAAACCAATTCGTCATCGTTTTTACAATCCGCATATTGCTCTAATGGAGCATTGTTCCACCAAACACCAGTACCGTCTGGCATATACCCTCTTTTGAAATAAACTCTTTGAGCAGAACCATAACCAGAATGCAATCCAACGCAAAGTTGAACTTTATCACTTAGTTCAGAAGCTTTTCTTTCTGCTTGGTCAAGGATCATATTTCCTATTCCTTTGCGTTGATATTTTTCAAAGACAATAAAGTCACTAATAACAGGTATTTTTTGAAAAGCAAAAGAACCAACGCCTGTATCAGGATATAAGACGGTATAACCAGCTACATCGTCATTATATCCAGCTATAAACATATACAAAAAACCGTTGTTTTGGTTCTCCAAATACTTTTCAATAACTTGCTTTGGCTTATGCCATTTTTGTTCAGTGTAATTTCGAAAAATATCATCAATGTCACTTTTTTTCATTGGGCGTATGTCTATAATCATTATAAAGCCCCCAGCAAACATAAATTTTACGCACGTTCTACTCATGACGGTAACATAAGTGCGCCATTACCTTAAAATAATGTAACACTGTTCATTTTTCAGCCAGCAAAACTCTGAAAATCCTGCAAATGAACTGACCGCAATTATATTATAATGGTGGCGTTATTTCCACCCTTCATAGCATGCATCCTAATATTTCAATGTGGGTGCAAGAGACGAAGCATCTGACGATTCTAATATCAATTCATAGGTATCTGCCTTATCATATCCAGTATCCTGTCCAAGTCCCCGGTGGTGTAGTATTCTACCTCTATTTTGCCTTTTTTCTTGCCGGGGCGGATGTGTACTTGTGAGCCTAGGATTGTTTTCATTTCTTCTTCAGCTTGGCGGTAGGCGTAGGCTTGGTCTGCGCTTGTGGTGGCTGGGTCGTCTTGGGAGGGTTGACCGGTTGCGTCTTTTGCGGCTTGTTTTATGGCTTGTTGCACCATTGTTTCTGCGCCGCGCACGCTTAGGCCGTCTTTTACTATTTTTTCGGCACAGGCTAGTTGTAGGTCTGGGTCTTCTACGCTTAGTAGGATTTTGGCGTGGCTGGCGGTGATTTTACCTTGGGCGGCCAGCTCTTGCGCCCCACGAGAAAGCTCCAGCAGATGCAGGGCGGATATTACAGAATGCTTGTTTTTGCCCAGTTTTATCGCGATATCATCTGCAGAGAAGAAAAAATCGTCCATCAGGCGCTTGTAGCAATTGGCTTCTTCTATGGAGGTTAGGTCTTGGCGCTGGATATTTTCTAGAATAGCCACCTGTAGGATTTCCATTTCTGTATAATCCTTCACGATAACCGGCACTTCTTTTAGCCCAGCTATTCTGGCGGCACGGTAACGGCGCTCCCCGGCTATTATGGTGTACAGGCCACCTGCCTCGGTAACCAGCAGGGGCTGTACTATGCCAAAGGCCTTCATGCTAACGGCCAGCTCTTCCAGGGATGCCTCGTCGAAAAATTGCCGTGGCTGGGTGGGGTTTGGCTCTACCTTGCGGATATCTACAACCAGCACGCCACCTGTGGCTGTGGCTTCGCCAGCTGCTTTGGGCTGGGCAGTTGGGCTACCCGTATCATCTGCAATTTGTGACGATGCGCCGTCTAAAAGTGCGCCAAGGCCGCGGCCAAGGGATTTTTTCTTCATGGAAATTCTCCTTCTGTGCCGGGGTTGCGCCCGGCGAGTCTATTAGGCAATTGTATTTTTTGCAATAACTTCCTGCGCCAGCAGTTCGTAGGCTTCTGCCCCTTTGGATGTGGGGGCATAAAGGGTGATGGGCAGCCCATGGCTTGGGGCTTCGCTAAGGCGCACGTTCCTGGGGATAATCGTTTGGTAAACATGCTTGCCCAGATGGGTTTTAACCTCATCTACAACCTGCGCGCTAAGGTTTGTGCGGGAATCGTACATGGTGAACACGATGCCCTCTATATCCAGCTTCGGGTTTAGCTTGCGCTGCACAAGGTCTATGGTGTGGCGCAGCTGGGTTAGGCCCTCTAGGGCGTAGTATTCGCATTGGATGGGTACTAAAACAGTATCTGCCGCGCAAAGTGCGTTTAGCGTAAGCAAATTGAGCGACGGCGGGCAGTCTATAAGAATATAGTCGTATAGATATTTTGCATGGTTAAAAACCTCCCGGAGCTTGTACTCCCGGCGGGGCATGTCTGCCAGCTCTAGCTCTGCGCCGCTTAGCTCTATATTGGCGGGCAGAAGATGCAGGCCCTCTACGCAAACAGGCAACATCACCTGCTCTAGGTAGGCTTCTTCTAGCAGCAACGAATATATAGAATTTTTAACCTTATACTTGTCCACCCCAAGGCCGCTGGTGGTGTTACCCTGTGGGTCCATATCCGCCACAAGAACCTTTTTGCCCGCTTGGGCCAGGCATGTGGCCAGGTTTACATTAGTTGTAGTTTTGCCAACGCCGCCTTTTTGGTTGGCCACTGCTATTATACGCTTCATAGGATGAACTCCGTTCGTTTTGATGGGGCGCTGCCCCGGGATGCACGGCGAGCAGGACGCGTGGCGTCCGATCAGCCTAGCCCCGCTTCCTCACTGCGTTGCGGGTGTGCGCTGTGCGCGCAGATTGTTGGTAGGAGGATGGAGGATTTTGGTTTATGGTGTTTTATGGCATGGTTTGAGATTATTGTGTTTATGTTAATTTTGATTGAAATCATCTTGTTTTTTGCAGCAGGTTTGCCATGAATCGCCTTGTCTCGGCTTTTCATGTGCCGCTCTGGCGAGGCCATTTCTCATTCATTTCGCTATAGTATAACATCTTTCGACGGGAAAATAAATGGCGTAAGTTGGGTGGAGTTGGCTTTGCCTGGTGGGGTGCTTTTGTTTGATTTTGGTTGTGATTTGGCCTACTTTGGTGCGATGTGCGCGCTAAGCTACATGATGCATATTATGGGAATTCCACTCAAAAACACCCGCATAATCGCCGCTGGCACAAAGTGTTGGCCGTTTTAGCAGGGCGCGAAAAAATTCAGTTGGTCGGATTTTCCGACCAACTGAATTTTTTCTCATGTGCGGGTGGTTATGGTATTGTACAGAAATGACATTTCAACGGGGAACTCTACACCGTAAGACGATAGCGAAGCCAGCCGCCACTAATTCAAACTAAGCACCGGCGCATCCAAGCTCAAATAAGTATCCGGCACAACGCCGCTTATAATCGTATCTACCAGCGATACATTGCGCAACACCACAATTTCGCTAGAATGCACGGGGTTTATTATCCGCACCACAGATTCTACCGTAAGCCACACGGTAAAATGGGTTTGGTTTATGCCCACGGCGGTAAAGCGTGATTCATAATCCACCAGGGCGTTGCCAATGGGCAAAAGATAAAACGAAAACCGCGGCCCAAACTGGGCCATTGTGTCCAGCCCAAGCGCCATGCCCATGGGCACAGACACCAGCTCTGGCTCTAGGTTGTTTAACCTGTAGGAAATCATTTTGGCCGCGGCGTTGCAAATCTCATTAACCAGCACCGTGTTTACGCTCAGCACTGGCTGGTTAACCCCGCCGCCAGAGGTTTGCAAAATAAAATCCGCAGCACTAACCCTATAACCTGCCATAATCTCCTGCACCACGGAGTTTATAATAGTGTTAATCTCGGTCTGGATACGCATTTCCGCAGCATCCAGCACCAAGGGCAAAATCCGCCTGTCGAAACGATAATAACTATGCAAAAAAGCCGCCACCACAACCGCCACCATAACAACAACCAAATACTTCCTAGGAATCCGCCACTGCCCAGGCTTCCTCCCCCGCCCCTTAAAAATTTTATAACGCATATCGCACCTCGCCGCAGATAATGTTATAGTGTATGCAGAGGCAGAGTTGGACTACAACAACAAAACCATCAGAGGTTTATCCAGCCACATCTCCAAAAACCTAACATTTTACCGGGAGTGTCGGGGGCGTAGCCCCTGACGGCTTTAAACATCAAAGTTTTTGCCACGCTTTTTTCAAAAAGCGGGTGGGGGGTTGGGGGTAAAGCCCCCAAGGTTCTAACAACAAAGGAGACACTACATGAAAACGCTTGTTCTCGCAGAAAAGCCTTCGGTTGGGCGTGATATCGCCCGGGTACTTGGTTGTAAATTGAAGGGCGACGGGTATATTTACAGTGACGATTATATTATTTCTTGGGCTGTTGGGCATTTGGTAACGCTGCAAGAACCAGAGGATTATAACCCCGGCTTAAAGAAATGGCGCATGGGTGATTTGCCTATTCTTCCCACTTCTATGGGGCTAAAAGCGCTGCCAAAAACTGCCAAGCAGCTAAATTTGCTGAAGAAAATTATGGTATCTAAGGAAGTTGGGCAGATTATATGCGCCACAGATAGCGGGCGCGAAGGCGAGCTGATTTTCCGCTACATATATGTATGGGCAAAATGTGATAAACCTGTGAAAAGGCTGTGGATTTCCAGCCTTACAGATGCGGCCATAAAAGACGGCCTAGCCAAAATGAAGGATTCTGCGGAATACGATAACCTGTACGCCTCTGCGCGCTGCCGGGCCGAAGCAGACTGGCTAGTGGGCATGAACGCCACAAGGGCGTTTACTTTAAAACATAACGACCTGCTGCCCATGGGCCGGGTGCAAACCCCAACCCTTGCGCTGCTGGTGGCGCGCCATCACGAAATAGAGGGCTTCCAGCCCAAAGATTATTGGGAAATTGAGGCGACTTTCCAAAAAGAAAACGAAGAATACCAGGGCATCCGCATAAACGCAGAAGGGGAGGACCGTGTCCACAGCAAAGAAGAAGCCGAAGCCATAGCCGCAAAAGTGCAGGGCAAGCCGGGCATAGTAACCAAGCTAGAAACCGAAGAGAAACGCAACCTACCGCCCCAGCTCTTCGACCTCACAGAGCTGCAGCGGGAATGCAACCGCAAGCTGGGTTTTTCTGCCCAGAAGACCCTAACCACCGCCCAATCCCTATACGAAAAACATAAGCTAATCACCTACCCCCGCACAGATAGCCGCTACCTAAGCCGCGACATAGAACCAAAGCTAACCCCCACCCTGCAAAGCATCACCGCAGAGCCGTACAATGCCTTTGCGCAGCAGCTTTTGCAGCTGCCAAAGCTGCCCACTGGTAGCCGCATAATAAACGACGCAAAAGTCACAGACCATCACGCAATCATCCCAACTGGCAAGCAGCCCACGGGCGCGCTAACAGCAGACGAAAAAGCCGTGTATGACCGTATCCTGCGCAATTTTATAGCGGCCTTCCTCCCGCCCCATATCTACGATGTAACCACCATGATAACCACCATAGATGAAGAAAACTTCCGCACCCGCGGCCGCATGGACAAGCAACCCGGCTGGACGCTGCTATACGCCCACGAAAAAACCAAAGCCACAGATGACAACCCAATCCCGCTGCTACTTGAGGGCGACGAAGTAACCACAACAGACGTAAAAACCACCCACAAAAAAACCCAGCCCCCAAAACCCTACACCGAAGCCACCCTACTATCTGCCATGGAAAACGCAGGCCGCTTCGTAGACGACGAGGAACTAAAAGAAGCTCTAAAATCCTCCGGCCTGGGCACGCCCGCCACCCGAGCCGCCATGATAGAAAAAATAATCTCTTCCGGCTACGTAGAGCGCAAAAAAAAGAACCTAACCCCAACAGAAAAAGGCATCCGCCTAATAAGCATAGTCCCACCAGAAATGCGCCAACCCGAAACCACAGGCAAATGGGAGCGCGGCCTAACCCGTATAGCCAGCGGTGAACTAGACCACAACAAATTCATGGCGAGTATCCACAGGTATGTAGAATATTTGGTTAAAATGGCCGGAAGCAATTAAACCGCAATAGGCTTCGCCTGCCACATCCCCCACAATTTGATTTCGAGACCTTTAACGACAAACAGTATCGCAACTCAAAAAAAATGGTACCATACGGTACCATAATTTATGGAAAATGGTACCGCATGGCACCATTTTTTTGTAAAAATCACCCGTTTTTCAATATGCCTCCTGTAAAAAAGCCCACAAATTCGCTGTTTTATAAATTCTCGTCAATTTCAAAAAAATATGGCTGTACAAATGTGACAATTCGTTCACATTTGTACAGCCATTTCATCCAAAAATATAACCCCTACTCTGTGCGCCCCCATATATGCCCATCTATGCTCCAGTTTGTTACGTAGGCTGCGCTTAGCATCATCTCGGCTTCGAATAATGACATGGCATAGTAGCCCACGCGCAAGGAAAACGGGCCTTCTGGGTCTACCCAAAAGCCTATGTCTACTAGCTGGCCTTGTACGTGGCTGGCGTGGTGGCGGCTGCTACTATTCCAGTTGCGGCGGGAGGGCAGGAAGCGCATATTACTTGGCAGGCGGTCATGGATTGTAAAGAAACCTCTGGCGTCTGGCGGCAGGTTAATTTGGAAGTCTACACGGTATCTGTCGCCTAGTGGTACGATTTCACGGCGCAGCTCTATTCTGCGGTGGGTTTCGTCCCAGTTGCTAGCGTCTTGGGCGTAGAAGTTTACATGCATGGTGGTTTCGCCGCTTATATGGGTTATATCTAAGGCTTCAAATTGGCCGCGGGTAATATGCAGGTTGTGGCGGTCGAAGTTTTCTAAGGTAATATTGTTTGTTTGGCCGTTTAGGCTGTAGCTTATTTCAGATATCGTTCCACCGGTCATCATCACACTGCGCACAAAGTTGATGCGTTCTGGCACATCGCTAACAAGGCGGTTGCGGCGTCCGCTGTTTAAATGCGACCAGGCTGCCTGTGGGTTTATTGTGGTGTTTATAAACAGCCATAAGGTGTTTTTGTATTCTCGGTCTGTGGGCGGGGTTTCGTCGCCAAATTGCTGCGGTATGCCAATTGTCGCCACTGCTGCACCCACATCATCACCCAGCACTACCAGCGCCATGGCCATGTACAGCCTGGCGATATAATCTTCTGCAGGGATGGTTTTGGCAAAGTTTTGCGCCCGTATAAGCACTGGCTCGCCCATTGCTGCAAGGGCAAGCAGCCCGGCAGCGTATCTTGCGGGGGAAACCTGGGTTGGCGGCGGCAGCGGTGGCCAAGCAGACCTAACAGACGCACCTGCCATAGCCATGTTATCAAATTCTAGGGTGGTGTTTACATAGGCGATAATCCTGTCGCGGTTAACAAATTCTGGGAAGCTGGCAGCAAAACGCGCAGTGTAGAAGAAATCTGACTGTTCGTAAACAAGCTGCGCAATGCCGCCGTCCTGGGAATGAACCCGGCTGCGCACGCTGTCCACGTCCAGCTCGCCACCAAAGAAATATCCGGCAAAAGCCTCTGCGGCAATATTATCTGTGCGGAAAGGCCTCCAAGACCATGCGCCATGCAAAATACGCATGATTGGGCCTATGTTTGCATTGGTGAAAGTAACATGCACGGGCATATCGCGCAGGGCAAGGGCGCTAAGCCCAGATAAATCTGCCCCGTCAGCTATTTCAAACTCTGCCCTGGCTGGGATAATAAGCGCATTTTCCACCACGGTAAATGGCAGCAACATTGCATCGTACAAATCCCCAAAAGTCGCCAGCACTTGCATGGTATACTCGCCCAGCCCAAGCTGCCCGGCGTTAAATTCTGCCCGGCCAGCTGCGGTGGTAGCCCATTCATAAAGCACGGTATCGTTGGCATCCATCACCCGGAAGGCGAATGTCACATCATCGCCGCCTGTGCCTGTTGCGGTGGCTAAGGCAGCAATTTCGTCACCCAAAATATATTCTGGCGTAAGCAGTAAATCCACAAAAAAATCCAGGTATGATGGGATTTCGCGGCTGGTATCCCCAGCAAAACCATCTTCGGTTATGCCAATGGCCACCACTCGCCATGCGGTAATCTGGTCCGGCAAGGTGAACGTAAGGGTGGCTGTGCTGCCAGTCCCGGTTTGCACCAGCTCGAACACCGGGTTGTCTGTAAAATCTTCCCGGAAATCGAAGCCCATGGCTTCAAACATGCCGGCCGCCATGGCAACAGCAGGAGCTTCGGCAGAATCAAACATTACATTAGCATCACCAGAACGCCATGCCGCATTGCCCCCCACCAAAGCATCACGGCTTTCGGCCATTGCCAGCCCATACAGGGCGCCGCCCACTACAAATTGCATATGTGAAACAAATTCCACAAAACTACCGCCACCAAAGCGCCCGCCCCATATAAACCGCTGGGCGCTCATATAAAACCTATGCAAAAAATCCGCATCATGGTTGCCCCACCAGCTAGGAACAATGGCAGATTCATCTACCACGCTAACCAGCAACTGGGCACCTGGCCGGGTGGTGCTTATGGTAAGGGTAACCTCGTCGCCAGGGCGATAACTCTCTTGGTCAAACTCTAGCAAAATACCCAGTTCCCGGTCACTATAATCAAAATGCAATGAAAGCATACGGCTAGCCTGGAAAATAAACTCCCCATCAAAGAAAGCCCCAAAAACAAACGCATTGCTTATTGCGTCTTCTGTAAAGGTAACGTCAACCCCAGCAGGGTCGCCCACAGCGGCAGAAATCACGCCTTCACGCGCCGTCACCACAAGGAAACGCCCCTCTGGTGTTTCTGTCTCTGGCATATCCTGTTGCATCATCCACGGGCCCCAGAACACGTCGCCTTCCACAAGGCTAACCGTAGTACTTTGGCCAATGCCAAGGCTGCTGTCTTCCATCATCATACTAAAGCTTCGTATTTCAGATTCATTTTGGAAATGCCACCAGCGGTTATCCATAAGCCAAACGGTGGTGGGTCGGCCCGCATTGTCTGCGTAGAACACTTCAATTGTGTAGCGGATTAACGGGTCGTCAGATGTTGGCAACCCTGTTATGGTGGCCATGCCGCCTTCTGTGCGGCCTTCTATTCTACGGTACGCGCTGCTGATGGTGTTAAAATCGTAAATATTTATGTTGCGGCGGTTAATATGGTCGTATCGCTGGTGGCGCAGAGTACGCACGGTGGTGTGGCGGGTTATTTGCATGGTAAAGTCTATATCCACTGGGTTGCCACGGATATAATCTAGGTTTATAAAATCCCAACGCCGCAAGTTTAACTCGCCGCTGTTTAGGCGGCCGAGCACTACTTCGCTGGCTGTAAGGGTGGCAGTTTCTCCGTCAAATTCATGCTCCATCATTATATCCCGCGGTGCCACAATTAGCGGAATATCAATATTTTGCGATTGATGCACATCTCCAGCAGTGTTAAACCATGCTGAATGCCAAATCGGCTCCCAGCCCTCGCTCCAGCCAAAGTTTATTGGCGATAGCACCATTTCTGCCTGGGCTATACCATCTTCGCCGGTGCGTAGGTTGGACATTATCCCAGAAACACCGCCAGTAAAACGGATATCTTCCACAGGCATACCCACAAAATTGGTGGCGGTTAACTTAACATCCACCGTATCCCCTATAAAATACGCAAGCCTATCTAACTGGCCCTCAAGCACCAGGTCTAAATTAGTATAGTCCACAAATTCCACCCATGCAGACATCAAGCGTTCGCCATTAACCAGCACCGTAATATCTGCATGGCCAAACATACCGCTAACTGGCACACGCTTAGCAAAACTGTTAAAACGGTCAAGGATGATGGGGATTTCTTGCATGTTGCCAATTTGTAGGGTAAACACATCTGCCGGGTCGTGGTTGTGGCCTGGCAGTGGCATTATCACGCCAAAAACATCAACCAGGTCATCTGGGCGGTATCTTGGGCGGTCTGTGTACATATATGAAAGGAATTTATCCCGGGGCAGCAGGTTATCCCGGCCAAAAGTCTGTTTTGCGTACACAAATTGATGCTGGCCATACTGGATTATTACTGTGGCGGAAGGATTCTCCGCAGTTTGGATTATGGCAATGCCATCGCTGTTTGTGGTGGCGTTTTGGCCGTCTGCTGTAATGGTAGCGCCTGCGGCGGGCTCGCCTGTGGCGGCGTCATTTACCCAAAGCAGCAAATCCCCGCCAATAGCCAAGGAATACACGGCCAGAGGCGACACCTGTATAAATAAATCTGCAGTAGCGGCCACAGTCTCGTTGGTGGAACGGATGCGGGCAATATACAGGCCTTCTGGCAAAGTTTGGCCAAGGAAGAGGTAATGGAACTGTGAAAAATCTCCATCTATGGTGGTTAACTCCAAGGTCATATCCTCAACCAGGCTGCCTGGGTTGGCGAAGTTGATAAAATCATAGTGAGTTGGGATGTTGTAAATGCGTACATTGTACTCACGCTGGGTAAAGTTCCAATCCAGCCCTATGGGGATAAAAATTTCATTCCAGGGTAAAAAGTTGCGATACGTTCCGCCATCTACCCAAAATTCACGCTGGCGGCCTTGCCCCCAGCCGGTTACAAATTGGAAGATAACATCATCGTCTATCACGCTGCCACAAGCGCTGGCTAAGCCACCACTAACAGTAACAGTATATACCGTGCCAAATTCTAAATTAACATTTGGCGCAAAAATATGAATATTGTCGCGCTGCAAGAACCGCCCATCTACCCTAGGGTAAATGCTAAAATGCTGCGAAAAATCCCCATCCAGCGGCCGGGTAAAAGTCACCTCTACCCCTGCATCTACAGGGATATTATGGGTGGCATCTGCCGGCGAGGTGGAGGCTATGCGGAAGATATCCTCTGTTTGGAAGGCATGGGAAGCGGCCGTCCTTCCGGGTGGCTGGTAGATGAAATTGTACACACGATTATTTTCCAAGGGCGCGTCCATGCGCAATGTAAAGGCATTGCCAGCCGTGGGCTCTAATGTAAAAGCCTCGCCACTGCGTAAGCTTAGCGACGCCATTATATGCGCCTCGGTTAGCTGATTCTCTTCCGATTCAATTAAAAAGGCAGAATCCACGGCCACACCTGTAGCCGTAGCCGCCAGGGGCGTGATGCTAATCCCCAATAAATCTGGCGTGGCTAGGCTAACAGAATAATCTAACGAGATGGGGCTTAGCGGCTGCATCTCCCGCAGCAGCTGCCCTGGCGGGCGGTCATCCCCGCCACCCCTATCCACAAACAAATAAACCGGCACACTAGCCAACAATACCGCCGCAACGGTTATCGCAATCATAATTTTTCTCTTCTTGCTCATGGAAACACCAAACCCTTCATCTATGTTCTCAACTATAAAACCCAACACGAGCAAAAATATTACAACTTTGTCTAACTTTTATTTCCAACATTAGAGTTTTTTGATTTTTTCAAAAAAGAAGGGGATGCCTAGGCGAAACCCCACGGTTTTAGCCCTGTTTTTACTATACCACAGCCACAAGATTCAATCTTGTACTATGTCTAACATTTCTGTTACAATAAAATGATTAGATTTTTTGAAAAAGGATGGCGGCTGCATGATTAGATTACAAAAATGGCTTAGCGCCGGCGGGGCATGTTCCAGAAGAAAAGCCGAGGAGCTTATACAGGCCGGGCGGGTAGCCGTTAACGGCCAAGTTGTAACAGAGCTTGGTGCAAAGGCAGACCCCGCAGCAGACAGCGTGACATTAGACGGCAAAACCGTAGCTCCTGATGTTCAGCAAAAAATATATATCATGCTGCATAAGCCAGAAGGGGTTGTAACCACAGCGGCAGACCAGTTTGGCCGCCCAACAGTGCTAGACTACGTGCCCGAAGGCAGCCGGCTGTACCCTGTAGGGCGGCTAGATTACGACTCTAGCGGCCTGATTTTCCTCACCAACGACGGCGAATGGACACAAACCCTAACCCACCCAAAATTTGAATCAAAAAAAACCTACGTAGCCCTGATTAAGGGCATCCCCTCGCCAGAAGCCCTAAACGCCTTCCGCAACGGCATAACAATAGACGGCAAAAAAACCGCCCCTTGCGAAGCAAAACTAGAAGCCGAAGAACCTCCAAACCGCGCAAAATTACGCATAGTGCTACATGAAGGCCGCAACCGCCAAATACGCAAAATGTGCGAAGCAATAGGCCACCCCGTACTAAGCCTAAAGCGCGTACAAATAGGCGAAGTAAAGCTTACCAACCTAAAACGAGGCCAATGGCGTCACTTAACCACCCAGGAAGTTGCTGCGGCTTTTTGTGGGCCGAAGAGTATATGAAACCGTCAGGGCTTCGCCCCGACACCCCCTTCTTTTTTTGGAAAAAAAGAAGCAAAAAAACTTTGATAATTTTATTTTTGCAAAAGTGGCTTGTTTAGCGACTTTTCTTGGGTAGCAGCATAGGGAAAGGCTGTTTTTTGTTCCAAAAGTGGTACCGTATGGTACCATTTCACCCGAAAAATGGTACCGTATGGTACCACAATTCTATTTTAAAGTTTATGTGTGGCAAAACAAAGGAGCATCTAAATGGATTTTAGCAAGCGTATTTTTATTGATGGCGGCATGGGCACTATGCTGCATAAGAAGGGTTATCGCGGGGATACTGCCCTTGCTAATATTGATGCGCCGGGCTTAGTGGCAGATATTCATAGGGAATATGCGGCTGCCGGGGCGGATGTTATCACGGCTAATACTTTTAGTGCCTATGGGCATAAATTTGATAATTTTGAAGCCATGATTAGGGCTGCGGTGGCAGCGGCTAGGGCTGCCGGCAAGCTTGTTGCTTTGGATATGGGCCCAACGGGGCTGCTGTTAGAGCCTTATGGGGATACGCCTGCCAGTGAATGTGCGGCTATTTTTGAAGCTTCGGCCAAGGCCGGGGCTGCCTGCTGCGCAGACCTTATAATAATCGAAACCATGATGGATTTGGCCGAGATGGAACTGGCGGTTAAAGCCGCCAAAAGCACTGGCTTGCCTGTGTTTGCCACCATGAGCTTTACAGAAAAAGGCCGCACAATGTACGGTACAAGCATTGCGGCAATGGTGGAATCTTTAACTGCCCATGGGGTGGATGCAATTGGCATGAACTGTGGCTTTGGGCCAGAGTCTTACATCGCCCTGGCCAAGGAACTGGCCAGCCTAACCACCTTGCCCACCATTTTACAGCCAAATGCCGGGCTGCCAGAAATATCTGGCGGTATCACCACATACAATGTAGCCCCTCAAAGTTTTGCCGCCACCATGAAAGAAATTGCCCTGGCCGGCATAGGTATTCTTGGTGGTTGCTGCGGTACAGAACCCGCGCATATCCAGGCAATGCGCCAAGCCTGCGAAGGTATAGGCCTGTGAATTTTCTAATATGGGCTGTTGCGGTTTTGGTCATTTTGTTATGCCTGGCGGCTTTGTACGCCCATAAACAGCTGATTGCCCGCCGCGCGCCCATAGACGATGCCGCCGCCACAATCTACCAGCTTCAGGAAGCCAGGCTAGACCACTTAGATGCCGGCGAAGCCAACGAGGCCACGGCAATTGAGGCAAAGTTAGATGAGATTTTTACCCAGCAAGACAACAATATTAGCAGCTACAACCGGTATATAAGCCGCTTCCCCGGCAGAATAATCGCCCTGGCCGTAGGCCTTAGCAAGGAGGAAATCTAATGGAAACCACAGCACCAGAAGTTGACTTTAACAAGTACGCAATCATTGCAGAAAGCTTGGTGAAAATCTACAAAACCAAAGATTTAGAGGTAATGGCCCTGCAAGGGCTAGACCTCACCATAGAGCGCGGCGAGGTAATGGCCATCATCGGCAACTCTGGCAGCGGTAAATCCACCTTGCTTAACATGATTGGCGGCCTAGACCGCCCCAGCGCAGGGCGGCTTTTTGTAGACGGCAAAGACCTTTTCAAAATGAAAGAAAAGGATCTGGTAGACTACAAAACCGTGACCGTAGGCTTCATCTGGCAAAACAATGCCCGCAACCTAATCCCCTACCTTACCGCAATAGAAAACGTAATGATGCCAATGCAGTTTAACAACACTGGCAAAATAAAAAACAAAAAAGCCCGCGCGCGCGAGCTTCTGGAGCTTACAGGCATAGGTGCTAGGGCAAAACATAAGCTAAGCCAACTTTCCGGCGGCGAGCAGCAGCGGGTGGCCATCGCACTTTCACTGGCCAACTATCCATCTGTGCTGCTGGCAGACGAACCCACCGGCAGCGTAGATTCCCGCACTTCCGACGTGATTCTAGACATGTTCCGCACCGTAAACAAAGAGCTTGGCACCACAATTGTAATAGTAACCCACGACCGGGAAATTTCCAAAAAAGTAGAACGGGTAGTGGCCATCCGCGACGGGAAAACCTCCAGCGAATTCCTAATGAGCTACAGCGACAAGCTCGCCGGCATCGAGGGTTTCTCTGCCACGGGCGCGCAAGTAGAACTAGCCGTGTTAGACCGGGCTGGCCGCCTGCAAATTCCACGAGAATTCCTAGACAAAATGGGGCTAGACGGCAACCGTATGCAAATTCAAATGGACGCAGACAATCGCGTAATCCTTACCGCGCCACAAATTTCTGTAAAGGGGTGAGCCCGTGCCCATTCAAATAGAGTACAAAGATGTTGAAAACAAACTGCTGCTGCTGTACCTGATAAACCGCCTAGAACTGCCCATGACAAGGGCGCAAATCACAGATTTCATCATACAAAAAGAACTGATGTCATACTACACCATGGAAGAAACCCTCTTCACCATGGTAGAAGCCGGCCTGCTAGAAGCCGAAAACGAAGTAGCCGCCCAAGACGAAAACACCACCCGCTACTTCATATCCACCGAAGGCCTAACCACCCTGGAATTTTTCGAAAGCCATATCCCAAAACATGTACGCCAACTTATAAACCAATATATAGACGACAACCGCGGCAAAATAAAACGCGACTACGAAAGCACAGCCAACTACTTCCACGACGCCAGCGCCGAAGAATTTAAAGTAAAATGCGGCGTATACGAAGACCAGCGCGCCCTACTAGAACTATCCATATCCGTAGCCACCAGAGAACAAGCCAAACTAATCCAATCCAACTGGAAAGCCAACGCCGGGAAGATATATACAAAGATAATCGAGGTGCTGGCAGAGAATTAGCAGCATAAAAACCGCCAGAGGCTTCGCCTGGTACACCTCTGCCTGCTTTCAAAAAAGCTGGTGGAGATGTGCCGGGCAAAGCCTCTGGCGGTTTTATTCTTTAAACTTTCCCGTTAGCAATTTTCAACCCATCTATGCGTTCAAAATAAATTGTATTGTTTGTAACCGATGTGCGACCATTCACTATACAGCGATCTGCGAATAGAATTTCACCAACACCTCTCACACGCTCGATACACTCTTCTATGTGCTTGTTCGCGTGTTATAGCGGTAGCTCTGTCAGGATTCATTCTGCCACAATCATTTATTGAATGGTATATATCATTCCTTGTCTGAGGCAGCCATACCGTTCTCTGCAAATCAACCCCAGTAGCATTTTGTGCTGGTTCTGATATAGGTGTTGGTGATGATATGGATATTGGCTCTGGCGTGGGTGGTGCTGATGGTACTGGCTCTGGTGTTGGCGCCGGCACAGCAACTGGCGCTCCCTGCATTGCAGCTGCAATAACTATCACGCCATCAACAAAATCAACCTCAACACCTAAAGCTTCTGCAACAAATCGTAACGGGATTTTTGTGCTATCATTAATTATTTGCGGCGGAACATCTAGCACCGTGACATTGCCATTTACATAAGCAGTTGGGTTATCAATGGTAAGCAGCACATTCGTGTTGCCATGAATAATCGTCACTTGCCGCAACTCGCCATCCCAACCAACTTCGCCGCCCAGCATTTCTACAACATTGCGAGCTGGCAATAATGTACGCCCGTCAACTATTACCGGGGTCACATCTACATACCGGCCATCCAGCCGAACTCTTGGAGCTGCATAAGCGACCACAGCCAAAACAGCCATAAGTAAGGCCGCCACTAAAGTCATTAACAATAGTTTCTTCTTCATTTGTGGTCCCCCTATTCTATAACTACCTCTGCACCCTACCGCTGCCATCGCCGCCCAGCAGCGCCTTTACTTCTGCTACGCTAACCAGGTTAAAGTCGCCCTCTATCGTATGCTTTAGGCAGCTTGCTGCCACGGCAAATTCCAGCGATGCCTGCAAATCTGCCCCGGTAAGGAAGCTATAAATCAGCCCGCCGCCAAAGCTGTCGCCGCCGCCTACTCTGTCTACTATGTTTTTAATTTGGTACTTTTTGCTAAAGTAGGCATCTTTGCCATCGTACAACATGGCAGACCAATCGTTATGGTTGGCAGAATGTGATTCCCGCAGGGTTATTGCCACATGTTTTGTACCAAATTTTTTCACTAATTGGTCTGCTACAGATTTGTAGCCGTCGTGGTTTAGGTGACCACTGGTTACATCTGTGCCTTCAGAGGTTATGCCAAAAACATCGGAGGCGTCTTCTTCGTTGGCTATGCAAAGGTCTACATATGGCATTAGTTTTGTCATGGTTTCTTTGGCTTCGGCCTTTGTCCATAGGTTTTTGCGGTAGTTTAGGTCGCAGCTTGTGGTTAAGCCTTTTGCCTTGGCGGCCTTCAGGGCATCTAGGCAGATATCTGCCACGGTTGCGCCCAGCGCCGGGGTTATGCCCGTAAAATGAAACCAATCCACGCCGTCAAAAATTTTGTTCCAATCGAAATCGCCAGGGCTGGCGGTAGCAATGGCAGAATTTGCCCTGTCGTAAATCACCTTAGAAGCCCGCTGGTTGCTGCCTTTTTCCAAAAAGTATATACCTACTCTATCGCCGCCACGCACAATCTTTGAAGTATCCACCCCAAACTGCCGCAGCGAATTAACCGCGCATTGCCCTATATCATGGGCCGGCAGCTTAGTTACAAAGGTCGCATCCAGCCCATAATTGGCCAAACTAACAGCCACATTAGCCTCGCCGCCACCATAAGTAGCGCCAAGCGCACCCACCTGAGTAAACCTCTCGTACCCCGCAGGCGCAAGCCTTAACATAATTTCACCAAAAGTAACGATTTTTTTCATTTTGAACATCTCCTTTTTTTATTTAAACCGTAGGCTTTGCCCACACCCACAAACTTTTTGAAAAAAGTTTGACCAAAAACTTTGATTTTATTTTTTTGCTCGTTATACAAAGTTGTTAATCCAGTTGGTCGGATTTTCCGACCAACTGGATTTTATTTTACGAACCCGTTGGGGTTGTTTTTATGCCATCTCCATGCTGTGGATATTATGGTTTCTATATTGGTGCGGGTTGGGCGCCAGCCTAGTTCTTGCTTTATTTTTTCAGATGAGGCTATTAGGGTTGGCGGGTCTCCGGGGCGGCGGGCTTTTATATTTACTTTAAAATCCACGCCGGTTATTTTTTTTGCCGCTTCTACTATTTGCAAGTTGGAGAAGCCGCTACCGCTGCCTAGGTTGTACACTGCAGAATTGCCGCCGTTTTCCAGAGCTTGCATCGCCAATATATGGGCATCGGCCAAGTCCATGGCATGGATATAATCCCTTATGCAGGTGCCGTCTGCCGTGGGGTAATCGCTGCCGTATATGTCTAGGGCTTCGCGCTTGCCTGCGGCGGTTTGCAGCACTAGGGGTATCAGATGGGTTTCTGGGTTATGGTCCTCGCCTATTTTGCCGCTTTCGTGGGCGCCGGCCACATTAAAGTACCGCAGCGCCATGTATTTTATGCCATGGGCTTGGTCGAACCATTTTAGCATCCGTTCTACGGCTAGTTTGCTTTCACCGTAGGGGTTTATTGGCCGCTCTGGTGCGGTTTCCATTATTGGTGTTTCATCTGGCATGCCGTACACTGCCGCCGTGGACGAAAATACAATTTTGCCTACATTATGTTCTTGCATACTCTTCAGCAATGCTAATGTGCCGCTTACATTGTTATCGTAATATTTATGGGGGTTAGCCATGCTTTCTGCCACCAAGGAATACGCGGCAAAATGCACCACGGTGCTTATTTTTTCCTGGCTAAACATCTGCGCCATAAGCCCTGCATCCCGCATATCGCCCACATACAGCTTTGCGCCTGGCCATACCGCTTCCCTATGGCCTTTTTCTAGGTTGTCTAGCACTACTGTGTTTACGCCTTTTTCTGCCAAGGCCGCCACCATATGGCTGCCTACATATCCCGCCCCGCCTATTACTAGAACTGACATTCCTTTACTCCATCCCATGGGCTTACTACGTAGAAGTCCGGCTGCAAGCCAGTTTTCGCATTGTACGCCGCCCCAACTTTTGCCGTAAAATCTTCAATATAATCCTTATGCAGCAGGCTTACTGTGCAACCACCAAAGCCAGCGCCAGTCATACGTGTACCCAGCAGACCCTCAGAAAACGCCACCGTAGCTTGCACCATGGCTTCAAGCTCTGCCCCCACCACTTCATAATTATCCCGTAGTGATTCATGGGAAGCCATTAGCAGCTGCGGAAGCTTTTGCAGCTCGTTATTATGCAGGGCTGCGGCGGTATCTTTTGTGCGCTGGTTTTCGTAAACAGCGTGAGTAGCACGGCGAATCACCGTTTCATCCTTTATTATATGCTTATGCTGCTCAAATACATGTGGCGCAAGCTCGCAGAGGTTGCCTATGTCCACGGCTTTCCTTAGCATTAGCACTGCGGCCTCACATTCTGCCCGGCGCTCGTTATATTTAGAATCTGCCAGGCTGCGGCGTTTGTTTGTGTTGGCCAGCATAATGCGATAATCCCCAAGGTTTAGAGGAATATATTCATATTTTAGGCTGCTGCAATCCAGCAAGATGCCATGGTCTTTTTTGCCCAAGGTGCATGCGAAGGGATCCATCACGCCGCAGTTTACGCCATTCATGGCCTCTGCATCTTGGCAGATTCTCACCCTTGTGATGGGGTCAATACCCAGGCCAAAAACCTCGTTTAGCGTAAATGCCACCAGGCTAGTAAGGCTAGCAGAAGAGCTTAGCCCTGCCCCGCTTGGCATATTACCTTCCACATATAGCTCAAAACCCCCAAGCGCGTACCCCTTCTTCATAATAAGCCTGGCCACAGCCTTGGGGTAATTGCCCCAGCCATGTATGGGATCGTTGCCTAGGGTGTTTAAGTCTAGCACGGGCTTTAGCGGGTTATTGCCGCTGGCCAACAGAATCATATCATCCTTACGCCGACGTATTACGCCATAAGTACCTATGCCAATTGCACATGGCAACACAAGCCCCCCGCTGTAGTCAACATGCTCGCCAATCAGGTTGACCCTACCAGGGGCAAAGAAAATTCTTGTCTCGCCATCGCCATTGCCGAAGGCTTTTTCAAAATTAGCTTGTACATTTTTTGTCATTTATGCAACCTCAAGTATGTGTATTAGTTGCGGCCGCAGTTTTTCGCATGGAAAATGCTTCGCCCGCATGTTTATAGCCGGTGGCATTGATTGCCCCCTCGGCAATTGACTTTGTCTTAGACAATTTACCCCGGAAAACGCCATTAGTCAAGTGCATAGTTTTTTTACAAAGTATGTATAATTTTCTGTTTTAGGCCAAGAATAATATCTGTAAAGAAAATTATTCCAACTGGAAAGGGGCAGCAGAATGCAAGGGCTAAAACAATCTGAACTAAACTGGATTCGCGAAGTGGTATCCGCCCACAACATGACCGCCAGCAAGCTGGGCACATACGCCGGCCAAGTGCAAGACCCGCAGCTTAAACAAATGTTCACCACAGCCAGCACCCAAGCAAAACAAGCAGCACAAAACCTACTACAAATGCTGTAGCCACCTAACCCAAAACCACCAAAAGGAGTGAAACCATGATGCAAGAAAAAGAAATAGTGCTAGACGTTCTGGGCGGCGTAAAATCCAGCCTTAGCTGCTACGCAACCTTCATCAGTGAAACAGCCAACCCTACCCTACGCCAAACATTCCAGCAAATGCGCGACGGCGACGAAAAATTCCAATACGACTTATACAGAATAGCCGAGCAAAAAGGCTACTACGCAACCTCCCCCGCTGCAGACCATAACGCAATATGTAGCGTGAAACAGGCATTGAGCTAAGACCGTGGGCTTCGCCCCAGGATGCTTAGGCGAGCATCCTGGGGCGAAGCCCACAGTTTTGACTTATTCCCACTTTACGTCTACAATACCCGTAAGGAGGTGATGTTATGGTTATTCGGGCTTCTGCGGAGGATTATTTGGAGAGTATTTTGGTGCTTAGGGAAAAGCTGGGTAAGGTTAAGTCTGTGGATGTTGCTAAGTTTATGGGGTTTACTAAACCTACTATTAGTATTCAAATGAAGCAGTTTCGGGATAATGGATATATTATTTTTGATGATAAACGGTATATTTATTTGACAGAGAAGGGCGAGGAAATTGCCCGGCGAATACATGACAGGCATCAGCTTTTGATTAAAATACTTATGGCTATTGGGGTAAGCGAACAGCAGGCTTATATTGATGCCTGCAAGGTTGAACATAATATCAGTGAAGAGACATTTGAATGTATTAAGGCCGCATTTGAGAAGGCTTAGTATTGGTTTAGGTAGTTTGGGTCGCGGGTTAGGTGGTTGGCTACCAGCGTGCGCAGGGGGCGAGCTTGCATTAGCCTGGTTGTGGCGTTGCCGAATTTACCTAGGGTTAGTATGCCCGCTTGCATTGCCTCGGGTTCTAGCTTGCTGAAGGTGGCCGAGCCTATGCGGGCACAATGCCTATGCTGCGGGCTGTGCAGGCGCTGGCCTTCTGGGGTGATTACATAGTAGCTTTCGGGCTCTTTTTTTATTGTGTCCACTGCGCCATCCCATTCTTCCATGCCGTGGATGAAGGTGTTGGTGGTAAAGTTCACGCCTATCAGCAGGATTTGGGCATTGCGTTGCCATAGCTTGTGGTACACGCCGCCTTCTGGGCAGGGTGATGTGGCGTTTTCTTCGCCGTAGATGAAGCTTTTGGCATCTTGGCCGTAAGCACATACAGAATGGGTGGGATGCAGCGAACGATGCACCCCTTCCATCTTGCGAAACAACTCTGTGATAATACCCACGCAGGTTGGCGTGTGCAAAGCATCCATCACCGGGTTGCGGGTGTTGACATTGCTCCAGGTGTGGCTTGGCAGCACCAGCAGGCCGTCTTGCATGTATTCCATAAGGGCGGCCAGCACCGTGCCTGCACGGCCTTCTACCTCGCCTATGGCCTTGTAAGAACTGTGGACTTTAAGGGTGCCTTTTGGGTTTATGCCTATGGCAGCCAAATTGGACTTTAGATTTTGTTTTGTGTACATATTTACCTCACTTTTGCTTTTGATAAAAAATTCGAAACCAGCCTCGCCTGCCGCTGCGAAAAGGCTCAAAACGCCTTGGTAAGACTGATTCTTATTTATTTCGCTATATTATACCAAAATTGACAAAATTATAGTATACTGTCACATACTACAGTAAAATAAATGAGAAACGGTCTCGCCAGAGCGGCACCTAAAACGCCGAGATAAGGCGTTTCAGGCGTTTTTGACGCGACAGGCGAGACCGTTTTCGAATTATTTCACTATAGCAAACAAAAAGGAGGCTACATAGTGAATATTTATATTATCGTGGCGGCGGCGTTGGTTTTGTGGAATGTGGTTGTTTTTGGGCTTTATGGCCTGGACAAACTAAAGGCCAAGAAAAACGCCTGGCGCATAAGTGAGGCCACATTGGTGGGTTGTGCATTTTTAATGGGTGGCCTCGGGGCGTTTTTAGCAATGAGCTTCTTCCGGCACAAAACCAAGCATTGGAAGTTTAAAATCCTTGTTCCTGTTGCGCTTATCCTTAATGTTGCAGTGGTTTTGTTGCTTCTGCCACAGGTAAGAGGGTTCATTTTTTAACCAGATTCGTCTCGCAACCAAAATCAACTAATTACAGTTTGTAATTAGTTGATTCCAAAAAACAGGGGTCAAGGGGATATATCCCCTTGCGGGGTGCAAGGGCAGAGCCCTGCGGTTCAAAAAAACGGAGGCTAAAATGAAAACAATTTCACGAGAAAATGTAATTTATTCCATGAGCGCCAAAAACAAGCCTGTAGAGTATGCCAACCCGGGCGAGCAGCTTTTGTTTGAAACATGGGATGCCCTACAGGGGCAAATAAAATCCGAAAACGACGAGTTTGGCAGCTTGGATTGGGATAGGGTTAACCCAGCCACCGGGCCCGTGTATGTAAACGGCGCAGAGCCAGGGGATATACTGGCAGTGCGCATTGACAGGATAGATGTAGACGATAGCGGCGTAGTGCTTTGCGGCAAGGGCATGGGCGTGATGGGCAATCATCTGGAAGCGGTGGCCAGCAAAATCATTCCCATACAAGGCGGCAAGGCAATTTTTTCCGACAAAATTAAGCTGCCACTAAACAAAATGGTTGGCGTGATTGGCACAGCACCCCGGGGCGAAGATATTTCCTGCGGCACGCCAGATGCCCACGGCGGCAACATGGACTGCAAAGAAGTGCGGGAAGGCGCAACCATTTTACTGCCGGTTAATGTACCCGGCGGGCTGCTGGCCCTGGGCGACCTGCATGCAGTAATGGCCGACGGCGAAATTGGCGTAAGCGGGCTGGAAGTATCCGGTCAGGTGCTGGTTACCGTAGATGTAATCAAGGGCAAGAAGCTGCCAACCCCGATGATTCGCAACGGCAGCCATATGATGACCCTATACTCCGACGCAGACCTAAACGTGGCAGCAGATATGGCCGTGGCCAACATGGTAAACTACCTGGAGCGCGAGGCAGGATTTACCCCAGAAGACGCAACCATGCTGGTATCGCTAGCAGGGGATGTACGCATATGCCAGATTGTTGACCCGAAGAAAACCGTGCGGGTAGAGATGCCGATTGCCTATGTGGGGCGGGTGAAGTGAACAAAAACCGCCAGAGGCTTTGCTTACTACACTTCCAAAACTTATGATGTATGCTGTGTAGGGTGTAAAGTGATTGTGGTACATGTGCAAATATACTTCTGGAGGTAAATTAGCAATGAACGAGAAGGCTAATCAATATTGGAGCGAATTTTGGCAGGGAAAAGAAATGCCTAAATCTGTAAAGGCTGAGCAATTTGGATTTGACCCAGACATACTTGCACAATTAGTTATTGAAGGGAAGAAAACAGCAACAAGCAGTGCATATGTGTTATACGAACTGGAAAACGAACAAATCCCTGCAATTGATTCATACAGTATCCTTTTGAACAGCAATGAAGAACCTGTTGCAATTATAAAAAATGTTGATGTTCAAATATTGCCTATGAATAAAGTTCCGCACGAACATGCAATTGCCGAAGGCGAAGGTGATTTGAGTTATGAGTATTGGTGGAACGGTCACAAGACTGCATTTACGATGGATTTAGAGGAATATGACATGGTGTTTTCAGAAGATATGCTTGTAGTTTGTGAACGGTTTGCGCTCGTTGATGTCAAAACCACCTAACTCCTACACAATAAAGCATGAGCGGCGTTATTTCCATCCTTAGCGGTGTGCGCTTTATTATTTAATTTCATGGGAAATATATAGGCCATGTGCTATGTTGCACATGGTCTTTTGTATGGCTTCGGGGCTTTTGCGGTAATCACGCCCTGCGCATTCCGTTTTTGGCTGGCCGTGAAACCCCTGCATCATCACGTTTTTAACCGTAGAGAATGCGCTTATTCATCCCACATTTGCACACCAGCACAGCAGCGCCTTATGCCCTACTCCCCAGCTATTTCCCGCAACTTTGCAATCTTATTAATCGGCCATTGCGCTTCAACATCCATGCCGCGCTCTGTGCAAAAATCCCGTACCTGCTCCCACGCCGCCAAGGCCTTGCGGTGCGCGCCTGTATCCTGGTGTATAAAGGCTATAGAATAATAGCTGCCGCACTGGGCAGGGTCGCTTTTTATGGCCGCTTCGTGGTAGTCAATGGCCATATCATATTGCTTCAGCAGCCTACATGAATCGCCACACTGGGCAAGCAGCCTTGCATCCCCTGGGAACTTTGTCAATCCTTCTTCTGCCACGGCCAAGGCTTTTTCTGGCAGGTTTGCGTATTCATAGGCGTTGGCCAGCAGCCGCCAATTTTGCACATCATCCGGGGCGGCTTCTAGCGCCGCTTCCTGGCTGGCAATATTTTCTTCATTGCGGCTGGTTTTTGACAATAAGTACAGCAGCTGCGGCCGGGCATCTTCCCCTGCGGCAATTGCCTGGCGGTAAAGCCCCTCCGCTTTGGCCGCCAAGGCATAGGCGCGATACTCGTTTAACACACCATAAAGTCGCATATCCTCCCCATCTACCTGGCCGCCGGCAAAAAGCTTCGTATATTCGCTATCTGCCCGGTGGAAATCCTCATCGCGGCCGCCACCCTCGTACATAGCCAGCAGCCGCTGCGCCCGGTTTTTATAACCCTTCATATTAGGCGCAAAAAGTTCGTCTATAGTCACTTCAAAATACTCTGCAAGCTTAGGAATCAAATACAAATCCGGCACGGTTACACCGTTCTCCCATTTGCTAACAGCCTGATAGGATATAGACAAAAACTCTGGGGCGCCCGTAAGGGCTTTGTAGTACCGCTCGTATGTGAGCATTGGAGTAGAGAGAACTCCAACTGGTTATCCGACTTACCCGCAACCGAAAGGCCAAGGGGAACATAGCCTGTCGGA
>Ga0123355_10000305_pt1 | contig 63082 bp, 57 predicted proteins | sample TergutEmb28metaG_3_FD_89872 | JGI IMG/M metagenome (GOLD analysis project Ga0123355, IMG submission 89872) | Embiratermes neotenicus P1 segment gut microbial communities from Petit-Saut dam, French Guiana - Emb289 P1 | ecosystem: Host-associated > Arthropoda: Insects > Digestive system > Gut ...
CAGGGGAGCCTCTTAAGCCACTTGAGTACATCTCCATTAATATGAGCAAACCTATAAGCCGAGTTCTGTCTTGGACAGCCATCTATCTGAGCTAGCAGTCACCTGCCAGCTCTTGCGACACACCAAAGCGGGGCGGGGCATCCTTCTACAGCCACGTGGTGCGCGTTTACACCGCATGTCCGCGCTTTTTCGGTCTTGCATCAGGTGAGGTTTACATAGCCCGTGCAGTTGCCTGCCCAGCGGTGCGCTCTTACCGCACCTTTCCACCCTTACTGCAGCTTTTGCTGCAGCGGTTTATTTCTGTTGCACTGTCTCTGGAGTCGCCTCCGCCAGACGTTATCTGGCACCATTGCCCCGTGATGCTCGGACTTTCCTCACGGGAGGCAGTGTGCCTCCCGCGTGGCTGTCCGGTTTACTCAAAACAAGTTATTCTACAGTTTCTTCTTCAGCTGTGATATCTTCATCTGCAATATCTTCTAGCATTTCCTCTTCATCGTCAATTGTATACTCATAAATGCCATCTTCGTCATAATCATCTTGCGGCGGGTTCAATTCATAATCCGCATCGCGCTTGGAGAGGCTTATTTTCTTTGCTACTTCGTCAATGGAGATAATCTTTACATCAATCACTTGGCCAACTTCCAACTCGTCAGAAGGCTTTGTAATGCGATGTTCCGCAATTTGAGAAATATGAACAAGCCCGTCTATACCATCCTCCAAATGCACGAACGCACCAAACTGTGCAAAGCGTAAAACTGTACCCTGTACAATTTCGCCAATCGGGTATTTGTCAAAGATGCCGTGCCAAGGGTTGTCTTTCGCATCTTTTAGCGAGAGGGAAATTTTGCCTGTTTCTGGGTCAAAGCTTTTTACGATTGCATTTATCTTGTCGCCGATATTAACAACATCAGTTACTTTGCGTACACGATTCCAGCTAAGCTCGGTTATATGCAATAGCCCGTCTACGCCGCCAAGGTCTATAAACGCTCCAAATTCTGCAATACGGCTAACAACGCCTTCAACGTACCCACCAACGGTAAGACTGGCAAAAAGCGCGTTGTGCTTTTCCTGTGCCTCAACTGCGGCAAGCTCGCGACGGCCTGCGATAACGCGCAGCCTGCGGTTGCGGTCGCGGTCAAACTCAAGTATCTGGAAGTTAAGCTCCTGACCCTTGAACTCTTCGAGATCTTTGATAAAGCGGTTGGACACCTGGGAAGACGGCACAAATGCGCGTACCCCTTGTATGTTTACGGTTAGCCCACCTTTTACCACATCGGTTACTTTGCCAAGCAGAGGTGTTTTGTCGTTATAGGCCGCTTCCAAGTTTTTGAGGTTAGCCTGGCTGTCTACCTTTCTTTTGGAGCAGACAACGTTGCCGTCGCCATCGTTTACACGCAAAATCCACACATCGACTGTGTCGCCGGGTTTTGCAAGCTCAGAAAGTTCGACAGTCTGATTGTCCGAAAACTCTGATCTGGCAATTATGCCGTCAGACTTGAAGCCAAGGTCCACAATAACCTCGGTTGGTGTGACGCGCAAAACTGTGCCGTTCACAATACTCCCGGACTTTAGAGTGGTAAATGATTCGTCAAGCATTTCCTGAAAAGATTGGTCAAGTGCGCTCATAGGATGAACGTCCTCCTTCGGCCTTTAATGTAAACCTGCTGTAATATTTGATGACATTGTTACAGCAAGTAGCAGTGTACCACCATCCAACATTTTCTGCAACATAAATGTAATGGATTTTGCAAAATAATTCATTAATTTATCTCAAAAGCCCGGTAATACGCTCTGCAAGTGTTGCCATAACTTCGTCTACAAGTTCAGAATTTACCTTTTGGCCCGCGTATTTGTCCATTTGAATAGGCTCGCCAAAGTGGATTTGTATTTTGCCTCGAAAACGGAACGGACCTGTAATGCCAACTGGGACAATTGGCGCGCCAGATTTTAGCGCGAAAACCGCAACACCGTTTTTTGCGTTATCAAAGTCTTTCATTCGCGTACCTTGGGAAAAAATAAGAAAGCCGTAGCCGTCTTTGAGGGTTTTCATGGCCTGGCGGTAGGCATTCATGTCTGTTGTGCCACGCTTCACCGGGAACGCGCCAATTTTGCTAAGAAACCAACCAAGTGGGCGGAAGTTGAACAACTCCTGTTTACCCATAAAGCGCAATTGCCGCTTGGCAACCGTCGCCACAGCGATTGGGTCGTACGCGCTAATGTGGTTGCCGCACAATATGAACGCGCCGTTTTTTGGCACATGCTCGCGGCCATGGGCTTCGATGCGGTACATGATAAGGTTTACGAGTTTGGCTATTTGAAGGATGAATTTGTAGAACATAGTGGGCTTACTCCTAAAACGCTTTGTATAGCGCGTATATTTTATTGACTACTTCTTCAATGGTCATATCCCCTGTGTCGATGTAGATTGCATCTGAGGTTTGCACAAGCGGGCTTGCGGCACGGGTTTTGTCGCGGTGGTCTCTGGTTACGGTTTGCTGCAATATTTGATCGAAGTCGACACTGCCCAGGTCTTGCATTCTGCGGCGGGTGCGTATTTCCGGCGTGGCATCTAGGTAAATTTTGAGTTGTGCGTTTGGTAGCACAGCCGACCCAATGTCGCGGCCATCCATTACAACAGAAGCATGCTCTGCCATTTGCTGCTGCATTTTTACGAGCTTTGCTCGCACTGTGGCGTTGGTGGAAACTACCGATGTTGCTTCAGAAATTTCCTGCGTGCGGATATGGTCAGTAATGTCGCTCCCGTTAAGGAATACCCGCCGTCCTGCTTGGCTGTCACGCAACTCAATATTTATATGCTTGAGGGAAGCTTCTAATGACGAGGCATCGGTAATATCCAGCTTGTTTTGCAGGTTGTAGTATGCCACTGCGCGGTACATTGCACCTGTATCAATATAGGTGAAGCCCAGCTTTTGCGCAATGAGCTTGGCCACTGTGCTTTTGCCAACACCCATTGGGCCATCTATAGCTATTGTAAAGGGTGGTTGCATATCAAACCTCGCTTTCGTAGTTGGCTGCACTGCGCCCGGATAGATATCCGGTTGAAAACGCAATCTGCAGATTGTATCCCCCCGTCATTGCGTCCACATCTAGCACTTCGCCGGCAAAAAACAGACCGGGGGCTTTCTTGCTCATTAGTGTAGATGGGTTAATTTCTTTTACGGTAACACCACCCTTTGTAATTACAGCTTCGCTGTAGCCGGTGGTTTTGGCTGGTGTAAGCGGCAGTGCTTTGAGAAGGCTAACTAGCTGCATACGTTCTTTTTTAGTGATTGTATGGACTTTCTTGTCTGGTGGAATATGTGAAAGCGAAATTACTGTGTCGATAAGCCGCTGTGGGAGTAGCCCGTCAAGCGCGTTGGCGAAATTCTTATTCTGGCTTTCGGCAAAGTCGCGCAGGACACGTGCGTCCAGTTGCTCGTGGGTGAGGGCAGGTTTTAAGTCTATTTCTATGACCACCTGTTGCTCGTTTTGCCTTGCTAAAACCTCCGTCAGGTACGCGCTAGCGCGTAAAACTAGCGGCCCGGTTATGCCGTTTGGGGTAAAAAGCATTTCCCCCTGCTCATCGTACAAGATTTTTGGTTTCTTGTTGGGGTGCAGCCTTGCTGTGCATTTCACATTTCGTAGGCTGAGTCCAGTAAGGTTCGCCACCCATTCTTCATGCACTGTAAGCGGCACTAATGATGGAAATGTTTGTGTGATGTTATGGCCTAATTGTTGTGCGAACATGTATCCATCGCCTGTGGAACCAGTGGACGGGTATGATAGCCCGCCTGTGGCGATAATAACTGAGTTTGAGTGGAAAATGTGGCGGTTATCTACTGTTTTTGTTGCGATTTTGAACCCATCGGTCGTGTGTGTGATATTATCTACGACGCAATTTAGCTTGACCTTTACCCCAAGCTGTTTCATACGAGACGTCAATGCGTTTGTGATATCTTGTGCCTTGTCGCTAACGGGGAAAACACGCCCACCGCGCTCTGTTTTGAGTGGTGTGTTCAAGTTTTGAAAAAATAACATAAGCGCATGTGCATCCATTGCATGGAAAGCAGACTGCAAGAAACGCGGGTTTGTAACTGTTTGCTCGAGTAAGCTGGCGATATCGGTATTGTTGGTGAGGTTGCAACGCCCCTTACCTGTGATGTATAACTTCTTGCCGAGTTTTTCGTTTTTCTCCAGTAGGGTGACGTTCGCGCCGTTTTCTGCAGCAGCACATGCAGCCATCATGCCCGCTGGGCCACCACCGATTATTGCTACCATAAGTTCAAGTGACAGGGAGCCCCCGTTTGCAACGAGCGGTTACCTATCTTTGCTGCAAGGCTTCGCAACGAGAGGTCTTCATATACATACCCGTACAATGCGTCCACAAGCTGAAGTCCTTCTTGCACAGCAGCATTGTATAGGTCGAGAAAACTGTCTGTATGACTTTCTGTTTCCCATGGCGCACTCCAAGGTGTGTGGTTTCTGTTAAGATAGTCTGTGTCGTTGTCCACTTGTTGTGGGTGAACAAGGCTTGAAAAAATTGGTTCGCCAACAATAAAGTTTTCTGCAACTGCAGTCCATTTCTTTCGCCGCCCGCGGTTGGAACGTAAAATTCGCGTTGCAAATGACATGTATCGCATTGCTTGATAGACTTCCTGCGCCGGTACGTTGCGGTCGTACACCTGCTTTAGAGCGTTGCTTATTGCACGTGCAGCAACGGCGCACTGGTCTGCATCAGCGTGGATAAGCTCCCATTGGCTGTAGTCTGCGGGCCGCTTGCCGCGTACGAGTTTGAGTAGTTCAACATCAATAGCGGTTTCAAACACTCTATGGTCTGCGCTGTTTTTGATATCCGGCACACCCTCATTGTATACATTGGCGTATACGTATGGGTGTGCATGAACGTCTACAAGGTAGTGCATTGCAAGCCCTGCGGTGTATGCAAAAAGGAAGTCACGTGACGCGTATTTTTTACAATGTGTATCAAGTAAATCGCGCTCAACTATTTTGATTTTTTTTGCAAGGTAGGCCAGTCGTGCAATAAAAATGCCTAAATCGTTTTTGTGCATTTGACCGCCAAGGTTGCGTGAGCGACGACGGATGATGCCCGGCAGGTAGTAGAAGAATATGTCTGGCCCTTGCGCGCCAAGGTTGTACAGGCGTTCGCCATTCTTTATTTTTTTATGAATTTTAGGTGCAACGCCGCCAAGCACGGCCTGCCCAGCGATGTAGTGTGTTAAAAATCCTGGCATATGATTCCTCCGGTTTTTATTGTGTCATATCTTGTGAGAGTATTTTTGCAAGTGTTTCTACCAAAAAAGTATGTTCTCGTGCAAGCACTCTTGCGGCGAGTTCTTCCACAGTGTCATCCAGCAGTACTGGTACGGTGCATTGTGCAACAATTTCACCTGTATCGTATTCCGGCGCAACCTTGTGAATGGTGATGCCGGTTTGTACCTCTCCTGCTTCAATAACTGCACGGTGTACATTGATGCCGTACATACCCTGCCCGCCGAACTTGGGCAGCAAGGCGGGGTGTATATTATATATCCTGTCTGCATATTTTTGCAAAACGCTATCCGCAATTTTTTTCATGTATCCAGCAAGGAATACGACATCTGTATTATGCTCGAGTAGTATCATGAGAATTTCCTGCTCAAGCTCCGCTGCGTCTGGTATTCTCTTTGCACTCATATGGAATGCAGGTATGCCCTCGTCACGTGCTCGCGCCAATGCACCAGATTTGCTATTGTTGCTGACCACCACACATACCTCAGCGTCTATCCTGCCTGCCTTACAGCCGTCAATTATCGCTTGAAGGTCTGACCCGTTGCCGGATGCGAATACCGCTATGTTTTTTTTCATGAGCTATTCCCCTCCGATGTGCAACTTTGTGCTAATAAAAGTGTCTATGTGATTATGGTATATCGTTTCAATGGGGATGGCCTGGTCACCCAATCTTCATATCCCCCGATTTAATCCAGCCTCTCTTGCGCATATATTCTGACACTGCAAAAGCCACAGCTGCAGGCACGACAAAATGCACAAGCCCTATTTGTACAAAGCTCCAAGCAGAGTACCCCATTGCCGTTAGTGCGCCAAACTGCCCTACAAGCCCGCTTGTACCCATGCCTGCACCAATTGGGATGTTCTGCATCTCAAATACTGCGGCAGAAAGCACACCAACCACGGCCGATGCCACTATTGGTGGCACCCATATGCGTGGGTTTTTCATTATATTAGGCAGTTGCAACATGCTTGTGCCAAGACCTTGCGACACAAGGCCGCTGATTTTATTTTCGCGATAACTGCTTACGGCAAAGCCTATCATGTTGGCGGCGCAGTCAGCAACAGCAGCACCTGCGGCAATGCCTTGCAAGTCCAGTGCTATGGCTATTGCCGCGCTGGAAAGAGGACCTGTTAGCATCATGCCCATTGTTATGGCAATTGTACCCCCCATGAGTACTGGCATAAGCTCTGTTGCCCACATTACAAAGCCGCCAATAGCAGTCATTAGCGCGGATATAGGCGTGCCAATTAATATTGCAGTAAGCACACCGGCAAACAGGGTCACAAGTGGTGTGACAATGATATCGACCTTAGTTTCCTTAGAGACAATTTTGCCAAACTCTGCGCCAATTATTGCAGCAATAAGTGCGCCCATTGGACCTCCGTAATAGTTGCCGGCAAAGCCTACTGCAGCAGAAGCAAACAGAACAAGTGGGGGTGCTTTTAGCCCATATGCCACTGCTACGCCCATTGCGTACCCCTGTGCGCCAAAGGCGAATGTACCTACGCGGAACACAATATCCAACCCAAGACGCGTGCCAATTTCGCGCAGAATAACGCCAATAATGAGCGACGCGAACAGCCCCATTGTCATCATGCCCATTGTTTCTATCGCATAGCGGCGGAATGTTATAACAACGTCTTTTTTTTGTAAAAATTGCCTCATGGGGTTCATCCTTTTCGCAAGAAGTCTTGCCATACGATAACAGTCATGCTATAGTCATACAAGTTGGAAACTGCCAAAGGCGAGACCAAAATTCGTGGCTTTTGGCAGGTTACCCAGCCAAGTATGGGAAGATTTTCAACATACAGCTACTGTACATTATCGTAGACGATTATCTTAGACAATTTCTATGAATATGTCAAATTTGTATCCAATTACTAGGAGGCAAAATATGCAATCAAAAATGAAAACGGAATTTGGTGTCATTGCTGTCGAAAACGATGTTATTGCCCGTATAGCTGGCCTTGCGGCAATGGAGTGCTATGGCGTGGTGGGTATGGCGGCAAAAAGCCTTCGTGATGGGCTTGTGCATCTACTCAAAATCGAAAGTTTATCCAAGGGTGTGGTTATTGAAACGCAGGACAGTGGCCAGCTCGTTATTGACCTACACATTATTGTGGAATACGGCACAAACCTAGTTGCTATAGCCAACTCGCTAAAAGACAATGTGCGTTATAAAGTAGAAGAAAGCGTGGGCATGATTGTACAAGATGTGAATATATTTATTGAAGGCATACGGATAGACTAGGAGATGGCAATGATGGGACTTGTAAGCATAGATGGCAAAATTTTGCGGAAATTAATAGTTGGCGGTGCGAACGAAGTTACAAAAAACACTGCGCAGCTTAACGCGCTAAATGTGTTCCCAGTACCTGACGGCGATACAGGAACAAATATGGCACATACCGTGCAAGCTGCGGCGCGTGAGGTGTTAAAGCAGTCTTCCCCTAGCGTTGCGGATGTATCCAAGGCGGCAAGTAACGGTGCGCTAAGGGGTGCGCGTGGTAACAGTGGTGTTATTTTATCGCAGCTTTTTCGAGGCTTTGCAAAAGGGCTTGAGGGAAAGGCTGTAGCCAACAGTGAAGACTTGGCAGAAGCATTAGAAAAATCTTCCGAAATGGCATACAAGGCTGTTATGAAGCCAAAGGAAGGTACAATGCTTACCATTGGTCGTGCCGCAAGCGAGGCGGCGTTTGAGATTGCATTCGAGGAAGAAGATATTGCAACATGCCTCAAATTTGTATTGCGCCGCACTGATGAAACCCTTGCTAAAACCCCGCAAATGCTGCCGGTACTAAAAGAGGCAGGTGTTGTGGACTCTGGCGGGATGGGTATCGTTTTGTTTTTTAAGGGTGCGCTTGATGCACTTTCTGTAGAAGGTGAAATTGAGCTACTTGAGCAAGCTGCATCTGTTGCTGAAGGTACGACTGCTGCGGCAATGAACTTGGATGACATTAAGTTTGCATATTGTACGGAATTTCTTGTAGAACTTAAAAAGAAACCGGGTGTCAGCAAAAATGCTGAGGATGTTTTGCGTGCATTTTTGCCAACCATTGGTGACTCCGTTGTTGTAATAGAGGATGAGGGTCTTGTCAAAGTGCATGTACACACCAACAACCCTGGCAAGGCACTTGAAAAAGCTCTCACATTTGGGCAGCTGCTTAACATAAAAATCGATAACATGAAGGAACAGCATTCCGAAATGCTGGACTTTTCCGAAACCGCCGCGCCGCCAAAACCGCTTGGGATAGTTTCTGTAGTAGCGGGTGCGGGTATGTCGGAGTTGTTTGCCGGGCTTGGTGCAGACTATGTTATCGAAGGCGGCCAAAGCATGAACCCAAGTGCGGAAGACATTGCCAAGGCGGTGGAACGCGTAAACGCAGAAAATGTAATTGTTCTGCCAAATAATAAAAACATCGTGCTAACTGCCGAGCAAGCGGGCGAGTTGGTGAAGAGTGCAAAGGTTTATGTTGTACCAACATTGTCTATCCCGCATGGAGTATCCTGCTTGATAGGTAACAATCCCGATGCCACAATTGATGAGAATATTGCTGGTATGAAGGACGCGATGGCATCCGTGCAAAGTGGGCAAATTACCCATGCTGTGCGCGATACTGTGCTTGATGGTAAAAAAATAAATGCCGGCGACTTCCTTTCATTATACAATGGTGACATTGTTCTGGTAGAACAAGACTTGGAGGCGGCTGCTAACGGTCTGGTGGATTATATGCTGGACAAGGGTGGTTCACTTGTTAGCATCTACCATGGCGAGGGCGCGACTGCAGAAAGCGCAGAGGAGCTTGCTGCGTATGTAGCGGAGAAATACCCAGATGCCGAAGTGGAGGTATATGATGGCGGTCAGCCGTTGTATAGTTATATTCTATCGGCGGAGTAGAAAATTTTTGGAGGAAAACCAAGTAATGAAAAAAATGATTTTGCTAGGTTTTGTATGTATTTTTGTGCTAGGATTTGCGCAGCTTGACACACAAGCAAGTGAACCAAACAGAGTAATGGTAATTGATGTTGTACTAACAAACGGTGTACGCTCACTCTTGCATGTACCAAACGAAAAAGAGGACGGCTATATTTATGCGCCTGATATATGGGTACATGGACCGTCTTTGCATATAGGTTTATTCCTTGATGGAGAGCATATAACATCCGCTGCAACCTACGGGGGAGTAGCCCATTTCCAAAGCCCGTATCCAACCAACGAGCAAAGAACGCCTTGGCACAACATGGTTGTGGAGCTTTATAATGTTACAATAGCTGACATGGAGAATATGGACGTGCGCATCCTGGTTGATGCAGACTTTGAGATTATCGAAGACGAGATTCAGATGATATCTCGCAGTGTGTTTATGCAGCAGTCATACGCGTTATACGGCGAAGAGCGTGGCATATATTTTGTTACACTGGTTGTGCCAGTTGTTGCTACACTCGATACTACGGCATACGAATATGCGCCTGTTATCGATAGCATAACTGTAAGCCCTCCAGGCATTTTCCCTGGTTGTGACCTTGAAATTACACTCACCAATGTATATGACGTAATTGGTAGGGCAGACCTTGCAGGGCAGTCTACACAGTGGTTTTATCTAACTCCACAGGGGTCTTTTAGCATAAGCAGAGGTGCTATGCTCTTGGCGTTTAGGGATGATGATGAGTTTACCGTTCTCTTGCAAGCTGGAGATGTGTTTGATGAGTATGGGTTCACGTCACTCTCGTTCCACTATGGAGATTTTCCGGTTGAAGACCACCACTACGCCACAATGCGTCACCATCGCATCGCTTTTCATGTAGTAAATGAGGGAGATAGGACACCTGTTATTTGGGAAAACATGTGGGCTACCGACCGGGTTTCGTTTCATGATGTTGACGCTGCAGAGTTTGATGCCGCTCCACTTATCGATAGCATAACCGTGCGCGCGCAGGAGCGTTTGCCCGGTTGTGATCTTGTAATTACACTTACGGATGTGTATAACGTTATTGGCCGTGCAGATATTATGATGCAGTCTGCACAATGGTTTTACCTTGCGCCTACCGGGTCGTTTAGCCTCAACCGCGACGTGGAGCTATCTACCACAACAGGTGACGCACATCAGGTTATCCAGCTTGCTGCGGGCGAAGTGTTTGATGTCTACGGGTTTAAGTCGCTATCGTTCCAGTATGGCGAATTCCCTATTACGGATGACCCTTTTGCGGACTATGGGCTGTACAGGCAGCACCATATCACCTTTCACATTGCAAACGATGGTGCTCCTCCTGCATTGCAGGATGGCCTCGTCCCCGATTTCCTGGTTACATTCCACGCGATTGGCATGGAACGCGTCTTGCGTTTTGAGATAGATAACACCACTTATACCGACCGTGGTGTGTCTATCACGCTTGAGGCCGCGCCGTTTATTGCATACGACCGGACAATGGTGCCGCTACGTGTTATTATTGAGGCAATGGGCGCGGCTGACGTGTCGTTTGTAGATGGTGTTGTATCGTTTGTGGTTCAGGGTTTTCCTATTTCACTAACCATAGGACAGCCGCTGCCGGGCGGGTTTGGTACGCCTGTTATCATTGCCGACCGCACCTTTGTGCCGCTTGCTTATGTAATGGATGCCGTTGGCGCGAATGTCCGCTGGGATGGTACAAACCGCGCTGCATATATTTATATTGCATGAAAATTGATGCATTGGCGGGAGTGGGCGCAAAACGCGCCCACTCTTTGTTTACTGCGGGGATAAAAACCGTGTCAGATTTACTAAACCACTTTCCTCGCGACTATGACGACCGCTCGAATGTGAAAACTGTTGCCGAACTGTCGCAGGATGCGGTGAACACGATACGCGCCACCGTTACAACTGACCCAGAGCTTGCCACACTTCCCCGCAAAAATGCCGTGCCGCTTGCAATAACCAAGGTTATTGTCCGCGACCACACAGGGGTGCTTGAAATTGTGTGGTTTAACCAGCCATATCTGAAAAAATACTTCAAGAAAAACAGTGAGTATATTTTTACGGGAAAGGTGCGTAGTGTGTATGGCGGGCATTTACAGATGACCTCGCCAGAGTATGAGATATGTGATGGCGGGGCGAGGCTTTCTCATGTATTTAGTAAAGGCGAGGCCTTTTCCGACAACTCATGGCACTCACTGTCCCATGCGCGTATTGTGCCGGTTTATACTACGCCGCTGCAGTTTTCACAAAAGACATTTAGAACGTTGATGTTTCAAGCATTAAAAGTTGCTGGAGATATGACAAATGCCTTTATAGAATACTTACCCACAACAATCCGTGAGTCATGTAACCTCTGCGACCGCAGGACTGCTATTTCTAACATACACTTCCCAGAATCTGATGAGCTGTTCCTACAAGCTCGGAGGCGGCTGGTTTTTGAAGAACTATTCATTATGCAGTACGCGCTACAAAAGATGAAGGGTGCGACACAGTCTCAAAATGGTATTCTCTTCCGAGATATAGATATCTCGCCGTTTTTGCAGGCACTACCTTTTTCGCTAACAAACGCCCAGAACGCCGTGCTTGCAGAAATATTGGCAGACCTACGAGCCGGACGGCGCATGAACCGCCTTGTACAGGGCGATGTTGGAAGCGGAAAGACAGCAGTGGCTATGGCGGTATCGTTTACGACAATGCTAAACGGCTACCAAGCCGCACTAATGGCACCGACAGAGGTGCTTGCCAGCCAGCACTATGCAGAATGTGAGAAATTTTTCACGCCATTAGGCTTTGAGACTGTACTGCTGACAGGCAGCCTTGCTGCAAAGGCTCGGCGCGATGCATTGGCAAAAATAGCTGACGGACGGGCATGCATGATTGTTGGTACTCATGCGTTGATACAGGATAAAGTGGAGTTTGCGCGGCTGGGACTGGTTGTGACAGATGAGCAGCACAGGTTTGGGGTAAACCAGCGGCTAACACTTACAAAAAAGCGGACACAAACTCAGGGAGCAACAGATAGTGCCTTGCACACTTGTTGTTGCGAGTACAGCGATGCAACCAATAAAATGAGGCAAGATGGGTTAGCTCATACTCTTGTAATGACCGCTACGCCAATACCGCGCACACTTGGACTAATCCTGTATGGCGATTTAGATATTTCTATTATCTCCGAGCTTCCACCAGGACGGCAGGTTATCAAGACATATTCTGTCGATTCGTCATACAGGCAGCGGTTGCATGAGTTTATTCGCAAAGAGGTGGCTGCTGGGAGGCAAGCATATATTATTTGCCCAGCAATTGAGGCAGCAGAAGCAACAGAAGCTCCAGACGATGCCCATTCCCCAAAAACTGAGATGAAGAATGTACTTGCCTATACAGCGGAGCTATCTGCTGTTTTGCCAGAGCTTGTAGTTGCCCACCTACATGGTCGAATGAAGCCAGCGGAAAAACAGCAGATAATGGATGAGTTTAAGGCAGGCAATACAAATGTGTTGGTGTCTACCACAGTAATTGAAGTTGGTGTACATGTGGCCAATGCTACACTAATGATTGTGGAAAACGCGGAACGTTTTGGGCTTTCGCAGTTGCATCAGCTGCGCGGACGAGTAGGGCGCGGAACAGAACAGTCGTACTGTGTGCTTGTTAGCGATACAAAAAACGATGAAACCAAAGCTAGAATGAAAGCGATGTGCGATACAACCGATGGCTTTAAGTTGGCAGAACTAGATTTGGAGCTGCGTGGTGCTGGTGATTTTTTTGGTACACGGCAGCATGGATTACCATCGTTTACGATTGCTAACTTGTACCGAGATATGGATATTTTGCGTGAAGTACAAGAAGTGCTTGCATTTCCACTGTATATTCCTGAAGCTGAGCAGGCTATGATAGATAAACGCGTAACCGAGGTTATGCAAGAGACATTTGGAGGGGTGATGTAATGTCAAACGAAACCACCCGTCCCGCCCGCACAGTGGCGGTAATGATGGCCATAACCATAATAGGCAAGTTAATGGGTGTACTTCGCGACCGTATGCAGGCTGTCAATTTTGGTGCAGACACTGCAGAGGGCATCGCCTTTACTCAAGCAAGCCTGCTCCCTCGTACATTTTTAGATGTTATGTTTGCCGCCGCTTTTTCTGCTAGCTTTATCCCGGTGTTCACGTCTTACATGGAAACTAAAGGCAAGCGTGCTGCGTTTGATCTGGCAAGTACGTTTATTTCCATTACCACAGTTTTGACATTTGCCGTTGTAGTGGTTTCTATGTTTTTTGCTGAACCAATCTTTGTGCTGTCTCTACGTGGTGATGAGTTTCCATATGGCACAATAGCTCTTGGTGCGCGATTGCTGCGCTTCATGTTCCCACTCATGATATTTTCTGGCCTTGCATTCTCGTTTACAGGGATGCTACAATCGCTTGGGGAGTTTAGATTGCCTGCCGCAATGAGTGTTGTATCCAACGGCGCGATTCTGGTGTACTATTTCTTTTTCATAGACCGATTTGGGGTGCAAGGACTCGCTGTGGCGTTCCTTGTAGGTTGGGCGTTGCAGGGGATTATTCAACTGCCGGTGCTTGTGCGGCACAAATTCCGATTTCGATTTCGGCTAGACCTTGGCGACCCCGGTATTAGACAAATTGGCAGGCTGGCAGTACCAGTACTGGTTAGCTCGTGGGTGCTTCCTGTCAATATATTGGTTAATGTCTCGGCCTCTAGCCAGCTATATGGCGGAGAGTTTGGAGTTGTGGCAATAACCCTTGCAAATTCACTATTTGCGATTGTTAGTGGAGTGTTTATCCTTAGCGTATCGAATCTGATTTTTCCTAAACTATCGCGGCACATTGCGGTGAAGGATGACACTGGATTTTCTTCCACTTTGAACGAGACCGTGCGGGTATTGCTATTTTTACTGCTTCCGCTTACATTGGGCTTGATGTCGCTTGCAACGCCGCTTGTACGGCTTGTACACGGCGGTGGGCTGTTTTGTGAACGTGCTATAGAAATCACCGGGACGGCACTATTGTACTTTGCCCCAGGGGTGGTTGGGTATGGGTTGCTTTTGGTGCTTAGCCGTGCGTGCTACGCAAGGATGGACGGGCGAACTCCCATTCTTGCAGGAGCGGTGGCAATTGTAGCAAATGGTGTGCTTAGCTTTACTCTTGCGCCGGTGTTGGATATTGCAGGGCCTGCGCTTGCGGGTACAATTTCACAAACGCTTGGGGCGGCTGTATTGATTGTGTCGCTATCACGCCAGAGGATACTACTGTGGGGGAGAGACACAGTGGTGGATATTACAAAAATGGTAGCATGTGCTGTTGTGATGCTAGTTGCGGTGCTTTTGTTTTTGCGACAAATGAATGGGGTCGCAGTTGTGTTGCAGGTGGGAGTGTCTGCCATGGTTGGTGGTGTCGTGTATTTTGTGCTTGCATGGCTGTTTAGGATACGCGAAATGATGTGGGTTAAAAACATGCTGCGGCGAAATGGGAATAGGGGATAAATATGAAGACATCTGGGTTTTGCCATGGTGTACAAGACGCGGTAAACAGGGCAGATGCATTGCTCGAGAAGATATCTGATGGGGTATACCTTTTTGGTGATCTTGCAAACAACAGTAAAGTGATGCAAAAATATCATGAGCAAGGCTACATCGTAACAACCGATATAGCCGATATCGCTCCAGGTTCGACGGTTGTAATCCGTGCTCATGGGCTGTCGCGCAGGGTGGTGGATGATATCGTGGCAATAGGCGTAAACATAGAAGACTGTACATGCACAAAAGTAAAAAGAATCCACAACATTGTTGCGGCAGCAAGCGGCAGGGTAATTATTGTAGGCAAAAAAGACCACCCGGAGGTTACAGGAATACGTGGCTGGTGCAATTGCGATGCTATTGTGCTGGAAACGGAAACAGACTTTGCCCAAGTCCCGCGCAATATACCATTTGCAGTGGTGGGGCAAACAACGTGCAAGCCCGGATGGTGGCAAAAAGCGGTGAACTATATACTGCAAATTTGTCCGGATGCGACTATACATGACACACTCTGCGATGTAGTGACTAACCGGTTGAGCAAGGCGGCAGAAATTGCTGCGGAAGTGGGTAGCATAGTTGTTGTTGGCGATACAAAAAGTGCAAATTCCGTCGAACTGTACAATGCCTGTGCAGGTGTGAACCCAAACACGATATTTGTCGCATCATTGGCCGAGTTGATTGAATCGGGCATGCCGCAAGGCAGTGCGGGTGTCGCGGTAGTTGGCAGTACATCCACGCGGCAGGAAGTTGTTGACGAAATAACTGCGTATTTGCAATTTGCAACGTTTGCTGCTGTTGCAAAAGCTGAAATAGATGACAGCATACAAACTACTATGCATGATGTTTTTGCAAACCATGATAACAACCCCATCATCAGCACAGCTTTACAGGATTTGTTTCATCAAAACGATGGTGGAAAGCGTATCCGTGGTATAATGATAAAGCTGGGAGAAAAAGTCTCTGCTGGTACTGCGGAAACATACCTCACAGTGGCAATGGCATATGAACTATTTCAGACATCCATTCTCATCCACGATGATATTATTGACAAAAGTACAACCCGTCGAGGCAAGCAAACAATTCACACTGTAGAAACCAACTCCCACTTTGGCATATCACGTGCGCTGTGTATTGGTGATTATGGTATGTTTTGGGCGAGCCACTTTCTTGCTGATGCGCCAATACGCGACATGGTAAAGGTGCGGCTTATGACGCAGTTTTCGAAAATACAGCTGATAACCCTCGAGGGTGAACTTATGGATGTGACCTTGCCCGAGCAGCCTTGGATGCATGGGCGAGCAGCAAACGCCTGCGCTCGGGACCAGCCAATATCAGACTGGGAAACATACCAGCACACGGTAATGGAGATATACACACGCAAAACAGCATGGTACACGCTGGCAGGCCCTCTCATGCTTGGTGCAATCTGTGGTGGCGCAAGTGATGAGCTGTTGTACGAATTGCGGGAAATCGCGCTTCCGTTGGGTATTGCATTCCAGATAAAAGATGACTTGCTTGGCATTTTTGCCGAAAGCGAAACCCTTGGTAAGCCAGCCGCTGCAGACATTGAAGAGGGCAAGTTGACGTTGATATACGGCTATGCCCACCAGTTTGCTGACCCTGTACAGCGTATGCGGCTGGACGCTCTGTACGGCAAGCCATGTACAGGAGTGACTGTGTTGGAAATACGGGAAATATTTATGGCAACAGGTGCCGTGGAGTTTGCAGATAGAAAAATCGCAGAGCTTTCAAGCTGCTGCCTGGAGAGAATATGTAACTCGCAGATAGATGACGAGTGTAAAACCCTGTTGCGCGGATTGGTTGCGTATCTTACAACGCGGGAGTATTAGGAGGCTAACATGCTAACTCACCTTGGGGTAATAATGGACGGCAACCGCCGTTGGGCGCGGAAACATGCGCTTGATATAATCCGTGGCCATGATAACGGAGCAAAAACCTTTGGCAACCTATGCGAATGGTGTATAGATTCGGGCATTCCATTTTTGACGGTATATGCTTTTTCTACGGAAAACTGGAAGCGTACCGAACGCGAAGTCCGTCATATCTTTAGCCTCATGGAAAAATATTTCCTAGAGGAAAAGGTAAACTGTGTACAAAAAGGCATACGTATAAAAATAATCGGTGAGCGCGGCCGCTTTGATGCACGTGTGCTTTCTATTATTGAAGATGTTGAGCGCACCACGGCACACTGCACAAAACTTACTGTGCAAGTTGCTCTTGGCTACGGTGGTCGTGATGAAATTGTCCGTGCTGCAAAAAAAATAGCCACAAAGGCAGCAAGCGGTTCAATAAACAAGGACTATATTACAGAGGATTTTTTTGCCGCAAACCTTGATACTGCAGGCACACCGGATATCGACCTTGTGATACGCACCGGTGGCGCGGAGAACAGGAGGCTTAGTAACTTCCTGCCTTGGCAAACGGTGTATGCCGAGTTGTTTTTTTCTGATTTGTTATGGCCGGATTTTTGCGAGGAAGAATATCGCCGTGCGCTGGAATATTATAGGGATGTAAAGCGTAAGAGAGGGGAGTAATTTCCCTCTTGACAAACCCCATATACATGGTATCATGCCTACAGTGATTTTCTTGCTTACCGTCTAGTTTGGTGGATGGTTGTGGTACGTTGTGAAGTAGCTGGACTACCTTAAGCAAAATTGCTGCATGTACTGACAATTGAATATAATCATCAAGAGAGGTGGAGGGAACAGGGCCCTGCGAAACCCAGCAACCGGCACATGCACGGTGCTAACTCCCCCGGTGCGCTTTGCTTGCCGGAAGATGTGCTTTTGTAATTTAACCCTGCGGGGTTTATTTTTTTGACACAATTTTAGGAGGAATTTTAATGCATCTTTTCACATCAGAATCGGTAACAGAGGGGCATCCAGACAAAATGTGCGACCAGATTTCGGACGCGGTGCTTGATGCAATTTTAGCAAAAGACCCGGCTGCCCGTGTGGCCTGCGAGGTTCTCACTACCACGGGCATGGTAATTGTTGCCGGCGAAATTACGACAAACTGTTACGTGGACATCAAAAAAATCGCCCGTAACACAATACGCGAAATTGGCTATACATCCGGTGATATGGGCTTTGACGCAGACACCTGCGCTGTGCTTGTTTCTCTTTCAGACCAATCTCCGGACATTGCACAGGGCGTAGATAACGCGCTTGAAAGCCGCGATACAGACGCGGAGGCGGATACTGGAGCTGGAGACCAAGGTATGATGTTTGGATATGCGTGCAATGAGACTGCAGAGCTTATGCCGCTACCAATTTCCCTTTCACACAAGCTCACACAAAAGCTGGCCGAGGTGCGCAAAAATGGTACATTGCCGTACTTGCGCCCAGACGGCAAAGCGCAGGTTACTGTCATGTATGATAATGATGGTAACCCTGTCGCAGTAACCGCCGTTGTTGTTTCTACCCAGCACCACCAGGATACAGCTAACGAGCAAATACATGCAGACATTATGGCAAAGGTCATAAAGCCAGTTATCCCGGCGGAACTACTAACTGATGATACAAAATACTATATCAACCCTACCGGCCGTTTTGTAATTGGTGGACCTGTTGGCGATGCGGGTCTTACAGGTCGCAAAATTATTGTTGACACATATGGTGGTTACGCGGCGCACGGTGGGGGTGCATTTTCTGGCAAAGACCCTACAAAGGTAGACCGTTCCGCCGCGTATATGGCGCGTTATATTGCCAAAAATATTGTGGCAGCAGGTCTTGCTCGACACTGCGAAATTGAGCTTGCGTATGCAATTGGTGTTGCTCGGCCTGTTTCTGTGCATGTAAATACAAAAGGCACTGGTACGGTTGCAAATGATAAAATTGTGGAGCTTGTGAACAAGCACTTCGACCTACGCCCAGCCTCAATAATAAAGTATTTCGATTTGCGCCGCCCAATTTACAAACAGACTGCTGCATATGGGCATTTTGGACGGCCGGAACTGGACTTGCCTTGGGAAAAAATTGATATGGCAGATGTGCTAAAGGCGGCGGCTAGTCTATAACACCAGCTCTGCGTAAAATGCTCTCTATGCTTTTCCCACTTGGGCGGTTGTACCTGTGCATTTTGAATAAACAGTCTCTGTCACCCTGTCGCACGGTGTTTACACCCTCTTCGCAGCCAAGGCTTGCCATCATGCCAAGTGACTCGATAATTTCACGAGAGCCTTTGCCTACTACGCCAAGCGGGTATATGAATGTATTTGGCATGTATCCAAGATGGGCTTCACACGCATCTTGAAGTTTCATCAAGTCTGTGGAAAGGCGTGTGCCGTATGCATCTCCGCTTTCACCACGGCGGTTTCCACTGCCACCTTTGCCGTGCATATTATACCCGTGGCTCTGTATTTCACAATAACCCGACTCATGAAGCTCTCTAATTTGACCCCAGGTCATGTTAGGGAGCTTGCTTTTTGGGTTATCTTCCGCATTGTTTGTACAGCGGTCGGTAGCCTCACCAATTATGGCGAGTACTGCTTTTTTGTCATACTTTTTTAGAAGCGGGTAAAGATATTCGTAGTCGCTGGAGTTGCCATCATCAAACGTAAGCACAATAGGCTTTTTGGGTAGGCGGCGGCCATTTGTGACAAAGTTGATAAGGTCTTGCATTACCACTGTGGTGAAGCCGTTTTCTTCCAGGAATTGCAGGTCTTTTTCAAGCTCTGTAGGCGTTATGCCGTACTTGCCAATGTATTTTGGGCGTTCGGTTATGAGGTGGTACATTATAATCGGTACTTCAACTTCCTTATCGCGAAAGAAGAAGACTTCGGAGTCGAGGTCTTGCGCGTGGGTGGTGAGGGGAATGAATATTAGAAAGCAGAGTGTGAACAAGTATTTTTTCATGATAGTTCTCCATTTCGTTTTTTTTATTGTCTCCTGTATTGCGGTTTTCATTCGCCACGGGGCATACTGTGTAGCTTGACATTGTATTCAATTCTCCATACAATGTAACAAAATTGCGGCTGGGAATTGATTATTTGGAGGACAAAACATGAAATACAGAACCCTCGGCAAAACTAACTTAAATGTCAGCCTGCTTGGCTTTGGCTGCATGCGGCTGCCATTCATCGATGGCGATGGCAAAAATGGTGTAGACTTGCCCGCAGCAATCGAACTCATCCAATACGCAGCAAATAACGGTATTAATTATTTCGATACGGCGTTTGGCTACCACGGTGGCCAGAGCGAGGCCATTTTGGGCGAAGCACTCCAGCATAAACGCAGTGATGTCGTGTATGTCACAAAGCAGCCGTTTTGGGAAATGCACGATACGGCTACCATCCGTCGTAACCTAGAAAACACCTTGCGCAAACTACGAACTGACTATATAGATGTATACCTGTTGCACCGCATAATGCCAGCGTCTTGGGGCGCGATACAAGAGCGCGAAATTTTCCGCGAGCTGGATAATTTCAAACGCGAGGGGCTTGTGAGGCATGTGGGCTTCTCTTTCCATGGTGACTATCAAACCTTTACAGACGTGGTGCAAAAATATCCGTGGGAGGTTGCAAAGGTACAGCACAATATGCTGGACATGAAACGCGAAGTTACCCCAGCGGGGATAGAGCTTGCAGGTAGGCTGGGGCTTGGTATTGCAATAATGGAGCCGCTAAAAGGCGGAGGGCTTGCTCATGCACCGCGTGTAGTGCGCGAAGTGTACGATGGCGGCGGAAGAACCCCGGCGGAGTGGGCGTTCCGTCATCTCGTCAATTTTTCGGAAATTTCTGTTATTGTGAGCGGTATGTCCAATATGGAGCAGCTAAAGCAAAACATTGCGTTGTTCTCACAGCCAGACTTTGAACCAGGCGTGCTCACAAGCGCAGACAGAGATATTATAGACCGCGCGCGTGTGGCGTATGAGTCCATTGTTACAATCCCGTGTACCACTTGCAACTACTGCATTCCATGTCCTGCAGGTGTGCAGATACCTAACATTTTTAGTTTCTACAACGATGCCCACCGTTTCGAACATTTTGACCAGCCACGCAGAGCGTACATGTTCGCTAAAAACGCAAAAGCAGATGCAATGCAGTGTACCGCCTGTGGGCTGTGTTTTGAGAAATGCCCACAGGAAATAGATATAATAGAATCACTCAAAACTGCGCACGCAGCATTGGACGGCTGGAAAGAATAATGGCTGCGAAGCTAATATTGCCCAAACCCGGTAACTATGAAATGGAAGAAAAAAAGTCGCGGTTTATTGGCTACTGTACACCTGTAAACAGCGAGCCAGATGCGAGAGATGTTATAGCAAATATACGCGCCGCACACCCACGCGCTGGTCATAATGTGTTTGCCTATGCCACAATAGATGATGCAATTACTCGCTTTAGTGATGACGGCGAACCCAGCGGCACAGCAGGGATGCCTGTGCTAAATGTATATCAGAAGTCTGGAGTTATGAATTTTGTGTGCGTTGTTACGCGATACTTTGGCGGCACTTTGCTTGGTGCAGGTGGGCTGGTGAGGGCATATTCCAAAGCGGCAAAGGGTGCTATGGACGATGCCGGGCCAATGGAGCAGGTTTTGACCCGGTTGTACAAGGTCACCTGCGCGTATAACCGATTTGACCAGACAAAGTACAATTTTGAGAAGCAAAACCTGCCTATTTTGAAAGTTGAGTACACTACTCATTGCGAAATTGTTGTGGAAGTTACCGAGTTTCAAGAGGCATTGTTCCTTGCCGGAGAAATATATGATGTGGAATTGCTAATGGAATCGCGACATGGTGTAAAGGGGTGGTGACATCATGACACAGCCACATATTCAAGATTTTCTACAAAGATTCGTCACTCAATTTAAGGAAACAAACATAGAAATGGAGTCACTAGTCGTATTCGGTTTGTAAACGTGCGGCACAGCTGTGCTTTCTTCCGGCGTAGATATTGCCGTGGTAATGAAATGACCCCCACAAGTGGCCAGCGCAGTCAATTGCACTGGTATTGGCGAAAATGCAGACTCGCGCATTAAGGCAAACGTATACTCATCAACTGCGGGGCATTGGAGGTAGCTTATAAGGTATTTGATACAAACAAATATATCTGCGAAGAAGGGGTGCGTCTGTGGTTACGATAAGTTATTTCGAATACTTGAGTCGGGACTATAAATACGCGCTTGGTAGCTATGAAGATAGCTTGACACAGGGGACGACATGATAAAAATTCCGGAACTACTATCGCCTGCAGGCAGTGTAGACAGTGCGATGGCAGCAATAAATGCGGGTGCAGACGCGCTGTATCTTGGCGGCAAAAATTTTAGTGCGCGTGCTTCGGCACAGAATTTTGAGGACAATGAGATAGCAGAGTTAATAAAATATGCAGCGGTGCGGGGTGTACGTATATATATTGCGGTAAACACCCTGTACAAAAACCATGAGCTTTCGCTTGTTGTGGATTTTGTGTGCCAGATGCACCATTGCGGTGCTGCAGCTTTTATTTTACAAGACTCTGGGCTTGCGTACATATTAAAGACCATGCACCCAGAGGTGGAAATTCATGCGTCTACACAAATGTTGGTGCATAGCATTGCAGGGGTACACTTTATGGAGAAGATGGGCTTTTCGCGCGTTGTGCTTGCGCGAGAGCTGTCGCTTTCTGAGATAGGGGAGATAAAGGCTGCTACAAATATCGAGTGTGAGGTGTTTGTGCATGGTGCGTTATGTATTGGGTATTCTGGCCAATGTTTGATGTCAAGCCTAATTGGGGGGCGCAGTGGCAACAGAGGAAAATGCGCGCAAATTTGCCGTACGCGGTTTGATTTGCGGCATGGTTCTGATACAATAAAGTCTGGATATCTGCTTAGCTCAAAGGATATGTGTACCTTGGATATCTTGGGCGAAATAGCTGCAACTGGCGTAGAGTCTCTAAAAATTGAGGGGCGTATGAAGAGCGCGGAGTATGTATATCTTGTGACAAAGGCGTATAGGAACGCACTGAACGGGGTACGGGGCGATGTACACCACAAGCTACTCCAAGTATTTAACCGTGGCGGTAGCTTCTGCTCCGGTTACTACAAAAGCAGCGCATGCATTGGACACATGAGTACCACAACCCCCAAAAGCACCGGTACACTAGCTGGGGAGGTTATCGCATTCTACGGCGGAAAGGTGAAAATAAAATTCGCTCAAGACATGACTCCTGGCGATGGTATTGAGGTTTGGACAAGCCAAGGTCCACATGTTGGCATGGGCATATCCAAAATAATTGCTGCGGATAGTGCTACGGAGTTTCACATAAAAGCCGCAAAAGGTGTAGTGCAGGCGGGTGACAAGGTATATAAATCATATGATAAAGTCTTGATTGATGATATAAGGCGCGAGATGCAGGAAACACAACGCCAGCGAAGTGTTTTTGCCAGTGTTTCTGCCAATATTGGTCATTGCTTGCGACTTTCGTTGTTTGCAGGCAGTGTAGAAGTCGAGAAATTTGGCGGGGTTGTGCAAGCGGCGCAGAATGCACCAATGTCAAGAGATGCTATTGTTGAGCAGCTATCCAAGACTGGTAACACTCCGTTTGTGTTGGAGTTTGAACAAGTTGATATAGATGATGGGGTGTTTGTTAGCAAGGCGGAATTAAACCAGTTGCGGCGTGACGCGCTGGCGGGGCTGGAGGCGGGGTTAGTAGAACATGCCATGCCCGCCATTAGGGCGGCGGCGAGTCAATCTGGTGGCGATACATGTATGGCTCAAGGACATCGTCATATTACAAAATGCCTTGCCGGATTGTCGCGTTGCTATGTCTTTAGCAATGATGGAATGATTGGAAAGAAACTGACTGTCCAAATTTCCAATATAGACCACTTACAAACAGTACAAGACACAGGAGTAGATCGTGTGTATGTCAATTACAACCCGGCCAATATTGCCACAGTCATGCAACAAAAACCAAACACAAAAATCTTTCTTTCACTACCCACTATCTCACGTAACACCACCGAAGCCGAGATTCTTTCGCACTTGTACAAGCTCGAAACAACCAACATATCCGGCTACCTCGTGTCAACCCATGGGCAACTGCACCTTTTGCAGTCAATAAATACAAAGAAACAAATCCACCTTAACCATAATTTCAATATCTTCAATAGCCATTCTGCACAATTTTATACAGACCTTGGACTTGGCATAACCCTTTCACAAGAGCTTAACATCCATGAAATAAAATCGATCGAGCCGCCATATGAGATTGTTGTGTATGGCAAGCAGGCAATAATGCACACCCACAACTGTCCTGTGGGGCTATATGCCAAATGCGGCAGCAAAACTAACTACACACTGCGTGATAAAATGGGCTACGCCTTTCCCATACAAACCGACTGCTCAAGCTGCATAGCGCATATCCTCAATAGTAAAACGCTCGACACTGCCTCCAAGTTTGGGCAAATCAGGCATTGTGGCGCGGAATACTACCGCCTTGTTTTTACCACGGAAAGTGAGCGGCAAATCTGTGATACAATTGCCCGCTATCAACAAGCCATCGCAGGTCAAGCCATTGCTACGCGGCTGCCGGACAGTACCTACGGTCACTTCTTTCGTGGAGCTGAATGAGAAAGGAACGACCACTGTGCAAATTACTGACCGTGAAATAACAAAACAGGAACTCCAAGATATTTATGATGATTTTACCAAAATAGAACAGCAGGACGGACTTGCCTCCGGCGAGCAGGTTCGATATTCATACACCGCGGAAGAAAACGGCATGGTTGTGGGCTTTGCATCAGGCCTCACGCAGTACAAGTGGTTTATCCTATCTGATATGTGGGTGCATGAAAGCTACCGACGTAAAGGGCTTGGCTCACAGCTCCTTACCATGCTTGAGGAAAAAGTCAAATCAATTGACATTGAGCATATTTACCTATGGACAAGCGGGTACATCAACCCCATTTTCTATGAAAAATTGGGATATAAGAAATTTACCGTGTTCGAGAATTACTACGATGAACCGGGTTATAACAAAATTGGATACAGAAAAGACTTTGTCCAATGTTGCCCCGTCCACCATGATGGTTACGAAATGCAGCCACATGTCCAAGCGTTCATCAATAAACACAACCTACAAACCACCCCACAAGCCCGCTACATCGACCTTGTATCTGAAGTTGGCGAGCTTGGCAAGGAAATCCTTTCCTCTACCGACTATGGCAAGCAACCATTTGCACAAACATCAAAACATGCAGATGAAATTGGGGATTGCCTCTTCTCCTTGCTTGCATTGTGCAGTACAATGGGTATAAACGCTAAAGATGCACTACATGGTGCGCTCGCAAAATATGCCAAACGATTCCAGCAGAAAGGAAGCATTGGCTCAAATGACTGATATCCTAGTACGTGATATGCAGGAAAGTGACATACTTGCCCTGGCGGATGCTTTTGACGCGCAAGGTTGGGCAAGCAAACATACAAAGCAATTCACAAACTACATGGACGAACACAGGCATCAAGACCGACATGTACTGGTTGCCGAATATCGCGGTAATGTGGCGGGATATGTTACACTGCTTCCAAAAGCACATGTAGGTCCTTTTCCAAAAACTCCACTTGTGTGCGACTTTAATGTGTTAAAAGAGTATCAGCGAAAGGGTGTTGGCACCGAGCTTATGGATGCGGTGGAAAATATCGCACGAAAAACCTCTGACACAATTTGCCTAAGCGTTGGGATGTATGCAGACTATGGTGCTGCACAGCGCATGTATGTAAAGCGTGGCTATGTACCAGATGGCACGGGCGTGTGGTACAAGGACAAAAACCTGCCGCCGTACCACGAGTGCTGCAACGATGACGATTTGGTTTTGTACATGAGCAAGTCATTACGCCTGTCCACTGCTGTGCGCGAAATATTTGCACCTGCCGAAAAGTCGGAGATATGCAATACAATATTGCGAGCTCTTCCCAATTGGTTTGGTGTGGAGGAATCCATCATAGATTATGTTGCTGGTGTGGCAAGCAAGCCATTCTATTGTGCCTTTGATAATGATACGCCTGTTGGGTTTGTGTCCATTTTGCCGCACAATGCCTTCGCAGTCGAAATCTATGTAATGGGAATTTTAGAGAGCCATCAACGGGCTGGAATTGGGCGTAAGTTAGTAAGAATTTGTGAAAATTATTGCCGCATCACCAGCACAGATTACTTGACTGTAAAAACACTTGCCGAGACGCATCCAGACCTATACTATGCCCGTACGCGTCGTTTCTACAATGCTATGGGATTTAGGCCGCTGGAGGTTTTTACGCAATTGTGGGGAGAGGAAAATCCCTGCTTATTTCTTATAAAAAACATCTCATTGTATCTGTAAGGAGGTAACACTCATGCCAACCAACCACTTTACCGCCACGGGCATTGTATTTAACCCGTGTGGCGAAATACTTATGATAAAACACAAAAAACTGGGCGTATGGCTGCCTCCCGGTGGACACGTAGACGATAATGAACTCCCACACGATGCCGCATTGCGTGAAATCTTTGAAGAGACTGGTGTATGTGCCAATATCATATCTGCGTCTGCAGGCGTTGGAATCGGTGATGACAAACACTGCAAAGAACTACCTCAGCCTTTTGTTATCCTGTTAGAGGACATCGAAAAAACATGGCAGCACAACCACATAGACCTTGTGTATATCTGTCGTGCAGAGAGCGATATAACTCTTGCGCCATGCGAGGCAGAAACAGATGGCATAGGCTGGTTCTGTCCGCATCATATTGATAAAATGGATACTTTTGAAAACGTACGAAAGACAATTAATAAAGCCGTAAAATTTTGGGAGGAGTTATCATGACCAAACTTAACATGAAACAAACCATTTTTTTGTCACTCGGTTTTTTTGCGTCACTTTTGCTGTGGACAATGTACAATACCAACGTACCACTCCTGCTTGAGGAGTTTGTCTATAGCTCCACGGCGATAGGGTTTATTATGTCAATCGACAATTTTTTTGGTGTTATATTCCAGCCGCTTTTTGGTAAAATAAGCGATAGGACGCGCACAAGGTTTGGCCGGCGTTTGCCGTTCATGTTTGTGTGTATGCCAATATGCGCACTACTGTTTATCTTCATCCCGCATATGGCGCATCTTTGGTCACTTATGGCTGTGGTTATTGTATTTACATTTATGATGAGCCTATGGCGTACACCCGCGGTTTCCATAATGGCGGACGTTACACCCTGGCACTTGCACAGCCAAGGTAATGGTATAGTAAACCTAATGGGCGGTATAGGTGCGATAATAGCTTTGGGTGCGGGGGGTGTACTGTACGGACTAGGCGGTTTTTCGCTTATGTTCTTTATGGTAGCAGTTGTCACTTTGGTTTCTGTGATACTTATGGCCGTTTTTGTGCGCGAGCCAGAATACCCGCCGGTTGAGCCGGGTGAGAGACTTCTACCTGCATTTATTGCGGAAAAAATCTTTCGTAGCAGGGGTATGTTTGATAAAACCAAGGCACAGGCAAGGGCGAAACTCTCCAAGCCTGAGTTCAAGAGCTTGGTGCTGCTGTTATGCGCGATATTCTTTTGGTTTATGGCATACAATGCTGTCGAAACATTTTTTAGCCGATACGCAGTACACACACTTGGCGTAGATGCAGGTCAGGCGAATATGCTGCTATCACTGTTTGCGGGCGCACTAGTGCTGTTTGCCGTACCAGCTGGCTACATTGGCGCAAAGTTTGGGAGGCGCAAAACAGTTTTATCTGGATTGTGCGGACTCATATTAGCCTTCTTTCCGCTGATATTTATCGAAAACACTATCGTGCTAGGCGGATTACTGTTACTAGGCGGCATGTGCTGGGCATGTATTAATATAAATGCGTTGCCAATGGTTGTTCGCATTGCCGGCCCAAAAAAAATTGGCACATTTATTGGGTATTACTACTTGTTTTCGTTTAGCGCGCAGCTTATTACCACACCAATTTACGGTTTAATCCACGACTTGGTCGGAAACTTTCAATCGCTTTTTGTGTATGCATGTGTTACATTAGCATTTGCAGTGGTGTTACTATTCTTTGTGCGCCATGGTGAAAACCCTGAGGAGGCAGTTATATGAAAAATAATGAGTTAGCAAAACAGCTTGTTGGCGGTGTGATAATGGATGTTTGCACGCCGGAGCAGGCAAAAATAGCGGAGGCGGCAGGCGCATGTGCTGTTATGGCACTTGAGCGTATACCTGCGGATATTATTGCTGCTGGCGGCGTGTCTCGAATGAGCGACCCAAAGTTGATTAAGAGTATCAAGGCGGCGGTATCGATACCAGTTATGGCAAAGGTGCGCATAGGTCATTTTGTAGAGGCACAAATTTTGCAAGCAATTGATATCGACTTTATTGACGAGAGCGAAGTGCTTTCAAGGGCAGACGATGCTTATCATATTGACAAAAACATGTTCCATGCGCCTTTTGTTTGTGGCGCAAAAAACTTGGGCGAAGCTTTACGCCGTATTTCTGAAGGCGCATGTATGATACGGACCAAAGGCGAAGCAGGCACAGGCGACGTTGTACAAGCCGTGCGCCATTTGCGTACGCTTGCAAGCGACATGGCAGACCTTCGCAGCTTAAAACACGAAAGCGAGATAAATGCACAAGCCAATGAGTTTAGAACCAACTGCGATGTTGTATTTCAAGTGGCAAAAAATGTCAAATTGCCTGTGCCAATGTTTGCAGCAGGTGGCGTTGCAACCCCTGCGGATGCAGCACTACTTATGCACCTTGGTGCGGAAGGTGTGTTTGTTGGGTCTGGTATCTTTAAGTCTGGTAACCCGCAAAAACGCGCCGCCGCTATAGTGCAAGCGGTCAAAATTTTCCGCGATGCAGATAAACTGGCCAAGATATCGGAAGATATCGGCGAGGCAATGGTTGGTATAAATGAGCAGGAGATTGAAGCTATAAAGGCAAAAAAATAGAGGAGAGTATCTCATGAGACCATTCACGTTAATAACCATTGGTGCGGGCGGGCGTGGGACAACCTACTCTGCCTACACGCAAGACCATCCTGACCAGTTCAAAATTGTTGGTGTGGCAGAGCCGCATGATGTACGTCGTGAACGTTTTAAGCTACAGTACAATTTGACTGACGAAAACACGCTCACCACTTGGGAGCATGTCTTCACTCGAGACAAATGGGCAGATGCGGTTATCATTTCCACACAGGACAATATGCACTACGGCCCGGCAATGGCGGCAATAGAAAAGGGTTATGATATCTTGTTGGAGAAACCGATATCGCCATCTGAGGAAGAATGCTTCGAGATTGCCCGCGCGGCGGAAGCTGCTGGTGTAAAAGTTATCGTGTGTCACACCATGCGCTATTCGCCAATGTTTGAAAAAATTAAAGAGATATTGGATAGTGGTGCGATTGGCGAAATCGTAACATTTGCCCACAACGAAAATGTTGGTGATTTGCACTATAGCCATAGCTTCAACCGTGGCCACTGGCGCAATACTGCCGAGTCTAGCCCAATGATACTTGCAAAATCCTGCCATGATCTTGATATCCTTCAGTGGCTTATTGGCAAAAAATGTGTATCGGTATCAAGCTATGGTTCACTAAAATATTTTAACGAGGCAAACAAGCCACCAGATGCACCGCCGCGTTGTACAGACGGCTGCCCGGTGGACTGCCCGTACGACACCCGCAAACTTTATATGGATCGCAACCACCACCACATGCAGTGGTTTGCATCAACCGCTGTGGGCTTTAATAACCCAACAGATGAAGAGGTGCTGCACGCGATGCAAACAGGGCGTTATGGCAAATGTGTTTTCCAGTGCGATAATGACGTTGTGGACAACCAAGTTGTGAACATGCTGTTTGAAGGCGATACTACGGTAATGTTCTCCATGTGCGCATTCACACCGGATATGAGCCGTTCGCTCAAGATAATGGGTACGAAGGGTGAACTAAAGGCACACACTAGCCATAACGACATTAAGGTATACGATTTCATCACCCGCGAGGAAAAAATATACAACCCCGACCACCGCGAAGGCGGCCATGGCGGTGGCGATACTGGTATAATGATGTCTTTCTATGAATACCTATGCGGTAACGCGGACATGAACAAAATATCCGAGGCTGGAATCTCGGCTCAAAACCACAGGCTCTGCTTTGCTGCAGAAGAATCAAGACTTAATAGCGGAAAGGTAGTATTAGTATGACAAACAGAGAATACTTTGCTGCAAACAAGTATGGCATGATGGCTCATTGGGGGCTTTATAGCTTGCTTGGCGGCGAGTGGAACAGTAAAATCGTAAGCAACTATGCTGAATGGATACAGGCGCACTATGCCATTCCAAATGCAGAGTACCACCCACTTGTAAAGGCATTTAATCCCGTCCTGTTCAACGCAGACGAGTGGATGAAATTGGCAAGCGATTGCGGCATGAAATACTTCGTGTTTACAAGTAAGCACCATGACGGATTTGCCATGTTCCACTCCAAGGTCGACAAATTTAATGTGGTGGATGCAACGCCATACGGCCGTGATATTGTGGCGCAATTTGGCGAGGCCTGCTACAAGTATGGTATAAAAATGGGGCTGTATTATTCGCAGGAGCTGGACTGGTCGCATCCGCACGGTGGTGGTTACACGAACACTGAGCCATGCGATGGCGTAACATGGGACAACTCGTGGGATTTCCCCAACGATGGGTCTAAAAATTTTGACATCTGCTTCCGCGAAAAAATCTTGCCACAGGTAACAGAAATTTTAACTAACTATGGCGATATCTTTATGGCGTGGTTTGATACACCGCATACAATAAGCCCTGCGCAGTCACTTGAGCTTAACCAGCTTGTGAAAAAACTGCAGCCGGACTGCTTGATAAACTCCCGCATTGGTAACGGTGACTACGACTATGTGTCACTTAACGATAACGAAATCCCGCCTGAAGCACCGCCGGAAGACTTAAAAGAAAAAACAGGAGACATGAACACGCTAAGTGGCTACAAATATTCGAAATACGGGCTATATGAGACTCCGGCAACTCTTAACCATTCATGGGGCATAAAATATAACGATACAGATTGGAAAACACCGACGCAAATTTTAGAGCTAAAACGCCATTTGAACGATAAGGGTGTAAACTACCTGCTAAACGTAGGGCCAGATGCGCTGGGGCGTATACCCGCACGGTCTGTTGAGGCGTTGCTTGGTGCAGCAGGACTGGAGAAAAAGCAGTGACCGACAGGTATCTGACCACTCGTGCCGGGGTACGAGACGTAGTACAGCGTCACGGCCTTGCCGCAAAAAAGAAGCTGGGTCAGCATTTTCTGGTGGACGGTTTTGTGCTTGATAAAATACTAAATGCGGCAGATGTTGCCGCAACAGATGTTGTGCTGGAAATTGGTCCTGGCATTGGTGGGCTAACACAAGGGCTGTTGGAACGGGCTGGCCACGTTGTAGCTGTAGAACTTGACAGACAGCTCATACCCGTGCTGGAGGGGCAGTTCAGTAAACAGAATTTTACTCTGGTACAAGGCGATATATTGCGTGTGGATATTGCAGGGGTTCTTGCGCCGTTTGGTGGCTATAAAATAAAAGTCGTGGCCAACCTGCCATATTACATTACAACACCGGTTATTATATACCTGCTCGAAAGCGGACTGCCAATACAGAGCATAACCGTAATGATACAGAAGGAAGTCGCGCTGCGTATGGCCGCACGACCAGGGACAAAGGACTATGGATCGCTTTCGCTTGCCGTGCAATATTATGCTGATGTAAGTATAGCTGCCAACGTGCCTGTCAACTGCTTTATGCCGCGCCCTGCTGTGGATTCCGCTGTTGCAGTACTGCAAATTTTGGACAACCCACGGGTGGACGTTTGCAAGGAGCATATGTTCAAGATAATACACACCGCATTCAACCATAGGCGCAAAACATTGGTGAACACACTCGACGCTGCAGGTTTTGGACAAGGTAAGGATGACCTTGCCGCAAAGCTAATAGGCATGGGGCTAAACCCACAGGTACGTGGCGAGGCATTGAGCATTGAACAGTTTGCGGAATTGTCATATGTTATAACGTAGCTGGAGGCCTCCATGAGCGCGTTTACTCTAAAACTCATTGCATTAGCCGCTATGATACTCGACCATATGAGTGTAGCCATGCCGGAAACCTTTGACTTTGGCTACCGGGTAATTGGTCGGCTGGCGTTCCCGCTTTTTGTCTTCTTGGTTGCAGAGGGCTTTGCACATACAAAGAGCCGCATGAAATTTCTCACGCGGCTTTTTGCTTTTGCAATTATCTCACAGCCGTTTTTTGGCTGGGCGTTGCATGGGGCGGCAATGCCCGGAGAGGTCTCATTTGTTGCGCATACAAATATTTATTACACTCTATTCTTGGGTGGGTTGGCTGTTACGTGGTACGCATTTTTGCACGAAATAATGAAAAAATATGAGTCTGTTATAGCGTGTAACTATAACGATGCTCTATCGCCTATATCTGACCGGTTTTTGATGTTGCTCAGATTCAACGGACAACATTCTGGTATGCGGACGCGTGTGGTGCTAGAAATGGCGGTAATGGGGGGATATAAGCTAGGCTTTATGTTATTTATATATGGACCTATGGTAGGCTTTGCATGGATTGCACACTTGTTGAACACAGACTATGGGGCGTACGGTGTGGTATTTATTTTTACCGCCTACTGGATGCGTGAGCGCAATAGGGTAATAAAGCTGACCACATTCGCTCTGCTCTCACTATGGCAGTTTAGATGGCTGTTTAATGGTGCGATAGAATTTGGGTTTGCTGCCTTCGAGCCAATAGTTTGGCTAATGATACCCGCTACGCTAGTATCAACAGTGCTTATAGCTTTCTATAATGGGAGGCGCGGCTTAGGTATGAAGTGGCTATTTTACATTGCATACCCAGCACACCTTGCGGTACTTGCTGCTTTTGTAACATTCTTATAGTGGGAACACGCCCTAGACTTCTTCCGAAATTATCGAACGCACGCGAAAATGTTACGGAATTAGGGAGCATTTTCGCGTACTCGATTCCTATTGCGGAAGAAGTCTATTGAATGCCCATAATAGAGTCAATATCGCAGTTATTGTCGCAAAGCGATACACGAGTTCATGGTTAAGGTTTCTACAAATTAAATAATGTCTGCACCTCTGTAAACAACTCATTAACATACTGTATCACCCAAAAAAGCACCAGTACAATGCCCGCAAGGCTTACCATCATTGCCTGTTCTTCTCGCCCTGCGCGGGTTAGTACTTGGTTAAGTACTGCAACAAGTATACCTACCGCCGCAATCTGAAAAAGCGCGCTTATATCCATTTTTGTACCCCTCTCACCATAGCACCACCGTAATAAGTAGCCCCCCAATAATCCCAAGGCTCCGATACATACGCTTATTCTTGCTACTGGCCTCATGCAATGCAGCGGCTTTATCATCAATATAGTTTATGGCATAGTCAATGGCGTTTTGCTGCATGTTTTTGTCAAGGTAGCCAAGTGTCTTTCCAAAACCGTCTAATATTTGCATATCCTCTTCGGCCATAAAGGTTTTCTCCTTTATTGTTGCAGTGGCGGCAGCCCATAGCTGATATGCGGTTTCGCCATCGCCGCTATCCAGCAGTTGTGCAAAATTTGAAAATATTACGCTGGCTGTAGACTCTGTACGCTTGGCAATATTTGCGCATGCAACATTGAGAGGTGAACGTTTGTAATCTATCTCTGACGAAAGTATTAGCAGGGCTTTTTTGAGCTCCAAAATTTCTGTAGCGCGGAAGCCCTCGCGCGCGGCGTAGTATAGCCCAAGACCTATGCAACCTATCATGATAGCAATTGCTCCGGTTAGTTGCAGCAGCATGTTTTTATCCCCCTACATGTCATATTACTTTGTCCCATATCAAAATCTATGACAAGCTGTTGGTTAATATTCCGAAAAAAAATTCCCCGTAAATTGGGGAATATAGTGAAATGAAAACAGTCCAAGGCGAAGCCTTGAGATGTTTTCATTTCCATTGAACGCACCGCACCGACGCAGCGAAGCGAAGGAAGTGCGACAGACAGCGTACGTTGGCTGTGTCATATAACTGGACGGTTTTCCAGTTATATGACTATAGAATCATAAAGTAATAGACTTCTTCTGAAATAGGAATCGAGTACGCGAAAATGCTCCCTAATTCCGTAACATTTTCGCGTGCGTTCGATAATTTCGGAAGAAGTCTAATATATAACCATTTTTTATCTTGACCTACCCTGCCTGTGGCAGGGATACTATAACCACACAACCGTTTTCACTGCTTTCGTATTTAAGCTGGCCGTTAAGTTGCTCGGTTAGCCAATAGCAAATGGACAACCCAATCCCGTTGCCGAGGGGTTTGTCATGTGTGCTTGTATCCGGTAAGTTGGTGTTGTGTATTGCAGTGTGCAGATATCCACCAGACTGGGTTGCATACAATGTTATATGACCATCAGCACCTACCGCTTCTACCGCATTTTTTAGCAAATTGGAAAAAATGAGCCGTACATGCATTTCATTTGCATAGCAGGTGAGCTGGTTATCAACCATGTGGTAGCAAGATATATGTGGCATTGCACGTTTATAGTCGTTTATCATGTCGCATAGCATGGTTGTGATATCGATGGATGCAGTCGCCCGTATACCGGCTGAGCCGTTGGCCGATTGGCTCAACTCGTACTCTTGCAGAAAAGCCTGTACAAGCTCGCTAATGTCATATAGCGCGTCCTGTATGTGGTTGCAATATTCTGCCGCTTCTGGCGACAAGCTGCGCATAAGCCCAACATACGCCATTGCAAGCGCAGCTGGTGTTTTAATTTCGTGGGCAAAAGCAGCCGCCATTGTAGGTAGCACTATCACCGCTGTGGCAGGGAAATTGTGCGGCCTGCAACAATATGATCTGGGTCTTCTATTCCGTTTATTGCCATTATTTCGTTTACCATGTTTGCGTCGCCAAAGAAATACAGGCTTATCACAAGCAGGCTGTCGCCGGGCTGTATTGTATAAGTTGTCGGAATAGATGGCATGAGCGGTGAATAGTATGCACTTGATGGTGGCGTTGGTTCGGGTGCTGGCGCAGGTGGGTCTGGCGGTGGTGTTTCGGTAACTGGTGTCGGTTCTGGAGGTGGTTCTGGAAGTGTTTGTGGTTGCTCTGGTTGGGGGGTGATTTCATATGCAGGAGGTGTTTGTTCGCTCGTTTGTGGAGGGTTGGCTTCCGCAAAAGCTGGGGCAAACTCAGGGTTGGATATTTGTGCAAACAAGTTTCTGTGCGCGGTAACAAGCTGGCGAATTTCGCCCTCCATGCGGTATATGCGGTCTTGGTTGCGTATGAGTCCCACACCCATCACAAATGACACAACAAATAATACAGCGCATAAACTGGCAAGCAAGCTAGACGAACGTTTTTGTTGTGCTTGCACGCCGCGTCGTGCTGCGGTGTTTGCCCTGTGTCGGCGTATCACCTCTTCTGGGTCTGATATATGACGTGTTTCCCCACTGTCAAAATTGTAGTCATCCTCATCGTAATAGTATTGACTCTGTGGCTCGTCATGCAAATCTACTTCGTCCTGTGGTGCGGGTTCTACAGGGGTTAGCTCAACAAAAGTTGGTGGTTTGGAATAGTCAACCGATTTGTTGGTAAGCATGTACTCGTGCATGTTTACATTTTTCTCGTAGTAAATGAAATAACCACTTACATCTGTGAGCCTGTCTGCTGGGGTTACGGCATTTGGGTTGGCTACGTAAAATGCATTCACACGTTCTAGCGGGTCCATCACAAAGAGTACCTGATACGGTTTGGTAAACTCACGGATGTGATACGATGCATAATGTTGGTTAAGGTATGTGCCATAGCTTGGTTGAGACTGCATCCAGCCTACAATCTCTTGCCCGGGGAAATGTTCCTCCAGCATAGTTTCTGCATACTCGGCAGATTTTTGCGAAAAGCGTAGCAGCCCTTCGGTTTGGTCGGTGTACATGCCATACATCGCACCGGAAATAAATAAGAATGACTGCCCGCCTATCAGCATATGCCGCCCAACAAGGTATGCAAGCCTCTCATCGTACCCACCGCCAGTTGCATACTGGTGCAAAAATGTGCATACGTAGTCTTCCATGTAGATACGCAAGCCATTTCCGATGCTGCCTATTTGCTTTATGTTGGCAGGTAATGTAAAATCGTTCATATCTTCCGCTCCTTCCTCTGCAAGCGAACTATCTAAACGTATCACGAGCGTTATGTAACGAGTGATGCGCTTCCTGAGCCGTTTGCAGGAATAGTATTTGTACAAGCGTACTATTGCTGGAGCAAAATTTTGGTAAAAATATGAAGTCGAAAAAAAGATTCGTTCCCCAGCAAGCGACAGCAAGATAAAGCGACTATGTCGCTTTCCGAAGGAAGCGTGTGTGGGGCTTGGGGCAGAACCCCATTGCAATGAGGAGGTCATTATGTACGATTTTTATCTGCAACATAAACAGCGCATAGACCGCGCGGCATTTCTTATTATTATTACCTTGGCGGTGTATGCATTCTTTACAATATTGTTTGCATTTCTTGCGCCGTTTTTCTTCGGATTGCTTATTGCATTGCTTGCAGAGCCGTTGGTGCGCTTTATTACCGAAAAAACAAAATGGAAACGCTGGGTAGCATCGCTTATTTGTCTGCTTTTGTTTGTCGCAATCGTAAGCAGTTTGGGTGTGTGGCTTGTGGCGACGCTTGCAAACCAGGTTATTGCGTTTTTGGACTCTGCCCCGGAACATGCTACAGAGCTTGCCGAGCGTATGCAAGATTTTAATCTGCGACTGCAACGCCTTGGCGAGACATTACCCGAGGGCTGGAACATGCCAGAACTGCAGGAAGTGCTAATGACCGCTGTAACAGTGCTGTTTGGCGAAGGACTGCGCGACCAAGGTGCGCGTCTTGCAACAGGTATACCAAACTTTTTCCTTAACATGTTGCTGATGATGATTTCCGCGCATTTTTTCATATCTGACCGGGACACTATTTTTAACGCAGTAAAAAAAGCTTGCCCCAAATGGATTTCGCGTCAAATGAGTCATACCAGAAAAGGGCTTTCGCGGGCAATGGGCGGGTATTTCCGTGCGCAATATATTTTGATGTTGGTTGTTGGTATTATTAGCATAATTGGTCTGCTATTTTTGCGCAGTCCATACGCACTGTTTCTTGGTATTTTGCTTGCAGTGCTGGACTTTTTGCCTATTGTGGGTACGGGCGCAGTGTTTGTGCCTTGGGCTCTCATTAGTCTTGCAATGGGTGACTTCCGTCAAGCTATTGGGCTTGGCGTGATATACGGGATAATTACTATAACGCGGCAGGTGCTGCAGCCCAAAATACTTGGCGACCAAATGGGTGCGCACCCGCTTGCGTCTCTGATGTCAATATTTATCGGATTTAGGATATTTGGGCTTTTGGGGCTGATAATTGGCCCATCGCTTTTGATGATCTTTATTGCGATATACGAAATTGGACCGCCTGTACCAAAGGAGAAGAAATAATCACATGTGCGCATAGCGCGCACCCAAAGCTAAGCGGAAGGGTTGTAGGGACAGGGTCTCTACTTAAATCGAGGAGGGATTTTATGTACGAAACCGCAGAACGTAAAGAACGATTTATTTTAATAGCCGTAGAAAAAGACGGCACGGATAGCGAAATTAACCTAAATGAGCTATCACTGCTGGTAGATACAGCCGGTGCTATAGAGGTTGACCGCCTTATACAAAAACGCGATGCAATACACCCCGGCCACTACCTTGGCAAGGGTAAAATTGATGAGGTAATGGCACTTGTAGACGCCCATGGCGCAGATGCAGTTGTAGCTGATGATGAACTTACCGCAAGCCAGCAGCGCAACCTTGCGCAAAAGCTGAATGTTAAAGTGCTAGACCGCACAATGGTAATTTTGGACATATTTGCACAGCGCGCACAAACGTCAGAGGGTAAGGCTCAGGTAGAGCTTGCGCAACTCAAATATAGCCTTTCGCACCTTACTGGGCTTGGCGTGTCACTATCGCGGCAGGCAGGGGTTGCGGCGCATGGTGGCGTTGGCAACCGCGGCCCAGGCGAGAAAAAGCTGGAGCTAGACCGCCGTCATATTCGTAGCCGTATAGACCAGTTGAACAAGGAACTCAAGGAACTGCGAGAAAACCGCGCACTGCTACGTAAGAAGCGGGAAAAAAATGATGTGCCGGTAATCGCTCTTGTTGGATACACCAATGCGGGCAAGTCTACTCTGCTTAATGCATTAACGGGCGCGGGTGTACTTGCGGAAGACAAGCTGTTTGCTACGCTAGACACTACAACACGCAAGCTTGAGCTGCCTGGCGGCGCAGAAATTCTTGTGACGGATACGGTGGGCTTTATTAACAAGTTGCCACACCATTTGGTGCAAGCTTTCCGCGCTACGCTGGAGGAAACGCGGTTTGCGGATATTCTTCTTCATGTTGTTGATGCGTCTAGCCCGCATAGTGCTCAGCAAATGGAGACGGTCTATGCCACGCTCAAAAGCCTTGAGTGCTTGGACAAGCCAATTGTTACAGCGTTTAATAAGATTGATATCTTGCCAGCCGATATTAAACTTGTTGCCGATATACTGTCCAAACAGAGCACATATATCTCTGCCCATACAGGCGAAAATGTGCCGCAACTAATGTTGGCGGTAGAAAATGTGCTGGATTCTACACGTAGCAAAATATCTGTGCTTATACCATATGCTAAGGGTGCGCTGGTTAGCCAGATACATGCTACCTGCAAGGTTATTAACACAGAAAATCGTGAAGAAGGCACTTATATGGAGATTTATGCAACGGATGAAATATTGGCAAAAACGGATGGGTATCTTTGTTGATGATAAACAAAAAAACGGGCGCGCATTGCGCGCCCGTGGCTATATCGTTATCGTCTCAATTCTTGCCTATTCTCGTACAGCACATCAATTGTCTCTGAAAAGTAAGTCATTACTCGCTTGTGCTGGGCTTCGATATTTGCCATGTATTCCTTGAGTTGCCGCTCGGCATCCTCTAATTTTTCGTCTACATATGAAGACGCGCCAGCACGAAGGTCGCGTGCGTCTTTCTTTGCCTCTTCCATAATTTCCGAAGCTTGTTCCGAAGCGCGCTTAAAAATCTCATGGGAGTTGGTCATGAGCTTTGCCTCGTTTTCGGCGGCTTCCAATATGCTAACGCCTTTGTGTTCGGCATCTGCAAGAATTTTGTCGTGGTCGTTTAAGATGCGCTGCGCTTGACGGATATCATCGGGCAGGTGTAGCCGTATCTCCGCCAAAATGTCTAAAATACGCCCCTTCTCTACAGATATTTTCCCAGAGAAAGGGATGGATTTACTGTGGTCTAACACCTCTTCAATTTCGTCTAAATAATCCAATAATGCATCCATTATATGTCACCCTCGCTAAAGCGCGCTCTCAGCGCACTCTGTACTTTTGAACTTACCATGTTGCGCAGTGCAACATCGTCTGATTTGTTTGAATATATGTGAAACGCCGCCTCGCGTACTATACTGCTCGCAATGTACGACAGCGACGGGCTTGCCGGGATAAATATGGTTTCGATTCCGCCAGAGAGTTTGACATTGTATGTGGCATACCGTGCCTCGCTTTCAAAATCTCCGGGGGTGCGTAGGCCGCGAACAATGGCGGTCGTACCATCGGCCTTGTACTGCGCATATTCTGCAAGTAGGCCAGAGAATGAGTCAATTTCTATATTTGACACATGCCCAAGTGCGTCTTGCAATAGTGCGACACGTCGCTCAGTTGAGAAAAGTGGAGTTTTGTGCGGGTTTTCCAGCACCGCCACAACAAGACGTGTGGCAATAGCAGCAGCACGTATAGCAATGTCTACATGCCCAAGCGTAACCGGGTCAAAGCTTCCGGGATAAATTAAAGTCAAACGCCCACCGCCTTTGTAAAAAACAGAAAAGACGTGCGCCCGTACCTGCGTGTGTCTGTAAGCACAAGCCCATCGGGTGTCTTTCCGAAATCGCCGTCCGTTTCCGCTACTATTATACCCGATTTGACCAATATATTTGCCAGTTTTGGCAAGGTTTGTGAAAGCAGAATTGTATCGTATGGGGGGTCAAGGAATATGATGTCGAAAAGCTCCCCTGCTGTGGTCAATCTATCTATAGCCTGTGATGCTGTTGCTTCGATTACAAGTGCTTGCTCGCATAGACCAGTTTTGGTTAAATTGATCTTGGTCGCGGCAATCGCGGTTTTAGAGTTGTCCACAAATACAGCATGCTTTGCACCCCGGCTTAATGCCTCGATACCTATTGCACCACTGCCGCTGAACAAGTCGAGGAAGTTTGCGCACGGTATTTCTGCCGCAAGTATGTTAAACAGACCTTCCTTTGCCATGTCTGATGTCGGGCGAGTATGCTGCCCAACAGGTGTTTCTAGGGTAGTCCGCCGTGCTGTGCCTGAAATTACGCGCATAAATCCCTCGTACTCTGTCATGGAACTATCAGATTACCCAACTGTTAGCGCGGGTTAATCTGTAGTCCTCCGTTTGACAATTATATTCAATGTTCGCGAATATAGCAAACTATTTCTTCGAAAATGAGCAAGAAATTTTTGCCTCACCTTTCTCCCACCCCCGCATATCATAATACATGCCTAAAACTTTGGGAGATGTGAAAGGCTATGCGTTATTACCGTATCCGTGGTGGACATAGGATAACGGGTGAGCTTGATATTGGTGGCGCAAAAAATGCCGCGTTACCAATTCTTGCCGCTCTGTGCCTGTACGAAGGAGAAATCGAGGTTCACAATTGCCCGCATATTTCTGACACTGTAGCAACCGCAAAAATTTTGCAGGACATCGGCTGTAGGGTAGCTTTTCAAGGCACAACGCTAAAAGTAGATACACGCGGGCAGCTTGGGTACGAGATCCCCGATGATATCGCCAAGGAAATGCGTTCATCCATTTTGTTTATGGGAGCAATGCTTGGGCGCATGGGGAAGGTGAACATTGCTGCGCCCGGCGGGTGTCATATTGGCGAACGGTCTATCGACCTGCACCTTTCTGGGCTTGAGGCACTTGGTGCGGAAATTTACCTTGATGGGGGTAAGTTCTGCTGCTATGCAAAAGAGCTACGTGGTGCGAAGATAAACCTGCGTTTTGCTAGTGTAGGCGCGACAGAAAACCTAATGCTTGCCGCAGTACGCGCCCGTGGGCGCACCATTATACAAAACGACGCGCGCGAGCCAGAAATTATTGACCTTGCAAAGTTTCTAAACGCTATGGGAGCACATATTACGGGTGCAGGTACGGATATCATTACCATTGATGGCGTGGAAAAACTGACCAAAACAGCAGAGCCGTTTTCCATCATGTCAGATCGCATTGTGGCTGGGACATATCTCGTTGCGGCCGCAATGACACGAGGTATGATAACTCTGCGCAATGTAAACCCAGCAGACCTTACTCCCGTAATAGAAACTCTACGCGAAATGGGTTGTCAAATACACGCGGGCAAGCAGTGCATAACTCTTGCCGCACCTCGCCGTTTGAGAGCTGTACGCCATCTTGTGACAGACATATACCCGGGCTTCCCAACGGATATGCAGGCACAGTTTGTTGCCGCTCTAACACTGGGGGATGGCACAAGTACCGTAACGGAAACAATCTTTGAGAGTCGTCATGCCCACGCGCTAGATCTTGTGCGTATGGGGGCAGACATTAATGTTTCTAAGGATAAGCGCACATTTACCATTGCAGGACGCGAGCGGATGCATGGTGCAGATGTTACTGCACATGATTTACGAGGAGGCGCGGCACTTGTGCTTGCCGGGCTTGCGGCGGAAGGCGAAACCATTGTGCGCGGAGTGGAATATGTTGAACGCGGATACCAAAGCATTGATGCAGACTTGCGGCTGCTTGGTGCGGATGTTATAGTGGAAGGGTAATTCTCCTTGGAAGGACTATACTCATGCCGAATATAACAATCGCCAACCTCAACCCATGCATAGACTGGCAGTACAATGTCTCATCGTTTGCACACGGCGGGCTAAACCGTGTGCGGCGTACATACGCTAGTGCCGCAAGCAAGGGTACAAACGTGGCCGTTGTGCTTAAAAACCTGGGACAAGCCCCGCATTGTGTGGGCTTCAATTTCACTGATGGCGGGGACAAGGTGGTAGAGAAATTTGACTCGCTGGGCATAGAACACGATTTGATAATGATACCGGGCGCGGTGCGTGTAAACATTAAGTTGTATGAAGAAACCACAGGTGTAATGACCGAGTTAAACCAACAGGGCGCGTTTGTATCAACAGAATATGTGTGTCAGTTGGAAGAAAAAATCCGCAACCTGTCAAATATGGCAGATGCGGATGATATATTGGTACTTGCAGGCAGCTTGCCCACAGGTGTCGATGCCGGGTTTTATGCAAAGCTAGCCGGGATATGGCAGGGTAGGGTATTCGTTGATGTGGATGGTGATGCTCTGAGCCTTGCATTAGACGAAAAACCGTACTGCATCAAGCCCAATATACATGAGCTTGAGCGTACATTTGGAGCGGATGGGAAGTTACAGTCGCCACAAGATGTGGTAGACTTCTGCCGCAATACACTTAACCCTGCCCCGGCTATTGTATGCGTATCAATGGGTGCAGAAGGTGCAGTGCTTGTAACGCCCAATGAGACATATTTTGCCCCAGCCATACCCGTGCAGGTGCGCGGTGTACAGGGTGCTGGTGACTCTATGGTTGCAGGGCTTGTACATGCGGCAGCAATGGGTAAAAGTAATGCAGATGCGCTGCGCTATGCAATGGCTGCCGCCGCAGGGAGTGTTATGCTGGATGGTACAGAGTTGTGCCAACGTGCAGATTTTGACATGCTGTTAGCCAATTACCACCTGCCACTCTGGTTTGAATAGATAAACCCGGGTACAATGTCATTATGCTGCGTAAAAAGCGAAAATAGAACTTTAGTTTCTCGGCAAATTGTGACATCTGCAATACGGCCGTTTTCATCTATTGCGCCAAAAACCAGCAGCTGACCTGCTACGGCAAGGTTTCCATCTTCATCCAGCTTAAAACCTGTCGAACCCATAGCGCGGAACTCCATCCCTACAACTTCAGTTTCGCCGCTTGCAAAAAAGCGTGCGGCATATGCTCTTGCTGCGGCAAAATATGGATCAAGATCACTTGGTGGTTCACCACCACCACGCCTTAGGCGCACAAACTCGTCGTGCCGATATGGGTCTCGGTTGATTGCATTAAGGGCTTCGTCCATCATTTCGCATGGTGATACCATAGAGCGTACAGGAGCAGCTACATCAATCCAATCACCAGTTACCGAGTCAATGGTAAAGCTGACGTGGGGGGCAAGGGAATACCGTGTTATTGGCGCAGGTGAAAAGTTTCCAGACCAATGTGACCGGGTTTGTGATGGCCAATGGCTGTACCAGAGGTACACATATTGGCCGTTTACATCGTAGCCCAGCATTTCTTCCACAAGATTTATGGCAAATAGTGCAGCGGATTCCGGCGAAAGGCTGTTTGGCGACGGTATGTTGCCGTTGTCAATGACATTTACAACAAGCTCTGGTGTAGGTATATAGATCTCTTCATGGCAAATTGCTCGAGTATCTACTTCGGCCTGTGGAGGCGGTAGCACAGACGTATTGCCGATGTTGGCAGTAAGTCCAGTGGAGGATAATGGAATCGTATCCGTCCGCTCCAGTGCGCTTGCAAGAGCAAAGTTGTTGATGCTAACAAACCCTGCACAAAAAATACTAATGGATAGTGCGGCGGCTGTTGCCACCTTGATAAATTCTTTTTTCATACTCACTTTCCCTTCTGGTTTTTCTGCTCCTCGTTGGAACAGTGCGTGAGGCCTTCACAGTAGATATAATACCCCACACTTTTCACCAAAATATCCCCCTATTGTCATCGTTCCGCAAATTCAATTTTGACTGTGGTACCCTCATCAAGCTCGGACTCTATTGCAAGAGTAGCTCCGTGCGATTCTGCTATTTGTTTACATATCGCAAGCCCAAGCCCAACGCCGCCCCCTGCCCGATTTCGCACATTATCCACACGGAAAAATGGCTCTGCAATCTTTTTCAAATTTTCCGGTGATATTCCACTTCCATTGTCTGCCACGGATATCACAATTTTGTTACCATACCTATGTGCCATAAGTGTAATAAGAGTATCCGCAGGGTCACAGGCTTTTATTGCATTGTAACAGAGGTTCAAAATTAGGCTGCGTATTAAGTCTTCCTGAGCATGAAGGTACTTAACTTCCGTTTCACTTTCGAGCTTAACCCCCGGGTGCCCTTGCCAAATGCTGCGTGTTACATCTTCAAATAGTTTTCGCAGCCCAATCTCTGTTTTAACTGGAGTATAATTGCGGAGGGTAGCAAGCTCTAGCAGTGAGTTAGCTATTTTTTGCATATGGCTGGCTTCGTCCATTATTGTTTGGGTTGAGTCGATAAGTTCGCTCTCATCAAATGGGGCGCGTTGCAGATACTCTGCGTAGCCGTATATAGATGTAAGAGGCGTGCGTATCTCGTGGGCAAAATTGTCGATGAACTGCTGCTTGCCCACTATTTGGGTCTCTACAGCTTCTGCCATTTGGTTAAAGTTTTGTGCCATTACAGCTAGTTCGTTTGTGCCATCTATAGGAATGCGCTCGCCGTACTTACCGCTCGCAATCTGCTTTGACACACTTGCAACATTGTTTAGTGGCTTAAAAATACGCAGTAGTATAAAATACAGCCCAAGCGCGGTTATCATTGCAAACGCTACAGACAGGGCGAGTAGTATAAGCTGGATGTTACGCATCTCGTAAATGCTTGCAGTAATGTCCAAGTAATACTCCAACAAAAAATGCGCAAATGGCGGCGGCAATGCGCCGGCTATGTGTATAAAATGTTCCTGCCCAAGCAGTATAAAGGCAAGCTGTGCGTTGTTTTCACTTACAGTGTCCATGCGTGAGGTGCTTGTTAGGAAAATGTCTATACCATAATTGCTATAGTAACGCCTGTACCCCCGCACCAGCGAATCTAGCGCGTTTGAGAAACCCATTCCCGCGCTTTGCCCGTACAGTACAGTAATATCGCGGGTAAAACTGGCGGAAATTGTCTGGTACTCGCGTGTGCTTTTTTCGCGCAGCATGTTCATTTGGCTGTCTGTCATATATACCGATACGATGCCAATAATCGAGAACAATACGCACAGGAACAGCAGATATGTGAGCATAAATGCCTTTAACCGCATAATTTAACTCCTAATTGTACGCTAGGATTTTACCTCTAGCCTATATCCAAGCTTGTATAAGGTTTTGATATGGTTCTCCCAGCCCAGTTTGCTGCGCAGTTTTTGAATATGCGTATCCACCGTGCGGGTTTCGCCAAAATAGTCAAACCCCCACGCAAGCTCAAGCAGCTTCTCGCGGGATAGGGCAATGTTTTGGTTGCGCACAAGCACTTCAAGCAATTCAAACTCTTGAGGCGATAGATCTACTCGTTGCCCACCAACCATCACAGTACGGCTGGTGAAATCCACTTCCGTATCGCCAAGGCTGAAGGTGGTGCTGTGTTTTTGTGTGCGACGTAGTACGGCTTCGATACGGGCTAACAATTCCATCATTTCAAATGGTTTGACGATGTAGTCGTCTGCGCCAAGTTGTAAGCCGTTTAACCTATGCGTTAGCCCATCCTTTGCAGTAATGAATATAACTGGAGCAAACGGGATTCTTTTTATCACTTCAAAGCCGTCCATGCCAGGCAGCATAATGTCTAGCAAGATAAGATCAAAGCTTTGCTCTTCCGCAATGCGCACAGCATCTGTACCGTTGTAAACCTGTGTGTAAGTATGGCCTACGAGTTTGAGGTTCATTGCTATAAGCGCGTTAATGGAATGGTCGTCTTCCACTATTAGGATTTTTGCCATATGGTTGCCCTCCCATCGTTTGACATAGTATACCTTAAATTTGTTATGAATTTGTCATTATTGTATTGGAAATTTTGAGGGAGGTGGTATACTGGTGAAACAGAAAGGATGTTATTTATGTCAGCAGAGTTCAAAAAATTTAACTACAAGTCCATAGAACAACTCAGGCAAGATATCACTACCCAAGGCATAGACCTTCCGCTTTCCGACAATTTTGCCCCGTTCAAAACCCCGGTATACTTAGCAAATGGTCGAGTTATCCCAAACCCGGTAGTAGCCCACCCAATGGAAGGCGGCGACTCAGACCCTGCAGGCGCACCAACCACCCTCACTTTTCGCAAATACGAACGTGTGGCACGCGGCGGGTTTGGCCTTATATGGGTAGAGGCCGTTAGTATATGTGAAGAAGGACGTAGCAATCCAGGCCAGCTTTGGATAAATAACAATACGCTCGCGGGTTTTACCGAGCTTATAACCCGCACACACAAGGCTGCGGAGTCGTTCCATACAAATGGTGATCGACCACTGGTTATCATACAGCTCAACCATAGCGGCCGTTACAGTAAGCCGCAAGGCAAACACGCACCCATTGTAGCCGGCTATGTACCCGAGCTTGATACACGCTTCAAACCAGGGGAGTTGAAGACTCCCGTCACAGATGAATACCTCGAATCACTTGTGCCACAATTTGTAAAGGCTGCCGTGCTTGCGCGTGATGCGGGGTTTGATGGTGTTGATGTAAAAGCCTGCCATGGCTACCTGTTGCACGAATTGCTTTCTGCCCGTACTCGAGAAGGCAAGTACGGAGGCAACTTTATTAACCGTACAAGCTTGATGCTCCGCATAATTGACGAAATACGCGCCGCAATACCCGACCCGGCATTCATTATCACGAGCCGTATAAATATTTTTGATGCACTGAAAGAATATCATGGCTTTGGTATGTCTCATGCAGGATGTGCCGAGCCAGACTTGACAGAGCCTATTAGCCTTACACAGGCCATGGTGAAAAAGGGCGTTGAGATGGTAAGTATAACCATGGGCAACCCGTACTATATCCCGCATATAAACCGCCCATACGACCTTGGTGGATACGAACCCAAGGAGACACCACTGCTTGGTGCATACCGCCTCATAAAAGGTGCGGCAGACTTGCAGGCCGCAGTCCCGGCTGCAAAAATTGTTGGTGTTGGGTACTCGTGGTTTAGGACACTTTCACCATATGTTGCTGCGGCTGTGCTGGAACAACAAAAAGCCGCTCTTGTAGGATTTGGGCGGCAGATACTATCGTATCCAGATGTTTATAAAGATATTGCCCTACATGGGCGGCTTGACCCGAAGCAGGTGTGTGTAGCTTGTAGCAAATGCAGTTTCCTCAAGCGTGATGCTGGTACATGTGGCTGTGTTGTGCGTGATGCTAAGGCATATATGGAGTTGTATCGTAGGACGTATCCGTAGGGGTGTGCGCCTACGCGTTACTAAGCAACTGCCTAAGTTCCCTGGCTTCTTCCGCAGACAGTGTAATGCCCTTGCCCATTTTTTCCCTATCGGGCGACCAGTCGCGTATGTCGTATTTTGGTTCACGGTCGTTCCAGCTTACTAAGTTTAGTTCCTTACGCCAACCTTTTGAGCCTTCGGACAAGATACCAATGTGTTTTGTTACTTCAAACTTTATCTCTGCCATGTGTTTGCTCCTTTTTGGTTTATAGTGTACAAACCGTCAGGGCGGCTGTCAATAAAAAACCCCGGCTCATACCGTCGTATGGTCCGGGGTTTTTCATTATCTACCCTCAATATCCTAATCGCGATTATATTTTTTCTTAAACCGCTCAACACGTCCACCAGCTTCAAGAAGAAGTTTTTGACTGCCCGTGTAATAAGGATGGCATTTGGCGCAAACCTCTACAGTAATACTTTCCCTTGTAGAGCCTGCTACAAACTCATTGCCGCAGTTGCATCGTACTTTTGCATCATAATATTTCGGATGGATAGCCGCTTTCATCATCTCACCATCCTTTCGTTTCGCAGATTTTGGTGCGAGAGACAGTATAGCATGGAAATGGGTTGTTTGCAAACACTATCTTTACTCACTGCTCTGTGCCATAACCAACCCATAATACTCACCCTTTATGGCCATAAGCTCTTCATGGTTACCGCTTTCAGCTATGTTGCCTTTGTCTACATACATTATTTTATCTGCATGTTGTATTGTAGATAGCCTATGTGCAATTATAAATGATGTTCGGCCTATAAGCAGACGGTTTAGTCCGTCCTGTAAGGCTTTCTCTGTACGAGTGTCGATATTGGACGTAGCCTCGTCAAGTATCAGTATACGTGGGTCCGCAAGCAATGCACGGGCAAACGATATCAACTGCCTTTGTCCTACAGACAAACGGCTGCCTCGCTCGTTCACTTCGGTTTTGTAGCCGCTTTCCATTTCCATAATAAATTCATGAGCGCAAACAGCTTTTGCTGCTTCCATTACCTCTTCGTCGGTGGCATCTAGGCGGCTGTAGCGGATGTTGTCCATTATAGTGCCGGAGAAGAGGAAGCTGTCTTGTAGCATTATCCCCATTTGGCTGCGCAGTGATGCAAGCCGTGCATTGGCAATGTCGAAGCCGTCTAGCAGCACCTTGCCGCTGTTTAGCTCATAGAAGCGGCTTATGAGATTTACCACTGTAGTCTTGCCAGCACCAGTCGGGCCAACAAGCGCGACGCTTTCCCCCGCCTTACAAGTGAAATTTACTCCATTTAATATTGTCTGCCCTTCGTCATAACCAAACACAACATCGTTAAATTCCACATCACCTTTGATTTGCGGCATGTCGGTGGCATTTGGTTTGTCCTTTACCAATATAGGCTCATCAATTGTCTCAAATATCAACTCGAGGTTGGCCATGTTGGTGACAAGTACGTTGTAAAAGTTGGCGATATTGTTTATTGGCATCCAAAAACGCCAAATGTAGGCTACAAAAGCTACCAGCACACCTACAGTTAGAGCTTCGCCAATTATCATGCTCACACCTATGATATACAAAAATGCAACGCCAAACGACCCAATGTTTTCTACACTTGGCCAAAGCAGGAACATTACCTTTACGCCGTGCATCCAAGATTTTTGTACATTGCCGCTGACATTTGCAAAGGTCTCTCTATTCTCCTGCTCTCGGTTGAATGACTGAGTAATTTTTACACCCGCAATGCTCTCGTGGATATATGCATTCAAATTTGATTGCTTGGCACTAAATATTTGCCAAGCACGACGGTTTTTGATACGTATCAACGTGGAGGCAAGCACCAGCAGCGGCACACCTGCCATTGCAACCAGTGTCAGGAATGGGTTAATGAGTAGCATCATAACCACGATAACCACCAGCGAAAACAGATCGGTTATCACGTTTATAAGCCCGTTAGAAAGCATATCGGAAAGAGAGTTTACATAGTTGACCACACGTACAAGTATTTTGCCATGCGGGCGGCTGTCGAAAAAGCTGAATGGCAATTTTTGCAAATGTTCAAACAGTTCGGTACGCAAGTCGCGGATAATGCCCTGTCCAACAATGGCCATAGTACGCATACGATACCTTAGGAAGAAAATGTTTGCGACAATTGTTGCAAACATAAATGCTGCAATGAGCAAAACCAGTGGAATGTCCGATTCTGGTATTGCTCGGTCCATTATTATCATGGTAAGGAATGGTGCGAGTAGCCCAAGAACGCTTGAGATAACCATTACCAATAGCGTCGCAATAAATTTTTTGCGATATGGTGTAACATATTTTTTGAGCCGCAGAGTGCGCTGCAGGTTAAAGACATTGTCGTCACGTACGACTTCGTCTGTGCGGAATGTGTTACGCATGGCCAGCCCCTCCCTTTTGCTCATTATACATCTGAGAATAATACCCGCCGGTTGACATCAATTCGCTATGTGTACCGCGCTCTATAATTTCGCCTGCTTCCAATACAAGTATCAAGTCTGCATCCTGTACGCTCGATAGCCTATGTGCCACAATAAATGTAGTCCGCGTTGTGCCGCTTTTGGTAACTTTTTCGGCAAGTGCGTCCTGTATGCGCTGCTCAGTCTCCATATCTACCGCACTGGTAACATCGTCTAGTACCAAGACCGACGGTTCGGTCGCTATAGCCCGTGCAAGGGAAATACGCTGCTTTTGCCCACCGCTTAGCCCCACGCCGCGCTCGCCAACAATGGTGTCATACCCTTCACTCATATTGCTGATAAACTCGTGTGCGTCTGCAATATGCGCAGCTTCGTATACTACATCCATTGGTGCGTTTGGCACACCAAAGGCGATATTACCCTCGACAGTATCGGAGAAAAGGAACACATCCTGCATTGCATAGGCAATTCCGCCACGCAGACTTGGGATATTGTAATCCTTCACATTTATATCGTCCACAAGCACCTCGCCATCCTGCACATCGTAAAAACGAGCGATTAGCAATGTAAGAGTGGTCTTGCCGCTGCCTGTGCCGCCAACAATGCCGATTGTCTGACCGCTTTGGGCGCGGAAACTGATATTTTTTAGCACCTTTGTTTCAAAGTCGTAACTGAAGGTTACATTGCGGAATTCTATCGCGCCCTCGATACGGCCTGAGGTTGCGGAATTTTCGGGACTTTGGATGGGTATTGGTTGGCGCATCATTTCAAACACTTTGTCCAAGCTGGTTGCACAATTTTGGATATCGTTCACCACCCATGTGAACATGCGGGTGGGGTTGTTTATCATCCAGAGGTAGCCGGAAAAGGTTATCATTTGCCACAGCTCCATACGTCCGGCAATTACAAACAGCCCACCTACAAGCAGTAGTATCCATGGCAGCAGCGACGAACAAGTTTCCATTACGGGGAAGTATTTGACGCTAACACGGTTTGCGCCAAGGTTTGCATCGTGGAATGCTTGGTTGACTTTTGCGAATTTCTCGATTTCGTAGGCTTCCTTGGTGAATGCCTTAACAACACGGTTGCCGCCAATATTTTCTGACGCGGTTGAGTTAAGGTTAGAGAACTGCTCCCGTATTTCATGGAAAGCCGGACGTATTTCCTTTGACTGCTTGAGAGCAGCCCATATTACGAATGGGGTGGTCACGAGCAGTATTAGTGTAAGTGGTAGGTTGATGATGCCCATCACAGCAATTGCAGAAAAATACAATAGCACGTTTTCTGGTATTGCGTAGGTATCGAAGCAAACAAAGTGGCGGATTGCATCAAGGTCACCAGTCATGCGGCTCATGATGTCTCCAACACGGTTTTTGTCAAACCAATGGAAGTTTTGTACATGCAGCTTATTGTATACGTCACGACGCATCTCAAACAGCACTTTTTGCGCGGTAGACTCATACAAAAGTAGGAAGAAGTAGCGCATTATGCTGCGTACAAAGGTGATGCTGACCATGATAAGTAAGTAGCGGTACAGCATATCGTGATAGCCTGCTTGGATAACATCTGCCACAATACGACCGGCAATAAACGGATTGATCAGCATTAGGCCAATGTTTATGAAGTTCATTATTTGCCCTAGTATGAACCAGTATTTGTATTTTGCGATATATGGAAGACCCCATTTGATTGCATGCATGTATGTATCGCTCCTTAATATTAAAAGCCTATACGTGGAATGTATAGGCTTTTAATATATATGTCAAGAATTTTATGACCTCGGTTATTATTTTGTTTTCTATTGCTGGGGAGTAATAACATCTGAGCTTTGTCTTACCCGTAGCAGTACCCTCTCTCCTTGGTTCACAAGCTCTCCAGGTATCGGGAACTGGTCTGCAACAGTGTCTCCTTCGCCTGTAACCAAGTACCCAAGCCCCGCATCGCGCAGCATTTGTACGGCATCTTGCCTAGTCTCGCCACGTAAATCCGGCACTGTTGCGGGCAGAGTTCCATCTACAGCAATTTCTGCTTCATTATACGCTGGTACAACACCAAGGTATGGTAGCGCGTTTTGCAACAGTACTTGCATAATTGGTCCTGTAACTTGCCCGCCGTAGTATGCGCCCTTCGGTTCGTCCACCAGCACAAGTGCTACAACTCGTGGTTCATCTGCAGGCGCAAACGCCATTATGCTAGAGATATACTTGCCGCTGCCGCGTGGCAATTTTTGGCTTGTTGCAGTCTTGCCGCCAACGCGAAACCCCGGTATATACGTCCTGTGTCCAGTGCCAACTGACACAACGCTCTCAAGCACAAAACGCATTTCGTCGCTTACTTCTGTAGGCAATATTTGTTCGCCAACAGGTGGCGCAAACTCCTGTACAATATTGCCCTCACTATCCAAAAGCCGCATCCCCACATGTGGTGTAACCAAGTGTCCGCCGTTTACTGTGGAAGCCGCGGCACGTACCAGCTGCAAAGGTGTGATAGTAATGCTCTGCCCAAAGGCCATTGTCGCAAGTTCTACAGGGCCAATCCTGTCCGGTTTGTACATGATGCCAACGGCTTCACCGGGCAGGTCTACTCCCGTTTTTTCATGGAAACCGAATTTTAGTAGGTACTCATAAAATAGCTCTGCACCAAGCTGCTCGCCTATTGCCATAAATACCGGATTGCACGAGTTTTGTACGCCTTGCGCAAATGTTTGCGCCCCATGGCTACGTGGGCTGCGCCAGCATTTTATCTGCCGCCCACCAACAGTAACAGACCCAGAGCAAGAGAAGCGGGAATCCATAGTGACTAAGCCCTCTGCAAGCCCTGCCGCAGAGGTTACAATTTTGAATGTCGAACCCGGCTCATATGTGTCATTTATGGCAAAGTTGCGCCACATTTGATTAAGTGCGTTCGATTGTGCTTCGCTATTCAGCGTATCCCAAGTAGCTGCAAGTTCTGCATCTTGAATAGTGAATGGAGTGTTGAGGTCAAAGTCAGGTTTGTTGGCAAGCGCGTATATCTGCCCACTCATAGGATTCATGAGAATTATCACGCCGCGCTGGGCGTTTTTCTGTTCCACGAGCAGTTCGATTGTCTGCTCTGCATATGCCTGTAGCACGGCATCAATGGTAAGCACCAAATGATACCCGTCCACTGGTGGTTCTCGGAATTGCTCGCTGCCCTCACGCCACTGGCCAGTTACATTTGTCTGAGTGAGAATGCGCCCCGGTTGCCCCATTAGGTACGAGTCGTATCGTGCCTCTAGCCCTATGATGCCTTGGTTATCTCGCCCAACAAAGCCTATGATATGCGAAGCGAGTGACCCAAACGGGTACACACGGCGTATATCCTCATCAATTACAACTCCTGGGATATCAAGCAACCGTAGGCGGTCAGCAATATCCTTATCTACCTTTTGCGCAACGCGGGTAAGAGCTACGCGCTTGGAGATCTTCTCCAGTAGCTCTGCCTCATCCAGCTCAAGCTCACGAGCCAAAATGCGTGCGACATCTGGGATATCCTCCATTTGCGCGTAGATAACACTCACAGATGCAACAGTTTCTGTTGTGGCAAGGCTTGTCATATTTCGGTCGTATATGCCGCCACGGTTTGGGCGAATAAGCCTGTCGCGGGTATGTTGTTCGAATGCGCGGGCTTGTAAGTCTTCGCCTAGGGCAATTTGTATGTACAGTACTCTCGCCAAAAATAGCACGAAGACGAAGTGGAATACCATCATTACAATATAGGCCTTTTTGCGGATATTTAGTGGAGTTTTCATGCAACACGCCCCCTTCATAAAATTTTATGAAGGGGGCAGGTGGAATATGTGCTACTCTCCAATTCCCACTCGTTTAATCCGTAACACATTAAGCAGTACAGAAACAGAGCTAAAGCTCATTGCAAGCGCGGCTATCATTGGGTTAAGCAGTGGCCCGCCAAAAATGTACAAGAGTCCAGCCGCAATTGGTATGCCTGCAACATTGTACGAAAACGCCCAGAATAAATTCTGTCTGATATTGCGCATGGTACGACGGCTCAAGTGTATCGCGCTTGCAACACCTTGCAGGTCGCCACGCATTAGCACAATTTCTGCAGATTCTATCGCAATATCCGTTCCATTGCCTATCGCAATACCAATGTCTGCCTGCACCAGCGCGGGCGCATCGTTTATACCGTCCCCGACCATAGCAACCCTGTGACCTTTTTTTTGCAAATCTGCAACTACGTTTGCCTTGTCTTGAGGCAAGACCTCCGCAATGGTATTTTCTTTGCTTATCCCGGCCACTCGTGCCACGGCTTCCGCAGTGCGCTTGTTGTCGCCGGATAGCATTACAACATCTATACCAAAGCCCTGCAAACGCTCGATTGCTGCCTTGCTTGTGGGCTTTATCACGTCTGCAACGGCAATGATACCCTGCAAACTACCGTCAATTGCAACAAACATCGGTGTTTTGCCATCATAGGCAAGCTGGTCACTGTTGGCTTCGTATTCAGCAAGGCAAATATCGAATGCTTCCATTAGCCGTCTGTTGCCTATGAGAATATTCATGCCATCAATTTCCGCCTCTATGCCTTGTCCAGTTATGGAGTTGAAACTTGCTACGGGGGCAATATCACCCTTGAAGTGGCTAACAATCGCCTCCGCAAGCGGGTGTTCGGACTGCTTTTCGGCAGAAGCTGCAAGACGTAGAAGTTTATCTGCACTGTACGCTCCGTGCGTTACAATATCTGTCACAAATGGCTGCCCTTCGGTTATCGTTCCTGTTTTGTCCAACACCACAGTAGTAATTTTATGCGCCATTTCAAGCGACTCGCCGCCTTTTATCAAAATCCCATTCTCTGCACCCTTGCCAGTACCTACCATAATTGCTGTAGGCGTTGCAAGCCCCAACGCGCATGGGCAGGCAATAACCAAAATTGAAACTACTATCACCATTGCAAATGCAAAATCGTACCCAACAAGCAACCATGCCCCACCCGCAAGCACCGCAATAGCCAGCACCGCATAGGCAAAATAGCCTGAAATGATATCTGCAAACCGTGCAATTGGAGCTTTGCGGTTTTGCGCGTCTTCCACCAGTTTGACAATTTGCGCAAGCATTGTGTCCTTACCAACCTTGGTTGCGCGATATTTAACAAAGCCGTTTTTGTTCAAACTTGCACCAACAACGCTGTCTCCAACCTGCTTGCGCACTGGCAAGCTCTCTCCGGTTAGCATTGACTCGTCTATGGATGTTTGGCCAAATACGACTTCACCATCCACAGGCAGTTTCTCGCCCGGGCGTACAATAATAATGTCCCCAACGGACACATCATCAATGCTTATTTCTATTTCTGTTCCGCTACGCTCTATCGTTGCAGTTTTGGGTGAAAGCCCCATCAGTTTTTTTATAGCCTCAGATGTGCCACCCTTGGTCTTTGCTTCAAGGTATTTGCCTAGAACAATAAGAGTGAGGATTACTGCAACCGTCTCAAAATAGAACTGATTGCGCCCCATAAACACAAGCTCTTCCATAGTCACATGCAAGGTTGTGCCAAACATGAAAAAATTTTCCACAGTAATGTACAAACTAAAGAGGAATGCTACAAGTGTCCCCTTGGCAATGAGTGAGTCCATATTGGCTGTACCACCAAAAAAATTAGTAAAACCTCTTTTGAAAATACCACGGTTTATCCACATCACGGGCAAGGTGGCCAGCAACTGTACCAACCCATTGTAGTGTGGGAACATCATGGGGTCCCAGTTGTGGGGAATCACTTGTGCGCCAAGGCTATAAAAAATCATAGGCAGCATGGAGAACAGGAACAACGGCGCAGTGATATATAGCGAAAGGAAAAACCTGTGGCGCATCTTGTCTATTTCGTCACGTTTTCGGCTTTCTGTGGCTTCCACATCGTTTGCTGCAGGCTGGTTAATGATGAAGCCTGCACGTTCGACTGCGGCAACCAGACTGTCTAGCGAAAATATGCTTTCATCGTATTCAAGTTGTAATTTCTCTGTCGCAAAATTAACAGAAGCAGTTGTTACGCCAGCCTGTTTTTTTGCCACGCGCTCAACATTGCGTGCGCAGGCGGCACAAGTCATACCTGTTATATTTAGAGTCAGCATCAGTTGCCACGCTCCTCAATCTCGCGCAGTGTCTCCTTTACGGCATCGCTGGCTACTAACTTGCCGTAAACTTTGCAAGAGCATACGGCTTGTTGTATCTCCTCTGGCGTGGCCTTGTTGCTTATGGTAAACAGCCCAATGGCGCGGATATGTGCCTTGTTGCCATTTGCAATAAGGTTGTCGATGTCACTTTTTGACAGCGCAGAGATACCAGCAGACCAGAATAGTCTCCGCTCACCTTCAGTTTTTAGATGCTCTGGCTCTAGGAACTGCTTAAAGTCATTTGAGTAGTTTTCCAGCGTTTTGCGTGCGGCTGTGCGCATAAAGTCTGACCGGTTATCGTACAGACCGCGTTCAACAAGCAGGTCTATTTGCCCAAGTTCTGTTGGGCTAAGGTTTACCGATACTTTTTCTGTTTTCATGTTGTCCTCCGAAGAGATTTATTTTGGAATCCGTGTGGATTCTATAATGAATCCAATCAGATGTCAAGTCTTGGGGCGAAGATATAGTCATATAACTGGAAAACCGTCCTGTTACATGATACGGCCAGCATGCGCTGTCTGTCACACCTCCTTCGCTTCGCTGCGTTGGTGCGGTGCGTTCAATGGAAATGAAAACATCTCAAGGCTTCGCCTTGGATTGTTTTCATTTCACTATAAGTAAAACTGCTTGCCCACCAAATGGGGAAGCAGTATAATGGACTTCTTCCGAAATTATTGAATGCATGCGAAAATGTTGCGCCCGGAGGACAAGGCACCGCCTTCCTGGAACTAGGGAGCATTTTCGCGTACTTGATTCCTATTTCGCATCTAATATTTGCAGCACATAAGCATGGAGACGGTATGGGCTTAGTTATTTTAGGGCTTGCTTTCGAGGAGGGAGTTATACTCTACCCGGAAGGAGGCTTGACACTACGCATACTGGCCAATGGCGATATCCCGCAAGGAGGAAAAATGCACTATATCTTATCATTCCTAGAAGGTATAATCACATTCATATCCCCATGCCTGCTGCCCATGCTGCCGGTATACATTGCCTACTTTGCGGGCAATGAAAAAAAGCCACTAGGCAACGCAATAGGCTTTGTTGCTGGGTTTACAATAATCTTTATCGCGCTTGGTGCACTTGCTGGGGTTGTCGGCAGCTTTTTGGTGCAGTACTCTGCTGTTATAAACATTGTCGCTGGTGCTATAATAATATTGCTCGGGCTTGGCTACCTTGGTGTAATACAACTTCCTGTCTTAAACAGGCGTAGTTTTCGGCCGGCGCAAAACGTGACCTTCCTTTCGTCTATAGTTTTTGGTATAGTGTTTGCTGTCACATGGACACCATGTGCTGGCGTGTTTCTTGGCACGGCATTGCTTCGTGCATCCACGCAGGGGTCTGCGGTAGACGGGATGTTTATGCTCTTTCTGTTTTCGATGGGGCTTGGGCTGCCGTTTGTTGTAAGCGCAGTGCTTATTAACCGGCTAAAGACGGCATTCGATTTTATCAAGCGGCACTATCAGGTGATAAATGCCATTGCGGGCGGTATGTTGTTGGTGGTTGGCGTTTTGATAGCAACCGGCATTTTTGGAAGATATTTGGCATTGTTTATATAGGGAGATGGTATATATGGATCAGAAAAATAAAACACTGCTTTGGGTTGCCATTTTTGCACTAATTATTTTTGGCGCGGTTTTTGCGTACCGCATACTTATGGAACGCGAAAATAATGCGCCGGATAATATCATCATTTTTGATGCGCCAGAGGAAGAACCCGTGACTCCCTCACCGCAAGCTCCATCAGAAAAAGCCCAGCAACATGAAGCCCCTCCTACAGAGCCACGCGAACAAGTACCGGACTTTGCTTTCCTGGACGCAGACGGCAACGAGAAACGCATTTCCGACTTTTTTGGTACTCCAATAGTGCTAAATTTTTGGACTACGTGGTGTCCGTCATGCGTACGGGAGACACCGTATTTTGAAACGCTATACCAGGACTATGGTAACGAAATTTATGTTTTGAAAATAAACTTGCTGGACGGAATGCGTGAAACCCGCGAAGGGGTGGATGCATTTATGGCAGAAAACGGCTACACATTCCCATTGTTTTTTGACGTGGATGGCGCGATAGAATATGGCGTACAATTTATCCCTGTTACATTTTTTATCTGCGAAAATGGATATGCGGCGGCAAGGGTACAAGGGTCGCTTAGGGCAGACACACTGCAACAAGGCCTGGATGCAATAAGATAAATATAGGCAAACAAAAAGGGATTGCCCCGGTTGTTGCGCAACATGGGCAATCCCTTTTTTTGCTTACGCCCCGTCGTGGTGCGTATACCACTCTGGATCTTGTGCCACAGGCGTGGCAATCCCCCTGCCAATTGCTTTTTCCGCAAACCATTCCTCAACGAAATCGTCCAGGTTGTGCGGACGTACTGCGCCTTTTGCCAAATACCCTAGTAGTGCCATAGCTTCGTCGTAGTTATCAAAAACGGCGATGCTTTGTGCCTCGCAATCGTAGGTGCTGTCTGGGTGGGTTCTTACAATTCTTACACCAAAACGCTCCTCGTCGTTTTTGCACTGGTGTGTTTGGATATAGTACTCCAACAGCCAGGTGACTTTGTTGTCTTCGTTTTTACCTTCTACGGTGGTAATTGGCACAGGTGTGTGCAATTGTGTAACCATACATTGTCGCCCCCGTCTCAGTGAGATATGTCAGAGGACATGTTTTCCTCGTGTGGCTATGCTATCAAACTATTTGACTCTAGTCAATACATTTTATGACAATTTCGAAAATTTTTTTTGATTATTTTTCCAAGGAAATTTTATGCAATTATCCACATGTGTGTCGTTTTTTGGCTTTATTGCTGAAAAATTGTCCACACAATCAACAGGTGAAAATAAGTACAATTCCCTATTTTATCCAAAATGGCATATGGTCACGTTTTTGCATCATATAACATGATCAGCGATGAGTCAATTGTTGATAGCTCATAAATTTGTAATAAAAAACCGCGAACACAACGCCCACGGTTTGATATATCTCACGCCAGATTTGGGGGGGGAGGCGTGTATGTAAGACAAGTATATTGTTGTTTGAGATGTTGTGCAAATGCATGATAAGAAATAAATATAGTGTAAAGTGCATTTTTGCAAAAATTGGAATTTGTTTATTATTGACATGCAGATGCTCGCATATTAATATTAATCAAAGGCGAGTGCCAGTTATGTATGTGGCTATGGATGCCATCAATTGGGCTTTTGGCAAGCAATATAAAAATAATCACGGGGGTGCAAACATGAGACAATTATTTAGGGTTTGGACTTTTTTGTTGGCACATGTTGTACGGCGTGGTGGAACTATCGGACCTGGGTGTTGGGAAGATGATTAGGATAAAAGCCCATCAATTGGGCTTTTGTTATTTTGTGAGGTATACTTAGTAGCAAATAATGTGACGAAAAATGATAATGGACGAATTTCTATTACAAAACACTAGAAGAAACGGCAAATTACACAACTTCCCGCATGGAAAAATGATAAGATGTATTTTGGTAAAAACTAGAATTTGTTTATTCTTTGACAGGCATATTTTTGCGTGCTATCATTGATAAAAATAAATACTAATTGTATGCATTATAATGGATATTGCTGCTTGGACTTTTGATAAATTTAGGAGGCACACTTAAATGGCAAACAAAGTCACAAAAGAAATGCTTATAAATGAATTCTTGTCTCACAACACAATGAAAGGCAAAAAAGCTGAACGGATGATTGCCAGAATAGAGGAGTTTGTTGGCAGCGAGCCAGACAACGAATTATTACTTATCCTTCATGCTTTGTATGCGCTCAAAGCCGACAACAGCAACCACCCCCTCGAGCAGTGTTATGATATTGCCACACCAGCATTTGAGATGCTTGAAGATATAACAAATTGGGGATATGTCGAGTTCAACGTTCTCTCTGTTGTAATTTCATTTGCTGCCGATTTCAACAAGGCATATGCATTATTCCAAGAAGCCGTATCTTTATTGAATGACCCAGAATATCTAAACGATTCAAAATATAAGTCTGTATACAAGACCATACACTATAACTTTACCCTCCGCATCCTCCGTGCCAGATACTACGAACCAGATATGGATGTACCGTTGTTACGTAAACTGTTCAAAGAGAGTTCTGACTATATAATAGAGGTTTGCCAACGTAAAAACCTTCCGCAAAGATATGTAATGGAAGTGCGCCGTGCAGTTTTTGCAAACGATATGAACGCGCTGAATAAATGGCTCGACATACTTGAAAAAATAGGTGAGCGCAAATGGTACAAAACTACAATGGATGAGATTTTAGAATTTGTGTCTTTAATGCGTGGGGAAATGAGCAAGCCTATTTCTCGAGCATTGGCTGGCTACCTAATGCGCAAACGCCGCATGGAGCTTGGCCTTTCTATCTCAGACCTTGCAGAGATACTGAAATGGGATAATACAGCAGTTGCCGGGGCAGAGCGTGCTTCGGACGGCGTGTCTATACAACGGTTGCGCAAGGTAGCCCACGCACTTGGGGTGACCTTGGACTACTTTTGTGGAGATGAAACCCGAGAACCGGAAGATGATCCGTTTATGTCTGCTGTAAAAGCATATACCCACGGTGTGTCTGATGCCGATAAGGAGTATATACTAGATCTAATAAAGCTATGTGTGAGTAGGATGCAGGTACAACAGGTAGAATAAGAAGGTACAAGGGCGTGTTCTCCGGAACACGTCCTTGTTATAGCCCCAAAATCTCTTTCCCATTACAGAAAGGGGGCTTTAGCTAATCAATCCAGAAAATTTCACAACCTTTCACAACCCTGCATATTTGTGGTATACTTTGGTTTATATCCCGTATAAGAAAGAGGAATAAAATGCCGCAAACAGACTCGTTAGCAAAAAACCAGATTAAAGACAGTATAGTCACAAACCTGCGCACTGCCTATCGCAAAACCATTGCTACAGCCAGCAACGAGCAAATCTACAATGCTCTTGCGACAACAATAAAGGAATATGTTTCCGCAAATTGGGTTGCCACACACGACTACTTTGATAAAAATGACGTAAAAATCGTCTACTATCTGTCCATGGAGTTTTTGATGGGGCGTTTTATGGGCAATGCAATGCTAAACTTGAGCTTGACAGATACCATAAAAGACGCACTAGACGAGCTTGGTATAGACATTAATTTGGCGGAGGAAACCGAACCAGATCCAGGCCTTGGCAATGGCGGGCTTGGCAGGCTTGCTGCTTGTTTTCTAGATTCGCTGTCTACACTTGGCTACCCTGCATACGGCTGTGGCATACGCTACCACTACGGCATTTTTGAGCAGCATATCGAAAACGGGTTTCAAGTAGAAAAACCAGACAATTGGCTCAAGCATGGCGACCCGTGGGGCGTTAGGCATGACGAGTTTACGCAGGAGATAAAATTTGGTGGCCGCGTGGCATATGAGAAACTGGAAAACGGCGAGTTCCGCTTCAAGTTGGAAGACTATCAGTCTGTAATGGCGGTCCCATACGACTATCCGGTAATTGGTTTTGACACAAACATGGTAAACTCTTTGCGCCTTTGGGACGCAGAGGCGGCAAACCGTTTCGACCTGCAATCGTTTAACGAAGGGCAGCACGAGCGCGCTCTTGCAGAGCAAACACTTGCACGCAAGCTGGCAAGCGTGTTGTACCCGGCAGACGAACATGTGGTAGGCAAGGAGCTTCGCTTGCGGCAGCAGTACTTCTTTATTTCTGCCACGATACAATCGGTGCTGAAGCAGTTTGCCGCAAAGCATAATGGCGATTTTACCAAACTGCCAGACTATGTACAGTTCCAACTTAACGACACGCACCCAAGCCTTGCAATTGCAGAGCTGATGCGCAATTTGCTGGATGAATACCTCCTGCCATGGGATGCTGCGTGGGAAATAACACGCGCAACCTGCGCATACACCAACCATACGATAATGAGCGAAGCACTGGAAAAATGGCCATTGGAGCTGTTTAGCCGCCTGCTGCCGCGTATTTATTTGATAACTGAAGAAATAAACCGCCGTTTTTGTGCCAACCTTGTACAGTGGTACGGCAACGACCCAGAGCGTATCCGTAAAATGGCCATTTGTGCAGATGGGCAAATTCGCATGGCACACTTGGCAATAGTTGGCAGCCACAGTGTAAACGGTGTTGCGGCAATACACACCGATATTCTTAAAACAATTGAGCTAAGAGATTTTTACGAGATATATCCAGACAAATTTAACAATAAGACAAACGGAATAACCCCGCGCCGCTGGCTTGCCAAATGCAACCCCGCGTTATCTAGCCTTATCACAGACACATTGGGCGGCGAGTGGATAAAAAACCTGGGTGAGCTAAAAAAACTGCAGCCACTTGCAGATGATGCAGCGTTTCAAACAAAGTTCATGGATGTAAAGCGGAAGAACAAGGTCGCACTATCTAACCATTTCCGCAAAGAGTATGGCATTGGTGTTGACCCGGACTCTATCTTTGACATACAGGTAAAACGCCTGCACGAGTACAAACGGCAGCTGCTTAATATTTTCCATGTGATAGACCTGTACAACGCAATCAAGCTGTATCCTGCGTTAGAGATGACGCCGCGTACTTTTATATTTGCGGCAAAGGCTTCCGCAAGCTACCATAGAGCTAAGCTTATTATCAAGCTGATAAATTCCGTAGCGGACGTTGTAAACAGCGACCCAATTGTCAATGGACGCTTAAAGGTGTTATTCCTACCCAATTATAAGGTAAGCATGGCAGAAAAGCTCATCCCTGCCTGCGATGTTAGCGAGCAAATTTCTACTGCTGGTAAAGAGGCCAGCGGCACAGGCAATATGAAGTTTATGCTAAATGGAGCGGTAACAGTTGGTACGCTAGATGGTGCGAATGTTGAAATGCTGGAAGAGGTAGGCGCGGACAATATGTTCATTTTTGGCATGACGGCCGAAGAGGTACACGCGCTTTCGGTATCAGGCAACTACTCGCCTTGGGATATATACAATATGGATTTTGACGTGCGCAATGTGCTTACAACTTTGATAAATGGCACACTTGATGAAAACCATGACCTCTTCCGAGAGTTGTACGATGCAATGCTAAACGGCTATGGTGCAGCCAGGCCGGACGAATATTACGTTCTGCAAGATTTTGCCGCGTACAAAGCCGCACACCAGCGTGTAGATGCAGCATACAAAGATCGCGAACGTTGGGCTAAAATGGCTATTATGAACACTGCTTGTGCGGGCAAGTTCTCTAGTGACCGTACAATAAAAGAATATGCTGATGAGATTTGGAAACTGAATGCTGTGAGGGTATAAAAATGACCAACAAACAACTGAAACAAATGTTTTC
>Ga0123355_10000306_pt1 | contig 62944 bp, 59 predicted proteins | sample TergutEmb28metaG_3_FD_89872 | JGI IMG/M metagenome (GOLD analysis project Ga0123355, IMG submission 89872) | Embiratermes neotenicus P1 segment gut microbial communities from Petit-Saut dam, French Guiana - Emb289 P1 | ecosystem: Host-associated > Arthropoda: Insects > Digestive system > Gut ...
ACGAGTTTTTGGCTACTGTCCAAACATTTTTTCTGCGGCCAAACTGACCTTTGGTCAATTTCAATGCTTTTTTTCTACGTGCCCTTGCGGCAACGACATTTACTGATCTTGGCATGTTTTTTTGTTTTTTTTCTGTTGAGTGTCCCGTTTCAAGGGGAACTTTACCGAACTCAACGAGAGGTTAATACTGAATTCGGGTTAAATACAAAGCATAAGCTTTACATTTTTCACATCTGCCGGGTCAACGATAGTGCTGTACGTCAAATTACGTTTACGTTTCGTCGACTTTGTAGTCAGAATGTGCCTTTTGAAAGCATGTTTGCGTTTGATTTTTCCCGTACCGGTGAAAGAAAAACGCTTCTTTGCAGCCGATTTTGTTTTCATCTTAGGCATTTGCTTGACGATTTTTTTGTTTTGTTTTTAACATTTTCCCTTTTGGGGGTGCAAAGATACGAAAAAAAAATGAAAATTACAAATTTTCCGCTGAAACATAAAAAATAGTGTCGGAATTAATGCATTGCATGGGCAATATTTGCTCTGATAAATCTGAGAATTTGTCGCTGTTCATTGTCTAAATTGAGATTTTCCGCATATTCCAAGGCCCCAACGTAGTTAGCGTAAGTTACGGGATTACGCATCCTTGCTTCAGCTACAGCGGCCCCCACAAGCATAAGCACTTGCTCCCGAGAAGAAGGACATGCATGCTGCATCGCTTCAATAAAAACTGCGATATTTTCTTGAAATACATGCATAATTTCAGAGCCTACTGCTCTATTTTCAGTAGTTGCCCAATCGTTGAACAGCACAATTAATTCAGCCGAATTAGTCGGTAAATTATTAGTCACTGTGCCGAATGGCCAATCGTTGAGCCCACCAAAATCATAGACATTCGTGAACCCCAAGTCGGCAAGCCTTTGAGCGGCAATAGCACTTCGACGACCTGCCTGGCAATACACTAAAATCACAATATCTTTGTCTGAAATTTCATCTACCGCACGGCGTGTGATTTCATCATAGGGAATAGATACTGCACTGCGTATATGCCCTTGATTAAACTCGCTAAGCGAACGTGTATCTACGATTAGAAAGTTGTCAAGTTGGTCCATCATGATGTGTGCTTGCTCGGCGGATATTTTTGTAGCGGATGGCGAAGCACAACCAACAGACATGCCCGCAATGATTAGCACTATGAAGATGCAGATAATTTTTTTCATTTTTTGTAGATATTTATTGTTTGAACTTACAAAGATACGAAAAAAATGGAAAACGGAAAATTGAGATTTTTTTTTAAGAATCTGTGTAGTTTTCCATTTTTTTTGTATCTTTGCAGAATCGTTATGGCTAAAAAAGCAAAATACATTTTAGATTTTCGCACGCTGTTGTTAAAGAAAGAGCGAACGAGCAAGAAAGAGATTGTCAAAAAAGTTCTTTCTTTTGTTTTTGCAGTCATCGTTCTGTTTGCTTCGGCTGTTGCATTCACGATTTTTATTTTCGATTCTCCGGAAGAACGCCGATTGAGACGTGACTTGGAGCAAGCCAAATTTCAGTACAGCCAATTGGATAGAAGGATTGAATTTCTTTCTCAGGTTTTGATGGACATTCAAGCTCGTGACGAAAATCTGTATCGCATTATTTTCGAAGCCGAACCTCCGAGAAGAAATCCACATTTGTTAGGTGGCGAAACATACGAGCAATTTCGAGGCAATTCAATGGCTGATGTGATTATTAACACTTCCATTCGAATTGATGATTTGATGACACGTATGTATTCGCAATCGGTTTCGTTTGATGATGTTTATGAAATGGCAAGAAATAGAGAGGCAATGCTCGCTTCTATGCCTGCAATTTTGCCTGTAAACCTAAGAAATACACGGCTAATTTCAGGGTTTGGACCCCGAATAGACCCTATTCTTCGGGTTCGCCGAATGCATACCGGAGTAGATTTCGCCGGACCTCTCAATACGCCGATTTATGCCACAGGAAGCGGTGTTGTAACGCACTCAGGGCCGAGCGGAGTGGGTTTTTCCGGCTATGGAATTATGGTTATGATTGATCATGGGTTCGGATTTCAGACTTTGTATGGACATTTGAACCGAACAAATGTTAGAGTAGGGCAGAGAGTCAATCGAGGAGATGTTATTGGATTTATGGGAACCACAGGTCGTTCAACAGGAGTCCATTTGCACTACGAGGTGTTTCGCCACGGCGAAAGGGTCAATCCTGTGTTCTTTTTCTTCCAAAACATAACCCCGGAGGAATACTTAGAAATCCTCGAAAGAGCCAGTGAAATCAACCAAATGATGTCATAGTCATGGAGCCCGCAAAAATGTTCTACACCATTGGCGAGGTTGCCGATATGTATAAGGTTAACACGTCACTTATTCGCTTTTGGGAAAAGGAGTTTGATGTGATTAAACCGCAACGGAACAAAAAAGGAAACCGATTATTTACACGTTCGGATGTGGATTATTTTCATCAGATTTATCACTTGGTCAAAGAGCAAGGTTTTACGCTACAAGGAGCCAAAGACCGCTTAAAACATAAGGCTTTAGAGGGCTCAGATGCAAAATTCGAAGCTGTAAAAACACTGAAAAACATAAAAACATTTTTGTTGGACTTAAAAGAAAATTTGTAATATGCTCATCAATTCAATCATTTGGGACTTTGATCCTGTCGCATTTTCCATTTTTGGGCGTGAAATCCGCTGGTATGGGCTGATGTTTGCAACGGGATTCGCATTCACGTTTTGGCTGTGTTTGTGGATGATGAAAAGAGAAAAAAGTGATCTAACCATCCCGGACACCTTGTTGTTTTACTTGGCAATTGCGACGATTGTCGGTGCACGTTTGGGACATTGTTTTTTCTATGAGCCGGCACATTACTTAGCAAATCCTATCGAAATTTTCAAAGTGTGGAGAGGCGGATTAGCTAGTCATGGTGCGGCAATTGGAATCTTAGTAGCGTTGTATTTCGCAGCAAAGAAACATAAAAAATCGTTTTGGTACATGACCGATAGAGTTGTGATTTTTGTAGCGATAACAGGTGTTTTGGTGCGTTTGGGGAACTTGTTTAATTCTGAAATTTACGGACACGAAACCACGTTGCCTTGGGGATTTATCTTTGTGCAAGCCGGCGAAACTGTGCCAAAACATCCCACACAACTTTACGAAGCGTTGAGCTATCTGATTATTTTTGCAGGTCTGTTATGGTACTACCTCAAACAGAACTACAAGCCCAAAGAAGGTGTACTATTCGGAAGTTTTCTGATTTTGTTGTTTGGTGCGCGTTTCGCGATTGAATCTATCAAAAATCCGCAAGTCGGTTTTGAAGAATACATGTCTTTGAACATGGGGCAACTTCTCAGTATTCCCTTTATTTTGGCAGGAATTGTGATTTTTCAGTTAGCGATAAGAAACAAATTACCGAATTTTCCGAAGTACCGTATGGGCACTGTACGCAACGCCCCAACAAAAAAATCATGAAAAATTCATTTTCGAACTTAAAGCAACATCCATACTTCAAGTATTTGACGAATAAATACGTCATAACGTTGATTCTGTTCGCTGTTTGGGTAACTTTTTTCAGTTCGAATAATATACTTTCTCAGCGGAAACTTCGCCAACAACTGAAAGAACACAGAGCTGAACGTGAGTACTATCGCACGGAAATAGAACGCAACCGACGAAATATTTATCTTTTAGATAACGATTTGGAGCATTTGGAACGCATCGCACGTGAGCAATTCCTGATGAAACGGGATAATGAGGATATTTTCATTTTTATCGAACAGTAAAACTTGCAAGAAAGCAAAAAAAATCGTATCTTTGCAAGCAAAAAAACGAAAAAACACTAAAAAAACATAAAACTATGAGCACAATTCTCGACGTTCACGCACGTCAAATTTTAGATTCCCGCGGAAATCCGACGATTGAAGTTGAAGTAGTAACCGAAGACGGCTATTTTGGTCGTGCTGCAGTTCCTTCGGGAGCATCCACCGGAGTTCACGAAGCGGTTGAACTTCGCGATGGCGATAAATCCAGATTCTTGGGTAAAGGCGTTTTGAAAGCGATTGAAAACGTAAATACAGAAATTGCTGACGCTTTGATCGGTGTTGATGTTACCGAACAAAACGAAATCGACAAAATCATGATCGAATTGGACGGAACGCCAAACAAAGGTCGTTTGGGTGCAAACGCAATTTTGGGCGTTTCGATGGCTGCTGCACACGCTGCTGCAGACTTCACAAACCAGCCGCTTTTCCGTTATATTGGTGGAACAAATGCAAACACGTTGCCGATTCCACTGATGAATATCATTAACGGTGGATCACACGCTGATAATAGTGTGGACTTCCAGGAATTCATGATTATGCCGGTTGGTGCTCCAACATTTTCGGAAGCAGTTAGATGGGGTGCGGAAATTTTTTATGCATTGAAAAGTATCCTTCACAAACAAGGCTTGAGTACAGCCGTTGGCGATGAGGGTGGTTTCGCTCCAATGTTGAAACAAAACGAGGATGCTTTAAAGGTAATCATGGAAGCCATTGAAAAAGCAGGCTACAAGCCGGGTGAAGATATTTTTATCGCATTAGACCCTGCGGCTACCGAATTTTTCATTGAGCAAGAAAACGTTTACCATTTCAAAAAATCAACAGGCGACAAGTTAACTCCTGAGCAAATGGCTGATTTTTGGGCAGATTGGCACAAGCGTTATCCGATTATCTCTCTCGAAGACGGTATGTCGGAAGACGATTGGGCAGGTTGGAAGTATCTTACCGATAAAATCGGAAGCACGTGTAACTTGGTTGGCGATGATTTGTTTGTAACAAACGTAGATCGCCTGCAAATGGGTATCGACAAAGGTACTGCTAATTCGATTTTGGTAAAAGTAAACCAAATCGGTTCATTAACCGAAACGATTAACGCTGTTAACTTGGCATATCGCAACGGTTACACCGCGATTATGAGCCATCGCTCCGGTGAAACCGAAGATGTAACGATTGCAGACTTGGCAGTTGCACTGAACACAGGTATGATCAAAACCGGTTCGCCTTGCCGTTCGGAGCGTGTTGCAAAATACAACCAACTCCTTCGTATCGAAGAAATGTTAGGCGCTACTGCGAATTATCTTGGAAAAGGATTTAAGTTTGCAAAATAAAAAAAGGCGAAAGGCTAAGGGTTAAAGGCAAAAGGTTTATTCTCTTTTGCCTTTAACCTTTTGCCTTTCGCCCTTGACCTATTATGATTTTATCAATCGAAACCTCAACCCCAATCTGCTCCGTTGCCATAGCAAAGGGCGGGGAAGTATTGGCTATTCGAGAAAATCACGAAGGACTTTCACACGCAACGTTGACCGCCGTTTTTGTTGAGGAAGTGATGAAAGAAGTCAATTTGAAGTTAGAAGATTTGGATGCTGTTGCCATTAGTAAAGGACCCGGATCTTATACGGGTTTGCGTATCGGAGTGTCTATCGCCAAAGGGCTTTGTTATGCGTTGAACAAACCGTTGATAGCAGTAAGTTCGATACAAGCATTAGCACAAACTGCAACGAGATACTATGACGAAAATCATTTCTATATTCCGATGATTGATGCTCGGCGTATGGAAGTTTATTCTGCGGTTTACGATGCAAAAGGCGATTGTTTACGCGATGTTCAGGCAGATATTATTGATGAAAATTCGTATTCTGACTTTACAAAACAACCGATTGTTCTGTTGGGTGACGGAGCAAAAAAATGTGAAGAAATCTTTAAAAATTGTCCACAAATCAGCATTGACGAAACGCTGAAATTTTCTGCAAAAAATATGATTTCACTCGCTCAAACCGCTTTTGAAAACAAGGATTTTGTAGATGTCGCGTATTTCGAACCGTTTTATTTGAAAGATTTTATTGCAGGGAAACCAAGTGTAAAAGGGTTGAAGTAAGATGAAATACAATTACAACAATTATTCGCAAAACTTAATTCAAAAGTTCGGAAATCGCTTACAAAAACTGACGATTAATGCGGGGTTTTCTTGCCCGAATCGAGATGGAACAGTTGGGGTAGGAGGTTGCACATTTTGTAGCAATGATGCGTTTAATCCGTCGTACTGCATGCCTGAAAAAAGCATCAAACAACAAATTCAAGAAGGAAAAATCTTTCATCAAAACCGCTACAAACGAGCTCCAAAATTTCTGGCATATTTTCAAGCGTATTCCAATACGTATGCACCGCTTGAAACGCTGAAAAGCCTATACGAAGAGGCTCTGAGCGAGTCAGACGTTGTTGGATTGGCTATCGGCACACGCTGCGATTGTTTAGATGATGAAAAACTGAACTATATCGCCGAACTTTCAAAATCTTACTATGTTGTACTTGAAATCGGCGTGCAATCGTGCTACAACGATACGTTAAAGTTGATCAATCGAGGACATACGTTTGAAGATGCCGAATTTTGGATAAAAAAAGCCGCTGATTTAGGTATAAAGATAGGTATTCACATCGTTTTTGGATTGCCTGATGATACACGCGAAAAAATGTTGGCACAGGTTCATAAAATTAACGAATTACCTGTCTATTCCGTCAAATTTCATCAGTTGCAAATCATAAAAAACACCAAAATGGAACAGCAATTTTTGGAAAAAGACCCGAATTTTAACCCGTTGTTTTTTGAACTTGGCGAATATTTGGATTTTGCTGTGGATTTTGTCGAACAACTTCGTCCGGATATCATCATCGAACGTATTGCGGGCGAGGCTCCACCGAGATATCAAGCCCTTCCTGCTTGGAAAGCCGGAAGGAACGATCAAATTATGGTGTTGTTTCAAAAGCGCTTAACGGAACGCAATACGTTTCAAGGACGCATTTTTTCACAAAAATCTGCGTAATTACAAAAAAAAACGTAAATTTGCAGAATCGGAAGATTAAAACGTGAGAAAAAAATCAAAAAATACATTACTGATTACAGGGGCAATCGATATTTCAAATTTTTCGGTACCTTTTGTGAAAATAACCGACTTAAAGGAACGTTTGCAGCAGTATTTAGAAAGTTTGGAGCATGCCATAAACCACTATTTTGAAGTTGATCATATTGTTTTTTGCGAAAATACGAACTATAAACACGATTATTCGGAGCTGCAAGAAAAAGCAAAAAAAAGAGGGAAGGAATTGGAGATATTAACTTTTCAAGGCAACTACGAGATGATCGAAAAGAAAGGAAAAGGTTATGGTGAGGGCGAAATTATAAAATATGCCCTAAATCATAGCGCAATATTGTCGCAAAGTGATTGTTTTTACAAACTGACAGGACGGGTTGCTGTTGCTAATATGGATCGTATTATGCGTTCAACAAAATCTGTAAACGCATTTATTTTTTCGCCTTTTCATGAGCGAAACTTTGACAAATACACAAGAACATTGTTTTACAAAGTTTCAACATCGTTTTACAAGCAAAAATTATTGAATGCTTATTTGGCTGTGGATGATTCTCAAGATATGTACCTGGAGCACGTTTTTTTTGATAAATTAAAAGATACCCCGATAAAATCGTTTAGAATATATCCCAAATTGATCGGCATTTCCGCTTCGGACGGGAAAACATCTTATGCTTTATCTCGAAAGGAATTGTTTAGAAGCAGATTATTTTCAAAATTTGGTTTTTTGGATAATCATGGAACGAGAAAACAAAAAATACTGTTTTGGGCTGTTCGGTTGATAAGAAAAATAAAACAAATCGCAAAACCAAAAGTAATTGTCAGAATGGATGGTGGAATTTCGTCTCAAATGCATCAGTATTTGCTGGGGCGAATGTATGCTGAAAAAGGATACACAGTTAATTATGATTTGAGATGGTTCTTGCGTTATGGGAAAGATCAAACCGGACGTTTTGAACGAAATTTTGAACTACAAAGGGCGTTTCCTAATTTGGATTTCAAATCGGCGAATCCTTTGGAATCTCGGATATATGCTCGTTGTTTTTCGACGAAATCCAATTATTTTGACCATACAAATGAGGATGTTTTTTTGTTTGATATAACACCTCCAAAATATCTTGGTGATTATTATCACACACCAAAAGAGCTTTGGAGAAATTTATTCCCAAAATACTTTCGTGTCAATTTCGAAATTTTGGGTGAGCAAAAAGCATTGCTTGACGAAATTCAACAAAACAAACAATCCGTCGCAATTCATGTAAGAATGGGCGATTTGAAAGAGTATAATATAGCGTACGGAGCACCCGCAAGTCAGGAATATTTCCAGAAAGCGATAGACTATATCGCTCAAAAAACAGAACAGCCGTTTTTCTATTTTTTTTCAGATGAACTGGAATTAGTGGAAAACGAGTTGCTCAAAAAAATATCTATACCTTCGAATTCGTATAAAATCGTTAATACCAATAGTTCCGACAGAGGTTATATGGATTTATTTTTAATCGCGGCCTGCAAACATCAGATAACCAGTAAAGGTTCGTTAGGGAAATTCGGAGCCCTGTTAAATGATTCGCCTAAAAAAATTGTTGTACTGTGCGACGATTCTATGGAACATGTGTGGAAAGAACGATTGATTAATCCTGTGTTTTTATAGTGCTTCTTGCCGCTTGTTTTTTAGATAGTTCAATGCAAATTTGAGTTCGTCGAATTTCAGCAAATGAGCACCAAATGCATACGTTCCGAAACCTGCAATTCCACCCAGTAATAATTGCATGAAATTACTTATAGGGGCGTAATGCATCACGCCTATTATTACGAACCATGCTATAACGCCTGAGAACACAGCTAATCCAAGTATAGGTGCTACAATTTTTAATTGTTCGATTTGGCGAATCGACACGTATTTTTTTACAAAAATCGAGGAAACAACCATATCAACAAGTGTATAAAATCCGATTGAAGCACAAATCCAAAGAATACCGTGGGGAAGAGCAATCAAAAAAGCCGCAACACCGAGTGTTTTCGCAATAATTTCAGCCATTAAATTTTGTTTGCTAAAACCTTTTGCCAGCAATAAGCTTCGATTTATGACCAAAACCGGATAGAAAAGGTAAGCCAAGCAAAAGATTTGAATAAAAGGTACTGTCGGAAGCCATCTTTCGGTTAATACTAACGATACAAATGGTTCAGCCAAAATTGCAAACAATATCGCAGTCGGAAAAACAATGAAACAACCCAATGATAAAAAGCGATTGAATGTCTTACGTTGCTGGTCAACATCGCTGTGAAGTTTAGTATGCAAAGGAATAAATGAACTTGAAACAGTGTATGCAATGTTAGTTGTAAGTAAATTAGTGAGGCTATTGGCTTGTTGAAAAAATCCCAACTCTTGTGCTGTATAGCGTTTCCCGATAAAAATTGCAAACATATTTTTGTAAATTGTATCAAGTAAAGAAGTAACTATGTATTTTGAACCGAATTTGAATAGAGAATTGAACGATTTCACGCAGAATACAAACTTCGGATACCAATATGTTTTCGACAACCAAAAAAGCAATGTTCTAAGCAAATTGTTAGCCAAAAATTGAACCACCAGTGCCCACACACCGTAGCCGTAATAGGCGAGCACAACGCCTATTGCTCCACTTAAAATCATTGCCCAAATAGAAATAAAAGCTTGTCTTTTGAAGTTTAGTGCAACGGTTAACTTAGTTCCATGAACAATACCTAACGATCTAATTATAATGCTTAGTCCGGCAATTTTGACAATGGATATGAGTTGAGGCTGTTCGTAAAATCTTGCAATGAGCGGAGCACAGTAAAAAAGTAGAATATAAAGAAGTACTCCAAACCCCACATTGAACCAAAAAACAGTAGAAAAATCCTTTTCAGTTGGATTCTTTTTTTGCACCAATGCCAGCGAAAGCCCTCCATCTACAAGCATTTGCCCAATCATCAGAAAGATAAAAATCATCGCTACTAAACCGTAGTCCGACGGCATGAGTAAGCGTGCTAATACAACCGTAAAAACAGCTTGAAAAGCCTGTGCACCGAACCGTTCTACAGCAGTCCAGAATACACTGCGAAAGGTTCTATTAGTCATCGCTTTATTATCTTCCATAATTCTAACAATCCAAAAGGTATAAATAGTTTAAGCACCGCTTTCGGAGTGAAATACCTATCTTCTTTTTTAGGATCTTCCCACTTTATATCCAACTCGTTCCAGCTAATTATTTTTATGATGTTGCTGTGTTTTTGAGCAAGCATCGACCAAACAATTTGACATTCCGATGTTCCGATTTTTTTTAAATCATTATACACATTATTTACAAAATTAATCGCATCGTTGTTTAGGTGTTTATAGAATATCAACCCGGTTGTCGCCACTGTAGATTTGTCGGAATAACCTTCTTTTATTTTTTCCCTAATCCAATCTATAGTTTCGGGCATATATCTTAAATAGCGTTCTTGAAACATTGCCGTACCTACTTCTTCCCAGATATTTTGCCTGTTTTCAGGGTGGTCTCTCACTAAAATTTTATATCTACCTAATTTGCTAAGTGCGTACTTTATGTGAAAATCTGTTAATTTGAGTTTATGATCTACATAAACTATTACGTCATAGTTTTTGAAAAATGCGTATTCTTCATGTTCTAAAAATTGTAAAAATTTTATGTATTTTGACTGAAAACTTGAAACGGCCTCATCTTTTGATAGAGGGAAATCTATAAAGATGTAATTCCACCCATTAGCTTTAATTGTCGATTTTATATTCGGGTTATTTGTGAAAAAATAAGCATCACAACTCTTCATCGCAGGATAAACATTTTCTATGTTTTCCCCAAAAAAACAGGCGATAACACACGCTTTCATTACGATGAGGTATTAGTTGTATCACTCTTTCCAAATATTTTCCAAAATGCTATAGTACCAAGCAAAGTCAAGAGTGTAGCAGTTAAATAAACACCTCTGTGTGCGTCAGGTGCCCAACCCAAAATAAATGTTATGAAGCCAAGCACGGAATTAACAAACACCCACAAGCCGGCAAAAAACAAATAGTATTTCAAACGTTGTTCATCTTTCCGAAATAGCACTGCCAACAGAGCAAGACAAAGAATTTCGAAGCCGATGATCGCATTCAGATCGTAAACAAATACATTTGCCAACAAGTCTAATCCATAGTGTAACATCAACGCAAAAAATATCCCGAAAATCAAATTTTGCCAAGGTTTCAGTACCAATGCCAGTAAGCATATAGCGAGTCCGAGAAATGCCCAGCTTTGATGTAGAATGTGAAGTGCAAACGAACTTTCCGTCCCGTCGTCAAGATAGTAATGAATCAAATGATCGGCATCAATCAAATTTACTGCCATTGCGGCGATAGCAAGTGGAAAAAACTTTACGCCTAAAGGTTTGTGAGCTACTTTGGCGAAAGCAATTGAGGCTAAAAGGTGTCCGGCGACGTACATAGAGTTAAAGGTTTTGTGGTCGTCATGTCGAGCGTAGTCGAGGAATCCCCTCTGCTTTAGAGGGATGTCTCGGCTACGTTCGACATGACGTCGCTAATATCTTTCATGATTTTCATTGCCAAATGTTCGGCGGTAGTTTCGGCTTGACTTTCCGAGTAAATGCGTATAATCTGTTCTGTATTTGACTTTCGGAGATGTACCCACTCGTCGGCAAAGTCGATTTTTACGCCGTCAATATCGTTGATTTTTTCGTTTTTGTACTTTTCTTTAATCGCTTCCAAAATAGCATCGACATCCATATTCGGCTCAAGTTCGATTTTATTTTTGCTGATGAAATAATTCGGATAACCAATCCTTAACTGCGAACACGTTTTTTTGGATTTCGCCAGAAGGCTTAGAAACAGGGCGATCCCAACCAATGCATCACGTCCGTAGTGCAGTTCGGGATAAATTACTCCACCATTACCTTCACCACCAATCACGGCATTGTGTGTTTTCATCATTTCAACAACATTCACTTCGCCAACTGCCGAAGCAAAGTATTGTCCGCCATGTTTTTCGGTAATATCACGCAAAGCCCGTGTGGACGAAAGATTTGAAACAGTGTTGCCTTTTTTGTGTTGAAGCACATAATCCGCAATCGCAACCAACGTGTATTCTTCACCAAAACATGTGCCATCTTCGCAAACCATCGCCAATCGGTCTACATCGGGATCAACGACAAATCCGACATGGGCTTTTTCTTTAACAACCGTCTCAATAATATCTTTGAGGTGTTCGGGAAGAGGTTCCGGATTGTGTGGAAAAATCCCGTTTGGCGTACAATGCAGAGGAATAGTTTCTACGCCGAGTGCGTTCAAAAGTTCGGGAATAGCAATACCGCCTGTTGAATTTACGGCATCTACACCCACTCTGAATTTGGCGTTTTTTATTGCATCAACGTCAACCAATGGAAGTTTTAGGATTTCATCAATATGTTTTTTTATAAATGTGGAATCTTGCGAATATGTTCCCAATTTATCAACTTTTGAAAACGCTATTTCGCTAGGGTTTTCGCCCAACCGAAGAACTTCCTCGCCATCCTTTGCACTAATAAATTCGCCTTTTTCGTTGAGCAGTTTTAGTGCATTCCATTGTTTCGGATTATGGCTTGCCGTGAGGATAATTCCGCCGTCAGCATTGCTCATTGTTACTGCCATTTCAACGGTTGGGGTAGTTGAAAGTCCGGTGTCTATCACATTTACACCCATTCCCAAAAGTGTTCCCACTACAAGGTGATTGACCATTTCGCCCGAAATTCGTGCATCTCGTCCGATTATGAACGTGAGATTATCTTTGTTTTGTTTTTGTTTGATAAATGTTGCAAATCCGGACGTGAACTTTACTATATCAATTGGTGTCAAGCCTTGATCGGCAATACCTCCGATTGTTCCGCGAATGCCCGAAATAGATTTAATTAGTGCCATAAAACTGGATAAAATTTATGCAAAGATACGAATTTTTTTTATGTTCATTTCTTTTTGTGACCAAAAAAATGACATTAAACTTTCATTCCAATGATAAAAACTCCGAGTTCATCAGCCCTTTTAACTACGGTCTCACGTTCGATCACGAGGATAGCACCGGCTTCAACCGCAATACCTTTGATGCCATATTCTGAAAGCTGTTCAATGGTTTGCAGACCAATCGCAGGCAAATCCGTACGTGTGTCTTGTCGGGGCTTTTTCACTTTGACCATGACTGGTGCTTTGCCTTGCTTCTTCAAAGTAGCCGCACGAGAAAGCATCATATCTGTACCTTCCGCAGCCTCCACAGCCAAAACGATACCCTCCTGAACAACAGCAGACTGCCCGACATCTACTGCACCCAATGCTTGGGCTACTGCGACACCACGCTGAATGTCGTCCATATCTTCGTTCGAAGGCTTTACTTTTCCGTAAACACCCTCTTGAAACAACATTTCGGGAACGACATCCTCAATGCCGACTACTTTAAAGCCGTGTCGTTCAATTTCGTCAATAGCCGCAAGAAACATATCATTGTCGCCCATTTTCTTGACTGCCAATTTTGCAAGCATTTTTACACCGCCCCAATCCGGAATTATTTCTTTAAGTGACGGGCGTTTGATGCCTCCGGCGAGTACAATTTCTTGTACGCCGTTTTCTTTCATCGTTTTCAAAATTTTTCCTACTTCGCCTATTTTAGTAAAGATGTGCGGAGCATCTTTTAGCTGTTCTTGCCACGAATAAGGTTCAATTCCTACGGCGAATATGCCTCTGCCTTTTTCGTTGCAATATTTAATAATTTCGGTTGGTAGCACGCCACCACCTGCAATCAATCCAAGTTTTTTCATGTCCGACATTGGGTTGTAATTTTGATTGTTATAACTACAAAATTACGGTTTTTTTTTGAAATTTGCAAAAAAATGTGTATATTTGCCACCGAAATTAAACTTTTCAAGCCAAGGATTGTCAAAGTGTCAAAGCATAGTATATGCCAAGTAGTACAAAAACAAACAAAATTTCATGAGAAAAACCCTTATCGCAACGTTACTCATTTGCTTAACACAGGTTGCCGTTGCTCAGACCAGTATTGTCGGACGAATTTTCGACGCAGATGAAAACACCCCAATACCTTTTGCACAAGTAGCCATTTTTTCGGTACAAGACACAGCGTTGATTGCAGGAACAACAACCGGCGATGATGGAAGTTTTACCATAGATCGAGTGCGAGCGGGCAGTTATATTTTCAGAGCGATGTTTATGGGATACACGTCCATCGAAAAAATCGTTGAAATAATCGATGAAAGCAGACCACTTGAACTGGGACGCATAAATTTGTCGCAAGGTATTGATTTGGCAGGTTTTGAAATTTCAGAAATGTTTATCCCTGTTCAAATAAGGGGAGATACGATAGATTTTAATGCGGAAGCCTTTCGTCCGGTGGAAGGCTCGCCGTTGGCGGATTTGCTCAGACGTTTGCCGGGTGTAGAAATTGATGATGAAGGACGAATCACAGTAGGTGGTAGGGAAGTTACAAATATCTTGGTTGACGGCGAGCCGTTTTTCAGCGATGATCCGCAAGTGGCCGCACAAAATATTCCTGCGGATTTTGTACAGCGTGTGCGAACTTACAACCGCAGAAGTCGCCAAGCACAATTTACCGGAATTGACGATGGCGATGAAGAAGTCGTTATTGATCTTTCGTTCAGACCGGGTATGTCGCAAGGGTGGTTTGGACGTTTGACCGGAGGCGTGGGAATAGATGCCGTTAGTAGAAGTAGCGATTTTAGACACGATAACAGTTTTAACATCAACTATTTCAGAGGCAGAAACCAATTGACACTCCTTGGTGGTTTCAACAATGTGAATAATTTAGGATTTACCGATATTATGGGCGGAGCAGGTCAACAAGTCATTGTTATGGGCGGTGGCGGAGGAGGAAGAGGAGGCCGTGGTGGTGGCGGTGGAATGGGCGGATTTGGTGGAATGATGGGCGGTATCACACAGTCATTTTCGCCGGGTTTGAACTTTGTGATGAGATTGAATGATAACCTCACGATAGGAGGAAGTTATGCGTTTTCTAATACGAATCGCGAACAAGAACAACGAACGTTTCGTGAAAATATTTTGCCATTAGGTAGTCAGTTTTACGATGAACGGAGAGAATCAAACCCTATTGCCAATCAACATCGTTTCAATGCCGAAATCAGATATACACCCAACGATGACAATGAATTGATTATTCGTCCGTCTTTCACATTCGGAAGAACTGAAAACAATATATTTTCGGATTTTTCCACGTGGAATGACGAAGGAGATTCTATCAATAGGGGAGAAACCCATAATTTTTCTGATGCTATGCGATTTGATTCACGATTGAGAGTGGATTATCGCCGACGTTTGAGTGTACCACAACGCACCATTTCGTTTGGATTTGACGGAGGTTTTAGTTCTAACGATAGAGAGGAAACAAATTTTTCGGATATAATTTTTTGGGAAACCGGAATCATACAGCCTAATGACACAATCCACCAAAGAGTAACAGACGAGGGTTGGCGTTACAATTGGCGTGCACAAGTGGTTTACACCGAGCCTTTGATTCACGATTTTACCTTAGAGTTGCGTTACTCCATTTCATACAGCGAAGATTGGTCGGAACGCATTGCTCGTGACTATGTAACGGAACAAATAGATAATCTATTTTCAAACGAATTTTCCAACACGTTTTTCAATCAACGTTTTGAAGCACGGCTTCAACGGTCTACCGAAAATTATCGTTTGTCGTTTGGAGCTGCCGTAACTCCGTCTTGGATTAATAGTTACAGTATTGAAAATGGTACTCAAACAAACATTGGTCGTGAGGATCCGCTTGTTTGGAATTGGTCGCCACAAGCACAATTTCAATACAATTTTTCGAGACAACACACCTTGCGCTTCACTTATACCGGACGAACTAATCAGCCTTCGGTGTCACAACTACAACCTGTTCCGGATAATTCTGATTTGATGAATATACGTGTTGGAAATCCGGGACTAAGCCCTGAATTTACGCACAGCATACGGGTAATGTACAATAATTTCTTTGAAAATTTTTCCTCACTTTCTGCGAATGTATTTTTTAATTTGACGCAAAACCGAATTATCAATACAACAATTACGCGTGAAGGACAACTTAATCCTGACCTCATTAACAACAATCCGCAACTTGCTGATATCCCGACATTAAGTCCAGGAGCACGAATTATTATGCCGGTCAATATTGGAAATGTGTACAATGTATTCGGTATGGTTGCATACAGCACGCCACTTTTTTCGCAAAGAATAACGCTAAGTTCAACAACAGGAGGTGGAGTTACACATACAAAAAGTATGATCGACCTACAAACGAACGAATTAAACAACATAATGTTTAACCAGAACCTGCGAGTTACTTACAGACTTCCGAGATTTGATGTGAGTTTGAACGGACGTTATCAATTAAATTCGGCGAGACATACGTTATCGGATAATAACACTGATTTTCACACACTTTCCGGAGGTGCTGACTTTACGTGGCAAATCGTTAGAAACAGATTGTTTATTTCGAGCGATATGAATTTTTCAGAAACATTTGGTGCTGACAACCAAAATTTTAACAGAAGTTTTTGGCTTTGGAATGCACAATTAAGTTTGAATATCGGGCAAAACAACGCCGGACAACTTCGTTTGCGTGTTGTAGATATTTTAGATCAAAATAGAAATGGCAATAATCGCCTAAACGCAACGGAAAATCGTGTTGAGCACATTTGGGTTAATACTTTGCCGCGTTATGTTATCGTTTCGTTCACTTACAACATTAATACTTCGTTGCGTCAAAGTGCTCCACAGCAAGATGGCGTACGTGGTACGGGCGACCGACGTATCCAAATGCCACCCGGTCATGGTGGACGTCCGGGCGGACAGCAGGTTATTATTCATCAGTAAAACTAAGAACTAAGAGTTAAGAGTTAAGAATTTTTATGGGGAAGAAGGAATCCATATTGAGAGATAAGGCTTACAAATTTGCTGTTCGAATTGTTAAATTTTCGCAGTATTTGCGAGATGAAAAAAAGGAATTTGTATTAAGTAACCAAATACTTAGGAGTGGAACATCTATTGGAGCATTAATTCAAGAAGCAGAATATGCTCAAAGCACGGCAGACTTTATCAACAAGTTTAGCATATCATTGAAAGAAGCCAACGAAACAGCCTATTGGTTGTTATTATTGAAAGATACAAACTATGTAGAGAAAAAGTTGTTCAATAGCTTATACTCAGATTGCAACGAGGTCATCAGCATGCTCGTTTCAACGGTAAAAACCTTAAAAACCAAAACTACAAAAAACTCTTAACTCTTAACTTTTAACTCTTAACTCGCTATGGTCAGAGAATTAAACGGCATTATGCCGAAAATTGGAAAAAACACATTTATTGCAGAAACAGCGGTAATCATTGGCGATGTCGAGATTGGCGACGATTGCAGCATTTGGTACGGTGCTGTTCTGCGTGGCGATGTAGGCCCTATTCGCATTGGAAATCGCTCGAATGTTCAGGAAAATGCGGTGTTTCACGCAACGCACAATCTTTCTGTTTGTGAAATCGGCGACGACGTAACCGTTGGACACAACGCAATTATCCACGGTGCAAAAGTTGGAAACAGCGTTTTGGTTGGAATGGGTGCAATTCTTTTGGATAATGCGGTAATCCCCGATAACACAGTTATTGGAGCTGGAGCACTTGTTCCGGCAAATGCTGTTCTTGAGTCTGGTGTTTGGGTTGGTTCTCCTGTAAAAAAAATCAAAGACAGCAGTGAAAAAGTTACGGAAGTAGCGAAAAGGAACGCAAAAGATTACTTATCATACACGAAGTGGTACGAGTAAAATTGCAAAATTTGGTTTTTTCAAAAAAAAGTTGTAGTTTTGCAAACAACTTGGAGTATGAAAAGTAAAATAGCACACTTCGCCGATGAAAAAACCGAAAATATATTTAGATACCTCCGTTTTTGGCGGTTTTTTCGATAAAGAATTTGAGGAATATACCAAACCTCTTTTTGAACGAATTGCCAACGGTGAATTTGTGTTGATATTTTCGGATGCCGTGCAGGACGAACTCGAAGCAGCACCTCAACAGGTAAGAGATTTGGCAACACGTCTTAAACCTTACAATTCGCAGTTTGTCGAGGCTTCCGAAGAAGCGAAATCCTTAGCAAATGAATATGTTTCTGAAAAAGTGGTTGGGCAGACAAGTTTCACAGATTGTGTACATATAGCATTAGCTACAATTCACAATGTGGATTATTTAATCAGTTGGAATTTCAAAGATATTGTCAATGTGCAACGCATACGAGGATATAATACGATTAACCTTAAAAACGGATATCCCTTGTTGGAAATCCGTTCGCCAAGAGAATTTGCCTTATGAAAACGTTAAGAGAATTATTTGAATTAGGTCCTATAGAAGGTTTTCAAGCCGTAAAATTTATGCGTGAACAACGCAATAGATTGGATGCTATGTTTGCAAAAATGACCGAAGAGGAAATTCTTGATTACTACAAAAAATCACAAGAAAGAAGTTCAATACGGTTTGGCGACCACAAAGAAGCAAAACCTTATTCATTTGAGATGGAACAAAGTATCGCCACAGAATCCGAATTTGAATACAAAACAAATAAATCGTAACCTAAATAATTTTGCAAAAAAACATGAACAATCATTATTCACAGGTAATTTTTGCAGGCGGCTGTTTTTGGGGTGTGGAACATCTTATGAGACAGCAAAATGGTGTTATCAGTGTAGAATCGGGCTATATCGGCGGAAACATAGAGAATCCAACTTACGAGCAAGTCAAAACAGGAACAACCGAACACGCCGAAGCTGTGAGAATAATTTATGACTCGACAGTTGTAGATTACGAAACTTTAGCAAAACTTTTTTTCGAAATTCATGACCCGACCCAAGCCGATGGACAAGGCCCAGATATTGGATCACAATACCGTTCGGAAATTTTTTATGATACGCAAGAGGAAAAAACTATTGCACAGGGGTTGATTAATATTCTGAAGTCAAAAGGATTTGATGTGCAAACGAAACTCACACCTGTATCAAAATTTTATTCGGCAGAGGATTATCATCAAAACTATTTTACAAAACACGGCGATGAGCATACGTGCCATTTTTATACTAAACGGTTTTGATATGAAAAAAAACTCTACAATCGTTTTTTTCGTTACCTTATCATTCGGCGTTTTTGCACAGCAGGCTGATACGATTGCTATGACCGGTTGTAATTTCAACACACCCGGTTGGGGCGAAAGTCTAGGTGTCGTGTCTTTCCATACTGATAGTACATGGGCTATTGTAGGCAATGGCATTACTCAATTTTGGTCTGATGCGGTAACGGCTACTGCCTGCCAAAAAGCAGTATTCGATGGTGGTTTTGATAATTGGATGTATCCTGCTCATTCTGATTTTAATGCAGATTGCCGTTCTAATCCTGATTTTCCCGGCGACTTGTTTTCTTGGTGTGCTGTTGTGAGATTTGCTGACTCTCTTTGTTTTTATCCTTGGCGTGTTCCCACGATGAAGGACTTTATTGACTTGGATATTGCCATAGGTGGTACAGGAAATGGTAGAGATGGAGTAAGTCCATTTGTTACGAATGGTTACATTAACCTTTGGGGCGGTACTTTTGGTGGAGTCAGTTTGCCGTCAGGTACATTAGACACTCAAGGTACATGGGGCGCCTACTGGTCTCAGACGGATGGCAATGATAGTGGTGCTCATTGCTTTGGCTTTACTACGACTACGACAGGTATCGTCGGTCCACAATTGTGGGGGCTAAAGAATTTCGGTTTTACGCTCCGCTGTGTTTTAACGAGCGGTCTGTAGCAAACAAATCTCTCGTTTTGCTCGGGCTGACAACGATAGGGGAATTAAGTGTAAAGGAAGTGGAGCGACAAAGTCGCTCCACTTCCTTTAACCATCGTCATTCCGAAGGAGTGAAACGACTGAAGAACCTGTTTGCTATTGCACCTACTGAGCCACCGGAAGCGTGTAAAACAAATCAACTCCGGGTCCGAGAGGAATTCCTAACCAAATCCAAAGGATAAGCAATAATGTCCAACTGATAAACAGTGCGATAGAGTAGGGGAGCATCGTTGCGATAATCGTTCCGATACCGGACTTTTTATCGTACTTTTGGAAATAAACGATAACCAAAGCAAAATAAACCATCATCGGTGTAATGATATTGGTAATGCTATCTCCAACACGGAATACCGCTTGCGAAAGTTCGGGAGAGTAGCCCAAAAGCATAAAAATAGGAATGAAAATAGGTCCCATAATTGCCCACTTTGCAGAAGCACTACCCATAAAGAGGTTGATAAATCCGGTAAGCAATATAAACAGCACAAACAAAGGAATCCAATGTAAATTAACTTCTTGCAAGAAATTCGCGCCATTGATAGCAAGCAATAATCCTAAATTGCTCCAATCAAACCACGCCACAAACTGTGCACAGAAAAACACCAAAACAAGGTAAGACGCAAGCGTTTTCATACTTTCGTTCATTCCTGTGATAATATCTTTCGCTTGTTTATACGTGCCAACTGTGAAGCCATAAGCTGCACCGGCGGAAACTGCGATTAAAAACAATATCGTGATAAATCCTCTCAAAACAGGTGTGCCGAGCAAACTTCCATCTGCTCCACGTAAAATACCGTTTTCGGGAGCTAAGCCAAGTACTAAAAGAGCAATCCAACCTAAACAAACCCACCCTGCACGCTTCAAGCCTTTTTTCTCTAAAGCAGTAGGCTTCTCCATTTCTTCACGAGGCAAATCACCTGTGTATGGTCCCAAACGTGGCTCTACCCACTTCACGGTTACGACTGTAACTACTGCTGCAATCATAAATGTAGAAACTGCCATAAAGTAGTAATTCGCCATTACCGACACCTCATAGTAGGGATCAAGAATCTGTGCTGCAGCGGTTGAAAGACCTGCCAATAGCGGGTCTTGCGTACTAATCAAAATGTTTGCACTAAAACCACCGCTCACACCTGCAAATGCAGCTGCCATACCAACAAGCGGATTTCGTCCCAACGAGTGAAAAATAACGCCTGCCAACGGAATAATCAAGATGTAACCCAAATCTGATGCAACATTAGAAAGAAGTCCGGCAAAAACGATTAAAAGTGTAACCATTTTTGGAGGTGCTTTTGCCAACATCGCATTGATTGCAGATTTTATCAATCCACTAGTTTCGGCAATTCCCATTCCCAACAAGGCAACCATTACAATACCAAGTGGAGCAAAACTTGTAAAATTTCGGACTGTTTCGAGAATAATCCAATGTAGACCATCTCTTGAAGCCAAACTTTTAACACTGATAGCTTCACCTGTTGCAGGGTGTATTCCGCCCCAATTCAGAAGTGAACCGAGAAGCGACAGTAGAAGGATTGAGAGACAAAATAATGCGAAAAGAATCGCAGGATCGGGTAGGGCGTTACCGCCTCTTTCCACGTAATGGAAGAACCCTTTTTTTGGTTTTAAAGATGTGTTGTTCATGTTGATCTTTTGTAAAAACGATTGCAAAGATACGAAAAAAAATTAGAAAAAGTATAAAATTGCGTTTTTTTTGTACTAGGCGAAAATAGTTTCCTAAAAACTTGCATTTTTCATTTTTTTTTCGTAAATTTGCACCCCGTTTTATGTCCATTGATGTGAAAACGGTGAACTTTTTACTACAAAAACTTTACATAAATGGCTGTAAAAAAAGAAACTCCGGTTAAAAACGACTTCTCAAAAATCACAATCAGTTTGGCATCTCCGGAAGCTATTCTTGAACGCTCTCGAGGCGAAGTGATGAAACCTGAAACCATTAATTATCGTACTTACAAACCCGAACGAGACGGTTTGTTTTGTGAGCGTATCTTCGGGCCAACCAAAGATTGGGAGTGTCATTGTGGAAAATACAAACGTATTCGCTATAAAGGTATCATCTGCGACCGTTGTGGTGTTGAAGTAACCGAGAAAAAGGTGCGTCGTGAACGTACAGGGCACATTCAGCTTGTTGTGCCGGTGGCACATATTTGGTTCTTCCGTTCGTTGCCGAACAAAATCGGGGCACTACTTGGAATTCCTACAAAAAAACTTGAAAGCATTATCTATTACGAAAAATATATCGTAACTCAGCCGGGTATCAAAGAAAAAGACGGTGTCGAAAAATTGCAATTACTTTCGGAAGACGAATATTTCGATATTGTTGACAATCTTCCGAACGACAACTATGCGTTGGACGACAGCGACCCAAATAAGTTTATCGCAAAAATGGGTAGCGAAGCGATTTACGAATTGTTGACGAACATTGATTTGGACACACTTTCTTTTGAACTTCGTGATCAAGCCAGTAAAGAAACTTCGCAACAGCGTAAAAATGATGCACTCAAACGCTTGAACGTAATCGAATCATTCCGCGAATCGCAACAAAAAATAGCAAACAAACCGGAGTGGATGATTTTGCGTGTGCTTCCGGTAATTCCACCTGACTTGCGTCCGTTGGTGCCATTGGATGGTGGACGTTTTGCAACGTCTGACTTGAACGATTTGTATCGTCGTGTGATTATCCGCAACAACCGTTTGAAAAAACTGGTTGAAATCAAAGCACCGGATGTGATCATGCGTAACGAAAAACGTATGTTGCAAGAAGCTGTGGATTCGTTGTTTGACAACAGCCGCAAAGCAAGTTCGGTAAAAACGGATTCGAACCGTGCATTGAAATCTTTGTCGGATAGTTTGAAAGGAAAGCAAGGTCGCTTCCGTCAAAATCTCTTGGGTAAGCGTGTGGATTATTCCGGACGTTCCGTTATTGTTGTAGGTCCGGAATTGAACCTCAACGAATGTGGTATTCCAAAGGATATGGCAGCAGAATTATTCAAGCCTTTTATAATTCGTAAAATGCTCGAACGCGGTATTGTGAAAACCGTAAAATCTGCGAAACGCATCGTAGAACGCAAAGACCCTGTTGTTTGGGATATTTTGGAGAACATTATGAAAGGTCATCCGGTTCTTCTCAACCGTGCCCCGACTTTGCACCGTATGGGTATTCAAGCGTTTCAGCCAAAAATGGTTGAAGGCAAAGCAATCCGTTTGCACCCGTTAGTTTGTACGGCATTTAACGCTGACTTTGACGGTGACCAAATGGCAGTTCACGTGCCACTCGGAAATGCCGCAATTCTTGAAGCACAACTTTTGATGTTGGCTTCTCACAATATCTTAAATCCAGCAAACGGTGCACCGGTTACGGTTCCGTCGCAAGATATGGTATTGGGACTTTACTACTTAACAAAAGGTCGTAGGTCAGAGAAAGATCATCCGATGAAAGGCGAGGATAGAGTGTTCTACTCGCCAGAAGAAGTGGTTATCGCGTACAACGAGAAACAAGTGGATATGCACGCTTGGGTTAAGGTTCGTATCGAGAAAGACGGTGGAAGTGAATTGATTGAAACCACTGTCGGACGTGTACTTTTCAACCAAGTTGTACCGAAAAGTTTTGGATTCATCAACGAAATTTTGACCAAAAAATCGTTGCGTGATATCATTATGGAAATTTTGTCGAAAACAGGAACTGCTGCTACGGCGAAGTTCTTGGATGACATTAAAAATATGGGTTACATCACAGCATTCCGAGGAGGTTTATCATTTAATTTAGGTGATGTAATTGTTCCGGAAATCAAGGAAACGCTGATAGAACAAGCCAACGCAGATGTTGATGAAGTGATGAGCAGCTATAACATGGGTTTTATCACAAACAACGAACGTTACAACCAAATTATTGACATTTGGACGCACACCAATTCTAAACTCACGATGCAAGTGATGAAAGAATTGACGGGAGATAACCAAGGTTTTAACTCGGTTTATATGATGTTGGATTCCGGTGCTCGTGGCTCGAAAGAACAGATTCGTCAGCTTTGCGGAATGCGTGGGTTGATGGCAAAACCGCAGAAATCAGGTTCGACAGGTGGAGAAATTATCGAAAACCCGATTCTTTCAAACTTCAAAGAAGGACTTTCGGTTTTGGAGTATTTTATTTCTACGCACGGTGCACGTAAAGGTTTGGCGGATACGGCTTTGAAAACTGCCGATGCGGGATATTTGACCCGTCGTTTGGTCGATGTTGCACAAGATGTAATCATCAGCGAAAGCGATTGTGGAACACTTCGTGGATTAGTCGCAACAGCCTTGAAGAAAAATGAAGAAGTCGTAGAACCGCTTGCAGAGCGAATTTTGGGACGTGTAATCGTTCATGATGTTGTTCATCCGCTCACAAAAGAAATCATTGCTGAATCGGGAGAGCAATTGACCGAAAAAGCTTGCAAAATTATTAACGAATCACCAATCGAAGAAGTTGAAATTCGTTCGGTATTGACCTGTGAGTCGAAGCAGGGCGTTTGTGCAAAATGTTACGGACGTAATTTGGCAACCGGTAAGATGGTTCAAAAAGGCGAGGCTGTCGGTGTTATTGCAGCACAGTCGATTGGAGAACCCGGAACACAGCTTACGCTTCGTACGTTCCACGTGGGAGGTGTTGCAGGTTCGGGTATTGCAAGTATGTCACGTATCGAGTCTAAATTCGAAGGTGTTTTGGAAATCGAAGAACTACGTTCAGTTCCATACGAAAATGCAGAAGGCAAAAAAATAAGCGTAGTGATCGGTCGTTCCGCAGAAATGCGTATTGTAGACAAAGATACCAAAATAACGCTCCATTCCGGCAACATTCCTTACGGAGCAAACTTGTATTTCAAAAATGGAAGTGCTGTTAAACAGGGCGATTTGATTGCAGATTGGGATCCATACAATGCTGTAATTATTTCGGAAGTTGGTGGAAATGTTTCGTTCCAGAATATCGTTGAAAACGTTACGTTCCGTGTGGAATCCGATGATATGACAGGTTACAAAGATAAGGTAATTATCGAATCTCGTCAGAAATCGAAAAACCCGTCGATCAACATCATGTCGAAAGATGGCTCGGTTTTGAAAATCTACGATATTCCGGTAGGTGCACACATCGCAGTTGACGATAAAAAACCAATCAAATCAGGAGATGTTTTAGTGAAAATTCCGCGTTCGTTCGGAAAATCAAGCGATATTACGGGAGGTTTGCCTCGTGTAACAGAATTGTTTGAAGCACGTAATCCGTCTGACCCGGCTGTTGTTGCAGAGATTGACGGTATTGTAGCGTTTGGAAAAAAACTCAAACGCGGTAATCGTGAAATTATCATCACATCGAAGACAGGGGAAGTAAAATCTTACCTAATTCCGACAACCAAGCAAATTTTAGCACAAGAAAATGACTTTGTAAAAGCCGGAACTCCGCTATCGGAAGGTACGATCACGCCTGCGGATATTTTGGCAATTAAAGGTCCAAACAAAGTTCAAGAATACATCGTAAACGAAATTCAAGAAGTATATCGCTTACAAGGTGTGAAAATCAACGACAAGCATTTTGAAGTGATTGTTCGCCAAATGATGCGTAAAATCGAAGTTTTGGATCCGGGTAATACGATTTTCTTGGAAGGTGAGTTGGTCAACAAACTCGATTTTGCAGCAGAAAACGATCGCATCTATGGAATGAAACTTGTTGAAGATGCAGGCGATTCTGAGGAAATCAAAGCAGGTCAGTTGATTACAGCACGTAAACTTCGTGATGAAAATTCAATTCTCAAGCGTAAAGACAAACGTGAGATCGTTGCAAACGATGCACAGCCTGCCACCGGACGTCAAGTATTGCAAGGAATCACACGTGCTTCGTTGCAAACGAAGAGCTTCTTGTCTGCAGCATCGTTCCAAGAAACAACGAAAGTGCTTGTTGAAGCGGCCGTTAACGGAAAAAGCGACAATCTCCTAGGTTTAAAAGAAAATGTGCTAGTCGGTGGATTAATTCCTGCAGGAACAGGTTTGCGTGAATATAAAAGCTTGATTGTTGCCAATAGAGAGCAATATGAAAGAGCAGCAACTGAAAAACAGTACGAAAAAGCAATTAAAGAAAAGTAAACGTTATGCAACAGCAACCTCCAAAAGAACAGCAGATCGAAGTTGAGTTGACTCCAGACGTGGCGGAAGGAGTTTATTCAAATTTGGCAATTATCACGCATTCCAATGCCGAATTTATCGTCGATTTCATTAACATGATGCCGGGCAAACCGAAAGCCAATGTGAAATCACGAATCATTCTCACACCGCAACACGCCAAACGTTTGATGGTGGCATTGAACGATAATATCGCTAAATTTGAACAGCAATTCGGAAAAGTTACCGAAGGTGCCCAGCAGGGGAATACTATAAAGTTTGCTATGCCTACGGCGCAGGCGTAAGACAACAGTAGGGTAGGTTTTTACCTGCCCTTTTTAAGTGTAGCAAACAAAAAAATGGAAAAACTAAAACCTAATGAGCAGCGAGCTAAAAATGCAATTCTGTGGATTTGGATTGTTTTAGCATTAGAAATCATAAGCCTTATTTCAAGTTATATGCAGTATAGCTTGCTTCAAACCGTAGCCGGTGGAGGTTTTATATCCGATAAGGTGGCAAATGCAAACAATACAAGAGAGTCAATAGTTGGCTTCATTTATGCTATTGCTTACATAATTTCGTTTATTACTTTTATTATGTGGTTTAGAAGGGCATACTTCAACTTACATCAAAAAGACAAAACGCTTCAATTTTCAGAAGGCTGGGCAGCTGGTAGTTGGTTTGTTCCAATTGTAAACTTGTATCGTCCGTACCAAATAATGAAAGAAATATATAATGAGACTAAATACCTACTTACAAAAAAAGGACTTTCTGAAAAAGTTAATTATTCTACCATCTACTTGGGGTGGTGGTGGGCACTTTGGATAATTTCTGGATTTATTGGGCAAATTGTTCTTAGATATACTTTTAGGGGTGCGGACACGGTAGAGAGGTTCATATCAACTACAATTGGCCATATGATTCTCAGTGTATTAGGAATTCCACTTGCGTTTATTATGGTTAAAATCATTAAAGACTATTCTAGAGTAGAACCATTACTGACTCAAGTTAACGATGAGCAACTAGAGTTAATTAATGAGGATAGTGCAGAACTTCTGCCGAATGAGTAATAAAATATTTGTCCGCAATTAGCTTCACGGTTGTGCTCAGCACAACTCGCGTATAGACAGGGTTTTCATGCCTCTTTTTGTGCCAAATGTTAATTTTTTTTAAGTTTTAACACTTTTTAAGGAAAATTTCTTGGATTGGACTTTATGATTTTGTAACTTTGCAGAAAAATGGCAAGGGGATGTCTCGACTTCGCTCGACATGACGGCGTTAGAGCAGGGGAGAAAGGGGAGTGGATTTGGTAGCTTCGCCACCAAATCCACTCCCACCCCCACAACGAAAAAACGGTCATTCCGAACGGACACACGAAGTGTGTGAAGTCGAGGAATCCCCTTGCTACAAAAAAAAGACATGCAAAAAGGAGGTTACATTTATATCATGACTAATAATCACAGAACAACGCTTTATATCGGCGTTACAAGTGATTTGGAGCGTCGTGTGCAAGAGCATCGCACACATTATTATAAACATTCTTTTACGGCAAAATATAATTTAGAAAAATGTGTCTATTACGAATATTTTCTCGATATTGAGCAAGCCATAAAAAGAGAAAAACAACTAAAAAAATGGAGTAGAAGTAAAAAGGAAACACTTATCAGCCGTTTAAATCCTGAATGGAATAATTTAGCATAAATAGGTTTTACTGTGAGAGATGCAGAAGAATAGTAAGGGGATGTCTCGGCTTCGCTCGACATGACGGCGTTAGAGCAGGGGAGAAAGGGGAGTGGATTTGGTGGCTTTGCCACCAAGTCCACTCCCCACCCCACAGCGAAGATCCTGTCATTCCGAGCGGAACACACGAAGTGTGTGAAGTCGAGGAATCCCCTTACTACAAAGTTTAGCCACCGCAACATTTGGTTATCTGAAAAAAAAGCAGTATCTTTGCAATTGCAACCACCATTATAGTAATGGCGGTTGTAATTCTATGAATATCGAAGAACTCCGAAACCACTGCCTCGCAATAAAAAATGCAGAAGAGTGTACACCTTTCGCAGAAGATGTAATGGTGTATAAAATCATGGATAAGATGTTTGCTTTTTTTCTTCTTAATCCGAAAGAGGGCGAGCATTTTGTTGTGATGAAATGCGCTCCTGAAAAAACGGTGGAATTAAGGGAAAAGTATGAGGGTGTTACAAAAGGACATTACACCGGCAACAATTTGAAATGGAATTCCGTATATATTCAAAAAGATGTTCCCGACAAATTAATTGTAGAATTGATAGAGCATTCAGTCGAAGAGGTTATAAAACAACTTCCTAAAAAGAAACAGGCGGAATACCGAGAGTCCATATAGGAGAATAAAAATAGTACTATTATTAAATATGACAACAACTAATTACTCAAAACTCGCTCGTCGAGAATTACTTGCACTCATAGGCAAGTATCTTATCGCAAACACTTTAGAAGAAAACATTGATCGAATCCCTTTCGATATGCACCCTCGCTATCGTTCCGGTATGCGTTGTTGTGTACGCAAAGAGCGTGCTATTGTGAAATACAGAACTATGGCATTTCTTGGTTATAATACATACGATGAAACCAATGAAGTGACCCCCCTTTCGGAGTACGCCAGAATGGCCAAAAATCGTGTTGAAGAAACGAATGTACACCTAACTGTTGTTGATGAGGCTTGCACGTCTTGTGTCATAAGTAAATATGTTGTAACTAATCTTTGTCGTGGATGTGTTGCTCGTCCATGTATTTATGCGTGCCCTCAAAAAGCCATTTCTGTTACGGATAAAGCGTGGATAAATCCCGACGATTGCACAAACTGCGGACTGTGCCTACAAGCCTGCCCGTTTCACGCCATTATTTATCAGCCGGTGCCTTGTGAAGAGGTTTGTCCGGTAAATGCTCTTTCAAAAGATGAAAACGGTGTTGAAGTTATTGATACGGAAAAATGTATTTATTGTGGCAGCTGTATGGATATTTGCCCGTTTGGTGCCATCATGGAAAAATCTCAACTGCTTCATATTTTCCAAGATCTTCATCAAAATAAAAAGATGGTGGCCATGGTTGCACCCTCTGTAGCCGGACAATTTCAAACAGGTTTGGGAAGATTGATTACTGCGATCAAAAAAATAGGATTTACTGAGGTTATAGAAATTGCCGAAGGTGCGGGCACTACAACAAAAAACGAAGCCGCTGAATTTACCGAACGTATTCTCGAAAACGGTGAGCCGTTTATGACAACATCGTGCTGTCCCGCTTATGTGAACCTTGTTGAGCTACATATTCCTGAATTGAAGCCTTTCATCTCGCACACTAAAAGCCCGATGTCGTACACGGCCGATATAGTTAAAGAGCGTTTTGGACACGATGTGCTGACAGTGGCTATCGTACCTTGTGTGGCCAAACGTTCGGAAGCACATCGTGATAAAAATACAGATTTTGTGATGTCTGTTGAAGAGCTGTCATCGCTGTTTGTTGCTGCCGAAATTGATGTCATGGATTGTGAAGAAACACCATTAAATCCGGCTATTGAAAAAGGCAGCAGATTGTTTCCAATCAGCAATGGAGTGACAAATTCAATCAAAAACAAACTTGCCGATTCATCGAAATTCACTCCTGTTTTGGTTGATGGTATCAGCAAGAAGGTGATTCGCGAGCTTCACAAATTTGTGAAATCCGGCTGTCCCGGGAATATTATCGAAGTGATGTCGTGTAAAGGCGGCTGTGTCAACGGCTGTCTCAATATCAACAGTTCGAAAGCGGCTGCACGACAAATTCAAAAACAGAACGAGCAGTTAAAATAACCCCTACTTCTTCGGTGTAATCATCATAATCATCCGCTTGCCTTCGAGTTTGGGCATAGCTTCGGGCTTACCGTATTCCAACAAAGCATCGGCAAATCTCAACAAAATCGCTTCGCCTTGCTCCTTGTAAACAATGGTGCGACCTCTGAAAAACACGTCCACCTTAACTTTGTTGCCGTCTTTCAGAAATTTAATGGCATGATTCAATTTGAAATTAAAATCGTGGTCATCGGTTTGAGGTCCTAAACGAACTTCTTTAACGATAACCTTTGCAGAATTAGCCTTAATCTCTTTTTGTTTACGCTTTTGTTCGTAAAGAAATTTCTGGTAGTCCATGATCCTACAAACCGGAGGATTTGCAGTAGGCGAGATTTCTACTAAATCTAATTCTTGTTTTTGGGCTTCCTGAAGAGCCACACGCAACTCCACGATGTCGTTCACGGTGTTGTCGCCAACCAAGCGAATCATAGGTGCAGTGATGCGTTCGTTAATGGCGTGTAACGCCTCTTTTTTTACAGGTCCGCGATTTCCAAAGCGGCGGTTGTTGGGTCTAAAACCCGGTCTTGGTGAGAAGGGTGCTGCCAAATGTTTTTTTGTTTTTGTTAATATATTTTTTGGTAGGGCGAGGCATACCTAACCCCTACATGTTTAATCTATCATTTTTCGTACTTCGTCGTTTACCATATTCGCAAAGGCTTCAACCGTCATCGCTCCCAAATCACCTTCGCCACGCTTGCGGACAGAAACAGTGCCTTCGGCAGCTTCTTTCTCTCCAACGACAAGCATATACGGAATTTTATTCAACTCCGCATCACGGATTTTCTTACCGGTTTTCTCGCTACGTTCGTCAATTATACCACGACAATCCGATAATTCCAAATCATTGAGAACTTTGTTTGCATATTCCGAATATTTTTCGGAGATCGGTAGAACTATGAATTGCTCGGGCGTGAGCCATAGTGGGAAATTTCCACCGGTGTGCTCAATCAAAACGGCTACAAACCGCTCCATAGAACCAAACGGTGCACGGTGAATAAGGACAGGACGATGTTTTTGATTGTCGGCTCCGATGTATTCCAAATCAAAACGCTCAGGCAAATTATAGTCCACTTGAACTGTGCCCAATTGCCACTTTCGACCGATCGCATCTTTAACCATAAAATCCAATTTCGGACCGTAAAATGCAGCCTCGCCAACTTCTGTAACGGTTTGCAAACCCTTTTCTGCTGCCGCTTCTACGATAGCACGTTCGGATTTTTCCCAATTTTCGTCGGAGCCGATATATTTGGTTTTATTATTCGGATCACGCAACGAAATTTGTGCGGTGTAATCTTTGAAATCAAGGGTTTTGAAGATATACAGAATGATGTCGATTACAGCCTTAAACTCTTCTTTGAGTTGATCGGGTGTGCAAAAAATATGTGCATCGTCTTGTGTAAATCCGCGAACTCGTGTCAATCCATGCAATTCGCCACTTTGTTCGTAACGATAAACTGTTCCGAACTCTGCCAAGCGCAACGGTAAATCTCTGTATGAACGTGGCTTCAATTTGTAAATTTCGCAATGATGCGGACAATTCATAGGTTTCAACAAAAACTCTTCACCTTCAAACGGTGTGTTGATTGTTTGAAACGAATCTTTGCCATATTTTTCGTAGTGTCCGGAAGTTCTGTAAAGGTCGACATCGCCGATATGCGGTGTTAGCACCTGTTGATAACCCGCTTTTTTTTGAGCACGCTTCAAAAAGTTTTCCAAACGTTCGCGAAGTGCCGTACCTTTTGGAAGCCACATCGGCAAACCTTGTCCGACCGATTGCGAAAACATGAATAAATCCAACTCTTTACCGAGTTTTCGATGATCACGTTTTTTCGCTTCTTCGAGCATAACCAAATATTCGGTAAGTTCTTTTTGCTTTGGAAAAGAAACGGCGTACAAACGTGTCAATTGCTTACGCGTTTCATCGCCACGCCAATATGCACCGGCGATACTCAAAACTTTTACGGCTTTGATTGCTGATGTATCGGGAATGTGCGGACCACGGCAAAGGTCGGTAAAATTGCCACTTTCGTAAAGTGAAATGGTGCCGTCTTCTAATTCGCCAATCAACTCCAACTTGTATTCGTCGTCTTTTTTCTTGTAAAAGTCAAGTGCATCGCACTTCGCAATGTCTTTGCGATTGAATACCGATTTTTGTGCCGCTAATTCTAAAAATTTCGCCTCAATTTTTGCAAAATCATCAGGATTTACGGTGTGTTGCATGAAGTCTATATCGTAATAAAACCCTGTATCAATAGCAGGTCCGATACCGAATTTTACACCCGGATAAAGCTCTGCAACAGCAGCAGCCAAAATATGTGCGGATGAATGCCAAAATACTTGTTTGCCTTCCGGATCATTCCACGTTAGAAGTCGCAATGAGCCATCGGTTTCAAGCGGTAGCAACGCATCAATCATTTGATCGTTAAACTTTGCGGCAAGCACATTTCGTGCCAAACCTTCGCTAATACTTTTTGCCACATCCATTGCGGAAACGCCTTTGTTGAAAGGTTTTACAGTTCCGTCGGGTAGAGTTATTTTTATGTTCATAAAGTGCTTAATCGGAAATATCATACAAAGGTACGAAAAAAAAATGGAATTTGCAAAAAAAATCGTATTTATGCAGAAATAGAATTGCATTTTGGTGTTGAAACAACAAACAAAGCAGTCCCAAAAAAAGTTTGGTATTTTCAAAAAAAAATTGTAACTTTGCAACGTGTTAAACAATATAGTTAAACAAAAGTGAAAAAAGAGACCAATAACGAACAATTAATCCTTGAGGCGGCAGAGGTGGAATTTTTAGAAAAAGGTTATAAAAATACACTAACAACAACCATTGCAAAAAGGGCAGGAGTTACACACACTATGTTGCACTATTATTTCAGAACAAAGGAAAATTTGTTCAGAAAAGTGTATCAAAACAAGATGCTCTTGTTAGGTAACTCTCTCAATCAAGGATTAGATGAAAATCTTTCATTTGAGGAAGCAATAAGAAAGTTGGTCGAATCCCATTTTGATTTTGTCAGAGAAAATCCCAATCTATTAAACTTTATTCTTACCGAGACAGTTAATAATGAGGAACTCAAGCAAATCTTCCTCGAAGAAATACGCCCAATAATGCTTAATTCTTTCGGTCGTATTGAAAAATTATTAGCAGAGGCTGTTGCAAACGGAACGATAAGGCCAACTAAAAGTTTTGATTTACTTACTAACATTTCGTCTATAAATATAATGACATTTAGGATATTACCATTTGCAAAGGATTTTCTAACTGTAAACACTCCTGAATATCTCGAAAATCTAATCAACGAACGAAAGGAAAGTAATGTTCAATTTATTTTGAACGCTTTGAGGGTATAATTTTTTTTTAGCCCGGCATTAACAAAATTGTTAATCAAGCAAGTTAATTCAATTCACATTAAAAAAAATAGTAAAATGAGTTTCAAGAAAAAAATCAAATGGATAGCCCTTTCATTCGGGATTTTCATCTGCATTGTAGTAATTGCAGGTTTGTTGTATTGGCGGAGTATAAGTCGCCACGATTTTAGAGCAATGGATGTTCCCATTACAACCGTTGTAACCACTATCAGCCGAGATGCAAACGCCGTACACAATACAAGTTCGCAATGGCGAGGTGTAAATCGTGATGGTATTTATCACGAAACCGGATTACTCCAAGAATGGCCTGCCGAAGGTCCACAACTGTTGTGGTATATTCAAGGATTGGGCGATGGTTTTACTTCCCCCGCCATTGCCAACGGAAAAATTTATATTACAGGACTTGACGGCGACAATCTTGTACTTTTTGTTTTCGACCTCGACGGTAAGTTTCTAAACAGAAAAGTAGTGGGAGGAGAATGGAACAGGGCTTATCCGGGTCCACGTTCTACCGTAGCAGTAAATGATGGCAAGCTGTATATTTTCAGTGCTTTGGGGGTTCTCTTTTGCTTGGATGCAACGACTTTGGGGGAGATTTGGAGAAAAGATGTAATAGCCGAATTAGGCGGTCGAAACATTATGTGGGGCATTACAGAATCGCCATTGATTGTGGGCGATAAGATATTTATCACTCCCGGAGGCAGAGAACACAATATGGTTGCATTGAACAAAAACACAGGGGCATTGATATGGTCGTCGCCCGGTGCAGGCACGATAACTGCTCACTGTTCGCCACAATTTATCAGCGGTTATTCCATACCTATCATTGTAACAAATACCGAACACGAAATTTGGGCAGTCAACGCTGATAACGGCGAAGTACTTTGGATACACCCTCAACCAAGCGGAAATGACGTACATCCCAACACTCCGCTTTATCACAATGGTATGATTTTTTCCACAACAGGGTATCGTGGCGGTTCGTGGCTATACCGTATCACTGACGAAGGAAGGGGTGCGGAGTTGGTTTGGCACAATAACGTGGACAACCAGATGGGTGGAGCAGTGAGGATAGGCAATTATGTTTTCACATCGGGGCATCGCAACAGAGCCTTTGCCTGCATAGATTGGCACACAGGCGAAATAAGGTGGAGAGAAACAGAACTTGCTCCAAACGCCATTATTTCTGCCGACGGAATGCTGTATGTGTACAGCCACAGGGGCATAATGGCATTGGTTAGACCTAATCCCGACAGGTTAGAAATCGTAAGCAGTTTTGAAGTAACATTGGGCACGGGTCAGCATTGGGCACATCCTGTAATACACGATGGTGTACTGTTTATTCGGCGTGGCGATGCACTTATGGCTTATTTGATAAGATAACAAAGAAAACGACCAATGAAAAGAAAAATGACAGTAACTGTTGTGATAGTTCTGGTATTATTATCATTCTTGATTGCAGGACTATTTTTGGGCGGTTGTTCTCCGCAATTTATGGGTAGCCTACCAAGAGGAGAACACAGAGAGAGCATACAGCAATCGCCAAATTTTAGAGACGGGCGTTTCCAAAATATAAATTATACGCCTTCTTTTACTGAAAGTTTTTGGAGCATGTTTTCTCAACCTTCGCGAAGAAGATTGAGACCTGAAAATGAGATCCCTGTTGTAAAAACCAATCTTTGGGAACTAAATCGGGAAGAAGATTTGTTAGTGTGGTTTGGACATTTTTCTGTTTTCATTCAATTAGAAGGCAAGCGTTTTTTGATTGACCCTGTTTTTAGTGGTTCCGGCTCGCCTATTTGGTTTATCAACAGGGCATTTGAGGGAACAGATGTATTCAGACCTTCTGATATTCCTGATATTGACTATCTTATTATTACGCACGACCATTATGACCATCTCGATTATCGCACGGTCAGGGAATTAAGACCTCGCGTGGGTAAAGTTATTGCACCGCTTGGCGTGGGTGCTCATTTTAAGAGGTGGGGTTATTTGGCGGAGGATATTATCGAAATGGATTGGAACGAAGTGGTTGCACTTAATAATTATCTTGAAATATACTGTTTTCCTGCACGTCATTCATCAGGGCGTGGATTAAGACGCAATCGTGCACTTTGGGCTTCATTTCTAATAAGAAGTCAATCACTTACCATTTTCATAAGTGGTGACACTGGCTATGACACACATTTTGCAAAGATTGGTGAACAATTTGGCTCAATAGATTTCGCATTGCTCGAAAACGGACAATATAATACTATGTGGAGATACACACACCTATTTCCCGAAGAAACATTACAAGCAGGCATTGACCTACGTGCAAGAAACATCATTCCAATTCATCACTCTAAATACTCCATAAGCAACCATCGGTGGGACGAGCCTTTGCAGCGCATCACTACTGCCAATGAAGCATTAGAAAATCCACAGCAAATTTTAACACCGAAAATTGGCGAGGTCGTTTTTTTGAATGATACAACACAAAGGTTTACAAGATGGTGGGAAGAGGTGGATTAACCGCAATTTGGACATTGTGAATTGAGCAAAGATATTTCCTGTTTTTGCATATCATACTTTTTTCGTATCTTTGCAGAAAAAAACAAAATGCAAGTTTTTAAATTCGGCGGGGCGAGTGTTGAGTCGGCAAAAGGTGTTCAGAATGTATGTCAAATTATTGCACAACATTTGGATAAGCCTTTGGTTGTGGTTGTATCAGCAATGGGGAAAATTACCAATGCTTTGGAAGATTTACTTGCGGCAAATCGTGAAAAACGCGACACAATGCTGATTTACAACCAAATTCGCGACTACCATTTTCAGATTGTGAACGAACTTTTTCCGGATAAATCGCACAGAATTTATTCAGAACTTGAAAGCGTGTTTTTTGCAATGATGAATTCATATAAGCTAAGCGAGGAAGATTACGATTATCAATACGATCAAATGGTTGGTTTGGGCGAAATGCTCTCGTCAAAAATCTTGAGTTACTATCTGCAACAATGCAAAATTGCAAACCAATGGATAGATGTGAAATCTTGTATTGCTACAGATAGCACGTTTAGAGAAGGAAAAGTAAATTGGAGTAAATCCGAAATTCAAATTCGAGAAGTTACTCGGAAAGTTTTTTCGGAGTATAATTGTTTGGTTACGCAAGGCTTTATTGGTGGCGATGATAAAGGCCGTATGGTTACTTTAGGACGTGAAGGCTCGGACTATTCCGCCGCAATTTTTGCCTATTGTTTGAATGTTGAAAATCTGACTATTTGGAAAGATGTGCCGGGTTTTCTGAATGCCGATCCGCGGTACTTCAAAGATACCCAGAAACTTGATGAAATTACGTACAGTGAAGCGATTGAGTTAGCATATTATGGTGCAACAATTATTCACCCGAAATCTATAAAACCGCTACAAAATCGGCACATTCCGCTTATTGTAAAATCATTCAAAAATCCTAATGCAGAAGGCTCAATAATTTTGAATGAAACTTCTGAAAAAACAAAAATACCTTGCTACATCTGCAAACCCAAGCAAGTTTTGATTTCAATTTACCCTAAAGATTTTTCATTCATTGCTGAGCAAAATATGTCGTACATTTTCTTTGTTTTTGCTGAAAATAATATGAAAATTAATTTGATCCAAAATTCTGCTGTGAGCTTTACGGTTTGTGCGGATGAAAACAAGCAGTATTTTGGGGATTTGATAGAGGCTTTGTCGAATAATTTTAAAGTTCGCTACAATGATAATTTGGAGCTACTCACCGTTCGCCACTACAACGAGGATGATATCAAAAATGTAGTCGGTAGCCGAACTGTTTTGTTGGAGCAGCGTAACCGTACCACTGCACAGTTGGTTTTGTCGAAATAGTTTTTTAAGCCAAGAAATTTCCTTGCAGCGGCAATAAATCGGCCATGCTGTGAAACACGTAGATTTGTCCGGTTGAACCTCGCAAAATACAGCGTATAGGTTGATTGTCACGAATTTCATATTCAATCAGAGATTGTCGACAAGCACCGCAAGGCGGAGTAGGTTTGTCCGTGAGGAATTCGTCTGTAAAAGCCGTAATGGCGATAGCCATAATTTTTTGATTGGGGTGTAAAGCTGAAGCTGAAAATCCTGCAACACGTTCGGCACAAAGTCCGGAGGGGTAAGCTAAATTTTCTTGATTATTTCCAACAACAATATCGCCGTTTTCAGTTAAAACAGCGGCACCAACATGAAATTTCGAATAAGGTGCATAAGCGTCTTTTGCAGCCTGTGTAGCGGCTTCCAAGAGTTTTCTGTCTTCAGGAAGCAAATCTTCCAAACGGTCGAAAGCATCGTATGTTATGGTGATATTTTTTTGCATGATTACAAATTTTTTCTACAAAGATACAAAAAAAAATGTATTTTCCCGATTTTCTGCGAAAGCTACACCACTTCTGCGACAACAAACGTGCTTCCGCCAACAAAAATCAAATCATCCGAATCAGCAGATTTTTTAGCTGCTTCCAGGGCTTCGGCAACAGTCGGAAAAGCATCGCCGAGCAAACCGAACTTTTGGGCTTGCTGTTGCAAATCTTTCTCATTCAAGGCTCGCGGGAGGTTGGGCTTGCAAAAATAATAAACGGCATCTTTCGGAAGTAGTGATAAAATTGTTGTGATATCTTTGTCGTTTACCGCTCCGAAAACTGTATGCAATCGGCGATACGGCGTTTGTGAAAGTTGTTGCAAAATTTGCTTGATACCATCTTCGTTGTGCCCGGTGTCGCAAACAATCAGGGGTTTTTCGCCGATGATTTGCCAACGTCCGAGCAATCCGGTGTTTTTTACGACATTCGCCAAACCTTCTCGAATTGCTTCTTCCGAGAGATTTGGGAATAAATTTTTTACACGAAAAATCGCAGCCAAAGCTGTTTGTATATTTTTTTCTTGGTAAATTCCGAGTAAATCGCACGTTACATTTTCCAAAAAAATATGTTGATCAGCGAAACTGATTTCTGAATGATTTTGTTTGGCGATTTCTAAAAAAACCGGAGCAGTTTTTTCGTTGGTTTCGCCAATAATGACAGGTGTTTCTGGCTTTATGATGCCTGCTTTTTCTGCAGCAATTTTTTCTATGGTATTACCTAAAAATTGCATGTGATCCATACCGATATTTGTAATCACGGAGAGTAGGGGAGTGATCACGTTTGTGGAATCCAACCGTCCGCCCATACCCACTTCGACAATTGCAATATCGACTTGCTCTTTTGCAAAATAGTCGAACGCTAAAGCCACCGTCATTTCAAAGAAAGAAGGTTTTATTACCTCAAAAAGAGCACGATTTTCTTCGACAAAATCCACTACATTTTGTTCGGGAATACAAATGCCGTTGATTTTTACTCGCTCTCTAAAATCTTTCAAATGCGGTGATGTATAAAGCCCGGTTTTATAACCTGCTGCTTGAAAAACCGATGCTAACATGTGCGAAGTTGAACCCTTTCCGTTAGTTCCGGCAACGTGAATGCTTTTGAACTTCGTTTCCGGATTGCCAAGTTCTGTGAGAAGTTTTATGGTATTATCTAAATTAGGCTTGTAGGCACTTGCTCCGATGCGTTGGTACATGGGCAGTTGAGAAAAAAGATAGTCCAAGGTAGATTGATAAGGGCTCATGGTTTATTGTTTTGGTGTGAAAATAAATCCACCTTTTCCGTTAGGTGTTAATGAGCCCATTCCCGGAAAAGGAATATGTGCCCCACCAACGGAAAGATTGTTACTGATAATATATTCCAATATTGTCAAACGTGCTTTGATAGCCATTTGATTATCAACATCGAATGTTGTGGAAACCGTAGGATGCGGCATTTGCACAGCCATTGAATGTACCATATCGCCCCAAATAAGTATGTCGTTATCAACGACAAAAACAGTATGTCCGGGAGTGTGTCCGAAGTTCGGCAAAGCTTGGATAACATCGGTCATTATCTCTTGCTCGGGTGGGAATAAAACCAAATTTTCACGGTAAGTATTGACAACAGCGGTGGCTATTTCACGCCATCTCTCGTTGAGCGTACTGGAAGGGTCTGTAAAAAAAACGTAGTCGTTTTTGGGTACATAAAGCAAAGCATTCGGAAACGCTTTTGCGTTGTTGGAGTCGAGCAACCCGCCGATATGGTCAAAATGCAGGTGTGTAATCAAAATTTTGTCAATCATTTCGGGCGTAACACCGAATTTTTGCAAATTCTCTACCACTCTTATGCCAAGTCCGGCATCAATCAACACGTGTTTCCCGGTGGTTTTGCGAACTAAAAACACATTGGTCGCAGATTGATATGTGCTGTCGGGCATAGTTTCAGCAAATATTTCCGGTGTCAAGCCAATCAAAACGCTGTAATTCATTCTGCCCTGTCCTTCGGCGAGGAGAATAATTTCGTGATTATTTTGCGTTCTGTGCGAAAAAGTGTGAGGCTGTGTGATACCTGTGAAGCCAATAAAGCCTAAAAGCAAGGTCAAAAAGGTCGTTTTCATGCTGTATACATAATTTTCTACAAAGATACGAAAAAAAATCGTATCTTTGCAACGATTTTTAATAACCAAAACTATTATGAGCAAATTATTGGAAGGCAAAACTGCCGTTATTACAGGAGCCGCACGTGGCATCGGAAAAGCAATTGCTATCGCTTACGCAAAACAAGGTGCAAATATTGCATTCACGGATTTGAACTATGACGACACTGCAAAAGCAACCGAAAACGAACTAAAAGCATTTGGTGTGAAAGCCAAAGGATATGCTTCGAATGCGGCAAACTACACGGATACCGAGCGTGTTGTCGGCGAAATTTTAGCCGAATTCGGAACGATTGATATTTTGGTAAACAACGCCGGTATCACGAAAGATACGTTGTTGATGAAAATGACGGAAGAGCAGTGGGACGCAGTAATCAATGTGAACTTGAAGTCTGTTTTCAATTTCACAAAAGCTGTTCAAGGAACGATGCTTAAGCAGCGTTCGGGAAGTATTATCAACATGAGTTCCGTTGTGGGTGTTTCCGGAAATGGCGGACAAATCAACTATTCCGCATCGAAAGCGGGAATTCTTGGTTTCACAAAATCGTTTGCAAAAGAAGTTGGATCGCGTAACATTCGTTGTAATGCGATTGCACCGGGCTTTATCATTACTGAAATGACCGGGCAATTGTCTGAGGACGTTCGCAAAGCGTGGGAAAGCACAATTCCGCTCAAACGAGGCGGAACTCCCGAAGATGTAGCGGAAGTTTGCGTATTTTTGGCTTCGGATATGTCGGCGTACGTGACAGGGCAAACGATTTGCGTTTGCGGTGGAATGAATATGTAAAAGAAACACGGTAGGGGCGAGGTATGTCTCGCCCCTACAATTTTTTCAAAATGTCCCTAATCTCAAATAATCCAACGTGGTATGTACTGTTTTGCATATTGGTGGGATTTTTGTTTGCCGGAATTTTATACTACAAGACGAAGAAAGACGGTTTTGAACCTCCGAAACGCTATCTAATGGCGGGTTTGCGGTTTCTGTCCGTTTTTTTGATAAGTTTTTTGTTGCTTGCCTTTTTACTGAAAACCGAACACCGTCGAACGGAAAAACCAATAGTTGTTTTGCTCCACGATAACACGGAATCGTTAGCCTATTTTGCAAAAGATAACCCGCAGTGGCTTTCGCAATGGGCTGATTTTTCGAATCGTTTGGGAGATAGGTTTGAAGTTGAATCAATGACTTTCGGAAACGATATTTCTTCAACAAACGATATTTTATTCGACCAAAGACAAACCAATATCTCGAATGCGTTGAGACAGGTCAGAACGCAATTTTTCGGTAGAAACTTAACTGCCGTAGTTTTGGCTACTGACGGGATTTTTACCGCAGGTGAACATCCTTTGCAGGCGGCAGAAAGCCTCGTAGCTCCTGTTTTTACAGTTGCTTTGGGCGACACTACCGAACATAAAGATGTGTGGATACATCGTGTAAGTCACAACAGATCTGCTCATTTGGGCAACCAATTTCCGATTAATATCGAATTGCGAGCAACGCAACTACTGAACACGAGGGTAGTTGTAACCATCGAAAACCAAGGTCGGACGCTTTTTTCGAGAGAGGTAAACATTGACAGACCACATTTCTTTGAAACGATTGAGACATTTCAAACAGCTGAAAACGTAGGAATACAACGCTATATAATTTCGGTTTCCGAAGTTGAAGGCGAGCGAAATGTGGTGAACAATCGCAGTGAGATTTTTGTAGAAATTTTGGATTCTCGTAGAAAAATTTTACTGCTCGCAGCATCTCCGCATCCCGATATTACGGCAATTCGAAATTCCATTTTGGCATCCGAACGTTACGATGTGGATTTGGTCTTGGACGGAAATCTGCCATTATCACTCGAAAATTATGATGTAGTTATTTTGCACCAACTGCCTGCAAGGACAGGTGTTATGAACAGCCTTGTTCAGCAAATTGCTGTACGAGAAATTCCCGTTTGGAAAATTTTCGGAACACAAACCGATTTGAGTGCGTTCAATCGAATGAATTTTGGTGTAAATGTAGAACCACGCGGACAGCAGACCAATGACGCCTTTCCGAGTTTCAATACGGCGTTTACGAATTTTACATTTTCCGATGATTCGAGAAATCAGTTGTTTAATTTTCCGCCGTTAACTGTACCTTTTGCAACATTTACACTTGCGGAATCTGCACAGCCTTTTTTGTTTCAAAGAATTTTGAACGTTACAACGGATATGCCGTTGATGCTTGTTAATCAGAATGTAAATAATCGAACTGCTGTGCTTTTGGGCGAAGGAATTTGGCGTTGGCGATTGCACAATTTTTTTCAAAACCAAAATCACGATGCGGTAGATGAACTAACAAACAGAACTGTTCAATTTCTTTCTGCAGCAGCAGACAGACGCCAATTTCGAGTGCATTCAAGACCTATTTTTGACGAGACGGAGCCTATTGAAATGGAGGCAGAACTTTACAATGAGGCAAATGAATTGGTTACTTCTTCAGAGGTTACTATAGAGATTAAAAATGCCGATGGTATAGTGTTTCCGTTTACTTTTTCGCCTTCAGGAACTATGTACAAATTGCGTGCGGGACTTTTGCCTGTTGGCGATTACACCTACATTGCACGAACAAGATTAGGTAACCAAAATCACCAAGCAATGGGTGGTTTTTCGGTACGAGCTATAAACGTGGAACGACTGAATTTGCGTGCCGATCATCAATTGTTGAATTTAATTGCTCTGCAAACCGATGCAGAAATGGTTTACCCTAATCAATTAGATGAGTTGCGAAATATGCTTATTTCTCGTGATGACGCAAGACCTGTAACCTACGTAGAAAGAGTGTTTCGCGAGTTAATCAACCTGAAATGGATTTTGATTTTTTTGACTTTTATTCTTTCTGTTGAGTACTTTCTACGCCGATATTTTGGGGCGTATTGAGAGTGCTTGTTGAATTTAGCTGTCCGCAATCTTCTTCCGAATTCTCGCCGGAATAGGTAAATTTGAAACCACCGACTCACCAATTAATTCACGGATTACAACTGATGCACAATGTGCTCCGAAAATTGGTGGCATATACGATATTGTTCCGACAGTTGTTTTCTTATTTACCTCATCTTCGCAAAATACAACCGAATTTTCTCGTACTTTTTCTGTGGAGAAAACAGCATGAAATCCGCTGTAAATGCCGAATTTACGAAGTCGTTTCCGTAGGGCTTCTGCCAACTGACATTGATATGTTTGAGCAATATCCGCAATTCGAACTTGTGACGGATCAGCTTTTCCACCGGCACCCATTGAACTGACCAATTGTAATTTTAAATTCAGACAATGCACAATTAAGTAAGTTTTTGGCGAAAATGTATCAATTGCATCCACTACAAAATCATATTTCGCAACTTGCAAAATATCGATCAACCTTTGGTCTCTCGCATACTCTGAAATAACGTGCAGCTTCAGATTCGGATTGATATCCAACAAACGTTTTGCCATGACCTCGGCTTTCAAAACACCTTGATTACTGACTAATGCAGGCAATTGCCGATTACGATTAGTTTCATTTACAACATCGCCGTCGACAATGGTCAATTCGCCAATTCCTGCTCTACACAAATGTTCGCAAGCCGCAGAACCTACACCACCCAAACCCATAACCAATACATGAGAGACACGTAATTTGGCAACGTTTTGGCTACCCAAAAGCAATTCTGTTCTTGCTTCCCAACTCATTATTTTCTAGTGCGAAATACCTAATTGTCGGAACAAATCGTCGTCTTGAATAACCATCAAAGCACGTTGATAGGCAGGATCCATAGCACGCATGGTCTTGAAAAAATATCGTCTTCCATAGAGATTTTGTGCCAAACCTGCTTTCAGATTCCGGAAAATAAATCTGTCAGAAGACTCTTGAAGTCGACGTTGAGTAGCATCTTCCTCATCGGCTAAATTCATCAAAAAATCTCTCATTTTTTCTTCCGACCAAAGGATACTTTCGATGTACTCGCGATAGGTTTGGCTTTCTGCAAGTGCGACATTGTCACGCATTTCAGAAAGCATTCGATTCAAAAATACATTTGCTGTTAGTGCACGAATGCTGTTACGACGAACACCTGCTTCTTCGGCGAATTGTTCAAACTCTTCCGCAAATCTTCCTTCGATTTGAAAATTGTTGTAAAAATCTTCAAAAGTGGGATATGTTTCCAACAAATTTTGACGCTCTCTGTCCAAGTATGTCATGATGAAATTGTTGAGTGCCCCTGTTCTGCGAAGATCGACAAAAAAGTCTGAAACTCGGTTTGTATCAATGGGTGTAAAAATATCAGGAATAATACCACCTCCGCCATATACCACACGTCCGCCGGATGTGAAAAATCTCAGCGAATCAGGTAACATGATTGAATCCGGATGAACGAGTTCGCCACGTGTAAAACGATTCATTAAATCTTCAAAATATTGCTCAAAACCATCGTTGAATGGCTTTTGAATACTGCGTCCCGATGGTGTGTAATATCTCGCAATAGTCAGCCTAATTTCAGAACTATCACCCGGTACAACAAATGGTCGCTGCACGAGACCTTTTCCAAACGTACGGCGACCTACGATAATACCACGATCGTGGTCTTGAATGGCTCCCGAAACAATTTCGCTGGCAGATGCAGAACGCTCATCAACAAGTACGACAAGTCTCCCGGTTCTGAACATACCACCACGTGTTGACATACTGTTTTGGCGAGGCTGATTCGCACCTTCCATATAAACAATCAACAGATTTCCTTCCAAAAATTCATTCGCCATTTCAATGGCTTGATCCATGAAGCCGCCTGAATTTCCTCGTAAATCGAGAATAATATTTTCTGCACCTTGTTGAATTAAACTTTGCAAAGCAGCTCTAAATTCGGTAGCAGTTCTTTGTGAAAAACGATCAACACTGATATAACCGGTGTTCTCATTTTCCATAAAAAATACTTCTACCGTGTGAATAGGAATCCTATCGCGGACAATTCTAAATTCTCTAACCTCGCCATTCCTTAAAATACCAATTGTCACGATTGTACCTCTGGGACCTCTCAAATTGCTAAATACGAAATCATTCCTCGCACTGTCGCCGGTTGCATTTATTCCATCAATCGTTACGATTCGGTCGCCGGCTTGAATGCCAAGCCTTTCGGAAGGCCCGCCGCTAAGTGCTTCCATAACGATAACCGTATCGTTGAGGATATTGAAGGCTACACCAATTCCGTAAAAAGCACCTTGTAATGCTTCGTTTGCACGTTGCACATCACGAGCGGGAATGAATTGAGAATGTGGGTCTAAATGCCTTAATATTTCAATGGTACCTCTTTCAACAAGAGGCATCAATTCCACTTGATCCACATACCTGAGATGAATGAGGTTTAAGAGAAAATCACTGTTTGTTCTTGCTGTTCGCAAATCATTATTGTTTCTCGAAAACGCAGGAAGCGAAAGCAAAATAATGGCGATAGTTAAAAATAAATGTTTCATCTTGACAAGAGTATTTAGCCTACAAAAGTACAAAAAAAAAACGAGATATGCAAATTTAGCGAAAACACAAATCTATGAAAAAATAGGGCAACCGCATCAAAATGTTAAGGGAAATGACAGTAGCCAACGGATGTCTCGCTACGCTCGACATGACGGGGCTTTGCGGGAAGGGGTGGATGAGGATGAGCAGTGGCTTGCCACCGCTCATCCTCATCCTTTTTCCCCACTATGGTGGCGGTGTCATCCCGAACGCAGTGAGGGATCTACTTGATAGTGTGTGTGTTATTTGCTAAGATGTGCTTTTTTTTCAACACTTTGTGGTTGGGCTAAATTTGCATATCTCGTTTTTTTTCGTATCTTTGCACCTTAAAAACAACAAAATGGCAATTTACAATGAATATAAAAACCTCAGCCTAACTCGCATCGGAGAAGAAGTGCTAAAATTTTGGGAAGAACAAAACATCTTTCACGAAAGCCTGGAAACTCGCAAAAACAGCACACCTTTTGTGTTTTACGAAGGCCCACCATCTGCAAATGGTGTTCCGGGAATTCATCACGTGATGGCTCGTGCCATTAAAGATGTTTTTTGTCGTTACAAAACGCTCAAAGGATTTCACGTTACGCGAAAAGCCGGCTGGGATACGCACGGATTGCCTGTAGAGCTTGCTGTTGAGAAAAAATTGAACATCACAAAAGAAGATATCGGAAAAACAATTTCGATTGAAGACTACAACAAGGAATGTCGTACCGAAGTGATGAAATATACCGATCTTTGGGAGGAATTGACCCAAAAAATGGGCTATTGGGTGGATATGAACGATCCTTATGTGACGTACGAAAACAAGTATATCGAAACAATTTGGTGGTTGCTGAACGAACTTTATAAAAAGGATTTACTCTACAAAGGTTACACCATTCAGCCGTATTCGCCCGCTGCAGGAACCGGTTTGAGCACACACGAACTCAACCAGCCCGGCTGTTATCGAAGTGTGAAAGACACCACGCTTGTTGCACAATTCAAAGTTGTGCGTAATAGCGAAAGCGAAAAATTATTCAGCGATGTTTTCGGTGATTTATTTTTCTTGGCATGGACAACTACGCCTTGGACACTGCCCTCGAATACTGCTCTTTGCGTTGGAAAAAATATTTCCTATGCAATGATAAAAACCTTTAATCCTTACACTTTCGAACCTATTACGGTTATTCTCGGAAAGGAAACCGTAGCAAAATACTTTAACTCGGAAAACTTAGTCGAAAACTCTGCTGAATTAACCCTTCCGGAAGATAAGAAGAATCTGCCATATCAGTTGGTTTGCGAAGTAAAAGGAAGCGATTTGAAAGGTTGTCGTTATGAACAACTATTACCCTATGCACAACCCGAAGAAGGCGACGCTTTCCGTGTGATTACAGGCGATTTTGTAACAACAGAGGATGGAACCGGAATTGTTCACATCGCACCAAGTTTTGGTGCAGACGACTTCCGTGTTGCTAAACAAAACGGGATTGGCGCACTTACGATGGTTGATAAAACAGGGCGTTTTGTAGTCGAAATGGGCGAATTTGCAGGACGTTTCGTAAAGCCGGAATATGAAACGGATTATGACCCAAAGAAAACAGTCGCTGTAGATGTCGATATCGTCGTGAAATTAAAACACGAAAACCGAGCTTTCAAATCTGAAAAATACGAACACTCGTATCCGCATTGCTGGCGTACGGATAAGCCGATTTTATACTATCCGTTGGATTCGTGGTTTATCAAAACAACTGCGTTCAAAGAACGTATGATTGAGCTCAACAAAACCATTCACTGGAAGCCCGAAGCCACAGGAACAGGGCGTTTTGGAAATTGGCTCGAGAATTTAGTGGATTGGAATTTGTCACGCAGTCGTTATTGGGGCGTGCCTTTGCCAATTTGGACAACCGAAGATAGAATGGAGCAAATTTGCATTGGATCGGTTGAACAATTGCAGCAAGAAATTGAAAAATCCGTCAAGGCGGGATTTATGAAAGCCTCACCATTAAAGAACTTTAAGGCAAACGATTTTTCAAAAGAAAATTATGACACCTTCGATTTACATCGTCCGTATGTTGATGAAATCACTTTGGTTTCGCCGAGCGGACAAAAAATGTTCAGAGAAACGGATTTGATTGATGTTTGGTTTGATTCGGGTGCAATGCCTTATGCACAATATCATTACCCGTTTGAAACGGACTTGAAAGGTGTCTATCCTGCGGATTTTATCGCAGAAGGTGTTGATCAAACACGAGGTTGGTTTTTCACGCTTCATGCGATTGCAACGATGTTGTTTGATTCGGTGGCATACAAAGCTGTTGTGTCGAATGGTTTGGTGTTGGATAAAACAGGGAATAAAATGTCGAAACGTTTGAACAATGCTGTTGATCCGTTTGAAACCATTGCTAAATACGGTCCCGATGCTACACGTTGGTACATGATTACGAATGCACAACCTTGGGACAACCTCAAATTTGACATTGAGGGAATTCCCGAAGTGCAACGCAAATTTTTCGGAACCCTTTACAACACGTATAGTTTCTTTGCGTTGTACGCAAACATTGATAAATTTACATACAAAGAGGTCGATATTGCGATAGAAAAACGTCCTGAAATTGATCGTTGGATTTTGTCGGAATTAAACACGTTGATAAAACATGTTGATGAATGTTATGCCGACTATGAGCCCACTAAGGCAGGACGTGCTATTCAGGATTTTGTAGATGCACATTTGAGTAACTGGTATGTGCGACTTTGTCGACGTCGTTTTTGGAAAGGTGATTACTCCGATGATAAAATTTCGGCGTATCAAACGCTTTACACGTGTTTGAATGTGATTGCAAAATTGATGTCACCGATTGCACCGTTTTTTGCTGAAAGGTTGTACTTGGACTTGAACAATGCAACGAAAAAAGAGTTGTTCAAATCTGTACACTTAACGGATTTTCCAACGTGCAATCAAAATGCCGTGGATAAAAAACTGGAAGAACGTATGCAGTTGGCACAACAAATTTCATCGATGGTATTGTCGTTGCGTAAACGTTCGAACATTCGTGTACGTCAGCCGTTGCAGAAGATTTTAATTCCGGTTATCAACAAACATTTGCAAACGCAGATCCAAGATATTTCGCACTTGATTTTGTCTGAAGTTAATATCAAAAACATCGAATTTCTCACAGAAACAGGCTTTTTAACAAAAAAAATCAAAGCCAACTTCAAACAACTTGGTCCGAAATACAGCACGCTGATGAAGCCGATTTCCGCAGCAATTGCGGCATTCACGCAAAGTGATATCCAAAAAATGGAAGTCGATGGAAAGTATATGCTGACGATTGACAATCAGCCTGTCGAAATTTTGATGTCCGATGTGGATATCATTACCGAGGATATTCCGGGCTGGGTGGTTGCCAACGAAGGCACTTTGACGGTTGCATTGGATGTTACAATTTCCGATGAGCTTAGAGAAGAGGGCATCGCAAGAGAGTTGATAAACCGTATCCAAACCATCAGAAAAGAGCAAAATTTTGAAGTTACCGACAAAATAAAACTCATTATTGAAAAAAATAATGAAATAAATTTGGCGATTCAGAATAATTTTGCGTATATTTGCACTGAAACTTTGGCAGAGTCGTTGGATTTGGTTGAGCAAATCAATCATCCGAATGTTCACGAAATCGAACTGACGGAAAATCTGAAAACGCGTGTCGTAGTTGAGAAAATATAAAATGTAGGGGTCGAAGATTTCCGACCCAACCAATTAAAGAAGAAAGGAACAAAGCCATGGCAAAAACAGAAAAAAACAAGTTTTCCGACAAGGAACTACTGGAATTTAAGAAAATCATTCTCGCGAAATTGGAAAAAGCCCGCGAAGACCTGAAAATACTGACGGAAGCGTATATCAACAATGGCGAAAACGACATTAACGATACATCGCCGACATTCAAAGTATTGGAGGAGGGTTATCAAGTAATGTCGAAAGAGGAAAATGCACGTTTGGCGGCTCGTCAGCAAAAATTTATTGCATCACTCGAAGCAGCATTGATTCGTATCGAGAACAAAACGTACGGCGTTTGTCGGGAAACCGGCAAACTGATTGCCAAAGAGCGTTTACGTTTGGTACCTCACGCTACATTGAGTATTGATGCAAAATTACAGCAAAACAAGCCAAAATCGGCATTTCAAAAGAACGAAGAGTGAAAAAAAAGTATTTGCCGCTCGTCATAATCGGCGTAGTGTTGTTGATAGATCAAACCCTGAAATTTTGGGTCAAGACAAATATGTTGCTTGGTCAGGAATTTGTGATTTTTAGTTGGTTTCGTATTTTCTTTTTAGAAAACGAAGGTATGGCGTTTGGTTGGACGTTTGGCGGGGCTCACGGAAAAATGATTTTATCACTTTTGCGAATTGTTGTTGTAACCGGAATTATTTGGTGGATTTATGATTTGATTCGCAAAAATGAGAACAGTTGGACGATTGCGGCGGTGTCGCTGATAGCTGCGGGAGCACTTGGAAATATCATAGACGGCACTTTTTATGGTCTGCTTTTTAGCGAAAGCGGTATTTATGGACGCATAGGTGCGGAAGTTGCACAGTTTTTGCCTGCAGCAGGTGGCTATGCAGCTTTTTTGCACGGAAATGTTGTCGATATGTTTTATTTTCCGTTGATTGACACTACGTTGCCGGAGTGGTTGCCATGGATTGGTGGTAGAGATTTTTTATTTTTCAGACCTGTATTTAATGTTGCCGATGTAGCGATATGCAGTGGAGTTGTGTTATTTTTTATTTTGCACATTTTTGAAAAGAAAAAAGGGGAAAGCACAACCGCAGAAGCAAACGTATGATTCTTTTTCCAAATGCCAAGATTAATCTCGGACTTTTCATTACAGAGAAACGTTCCGATGGGTTTCATAATATTGAGACAATTTTGTTCCCAATTCCGTTGTGTGATGCGTTGGAAATAACGGTAGGGGCGGGGTCTGCCCGCCCATTTCGCAGCAAGGGCGGGCAGACCCTGCCCCTACAGGTTCACGGTATTCAAATTGATGGGAATCCTAACGAAAATTTGGTCTGGAAAGCCTACGAATTATTGAAAAACGATTTTAATTTGCCGGATATTCGCATTGACCTTCTCAAAAAAATTCGATTTGGTGCAGGTTTGGGTGGAGGTTCGGCAGATGCGGCATTTATGTTGAAGTTGTTGAATGAAAAATTTTCGTTGAAAATTTCTGATGAAAAGTTGGAAAATTATGCTCGCCAAATTGGAAGTGATTGTGCATTTTTTGTAAAAAATAAGCCTGTTTTTGCTTACGAAAAAGGTGACAAATTTGAGTCAATAAGTTTAGATTTATCGGGCTATCAGCTTGTGCTGATTTGTCCACCAATTCACGTAAGTACAAAAACGGCTTATCAAAATATTGTTCCGAAACCTGCAAGTTTTAGTCTGCGTGAACTTCCCGAAATCCCTGTTAAGGACTGGAAGGCTGTGTTGAAAAATGATTTTGAACCCTCCATTTTTGCACAATATCCGATACTATCTGACATCAAACAGAATTTATACGACTCGGGCGCAGAATATGCCTCAATGTCCGGTAGCGGGTCGTCGGTTTTTGGTTTGTTTGGCAAAGAACAAAGGTTTGAAAAGAACAAAAGACTGACAAATCATTTTGATTATCAGTCTTTCGTTCTTTGATGGTGGCATCGGTCGGAATCGAACCAACGACACAAGGATTTTCAGTCCTCTGCTCTACCAACTGAGCTACGACGCCATCCGTTTTGGGTTGCAAAGATACAACTTTTTTTTGAAACGACCAAATTTTTACGAATATTTTTGTATCTTTGCAAAAAATCTCAGTGATAAACCTAACCATAGACATAGGAAACACCTTAACCAAGTTCGCCATTTTTGAAAACGATGAAATGCTGACTTATCAAAATGTAGAGCGTTTGGAAGCCAAACATATTTTGGAAATTTTGAAACAATTTTCGTTGACCGGATACATCGTTTCGTCAGTTGCAAAAATGCCTGACTTTTTACACGAAGTACTAAAAGATGTAAAATGCGTTGAATTTAATTATCAAACACCAATTCCGATTATCAATAACTACGAAACGCCCGAAACATTGGGGTTGGATCGTTTGGCACTGGCTATTGCAGCAACAAAACTTGCTCCGCAAACCGATGTTCTGGTAATCTCTGCAGGGACTTGTATTACTTACGATTTTATTACATCGAAAAATGAATACATCGGAGGTGCAATTTCTCCGGGTTTACAGATGCGTGCACGTGCCATGCACGAGTTTACCGAGCGACTGCCTTTGGTCGATTTACCTAAGGAAATAGGGTATTACGAAGCAAGTTCAATATCTGCTATTCAGTCAGGAATACTCAAAGGTGTGCAAGATGAAGTAAACGCAAAAATCATATTCTTTAGAGAAAAAAATCCAACGGGAAAAATTTTTTTGACGGGTGGTGATCAAAATTATTTGGTAAATTCAATAAAAAGTCGTACATTTGCAACTTCTAATATGGTATTAATCGGACTTAATGAAATTCTACAGTATAACATCAAGAAATCTTAAACACGCACTCACGCTTCTGTTTGCCGTTTTTTTAACGGGTATTTTTCAAGCACAAAATCTCTCCATTTCACCGTACTCAAGATTCGGGGTGGGAGATCTTCAGCCTATTCAAACACCGAGGAATGTGGCTATGGGTGGACTATCTGTAGCATTAGTGTCGCCATTGGATTTAACAACCCAGAATCCGGCATCGTACATGAATTTGGATTCGCTGATGGTGAACTTTGAAGTAGCCCTGCACACGGCACATTCAAGACTACAGCAAACAATCAATGGAGAGACTACATCTGCTAACACAAATCGTGCATCGTTAGGACAAATCTCATTTGCTTTTCCAATTACCAATTGGCTAAGATCGGGTTTTGGCTTAACACCAACTTCCAATATGAGCTACAATGTTTCTCGCGAATTTGGTGTAGGAGATACTATTATCGGAAGGCGAATACTCAATCACCAAGGAGACGGAGGACTCAGTCAAGTGTTTTTCGGACTTGCATTAGGAACAAATCAAATATCTGTTGGTGCAAATTTTAACTATCAGTTTGGGTCATTTACCCGTAACACTTATGTGTTTTTTTTGGATACAATTTTACCAATCCCAACAGCTACAGAACGACTAGTGGAAATTAATGCAGCAGGTTTTTTTGTTGACTTTGGACTTCAATATAGACAACCATTGTCAGCTCGTTACCAACTTGGTTTTGGCTTTACGTTTAGACCAAGGTATAACCTAAATGCAGATAGAAATTTGTTGGAACTTTCAACCTTTCGACAGGGTGGTATTGTAGATACAATCCATGCTGAAGCTTCTGCAGAAGGTACATTGCGGATGCCCGAAATGTACAGATTTGGCTTGTCGCTCGAAAGGTTAGGTCGTTGGGTTATTGCAGCCGAATACTCGCTTGTAGATTTTAGCAATTATCGGGAGTTTGGACATAGAGATCCCAATTTATCAGTTTCACAAATGTTTCGTATGGGAATGGAGTATAAAGGACGTCCCTTTGATAATCGTTTCATGAATCGCTTGACTTATCGTTTTGGTTTTCATCACGGAACAAGTTATGTTGCTTTCGGCGAAGAGTCGCTTATCCAGCAAGGTATTAGTTTTGGCTTTGGAATGCCCATTGTGCGTAGAGGAGGTTTTGGTGGTAACTTTGCAAGATTGGATTTCGCAATAGAGCTTGGGCGAAAAGGAAACAGAAATATTCCCGGACAAATTCAAGAAAATTATGGACGCATAGTTGTTGGAATATCAGCGTTTGACCGATGGTTTATACGTGGAAGATTCGACTAACCATTAAACTATATCCACTCCAAAGTGTCAAACCAGTAAGAAAAACAAATTTACGATGAAGATGAAAACGATTAAACCTATTATTTTGTTGCTTTTTGCCTTGAGTAGTGTGCACGTCTCGGCTCAAAGATTTGGTCACTCCGAGCAAGATAGTGTTCTTTGTGTTCGAAACGTATCGTTGTACACAGAATTTTTCAACCAGCGGGATATGGCAGCCGCTTTTGACCCGTGGTATCAAGTTCTTAGAATTTGCCCGGCATTTCATGTCAACACGTTTATTCGCGGACGTCAAATTGTCATGCATAGAATTACACAAGAAAGAGACCCCGCACAACGTGAGAAATATATTGACTTGCTACTCGAGGTGTGGGATATGCGTATCCAATATTTTCCGCAAGGACAGGAGGGTCTTCTTTTAAGTCGGAAAGCACACGATTTTAGAGGACTTCGTCCGCGACAAATCAACGAAGCCTACGAAATGATGTATCGAGCTGTTGCGGAATTGGGCGTTGGTAACGACCATGTTGCTCCATTTTTACTTTTCCAATATGCAGTAGAAAACTGGCGAGCCGGAAATATTGATATGGATAGAGTGGTTGATATTTATGAGATTTCAGCTTCTTATTTGGAGAGAATTCTCAGGGCTCAACCGGGTGACACAAACATCATAAACACACTTGCAAATTTAGATGCTGCATTTGAACCTCTTGCAACATGCGATGTGATGATTCCGATTTTTGAAAGAAGATGGGAAGAAAACCAAGGCGATATTGCTTTTTTGCAAAATGTTACCCGAGTCTTGGATAATGCAAATTGTAACGATAGTGAGCTGTTTTTTAAGGCTACACGAACTCTACATGCACTATATCCAAGCCCGAGATCAGCCTTTTTAATCGCACGAATGTTTTCTGCACAGCAAAACTGGAATGGTGTTATTACCTATTTGAGTTGTCATGCCGGCCAATTGGAAAACGATCGGGAGCGTGTTCAAGCATTTTTATTGTTGGCACAAGCTTATACACAACAGCGTAGATTCCGCGAAGGACGTGCGGCAGCACTGAGAGCATTAGAAGTTGATCCTACTGCTGGTATGGCACATCTGCTCATCGGTATGATGTACGCTCAGACTGCAAGAGAGTGTGGTGGCGATGATGCGATTTCAAGAGCAGCAGTGTATTGGGTGGTCGTAGACAGACTTGAAAGAGCAAGAAGTCTTGACCCGAACTTACCTCGAATTAATGAACACATTGCAGCGTTCAGACAACATTTTCCTACCGGAGATGACTTGTTTTTCCAAAGCATTACAGTGGGGAGTACCTGGCGTGTAGAATGCTGGATTCAAGAAACTACAACCGTTCGTGCTCGTCCGTAGGCTTGGCTTCGACAGGCTCAGCCACCCCACACGGTCGTTGAGCGTAGTCAAAATGCCCGTATACTGAATAAATCAAAAATGAAAAAAATCCTGATAATAATCGTTTCCGCAGTGTTGGTAGCAAGTTGTACCCAACAAGGAGAACCATTTTTGCTGGACGAAAATGCCCCGCACCAAACGATGAGAAATGCAACGATTATGCATACGGACTCGGGACGAGTACAGATGGTTACGTGGGGTGAGGAAATTTGGAATTTCGAGGATGAATATCAAACACAAGAATTTCCACGAAGCATCAGAGCCACGTTTTATGATGAATATGGTAATATAACCTCGATTATCACAGCTGACGAAGGCACCAATTGGCAAGCAAAACAACTGATGAATCTTCGAGGGAATGTGATTATTCTTGATTTGAGGGATGGGTCAAGAACATATACCGAAGACTTTTTCTGGGATCAAGAGAAAGGCGAAATTTATTCCAATGTTCCTGTTTTACGAGTCTTTCCGGATGGAATGGAGCAACATGGAACAGGTTTTAGAGCTGATGAGCAAATGTATCATTGGAATATTGAGAATCCCCGTTTCACTCTTAATTTGTAATGGACTTACTGCTGATTATTGCTGTTGTTCTAGTGTTTTCGGGTTTTTTCTCCGGAATTGAAATTGCTTTTGTAAGTGCCAACAAGTTGAAAGTCGAAGTGGATAAAAACAACCACGTTTTTTCAGCACGACTGTTGTCGCATTTCATAAAAATGCCCTCGAAGTTTATTGTATTTGTACTTCTCGGAAACAATATCACGCTGGTTATTTACGGCATATTTGCCGCCAAACTTTTAGACCCATGGATTGTGTCGTGGCTCCCCGAAGTGCTGAACACACAGTCTATTTTACTTATCATTCAAACAATTATTGCGACAACAGTTGTTTTAGTGTTTGCCGAATTTTTACCTAAAACGTTGTTTCGTATGAACTCGAACAGAGTTTTATCCGTATTCTCGATTCCGATTACATTGATTTATATTTTGCTTTATCCTGCGGTGTATCTGTTTATGGGATTGAGCAATATGCTTCTCAAACGTTTCTTCAAACATAAAACTACAGAAGTTAGCAAAATCAGATTTTCGCCAATTGACATTGACCACTATATTCAAGAATTCAGCAATGTTCCAAAAGAGGAAAACGAAATTAGTCAAGAAATCCAAATGGTACAAAACGTCATGGATTTGCAACATGCCAAAGTACGCGAATGCATGGTTCCACGTAAGGAAATCGTGGCAATTGACGTGAGGTCTTCGCTTACGGAATTGCAGCAAAAATTCACAGAAACAGGTCTGTCAAGAATTTTGATCTACAAAAGCTCGGTTGATGATATTATCGGCTATGTTCATGCGTTCGATTTGTTCAAAAAACCAAAAAGCATTCGTGATATCTTGCGTAAAATAGAAGTCGTTCCGGAAACAATGCTCTGCAACAAGTTGATGAAAGAGATGATTGACAAGAAACGCAGTATTACAGTGGTTGTGGATGAATTTGGTGGCACCTCCGGTGTGATTACTTTGGAAGACTTGACCGAAGAAATTTTCGGAGAAATTGAAGATGAATTTGATGTGGACGATTCTTTCGAACGAAAAATTGACGACAAACGTTATGTGTTTTCGGCACGTTCGGAAATTGATCACTTAAACCAAAATTTTGGATTAAATTTACCCGAATCCGACGAATACGAAACCTTGGCGGGTTTGATTATGAATTATCATGAAAATATTCCACAAAAAGGCGAAGAGATCCACATCAATGACAAGTTTATTTTTCGCATTTTGCAAGCTTCTGACGCAAAAATTGAAAAAGTGATGCTGACGATTATTGAATAATTGTAGGGGCGAGGCATGCTTCGACTTCGCTCAGCAACCGTGCCTCGCCCCTACAGTAAAAATACCACTATGAACCCCACACTAATCTTTTCAATAATCGCCGCATACCTCTTACTTATATTCGGCATTTCATACCTCACTACGCGAAAACTCGACAGTCAATCGTTCTATCTTGGAAATCGCCGTGCACCTTGGGGAATCATAGCAATGGGTATGCTTGGCACATCAATTTCGGGAGTTACCTTTATTTCCGTTCCCGGAATGGTGATGAATAGCGGGTTTCAGTACATGCAAATGGTGTTTGGGTTTCTGTTCGGTTACATTGCCGTTGCGTATATTTTGCTGCCGGTTTATTACAAAATGAACCTCACATCAATTTACACGTATTTAGAGAGACGTTTTGGTACGCATTCCTACAAAACAGGGGCTTCATATTTCTTATTCTCAAGAACTTTAGGTTCGGCACTCCGTTTATATATTGTTGCCATCGTTTTGCAAAAAATCCTTTTTGACGCATGGAATATTCCGTTTGTTGCAACGGTCAGCGTAATGGTTCTGTTGATTTTTTTGTACACGCAAAAAGGTGGAATAAAAACGGTTATTTGGACAGATATTATCCAAACAACGGTCTTTTTAGGAGCCGTTGTTGTCGTTCTTTTTTATGTGATGAATGCGTTGGATTTGAGTTTCTTTGGAATGTTCAGATCCGTTGCAGATAGCGATATGTCGCAGATTTATGTGGGTGATGTTTCGCACCCTCGTTTTTTCTGGAAACAGTTTTTTGCGGGCGTATTCACGGTAATTACCATGACGGGCTTGGATCAAGATCAAATGCAAAAAAATTTGGCTTGTAAATCTTTGAAAGATGCTCAAAAAAATATGCTAACGTATGGTGCAATGTTTATACCTGTCAATCTCATATTTCTCACGCTTGGCGTACTTTTGGTGAAATATGCACAACAGGTAGGGTTAGACCCGCATAGTTTGGCAGGCGACGAATTATTTTCGACTTTGGCTACGCAAATCAATCCGGTTACGGGCGAACTTTTTCTTGGAACATTTGTGAGTGTTTTGTTTGTTCTCGGAATTATTGCAGCAGCGTATTCCAGTGCAGATTCAGGGCTTACGGCACTTACCACATCTTTTACGGTAGATATTTTGAATGTTAAAAACGAAGACCCAAAATTGATTATAAAGCGTCGATTAGCTCACATTGGCGTATGCTTGATCATGGTAGCAGTAATTGTTTTACTGAATTTTTATGGCGATGACAGTGTGATTAATGTCATTTATATGGTTGCGGGCTACACCTACGGCCCATTATTGGGCATGTTTGCTTTCGGTTTATTTACAAAACACGCACTAAAAGATCGTTTTATTCCGATAGTTGCTATTCTTTCGCCAATTTTGACTTATTTTTTGAATACCTACGTTCACGATTTCGGCTTTGCGATTTTGATTGTGAATGGCGTTTTGTGTTTCTTGGGATTGTGGTTGATTAGGCTAAAGCCATAAAGAAGCCAGCAGCAAATAAGCCGTCGCCGCAGGTGCAGCGAACAAAATGCTGTCTAATCTGTCGAGCAGTCCACCGTGTCCGGGCAAAAGTGTTCCGGAATCTTTCACGTTCAAACTGCGTTTGATATACGACTCGAACAAATCGCCGGCTGTGCCGAAAACCACAACTACAATAGCCAAACCTATCCAGATAATAATGAATTTCGCTACAAAACCGTCAGCCACGAAATAGCAGAATAGGACACCCGCAATAATCGTAAAAAAAAGCCCGCCGAAAAAGCCTTCCCATGTTTTTTTGGGAGAAATGCGTTCGAATAGTTTTGTTTTTCCGAATTTTGTTCCAACCAAATATGCAAATGTGTCATTCACCCATACAAATGCAAACAGTGCCAAGGCAACCAGCGGACTTGCTCTATGTAATAGAATCAAAAAGAAGAATGGTAAAATGATGTAAAAATATGCAAAAACCGAATACCACAAACTCTTTTTTTGGTCGGGGCTTCCATTTTCTTTCAGCATTTTTCTGTATTCAAAAATCATAAATCCCCACAAAAAAGCCATTACGAGAAAAAAACTCGCCCTACTTATCAGTATTGATGCGATAATCACAGCCACGAAAACAATTCCTGTAAGGGTACGCTTAACGAGATTAGATTGAATTTTCATAATTATTGTGGCGTTGTAGTGTCGATTAAAAACAGAAAAAGTTGCTTGGGACCAAAACCTTGCTCTACTTCGCCATCAATATCTTCTACTCGACTCAATCCATTCACAATTGAGAAGCTTGACGGCATTTTTGTCGGAAATTTATCCTTAATTAGTTTAAATGCGGACTTTAAATCGGGTTGTATTTGATCTAAAGTTCCAATCACAATTTGAGTGTTCAAGACACTCAAGATTCTTCGTCCTGATGCAGATTGCGAGCTAAATACAATGCTTCCTGTTCGAGCAATCAGAAAATCGCAGGTAGTGATGCCCACTTTTTGGGCAAGCAACTCGTCAGAATTATCTGTAAACGGTAATTCTGCATGGTTTAAGATACGTTGTAAGATTTCTTCTGCACAATATATTTTGTCCCATTTTTCTTGCTGTGAGAAAAACCGAATACTGTCCACAGCCTCTTGAGCATTTTCGCAGTACACAAATTTTCCGCCATTTCGAATAAAGTTTTCCGCAAACTCGATATCCAAACTGCTTTTGAAATCGTGATAAACCGATGTATCCAAATCAAGCTCGTGAAAAGAGGAGGGAGTACGCTCAATGAGTGCATCGCGTACGCTTTTCAATGTCCTTTCCTTATCGTTCACGGTATTCATTGGTTAAAAAATATCCAAACAACTTTGTTCCGGGTTGTCAATAAAAGAAGATATGGTTGAAAAATTTAGGATCATACGCTCTGCAAGTCCTGAGGTTGGTATATTTCCTGTACGTAACCAGACTACCTTTGGCGGAGAACCGTGAAGTATAGACATATCAAAAAAATCAGAGTCAAAAGTCACGATAGTGAAATTGTTTTGTTTTGCAAACTGCCATATATCCGAGTCTTTACTGTTGTGTAGCCCAACAACTCCGACTTGTCGACAGTCGGAAAAACTATCAGGCAATAACTGCAAAATGCGGTACGAAATGTTTTGGTCGAACAATAACTTCATATCACACGTATAGCAAAGTTCGTTCTCTTTTAGCGGCAAATGCAAGGCAGGCAAAAATATCGTGCTGTGTCAGCTCGGGAAAATCTGCAAGAATCTCATCGTAAGACATGCCTGAGGATAACCATTCCAAAACATCGTAAACGGTAATACGAGTGTCTCTTATGCAAGGTTTTCCAAAGCGTTTTTCGGGATTGATGCTAATCGTGTTGCTAAAGATATTCATAACAGTGATAATTAAAGTTCGCTTGTGCAAAGTTACAATTTTTTTCTGAAATAACCAAATAGCAACGAAAAGGCAGGAGAAAAACTGTCTTATGTAATGTGCCGAATAAGTTGTTTTTAACTATTTCCTTCCACAACATTAGCATCTATTACCGGATCTTCAATTGCTTTTTCCGCATCAGCCGGACGAGGTCCAAAAATTTGTTCCAAATCATCTCTAAAAAGCACTTCGCGTTTCATCAACGTGTCTGCCAAAGTATCTAACTTATCGCGATTCTCCGCCAAAATATCTTTTGCTTTTTGATAGGCAGCTTCCACTATATCTCGAACTTCCGTATCAATGATTTCTGAGGTTTTTTCGCAGTAAGGCTTGGAAAAGCTGTATTCTTGCCCACCTTGCGAGTCGTAATAACTGATATTTCCAATCTTGTCGCTCATGCCAAAATATGCAACCATTGCGTAAGCTTGCTTGGTTACTTTCTCCAAATCGTTCATTGCACCTGTCGATATTCTTCCAAATACAACATCTTCTGCGGCACGTCCGCCAAGGGTTGCCGTCATTTCATCAAGCATTTGATCACGAGTTGTAATTTGTCGTTCTTCGGGCAAATACCACGCTGCTCCGAGTGATTTCCCACGTGGGACTATTGTTACTTTAATTAACGGATGTGCATGTTTCAAAAGCCAACTCACCGAGGCATGTCCTGCTTCGTGATAAGCAATGGTTTTCTTTTCTTCCGGAGAAATAAATTTACAGCGACGTTCCAAACCACCTACAATACGGTCGATCGCATCTAAAAAGTCCTGTTTGTCAACTTCTTTTTTCCCGTTTCGAGCAGCAATCAAAGCTGCCTCGTTGCACACGTTTGCGATATCTGCACCTGAGAATCCGGGCGTTTGTTTTGCCAAGAAATCAATATCCAATTGCGGTGATTTTTTGATATTTTTCAAATGTACATTGAAAATGGCTTTACGTTCTTCGAGCTCGGGAAGTTCAACGTGAATTTCACGGTCGAAGCGTCCTGCGCGCATAAGGGCTTTGTCTAAGATTTCCGCACGGTTTGTGGCAGCAAGAATAATCACACCGCTGTTTGTTCCGAAACCGTCCATTTCCGTTAAAAGCTGGTTGAGTGTGTTTTCGCGTTCATCATTTCCTCCTGTAAATGCGTTTTTTCCGCGTGCACGCCCGATGGCGTCAATCTCGTCAATAAAAATTATACACGGTGCTTTTTCTTTCGCATTTTTAAACAAATCTCTAACACGTGACGCACCCACTCCCACAAACATTTCTACAAAATCCGAACCTGAAATTGAGAAAAACGGCACTTTTGCTTCACCTGCAACAGCCTTTGCCAACAAGGTTTTTCCCGTTCCGGGAGGACCAACCAACAACGCACCCTTTGGAATCTTTCCACCTAAATCGGTATATTTTTTCGGATTTTTCAAAAAATCCACAATTTCCATAACTTCCACTTTCGCCTCTGCTAATCCCGCTACATCGCTGAATGTAACTTGTCCGTTTTTTCCGTCAAAAAGTTGTGCTTTAGATTTTCCGAAATTGAAAATTCCGCCCATTCCTCCACCGCCACCGGGACCGCCCATTCCTCCACTCATCATTCGGCTAATCAACATAAAGATTATAAATATTATGAGCAGTGTCCACAGAAATCCCATACCTTCAAAGAGACCTCGACGAGTTACCTGATCGAAACTTACGCCGGTTGGAGGTCTGAAATTTGCCAATTCATCGGCAGTCAAATGCTCCATTTCTGCTTCTGTAACTGCCTCTTCCCAAATTCGAACTTGATTGTGAAACACATCGACCGATGTTACAAACCTATAAATAAAAAATCTTGGTCTTGCTTGGTCGTCAGTTCTCAAACGTTCGTATTTCAACGTGTCCGCTGCGATTCGCTCCGGTTTGATGGTAACTTCGGCAAATGGTTGATCTCTTGTAGTATGAACGATAACAATTCGCTCAACATCTCTACGTTCGACCATTTCTTGCAATTCGGCTTCAACAATCGGAAACGACCGCTGTTCCCAGCGATTTCCAAAGAAATTCAAACCTATAAGGGCAGCAAAAATTGTCGTCAAAACCCAAGGATAAATCGAAGGGCGTTTAGGCTTTTTTTGTTGCGGATTTTGCTGATTTGGATTTGGTTGCCGGTTTTGCTGTTGATTTGGCTGGTTTTGCTGATTTTCGTTCATTATTTTTTGTGCTCTTTTTTACAGGTTTTTTTGTTGAGGCACGTGGCTGTGCCTCTTTTTTAACGGGTTCTTTTTTTGTGGCAGGTTTTTTCACAGGGATTTCCTCTACAATCGGTGTGATTACTGCATCTGCCCAAAGATTTTCAAGTTGATAATGCTCTCTAACTTCATGTTGAAAAATATGCACGACCACGTCTAAATAATCTAACAAGACCCATTCCGAATTTGTAAAACCTTCGGCGTGTGCGGGGTTCATATGCAGGATTGTTTTCACTTTTCGACGAACTTCTTCGGCGATTGCGTTAACTTGTGTGGTTGAATTTCCGTGTGTGATAATGAAATAATCGAAGTTTGCACCTTTGATTTTTGTCAAGTCAAGCAATAGGATGTTTTCAGCCTTTTTATCGTGCATTGCATCGAAGATGGTGTCAAAAAGAAGTTCCGTAGAGTTTCGCGGTTTGGATTTTGCCATATTGAAGTGGATATTTGTTGCAAAGATACGAAAAAAAAACGAAATGTGACGCATTTCGTTTTTTTTGGTTGAAATGTAGGGGCGAGGCATGCTTAGCCCCTACATACATCGTCGCAATTATTGTTTCACAATTTTCGCCACCCGATTGTGGACTTCCTAACTAATTCCGGACACAAAGAGTGGTTTTGAAAAAATGTTAACTTTGTATTATGGAAAGGAATAGAAAAAATCGGAAGTATGACCGTCAGTTTAAAGAAAATGCGGTTAAATTAAGTATTGAACGTGAAAATGTAGCCTCTGTTGCTCGAGAATTAGGTATTTCGGAGAACATTTTACATCGCTGGAAAGCGAAACACGATCAGTCTAAACATTGTGATATTCAGGGTTGTGAAACTCCTCGCCAGGGAGATGTTCACAAGGAAAATCAACGGTTAAAAAAGGAACTTGACCGCCAAAAACAGGAGAATGAAATCCTAAAAAAAGCACTCGGCATCATTTCCGCGAGCGATCGTTAAAATATGTTTTTATCATGGAAAACAAGAA
>Ga0123355_10000307_pt1 | contig 62902 bp, 62 predicted proteins | sample TergutEmb28metaG_3_FD_89872 | JGI IMG/M metagenome (GOLD analysis project Ga0123355, IMG submission 89872) | Embiratermes neotenicus P1 segment gut microbial communities from Petit-Saut dam, French Guiana - Emb289 P1 | ecosystem: Host-associated > Arthropoda: Insects > Digestive system > Gut ...
AGACGGATTTCTTATCGCAGATGAGAAATATAGATTTTTGATACCAGATATGATTGATTATGCAAAGAAATCTCTCCATGATAACGGGAAGCTCCGAATACTAATCGCTAATGGAGATTATGAGTTTGCGCAAATCGCTCTTAAACACGACTTTCGACCTACACAAAACAGATGGGATAATGCAGCGTTGGATATTGACGCGCTCCAATCATTTTCATTATCAAATGGTTTTTCGTTCGTGAGCATGGCAGATAATTGGAACTGGCAACAATATAATCGTGTTATGTGGCGTGGGTTCAACCACGAAGGCAGAGCAAATTATGACGAAGAAACCATTTCCGGACGAAAAGAAATGCTTTCCAGTCCAATGATTATTCCCGAATTGGTTGTCGCAGTAACAGCGCCGGATGGTAATTATGTTTCACATTGCGGTATGTGGTATCAACCGGGTGATTTTTATTGCTATGTAGAACCAGTAGTGACGGACCCCGAATATAGGAAACTGGGTTTAGGAAAAGCAGCTGTTTTGGAAGCAATAAAGCGTTGCGGTGCATTAGGTGCAAAGCAAGCAGTGGTAGGGTCTAACCAACAATTTTATTACAATATAGGATTCTATCCCATATACACCGGAACATGGTGGGAACAGAAACAACAGGGGGAATAAGGATTTGTACAGCAATGTAAACCGTAATGACGAATATAAAAACAGCTTGCTTGATTGTATCCGAAGCAAATATGGTATTGAAGCCATGAGCATCACACCGGCAAAGCGAGGTTTTTATGGTGAAACATGGCGAGTAAATGCGGTGGATTCCAGTTATTTTTTGAAACTGGTTTACCCTGCTGTGCATAAATCTGTGTATCAACGCAGTTTTCCGATAATCAAGCATCTTTGCGATAACGGTATCGACTTCATCAATCAAATTGTAAAAACCACAGACAGCAAACTATTCACGCAGTTTGATGATGCGGTTCTTGGCGTTTTTGATTGGATTGATGGCGCAAATGTTCAAAACGAGAAAACAAAAGTTGAAGAATACAAAATGTTGGCGAAGGTGTATACTATTTCGCCTTATGACATTCCAATTCACAATGAAGATTTTTCGGGCAATACTGCTGTTACATTCTTTAAGCAATGGAATACATTAAAAAATGAACCGCTTTGTTCATTATTCGAAAAAAACCGTGAAAAAATCGAACATAGAGCAGCGAGATTAAAGCACTTCTCTGACTTGTGTCGTGGCGATACAACAGACTTCTACATCACTCACGGCGATGCAGGCGGGAATCTGATTGAGAGCAGCGACAAATACTTCATCGTCGATTGGGATAATCCCATTCTTGCTCCGATGGAGCGGGACGCATGGTTCTGTATGTCTTGGAATTGGGCGATGAACGCATTTAATGATGCTCTTCGTGAAAATGGTGTTAAATACACTCTGCGACCTGAGCGGCTAGCATATTACTGTTACGATTTTTTCTTTTACTATCTCAACGCATATCTCAATGCTCACACGCAAGCCGATGTAGTTGAAGAATATATTGACGGTTGGATAGAAGAAAGTTTTGCATATGCTGACGCTAACTTTTAGAATACTGTCAAGATTGGAGATGCCGAGAGTGCGTAAAACGAGAGAAAGGCAGGGCGTAGTTAATTCTACGCTCTGCCTTTTCTTGTTTTCGTTAGTTTTTGATGTAAACTTTGCTAATAGACTGCCTTTAACCACCATTGTAATTACTTGACTTGTAAAAAGTCCTATATCACTACTCGCACCAGACAAAAAGTCCGAGAAATCGGGCTTTTCCTGTGTCTGGAAGCGAATATGAAATATAGGTCTAAACTTTCTTTGTATCTGTTGGTATCATCCGCAAACAGCAAAATACTCACTACTTGCGCTTATCGCCTTTAGCAAATGTGAATGATGTTTTAGAGTACCCGCTGCGCTCATAAAATGCGTGTGCGCCGGTTCGGTGTAATCCACAACTTAGCGAAATGTATGAAACACCTTTTTCTGCGGCAAGCGCATCTACTTGTCCAAGAAGCAACTTTCCAACCCCTTTGTTTTGATGTGCTTTAGAAACAGCCAGTTCAAGAATCCGGAAATAATCACTCTTTATTTCAAGTGCGACTCCTTGAACTATTGTAATAAAACCCACTATGTTTTCATCTATGACAGCGACAAAAATATAATAGTTCCCCTGTTCCCTCATCCTAATCATTTTTATCGACAATTCCTCAAAGGAAACATCGGGGTATTCAAGTTCATTATTAATTAGTGATAAAATCTCGCGAGAATCACTTTCGCAAGCTTTTCTAATTGTTACGTCCATGTTTAATACCTCTTCAATTGAGTAAGGGGTAGTTTATATTGTCAATTGACATCATAAATGATAAAATAAAAGAAAGCAATGCGAAATGTTGATGTCTTGCTATGGATTATAAACATATGAATGACTAAAAAGGAGTTGTCGCAAATGGTAAAGCAAGCTGCAGCACAGGGCATTTTAAATCTGCCCGATGATTCGACGTGGGATGATATTATGTATTACCTATATGTTAATCAAAAAATAGAAAAGGGCTTAGAAGACATAGAGAAAGGCGCTGTCTACACACGTGAAGAAGCGCGTGAGTATTTGCGTAACAAGCAATGAGTACTGTAAAATGGACAAAAACCGCACTTGACGACCTTGACAGCATAAAGGAATTCATAGCACGGGATTCGATTCATTATGCTGAGAAGTTCGTAGATGATGCCTTTGCGGCAACTGACAATCTTGAACTGTTCCCAGAAATGGGCAGAATTGTACCTGAAAGAAACGACCCGGATTTTAGGGAACTGATCTTCGGCTCTTACCGGATTATGTATAAAATAGATAACAATCATTGTTTTATTACTACAATGATTCACGGCAAGCGTTTATACCAACCTGACGAAATAACTAATGGGATGTAACCGAAAGGTGATTTGAGTGTGCGATAATACAACTAGAAAGCAGACGTTAGATGAAGTCGCCGAAGAAGCTGGTGGGTATGTAGAGAATGTGGGGCATATTTTTCCGGTAGCCTACCCTACCATTTGGTAGAGCATGCGACTGTTAACCGCAGGGTCGTTGGTTCGAGCCCAACTTGAGGCGAGTCACAGAAAAGTCTGAGAAATCAGGCTTTTTCTGCGTTTAAGAAAATCTTTGTAAAAACTATTGACTTTGACGTAACGTAATAGTCTATAATCGTTCTTGTGAGGTGATACATGATGGAATATTCAGCAAATAAACTAGCTAAAATGTCCAGTGTCAGCACCCGAACTCTTCGTTATTATGATGAAATCGGCTTGTTAAAGCCGATGAAGGTAGCTCCTTCAGGTTATCGTATTTACGGTCAGAGCGAAGTGGACAAATTGCAACAGATACTTTTATTTAGGGAACTAGGATTTCCGCTTGAGAGTATAAAAAAGCTACTGTCTGCATCCGGATTCGACAGGGAAAAGACATTTATCGCTTATCTCACAGAACTAAAGGCAAAAAGAAAGCGGTTAGACACATTGATTCAAAATGTAACAAAGTCTATATCCGCCATGAAAGGAGAGATTTCAATGACTGATATTGAAAAGTTTGAGGGATTCAAACAGTCACTTATTGATGAGAACGAACAAAAATACGGGGCAGAAATCCGTGAAAAATTTGGCGATCAAGCCATCAAAGATTCAAATGCAACCATAAAGAGTTTGACTAAGGAGCAATACGAAAAAAGTGAACACTTGCGCCTTGCTCTGGAAGAAACTCTAAAAGCAGCATTTGATACAGGCGACCCTGCGGGAGAACTTGCACAAAAGGCTTGTGATATTCATCGACAATGGTTGAGTATTTTTTACCCCAATTACAGCAATGAATACCACATTGGCTTAGGCGAAATGTATGTAGCTGATGCTCGCTTCAAAGCGAACTATGACAAACTCGCTCCCGGGTGTACAGAGTTTCTACGAGATGCAATAAATTTTTACTGCCAAAGTTAGTTAAATAGAAGATGTAAACAAAAAGCTCGATATAATCGGGCTTTTTGTAATATACTGAAATCGCGTATTACAAGCAACACTTTGAACCCAACGACTTGCATTTGATGGATTTTCTCACAATCATTTATCAGCTTTTTCCAATTTTATTTCCACACTATTCACCTACATATATTTCCACGATGTCATCATCAGACAAGTTGTATTCATCTCTCAATTTCACATCAGTCGCAACTTCAATAATGTTCAGCGGATGGTCGCCTGTTCCTGATGCATTTTTATCTGTTCGTATAATAAAGGCTTTACGACCAAATATTTGACATGGCAAAATACTTACAGATACAGTTCCTCCATATTCTTCCTTTTCCAAGCGAATAACAGAAGATGGCAAAACATAATGTTCTGACAACTCGATATTCAAACTACCCGGATATAACTTCATACCTGTTTTTTCTGTATAGTATTTTTCTAGCTTCTCCATCCAGTAAGATAGGCTATTCATTCCACTCTTAACTTTTCCTCTTAATATCATACTTAGTACCTCACAATTATCTTTGCTCAAATCACCGAGAGTAGCAATCTAACCTTTGAGAAAGTGTGCCTGTATGCAACTCAAAAAGATGATTATCATAGTCATAGAAGTATAGCGAACGACCTTCGCTGTCAAGGCGTGTTCGCCCTTGTATTATTTCTGCACCGACACTATTTATACGCTCAACATACATGTCAAAATCATCATCTTCAATTGCAAAAGCTATATGATTATATGTACGCTCTGATAATGGCTCACCCTTGTTCAGCGCAATCCACAAATTATTTAATTGAAAATACTTCGCTGTCGAACTTGAATAAACCTCTGTTGCTTCAAAGATTTGCTCAAAGAAGATTTTAGTTCGCTCTAAATCTGTAACTACAAAAGTGATATGACTTATTCCAATATTCATCATAAATCCTTACCTCAGAATTTCTTGAAAATATCAAGCGCATGGTGTGTCATTCCGACCATATCCGTGCGTTCGCAAATTGAATAATAGTACTTCATGTAAAGTTCAAACATTGCTTCATCCATATGTTTACCATCACATTATAACATCCCATTTGTTTTTCTTGTTCGATTTCCTTGAAATTTGTCTACTTTTCAGTTAAGCTTGTTTTGCATGCCCCTATATTGCAAAATTATGATAGCGAAGGAGGCAGGCTATATGCTGTATCATTAAATATGCGATAAGCAAAAAGGAGAGCCTTTTATGGTATTACTAGAATTAAGTAAAATTGTTTCTGAAGCATTTAAACAATGCGGATATGATTCTTCCCTTGGCGTTGTCTCAACCTCTGATCGCCCTGACCTATGCCAGTTTCAATGTAATGGTTCATTTGACGGTGCAAAACAATATAAAAAATCACCGGTTATCATTGCTAAAGAAGTGGCGGCTATTCTTGCTGACAATAAAGTTTTTGAATCGGTAGAGGTTATTCCTCCCGGCTTTTTGAATTTAATCGTTACAGATGATTATATTCTTGAAAAAGTCAATCAGATTGCCAGTGATGAACACATGGGAATAGCACAATGTAATGAAACCATTTTGCTTGATTATGGCGGACCTAATGTTGCAAAACCACTTCATATCGGACATATACGCGCAGCAATCATTGGTGAATCACTAAAGCGTATTGCACGTGCAACAGGCAGAAAAGTAATTGGTGATGTGCATTTAGGTGATTGGGGTTTGCCAATTGGTTTAGTAATAGCTGAACTTGAAGTACGCAATCCAAACTGGAAGTGTTTTTCGGTCAATTTTAATCCCCAAACCGACAAAATTGAACCGTTGAATGTAAATGATCTGAGCGAAATATATCCTTTTGCAAGTAAAAAAAGTAAAGAAGATGAATCTTTTAGGGGTCGAGCAAAAGATATTACCGCGGATTTGCAAAACGGACATCCCGGATATATTTCACTTTGGAAAGAAATTATGCGTATTTCTATCAATGATTTGAAAGCCAATTATCAAAAATTGAATGTAGAGTTTGATTTGTGGTATGGGGAAAGTGACGCTGAAAAATACGTCCCTGACCTTTTGCAATCACTAAAAGAGCATGGCGTTATGTATGAAAGCGAAGGAGCTCTGGTGGTTGATGTTTCCGAAGAGAGCGATAAAGCTCCGATGCCACCGATAATAATAAAAAAATCTGACAATTCAAATATGTATTCGACTACAGACCTGGCTACAATCATCCAACGTCAGCGCGATTATGCTCCTGACCGCATTTGGTATGTCGTTGACAAACGTCAAGAACTACACTTTACTCAAGTTTTCCGATGTGCAAATAAAATAAACTTAACCACAGCTAAGCTGGAACACCTCGGTTTTGGCACAATGAACGGCAGTGATGGAAAACCGTACAAAACCCGTGACGGTGGAGTAATGCGACTTTCAGATTTTATTGAAACCATTATTGATGCGGCAGACAAAAAAATGTCTGAATCTGACTTTGTTTCTACTGCCGATAAAAAAGCCATAGCGCAAAAAGTTGCGGTGGCTGCTATTAAATTTGGCGACCTTTCAAACCATAGGCTCAGAGATTACATTTTTGATATTGACAAGTTTCTTGCGTTTGAAGGGAAAACGGGAACATATCTTGTTTACACAGTTTCGCGCATTAATTCTATTTTGAAAAAATTATCTGTCAAAAATGAATCAATTTGTTTTAAACATATTTATACTGACATTGAACGTGAAATTTTTCTCAACATCATTCTTACTTGTGAGACATTTCAAAACGCAGTCAATGAAAGAGCACCTAATTATATTTGTGATAACGCTTATAAACTCGCAGCACTTTTTTCATCATTTTACCACGATAATCATATCGGTAATGAACAAGATGAACATAAAAGAAATGCATGGTTAGCTATTTGCGTAATGGTGCGTAATATGCTAATAAAACAGTTGGACGTTTTAGGTATTGAAACCGTGGAAAGTATGTGAGAAGCGAAATTGTTGGCAAGTAGCAATCCGTTGCGATTTATGGTATAGTAACGCAACAAAGTGACATGCTCCCACCGCCTACGCTCATATCCTGTAGCGGATACTCACTTTAGAGGCGGGGGCTTCTCGCTCAAGGTGGCTAATGCCACCAGTATCAACGAGCTAACCCCGTGTGTCCCACGGTTTATTACTTTATCTAAGCAGCAGCTAGTAGTCTCAATGCTTCGTTCTTTATGTTGATTGCTGCATTTACGTCCCTATCAAGAATATTGCCACAATCGCATTGATATATTCGCTCTGACATGGATAACTCCCGTTTTACTGTCCCGCAACTCGAACATGTCTTACTCGACGGAAACCATTTGTCTACCTTGATTAGAGTCTTGCCTTCTTCTTTCAACTTGTAATCCAGAAATGATACAAACATTCCCCAACCATTGTCGGATACTGATTTGCCAAACTTCAAGGACTGCGACATCGCTTTCATATTCAGGTTCTCTATAGCAACACAATCATATGCATTGGTTATCTGTCTTGATTGTTTATGCAAAAAGTCCCGTCGCTGATTAGCGATATGTTCATGCAGCTTCGCAATCTTGCGTTTCTGCTTCCCGTAATTGTTGCTATGCTTTTTCATTTTGGACAATGAGCGTTGTAGGCGTGCTAACTTCTGTAGTGACTGTCTGTAATATCTCGGATAATTAGGTTTTGTATCTTCGCTTGATATATACAGCTCTCTCATTGAAAAATCAAGACCAACGACGCTCTCGATAGCTTTACGCTTGATATCATAATCATATTCATACAACAGAGATACTGCGTATCGACCAGAAGCTGATTGACTTACCGTTACTGACTTCAACCTATATCCATCAGGCATACTTCTGTGTTGCTTTATGCGTACTTTACCTAATTTAGGAAGTATGAGCATTCCATCTTCAAAACGGATGTTATTGTTCACTAAATTCGTTGTGTATGATTTTCTCCAATTCTTCTTGCTCTTGAATTTGGGAAATCCAAACGACTTGTTCCTAAAGAAGTTCCTATATGATACTTCAAGATTCAATTGTGCATTTGCTAGTGCAAGACTATCCACTTCTTTTAGAAACTCATACTCTCGCTTATACTTCGCAGGTGTTACCTTGAGCGACTCTCCACAAGCCTTATAATGGTCTATCTTCTCACCTAACATTCGATTATAAACAAAGCGTACACAGCCGAATGTTTTTGATATCAATAGTTGTTGAGAGCTATTGGGGTATATACGAAATTTGAACGCCTTGTTCATTTGTTCTTCTCTCCTTGAGACTCTATGTACTGCTTCAATACTTCTAATGGTGCTTCACCTATTGTTATTAAGCAAAAGCTCTTACTCCAGAAATGATCATTCCATAGTTTCTGACGTATTGATGGATATTCCTTTTTTAGCAATCTGCTTGATGCACTTTTGTAGGCGTTAATGAACTTACTAAGTTCTGATTTTGGATGCGCTTTGAACATAACATGAACATGGTCTGAATCGTGATTCCACTGTTGTACTGTTATCTTGTAGTTTGGCGCAATATATTCGAATATCTCTCTTGCTCTTTCGGATATCTGATCATCAAACACTTTGCGCCGACATTTTACTGCTAGAATCAAGTGATAATGAAGCAAGAATACTGAATGTGCATTATTGTCTAATTTCATAGTAATTATCACACTTTCGTACGTAATAGACTGAATGTATTTTATCATAATTATAGCTATATGACAACAAAATATTGTGCCGATTCATCCAGCCACCTTAGAGAGGTGGGAGACTTCTCGGCACGATAGGTTAAAAGCAAACAAGGATGTGGTTTTTTGCAAATACTTGGGAACCTAATTTGGCTCATATTCGGCGGTTTGTGCATGGCAGTTAGTTGGCTTATTGCCGGGGTAATTTGTTGTATCACAATCATTGGCATTCCCATCGGCCTACAAGCCTTTAAACTAGCAGGGTTGGCTCTTTGGCCTTTTGGTAAAGACGTTATATATGGCGGTGGAGTAGGTAGATTTATACTCAATGTTATTTGGATTTTACTCGGAGGATTTGTGCTGATGTTATTCCACTTGCTTTTAGGAGTCATGTTTTGTATAACCATCATCGGTATACCGTTCGGCATGCAACACTTCAAGTTAGCAAAGTTGGCACTTATGCCGTTCGGAGCAGAAATAACGCAGAGTTTCTGAGGATAGATAAGTTTTTCGTTGGATAATAGCATAGTTATTATTTTGCAATAGTTTTAATAAGTGCAAACAAAAATTTGACAGGACAACAATATGTGGAGGTGAATTATATGTTATTTATGCCTTTTGACCCTTTATTTTTAGTGTTAGTATTACCCACAATGATATTTGCAATGTGGGCGCAGCACAGGGTAACAAGTAGTTTTAAGCAATACTCTCAAATCCATATTTCAAGAGGTATGACAGGAGCACAAGCCGCCAGTGAGGTGCTTAGGCAAGCTGGAGTTTATGGTGTTCAAATTGAAAGAGTGGATGGTCACTTAACAGATCACTTTGATCCTCGCGACAATGCTATCCGACTCTCGGAAAGCGTATACGACGCAACAACTGTAGCGGCTGTGGGTGTGGCTGCACATGAAGCAGGACATGCAATTCAACATGCTAACGGTTATGTTCCAATGAGAATTCGTGCAGCGATTATTCCAGTAACCAATATTGGCTCAAAATTAGCAATGCCTTTAATTTTAATTGGATTTTTAATGGGAATGACAGGATTGATTAACATTGGCATTCTCTTGTTCGGAGCAGTGGTTATTTTTCAATTGGTAACACTTCCGGTTGAGTTTAATGCATCTCGCCGTGCGATAGCTTCGCTAGAAAGCTCTGCGATTTTAGCAGGTGATGAACTAGCGGGCTCAAAAAGAGTTTTAACTGCTGCAGCACTTACCTATGTAGGTGCATTAGCGGTATCTCTTGCACAACTTATCCGACTTATTGCAATATCGCGGCGACGTTAATCATGTCCGAAGGTGACAAGGCATGGTCGTTGCTGGCTTAGATTTCAAATCTAACTACAAAACAAGGAGCTCATGAAAAATAATGCTATATGATTTAATATTTAGCTTTAATGCAGTTATACCGATTTTTCTGATAATGCTACTTGGAATTGTTATAAAGCGACTGAACATTATTGACGCTTTCGCAACTAAGCAAATGAACTCTTTGCTTTTTAAAATCGTACTACCGATAATGCTCTTTAACACCGTGCATGGTTCAGACTATTCACAAATGCTTGACCATAGGTTTACGCTTTTCCTCATACTTTCAATACTTGCATTCTTTTTCATCTGTTGGATTGTTGCGGTGAAACTGATAGATGATGACAAGAAAAAAGGAGCATTCATACAAGGAAGCTTTCGAGGGAACTATGTTATTTTAGGAGTAGCGCTAAGTACAGAAGTGCTTGGGTTCACGCCACCCTTAGCAGTGACAGGAATCGTAATGGTAGTCCCCATATTCAACATATTATCAGTGGTTATCCTGACTATTTATGGCGAAAAAAAGATTGAATCTGGAAATTTAATTAAAACGATTATCAAAGGCATTGTAACAAACCCGCTCATCATAGCCATTTTTGCAGGAATTACTTTTACACTGCTAAATATAGAGTTTCCCTCGCTTCTAAGCACCCCTGTAAATATGATGTCATCGCTGGCGACCCCATTCGCACTGGTAGTTATGGGCGCGAGTTTGGACTTTTCTAAAATAAAAGAAAGACTGAAAGACACACTAATTGCAAGTGTATTAAAGCTAATAGTCATGCCCTTAATTTTCATACCTTTGGCTATATGGGTAGGGATTTCAGCTGAGGGAATCGTAGTTCTTTTGGTGCTATACGCTGCACCGACTGCAATAGTAAGCTATGTTATGGCATCTCACATGGGAACAGATGAACATCTTGCGTCAAGTATTGTACTATTTACGTCATTGTTCTCAATACTGACATACACCATCGGCGTTTATATCTTGCGTGTTATAGGTATTGTGTAGAGGGGCTATTTGCATTAGCTACTTTTTTCATCCTCTAATATCCCTCTGTGAAGTCTACCTTGTTATGCATTTCTTCTCCGCTTAAATAAAGCTTTAGTAAATCAACAAAGATCATTAAACGGCGTTCAATCATCATTGGAGTTAAGCCAGATATATGAGGAGTAATCAGTGTGTTTGGTGCACTCCAAAGGGGATGATCAGCAGGGAGTGGCTCTGGGTCAGTCACATCAAGTCCTGCTCCATAAATCTCTTGTGTGTATAATGCGTCTGTAAGTGCATTGGTATCAATAGCGCTTCCACGACCGATATTAACAATTACGGCATTTTTCTTCATCAGCTTGAACTCTTCTTGTCCAAATAACTTGTGAGTATTTTCTGTTCCGGGCGTGCATATTATAACGAAGTCAGCCTCCGCCAAACTTTCGTGTAAGCGTGATAAAGGTCTAATATCTTGTACCAGTTCATGTGGTTTTGATGGGTTGCGCCTTATCCCGATAATGTTACAATCAAAACCTGAAAGACGTCTACACACCTCTGTACCGATATCTCCAAGTCCTAATACTAAAACAGTTGAGCCGAATATATCAAACAACTTTGGAGATTGATTGCTCCATGAACCCTTACGCTGTTCTCCGTAATAATAGCCGAAATTACGGCTGATTGCAGTCATCATACCAATAACGTGTTCTGCAATTGGAACGCCATATGTTCCGCTGGCTTTTGTGAGGATGACCGACTTATTAGCATATAATGAGGGATCTGTCATATCGTCTGCTCCCGCAGTATACAAGTGAAGCCATTTGAGATTAGGCAGACTTTTCAACATGTGTGAAGGCATTCTTCCAAATATTATCTCAGAATCAACAAGATCCTCAACACGGACATCACGTTCGTAGACTTCAGAGATTATAGCTTCGGGAGCTACAGTATTAATTCTTTCAACTAGTTCGTCTGAGAGCTTTACAAAACCTTGACTATAAATAAGAGTTATCTTCATTAAAATGATAATTCCTTTCGTAAATTACATGTGTTCCTACTAATTTAATATAATATCGGACATATATCAAGAGAAAAAGAGGAATCTCGAAATGACAATAAAACTCGGAAAATATACCCATTACAAGGGAAATCAGTACGAAGTGATTGGAACAGCCCTTCACAGCGAAACGCTTGAAGAGCTGGTTATTTATCGTGAGCTATCTGGTGATAGTCGAATATGGGCGCGACCTGCAGAAATGTGGGACGAACTTGTTGAGCACGATGGACAAATGGTTAAGAGATTTACTCTAAATAAGGGCTAGGGAATTTCGCTTTCGCAAGGCACACCAGTCTGGCATTTTCCACAACCATAACGGGGGTTCATGTTTGTGCCTTTCCTGTATGCTCTTATCGAAAACTGACATCTCGTACTTCATCGTAAAATAGGTCATAGATGTTCATGTCGCAAAGGTCATCAAAGTGCTTTTTTAGTCTAAATAATGCTTTTATTTTATCCAAAGTCAAATCAGCAAATCCATATCGCATTATGACATCCATCATTCGTACTTCAATAAGACTTACACCGTCTGCTGTGCTGATAGCGTCGCAAAGTTGAATTAGCTTATCATAATTATCAAAGATTTTTTCTGATAAGAATGATGTAATAACTTCGGTTTCTTCACAACTGCAGTCATTTTGGCCAAAATACTCGTTGATATTCTGATATGGAAACGAGTGAGATAAGCAAATGTCAGCGATACTGTTATACCCTTTTTCTTTCATAAGGATATATCCTGCATACACATGGTGCAAATTGCTTATGCCTTCATGTCGCCCAATATCATGCAACAAACCTGACACATACGCTCTGTGCGTATCAAGTTCACACTTTTCGGCTATGGTTTCTGCGACTCTTGCAACTACTCTACTATGTTCTGCCCATGGACCTGGATTGCGTTCATGAGCCCAATTCAGCAACCGTTCTGCTTCTTCTCTTGTTGGTAGCATGTTTTTAGTTCCTCCGTAAAATGTCATATCATTTTCTTATTCGATATTTGTAATGATACTAACTGAATTTAACGCAACATGCAAGAATAACTGCAACTTACAACACAAAACCACACACAAAAAGTCCGAGAAATCGGACTTTTTGACATTCATCATCATGCGGAACGACAACAGCTTTTTCTATAGTTGACCTAAATTTTAAGCGATTACATTTCTTTGTGGTATTTGCGAGTCAGATAGAACATCACAAATATTCGTATGAAATAAGCTCCAATAAAAACTAAAAAGACTACGAGATTTACTTGCATTACTGACAAGAACACAATTAGAGCTAAGAAAAGCCAATTTGTAAACTCATTTGTCATTGCTTTGATTTTGTATCCAATTAAATCGGCACGCTCATCTTGAAAATCTTTTATTTGTTTCACAAAATTATCATCTTTATTCATTCCGCTGACAGTAAGTATGCCACTAATACCACTGATGAGAGAAAGTATACCATAGCCACCTAATACGAAAGGTAATGTCTGCATATCGCTTTGCGGCATTGAATAAAAGACAGCGAACAGTATTCCTGCAATTATCAGTATAACACCAACTATGCTAAATATGATGTGTTTTGTATATTTTTGTTCCATTATTCCATTTCCTCCTCATAAATAAAAATTTCTTCAACACTCATTCCAAAGTGTTTTGCAATTTTGAAAGCCAACAGTATCGATGGATTATACCGACCGTTTTCCAGTGAGCCGATTGTTTGTCGAGATACCCCTAGTGCGGAAGCAAGCTCCTCTTGCTTAATGCCATTTAGCTTTCGAATTTCTTCAAGACGATTTTTCATTTCTGTTCTCCCTTTATGCCCTTAATGGAAAGCTAGCTTGACATCAATATAACAAAGTAAAAGACAAATGTCAAGCAAACTTTCCATAATTTTTCTAAAAACATTTTCTTGACAAGTGAACTTGGCGCATGTTATTATACGTAAGCGACAAGAAAACTTGTCATAACGACAACAACACTTGGGTTTGTTGAGGAAATTATCACGAAAGGAATGAACATTAATTATGAGCAATGTTGAATACAACAACGAAAACATCAACGAAAATGATATTCGCAAAGAAGAGATTCTGGCGAGGAGTAGAGATGAGAAAAGAGATGAGGGAGAAGAGCATGCGAGCCTGAAAGCGAAAAAAACCGGACAAATTTTTTGTTTCTATATTACAGCTCTCGTTTTGCTTGTCATTTCTCTTGCCATAGGCCAAATTAGTGCAGTATGGGTGATGCTTGCACTCTTCGCAGCATTTGAATCAGGGTATGAACTTACAAAATATCGTTTAACTAAAAAGGTATCTCATATGGTGGGTTTTTTGACGTGCATTGCCGCCGTGCTTTTTTCGATATTTGCATTTGTAGATTATTCACTTGAGTGGCATAATATACATGAGTTTACCAAAGCAATAAGATGGTGGTAAAGAGGTATGAGAGATGAACTGATTTTAAAGAACAAACTAAAAGTTGCTCGTGCAGAAAAGGACTTGTCACAAACAGCTTTGGCTGAACTGGTGGGTGTATCGCGAAACACCATCAGCTCCATAGAAACAGGACAATTTTGTCCAACCGCAAAGCTGGCACTCATCCTCTGCATTGCCCTGGACAAGACATTTGAAGAGCTGTTCTACTTTGAGTAAAATGTCACCCCTCTTGACATTAATTTTCGACAACTGTAGAATGAAAAGTATACAGTTATCTAACAAATAGGGAAAACAGAAAATAAATGAGGGAATTTCTATGGTAGAAAATGTCACACGACTAAATTACAAAGACAAAGAAATTATTCTGGTTGCAACAGCTCATGTTTCTGAAGCCAGTGTTGCTTTGACCAAAGAAACAATAGAGCTAGAACAACCAGATAGCGTGTGTATTGAGCTAGATGAGGGACGATATAAAAATGTACAAAACCCACGTGCGTGGGAACAAACGAATATCACGCAAGTAGTTCGTCAGAAAAAAGTAGGATTTGCATTGGTACAACTACTTCTCTCAGCATATCAAAAGCGTTTGGCAAAAAAGCTGGGCACAAAGCCAGGCGGGGAAATGATTCAAGGGATAGAGAGCGCAAAAGAGGTCGGAGCGGAGATTGTTTTAGCTGACAGAAACATTCAAACTACATTTCTTCGAGTATGGCGACTCTTAGGCGCAAAAGAACGACTAAAGCTCCTTTCTGCCGTAATTGGTCTTTTTGGCTCACAAGAAGATGATGACATCACAGAAGAAGATATTGCACAACTATTAGAAAAAGACATGCTATCTTCAATTTTGGAAGAGATGCAGGATACCGTTCCAACATTGGTGAAAGTTCTAATACATGAGAGAGATCAATTTCTTGCAAATAAAATCAAAAACGCACCAGGTAATAAAATAGTGGCAATCTTGGGTGCAGGACATGTGCCAGGTGTAATAGAAGAGATTAATAAAGAGCAGGACATGGAGCGAATCAGTGTTGTTCCAACGAAAAAACCAAAACTGAAAATCATCAAGTGGATAATTCCTGCAATAATCATCGGACTGATCACATATAGTTTCATACAGAATATAGAAATGGGATTTCAGAACCTATGGATATGGTGGTTATGGAACGGTGGATTGTCAGCATTATTTACACTACTGAGTCTTGGGCATCCCCTTAGTATTGCAACTGCATTTCTAGCAGCTCCGATTACATCGTTTGTTCCGTTTTTAGCTGCTGGATGGTTTGCAGGACTTGTAGAAGCAAAAGTTAGAAAACCACGAGTTGAAGATTTGCAAAATTTATCGGAAGATGCACTTCATATTCGCAGCTTCTTCAGAAATCGTGTGCTTCGAGTTTTAGCTGTCACTCTTATGGCAAACATAGGAAGTGCGATTGCAACATTTGTTGCGGGAGCGGAGATTTTGCGAAATATATTTGGATAACCAAAGAAGCGAAAATATTTAGAACCCGTTGTGTTTACTTTTGAAATAGTGAGCTGAAGCTAATAATATATCCCAGAGCAATCAACACGCTCTGGGATATATTTGTCTGGTTAGCTATTGAAATAGTGAAAGACCTTTAAATCCTAATAACTTCGTTGAAACGCTTGATTTAATGTCGCGCTCGGCGCGAGAACTATGATCTCTTGTTTTAAATAGTATTAACTAATTTTTTCAGCCTTAATTTGCTTGTGAGTATATTCATCTCACCAACACGAGTTTTGCCAAATGTACCATGGCAATCAGAACCCGCCGTGATTAGCAAATCATGCTCATCACAAACCTCAAGACACGCTTGGGTTACTTCGTCAGAATTGCTGGGATAATAGCACTCAATCCCATCTACTCCATATGAAACAATTCGCTTCAATTCGCTTTTGAAAACCTCTATATCAGAGGTGTCCAGCATTTCACCTGGATGTGCTAATACCGAGTATCCACCCGCCTTTTTTATCCTAAATGCAGTTGCAGCAATTGAAGAGAATCCTGCATTACTATACATCACATCATATTTTGCATAAAAGCTCATACCATCTCTTAAGGAAGATGCTACCCCTTTATCCAGCAAATAATGTAGGCCTTTCCATCCTCCAAGCTTCCAATCATACTCATAATCAAAATAATCGCTCAACGAGAGATTTGAATAATCAGATTGCATACGCTCAACAAGTAAAAAATTCGACTCATCAAGCATAAAGCGTGAGTGGCTGAGAAAATCAACAAACATTGAGTTTGATGTATCAAACCCATAAGCTAAGATGTGTTGAAATACATTATTATCCAACGTGTCAATTTCTACAGCAGGTATATAGTGTATTCCATTTACAAAGCAAAGCTCTCTAGCTAGTAAGCTACCCTCAAGAACGTCGTGATCAGCAATTGCTAATGTTCCAACACCATTTTCTACAGCGGACTCAACAATCTCCTCAGGTGACATAGTGCCATCCGAATAATACGAATGAACATGCAAATCTGCATACGGCTTATCCATAAATTCTTCTACTCCTACTAAATATCATTCGAGTGCTTCGCTTACTTATTTTTCAAAGTATCAAAATATTGCTTTACGCATTTCGCATCGGTAAACAGGATTCCATTAATACCCTCATCTCGTGCTGCGACAACGTTTTCTTCCATATCATCAAAGAACACGCACTCTTCAGGGACGAGGGCATACTTATCTAAAAGATGATGGTAAATCATGGGTGACGGTTTGCATACATTTACATCACATGAAAATACTCCGCCATCAAACAGACTGAAAAATTCATAGCTGGTTTGTATGTACTCCACACCATCTTTAGGATAGTTCGAAAGGTAATATAATTTATGTCCTGCATTTTTAATAGTTGGCAACAATGCAATTGTATCAGATATAGGGGTCAACATTTCAGGTAATCTTTCAAAAGTCATATGGATCTCTGAAATATAATCAGGCTCACGCTCGCCAAAAACATCAATGGCTTCCTTGCGTGTGATAAGTCCCTCGTCAAGCTTCGCCCATTCGTCGCTTTTAAAAATCAATTCAAGCATTTTTTCTTCCGTAGATTGATCGTTAAAGATTTTCTTTAGATAAAGCTTTGGCTTAAAATCTAGCAAAACATTTCCAATATCAAAAATAAAATTCATAGAAAACAATTCCTCACTGTATTTGTGCTTTTGCACGCTTCTTAACTAAAAGCGCCACAGTTAATACATAATATAATACTAATGCAATAGGGGAATGTAAAGCGAAATACGCACAAATGTGTGGAAAGATAAAAATCACACCTTATGGTAAGATGTGATTTTTTAGTATTCGTCAGTCCTCGACACCGCAAAATAGCAGTGAGCCACCTGCAAAAACAATTCGTGCTTTTCCAAGTAGAGTTGTTTTCTTTATGCCTTTCTTTGGTTTGTTAATGCAGATTTGTGTGCACTTGATTAACTGTTTAAGATATTTCTCACTTAGTGCTTTTTTCGCATGTCCGACATATCTATGTTTAATCCTATGCTCATCTAGAAATGCCCTATAACTCTCAAGCTCTTTTAGATAGTCGGGCAAAGGACTGGACTCTTCAAGGAAGAGCCATGCTCCTGGTGCACATGCGTCAGCATCGAATGCTACTTTATTTGCTTCATCTATGATCGCAACACTGCCTTGCGTATGTCCCGGCACATGTCGCCAAGAAACTATACGTCCACCTAAATCGAACGAGTCTATGCTATCAAGCTTTTGAAGTGGTGTATATTGTTTTTCAGCCATTTGCTCAACCAATGCCAAATAGCTTGGGTTATTTCTCATAAATCGTGGAGGGCGCATCATGAGTCCCTTTAATCCCATATCGCTTATGAAAGTGGAGTTAGTATGCTTTGCATATACATGAGAGTCTTTGCTGTGAAGATATGCGTCTTCAAATTGACAAGCTCCCAGTGCATGGTCTACATGTCCGTGTGTGCAAACACAAATGACAGGTTTGTCAGTGACAGTTCTGATCACGCTCTTTAAGTCAAGCAATCCGTACCCGCTGTCTATGAGCAGTGCTTTTTCACTTCCAACAAGAAGATACATGTACACACTGCCTTGACCAAGACCACCATCTGCAATGATATAGGTGTCCTTGTATAATTCACTAATTGTGTATTTCGGCTTGTAAGTTTTCATGACACTTTTCCTTTAGATTCTGAGACTTTGCGCAGAATGACGTTGGGTTTTTGTCGGTTGTTTTACATAACCACTCTAATTTATCATGCAAAGTGATTTTCTACTGCAAACTTAAACTTTTCCATGAAAAATGCAATAGCGTCTTTTGAGATATTTGTATCACGGTGTAGTTGGTCAAAAGCATGGAAACAACCTTCATAAACTTTGAAATCAACATGCACTCCACACTTCTTCAAGCTGTCAAAATAAGCAGCGCTTTCATCCTTGAATGGGTCAAGACTTCCGACATAACCAAAAGTTGGCGGTAATCCAGACAGGTTTTCTTCTCGTGCCGGAGCGGCATAAACAGGAACACTATCGCCACCATAGAGTTTTCTAAGATACAACTTCCACGACTCAACATTCGCAACCGACGACCAAACAGGATCATTGTTATCAGTCGACGAATCTGTGGGTCTGTCGTCCAGCATTGGATAAAGCAACATTTGAAATGCTACTGCAACCTCTTTCTTATCACGTGCGCAGAGGGTCGTCGCGGCCGCAAGACCGCCACCTGCGCTATTGCCACCGACGAATATTTGATCCGATCGCATACCGTATTTCTCGCCGTTATCACGAAGCCAGAGGAGTGTGGCATAACAATCATCAAAAGCTGCAGGATAAGGTTTGTCGAGAGAGAGCGTATAGTCAGGTGATACAACAACACAACTGCTTGCCTTAACAAAATCCAAAATATATGCGTCGTCTTGCTCAGGCATGCCTATCGCATATCCACCTCCATGAATCCATAGAAGTCCCGACACATTCTCTTTCCGCTCTAATGGAGTGTATACACATATTCGCAACTTTGTACCATCCGGTCGCATAATATATTCTTGTGAATAGCTCATGTCTTTGCTATGCTTTCCTCGCAACAGCTTGCATAGCATTTTCATGATCTTTGTTTTTGTGAGAGAATATTTTTCGATGCCATTTTTTAAACGAACTCGTCCTCGCAACTCAGGATGAATCATGTCTTCAGTTATTCTAGGCATTAATGGAGATCTCCTTCAAATTCAAGTTACATACAGCTATCGTAAGTGGTCGTTTTGTGACTTTTATTTAAGCTTCTTCAGTATTGTTTGGTAATTCCTTTTGATATTTTTCAATATCCCAGAAAATTAATAGTACGGCTAGTATTAATCCTAAAATCAAGGGCAATCCGATTTGTAGGAATATCATTGCATTTATTGACGATTGAGGTTGCACTGCAAGACTTGCGTCATAATTGCCTAATGCAAGAAGCCATCCAACCATTGCTGTTCCAAAGCCGGTTCCTACTTTGATTCCGAAGCTGTTAACGCTGGTTACGAGCCCTTCAGCACGTATACCATGGCGATGTTCATCCAAGTCTACAATATCACTTGCCAGTGCAAAAATAGGTAGCGAAAATGCAATACTTCCAAAGCCACGTATTACAGCAAATATTAGAAACAACATCAAGTTATCAGGTTGAATAAGCTGTAGTGCACACCCTGCTACCATTACTAAAGTACCAACAAGCATTACATTACGCCTACCGAATTTTTTGTATAAAGATGGGAGGATTGGAACAGCGACGAGCATAGGCAGTATAGCAATCCCTGAAATAAGGCCTAGAAGATTTGCGTCTCCCATTACATCACGAGCGAAATAAATCGCAATGCCTCCTGTGCCCATAATAGCATAAAAGACAACAAACAGCCCTGTTGCGATATAGAAATATTTGTTTCTTAGAAGAATAGAAAGGGCTTTTTTAACGGGTACTTTAGCAGGTTTGCCTTCCTCATCCATTGTTGGAGGTATCTTTTCCTTTACTCCGAAAAACATTATCATCAGAGTTATTAATGCTGCAATTGCATAGATGAATGAAACCGACGTCCATGCCTCCTGATTGCTTGTCCCACCAAAAGCCTCGAGAAGAAATGGTGTTGCAACAGAGATACCCAATGCTGCAACCACTACAGCGACACCTCTATATGCTGAAACTAGATTGCGATCATGTGGTGTAAGTGAAAAGCGGGGAAGCATTGCATTGTATGAAAGGTTAACGACGGTGTATGTTATTGATGTCAACAAGATGTACGTAATGTAAATATATACTTGACTTTCAAACACGCTAAATGTTTCCGGCACGTTGAATAGTAGTATTAAACTAAATGCTAATGGTGCAGAACCAAATAATATCCACGGACGTGCTTTGCCCCAGCGTGTGCTGGTTTTTTCGATAATGCCACCCATGACAAGATCTGTCAAACCATCCAATACACGACATATGAAAATCATTGTCCCAACGAATGCAGCAGACACACCCACGCTATCTGTGTAATAAAGTATAAGAAACCCTGCTACGAATGTCCATATAAAATTACAACCTATATCTCCTATGGAGTAGCTAATCTTTTCTCGGACAGTGCTTGCTTTTGGTGCTGTTTTTACATTTTCCATGATCGTTTCCTTTCTCAAACTTGTGTGTTAGCCTCAAAGGCTTCAATATTTGTGCAGTAGACAATATCAGAATGTCCTGCGATTTTAGAGAAAATGCGTTCAAGCTGTGGCTCAGGACATCTGCGGACACCGTACTCTAGTTCATAGCTATGTCCCCACATCATGAAGAGCATGTTCTCGTTTTCCGGTGTTGCCTTTACGAAATCATCAATTCGTTCGAAGATGTTCTTTTCGTTAAACCAACATGTTGCGAGATACTTATATGGATCGGTTGGGAAGCGAAATGAACCGCCTTTGCCAAGCGCTCTGCGAGTGTATACGATACCGTGCTCCCTCAAGCAAGGCTCAAGCCTTACAGTGTGAGCATCAAAGGGATATGCATGCCCCTTGATTTGATAACCTAGTAACTCAGATAGTTCATTGATATCCCTTGAAATAGATTCTTCCAGTTTTTTCGTCGAAAGAAAACGGAGATATTCATGTTTATACCCATGAGATGCAACCTCGTTACCTTCGTAGACCTGTTTTATTTCATCTTTTGGAATACGATTGATATTTGAAAAACGTGACTTGTAACCTAACAGGCCTGCATTGAGATTAAATGTGCCACGCAATCCGTACTTGTTCATGAGCCCAATGACTTTTTTATCATGCTCCACGCCATCATCAAAGCTGAGGGTAAAGTATTTTTTATAACTCATAATTGAAACCGACCTCACTTTCATTATTAAGCGAATGTTGAGATATTCAAAAGGGCGAAGTGAGAAGCTTAGTCAGCAGTTACACTGGAGCTGTAACCCAGTCCGAACCCGAAGTTGTATAGCGGATTCTCACTGTCAAATGGAACGTCGCACCTTTGCTTGCGAACAGCGTCCATGCTTCTTGGTAGTTCAAATGGGAGCTTGCCACTTGGTGAGAACTCTCCAAAAATTGCTTCAAGAATAATTGCTTCTTTAGCGCCAAACTCGCATAGTATGCCTGCTGCACTCTCGGCAATTTCAGGTATAACTGCAGGACGCACCATGTTTATGCACACAATTGTCGGACAAGCATTCATTATTTTGGCAAGGCGTTTTTTCTGCTTGTCGGTATAATCTAAATCCAAGCCTTTGAACATCATGGAGAGTAGTTCGCGCTTATCAGTTCTATATGGGAAGTTTAAGTGCACCAATGCAAAGTCAGCATCTTTTAGATTGCCCACAACATTTGCATATTTGCCGACTTTATCTTTTGTGAAGCCATCAATATACACTTTTACATTCTTAGCAAGTGGTAAGTCAGGACTGCTATTATTCATACTGTTTTTCAGTAGTACAAGGGACTTACGCATTGCATCTTCCCCAGCTTTTTCGTACTCTGGGTTGTTGCAGATTTCAATTGCATTTTCTACAGAAACAAAGGGGTTGTCAAATAGCCCAAGCTTGAACTTAAGAGCCAGCACACGGCGACAGGATTCATCAAGTCTTGCTTCAGAGATTTCACCACGTTTTACAAGATCAACAAGAAACTCTGAACATAGTTCACCGCCTAGTTGGTCAATCCCTGCGTCTACTGCTTTCTTTACACGTTGATGAGCAGAAAGTGATTCAACACCCCAAGCACGTGCAGGCAATCTGATTCCGGCGATAATATTGTCTTTTATAATGCTATAGTCCGTGTGGACAATGCCGTCATAGCCCATTTTCTCTCTGAGAAGCCCTGTAATCATATCGTGATTAAAGTTGAATCCGACTTCTTCAACATCAGGAAGTCCGACGGGTATTCCATAATATGGCATGACTGCAGCCACTCCAGCTTTACTTGCAGCTTCAAAGGGTTTCAGATGATAGTCAAAATGATCACCGGGATACACTTGCTCTTTACCAAATGAATAGTGTGCATCATCTCCATCTTTTTGCGGGCCACCTCCCGGAAAATGCTTTACACAACAGGCAACACTGTTGCCATCAATTTCCTTGCCCTGAAAACCACGTATATATGCTGCGGTTAGTTTTGAGTTTAAGTCTGCATCTTCACCAAAGGTTTCCTTTATTCGCGGCCAACGAGGCTCGGTGGCAGTGTCTGCGACAGGGTGTAGCCCGAAGCTGATACCCAGAGCACGCAATTCCTTTCGTGCAATTTGTCCGAAAGTTTCCGTCAACTCCTCGTCCCCAATTGCACCAAAGCCGATTGGAGCGGGCCATGTGGACAATCCATTATCGACGAGAGATGCAAGGGGATTATTCTCTCCGATAAAGTGGTGGCGTGGGTCAGAACCTAATGTTATTGGGATACCCAAACGTGTGCGACGTGCAAGTTTTTGGCAGGCATTATACCACTTTGCAAAAATCTCAGGCTTAGCTGCACCCATGCAACTAAAGGCGCTTATTTGCTTTTTGGCAACTGTTTCAAGTACATTTCCTGCAGAAAACGGACTGCCTTTTTTATGTAGTTTATCTTCGCTTGTGCAACTTAAATAAGGACAGAACATTTGTCCGACTTTTTCTTCGACAGTCATTTGCGATAGTAAATCTTCAACTCGTGCTTCTACTGGCTGACGAGGATCTTCGTAAACATCCAGTTTGCCATTTTTGTTGAGATCACAAAATGCAAAACCATGTTCATCTGTTATAGTGGGAGCGTCATTGCCTAATAGACTTCTCCACTTAGCAGCAAGTATCTGATTGCGTACGAGAAGTGCAATTAATAGTAAAACCACAAGTGCTACAGGAAAAAGTACAGCACCAAGCCATGAGCTAAAGATCAGCCAGCCCACCACACCAGCGATAACTGCAGCAAGCAACCATTTGGCTAATAAAAAATATACAGACTTCATAAAACCCTCCCTCAATAATGTGAAATTATGCCCTTAAGTGTTCATGAACTAAAATATCGACAACTGTAAAATAATGAACACGTGTTGACAAAGTGATTATATTATGCATATACTTAAGAAAGCAATATGCAAACACATCCGATAATGTCAAATAATCAACACAATGCCTTGCAAGTGTTGATAAATGCTAAATTATTTTGGAAAATATATGAAGAATTTCGAAAGGGAATGATTATTTATATGTCAAAACGTGCAGTTAGCGGAACAGATCGCCGAACGAGATACACAAGAAAAGCAATAAAAGATGCCTATATTGAGCTGTTAACAGAACTTCCGTCATCAAAAATAACGGTGACAGAAGTCTGTCGCCGTGCTGATATAAATCGTGGAACATTTTACTTACATTATGAAGCGCTTCCTGATGTAATGGAAGATATGGAAAATGAAGTGTTTGAAGAGATTGCGACCTTTATACGGGCTTCATTGGCAGACGAAGATAACCGACAAAAATTGTCGGACGGCTTTTTTCTTGATTACTTTCAAAATAAGAATCTACAAAAGGTTCTCTTTAGTTCTCATTACACATCGCGGCTTAGTGATAAGGTGGTTGCTTATGCGGAATCTCTTTTAGCCGACTTATGTGTTAATGGGGGGCAATTAAACGAAATTGAAGCAGAGCTGTTTGCGACGTTTATGATTCATGCATGTCTTAGGGCTGTGCAAAAAATTAGAGAATGCCCTGAAAACGAATTTGTTGAGCGAAGTGCGTTTATTAACAAGCTGGTCAAAGCACTGTTTGCCGTTGCAGTTGACCCATATACAATAAATGCTACTTACAATAAACGACAACAGAATGTGTAAAATTAGTGAAAAAAGAACACAGCTCCTTTTGTACGAATCTTGAATATATGATATAGTTAGTGTCAGAAAAATCTAACGGAGAGTGAACATGAAAGTATACTTATTGAGACACGGTGAAACAAATTGGAACAAAGAAAGAAGAATGCAGTGCCAAACAGACAATCAGTTAAATGACGTAGGGATTGAACAGGCAGAACTAGCAGCGAAGCTACTAGATAAAATTGATTATGATGCAATACTATCATCGCCATATGTAAGGGCGAAAAGAACAGCAGAAATTGCAAACAAGGACAGAATGCCTATTATCATTGACGATAGATTAAAAGAAAGATATGCAGGAGTTATGGATGGGAGGTTTCTTGCTGAAATAGACGTCGACGAGTTTTTTAATTACGACGCTAATGCAGAGTATGAAGGCGCAGAAAACATGCATGACTTTTGTGAGAGAATATGGAAATTTTTAGATGAGCTTAAAGAAGAACATGAAGGCAAGACCGTATTATTGGTAACACATAACATAGCGATCAGAGCGATGAAAGCATATGTTTACGGTGTGCCCGAAGGTGGGGACTTGGGAGCATATGGAATAAAAAATGGGGAAATAGAAGAACTTATCATTTAGACTAACATTGGCCAGCAAATCAGTTAAGTATGCCAGTAAATTAGCTCAGTATGAAAGGAATCGAATAAAATGCTTTATGAATATTCATTATCTGCTCAAAGAGAGAACTTTTTCAATATTACTCCACAAGTCCGTGAAGCAGTTGACAAAAGCGGAGTGAAAAGTGGCACAGTAACGGTCTTTTGCCCCCACACAACAGCAGGGATTACAATCAACGAAAATGCTGATCCCGATGTAGTACCTGATCTGTTACTTGGTCTGGACAAAGCCTTTCCTGATCGTAAGGAATTCCGGCATGCTGAGGGCAACAGTTCAGCACACTTAAAGGCGTCAGCGATGGGCTTAAGCACAACCATCATTATCGAAGGTGAGAGATTACTACTAGGCACATGGCAAGGAATATACTTCTGCGAGTTTGACCCACCAAGACAGCGCAAGTTCTATGTGAAGATTATGGGTGAGTAAGGACTGATAAAAAGGAAATTGAGGAGCAGTCATGAAAATAGGAATAATAGGCACAGGAATAATCGCTTCAGCTGTTGTGACAGGCTTTTGTAAAATGAAAACAGGGCATGAGTTTTACCTATCTCCAAGAAATGCAGAGCGAGCTGCAGCCCTTGCATCAGAGTTCTCCGAAGTGACAGTGTGCACCTCGAATCAGGATGTAGTTGATAATGTAGAATGGGTATTCATATGCTTGCATAAAAAAGACTTTGACGCTTTAGGTGAATTAAAGTTCAACGAAAATCACAAAGTTGCAAACATGTCTGCTGAGATGAGGTTGCCGAACTTGAAAAGCATAATTGGTGAAACGAAATTGCTGGTTCACATTATTCCTCTTCCGGCTATCGCTGTTGGAATCGGGCCATTGCTGGTGTATCCTGAAGTTAAGGAAGCAGGTGAACTTTTCACACCAGTAGGGGATGTATATTATGCCACTAAGCAAGAGGATGTTCATACACTGCAAATAGTTACGGGACTCATGAGTGGGTATAATATGCTGTTAAATGAGATCGTCAAATTCTCCGATGAGCAAGGCATAGAACATGACACCTCAGTTGGATTTTTGTGCTCATTATTTAATTCACTCAACACACGGGCGTCAAACACTCCAAATTGTGACCTTGTCGAACTAGCTCATGAAATGACGCCTGGCGGATATAACGAGCAAGCAATGAACGAGCTCATAGATAATGGTGCAATTGAAGCATGGCGAACAGTGCTGGACAGGCTTCTTGAGAGGCTGCATAAAAGCTAGAGTGGCAATGCTCAAATAATTTAAGTTCCATACTTCCTCGCAATATGTTAAAATGTTCGACGGCGAATTATGGAACTTTTTTATACAGAATTCGTCAAATAAATGTAAACACGCATATGTAAAAATAGAAATATTGGAGGAAAATTATGAAATATCGTATTATATTAGTTCTTTTATGTGCGGCATTAGTGCTGACATTAGCAGCTTGCACAGATGATTATGAACCTGTGGCTGAGCCGGAAACACTCCCTGAAACCATAGAGCCGGAAGAAATGCCAGAAGTAGAGGTGGAAGAGGACCTAGAGTCATATGGTGACTTCGAAGAAGAAATGACAGACGCTGATTATCACGGATTGCCTGATGATTATGAACCACCAGAAATGAGTGGTGAACATAACCCTGAACTTGTAGAAGCATTTACACCTGAAGATGCATATATACATACTGACGTTGAAAGCTTTTTTTTCCTAACGAGCTACATGTCAAAGGATGAGATGATTGTATTTGTCATGGATGTGATAGAAGAACTTGGCATTGTTATCACTAGTATTGACGAGCCATGGGAAGACACTGTGACATACACCGGAACATTAGCGGATGGGGGTCCTATCCACATTGAAATACGTGAAGGATATGACGGAGTCGGCCTCATGCTTCTATATTAAGTCGCAAGTTACGCATAAAAATAAAAATCTAGAAAATTTGTCTTGATTTTCATTGAAAAACGTGTATAATTACTACCGTTACTCGTTTTGAGATTGAACACGGTTGTGTGTCAGTTTCAAACACTCTAAGTAGCGGGGGCCTTTAGCTCAGTTGGTTAGAGCAGCCGGCTCATAACCGGCCGGTCCGCGGTTCGAGTCCGTGAAGGCCCACCAAACCAACTAATAGACAAACCTCTCAAGACTGTTTAATCTTGAGAGGTTTGCTCTATTACTCTTGATTGCGTGGTTTATGTGTGATATTATTGCAAAAATATGACTTTTAAATGAATTCCTATTATGGAATGAGGTAGAAGATGAAAGATTATATCATTAGGGGTGCACAAAAGCCTCCTGCAAAAACAGAAGATACTGCAAAATATGATATTGTACTCATTGATATTACTCGTGCAGAGGGTATGTCTGGAAAAGCAAAAATGGCACTTGCCTATGTGCTTTTTGAAGATATGGCTAAAGCGGTGTATGCCGGCTCAGAACCTAGTCCCTATGCAAAAAAGCAAATGCAGGAAGAATCTGTTAAAAGAGCCAATGAAATGGCAAAGAACATTCCAGTTACATTAAGAAAATCAGTAGCAAAAAAAGAAGCACTCTTTTTTAAGGAGCGCTTAGCAAAATATGGAGTGACAGCCTTAATAGGATATTGTCCCAATTGTGGTGGCTCACTTAATAAAACAAGTGAGAAATGTACTGTATGCGGACATGAAGGTGTGGAGTTGAGTGAAAAGGTTACTCCAAAAGAAACAAAACCGAAAGATAAAAAGCCACAACAGGAAAAAAGACCACCACAAAAGAAACAATCACCTCAGAGAGAAAATAGGGTTAGTGATACCCCAAGAGAAACAGTGCAGAGTGGAAGAACAGTGCTCATTATGGCAGTTGTGATTGCAATATTGTCAACCATACTCGTCATAGCAAGCATTTTTGCAATTTTATATTTTTTCGTAGGTAATGAAGCAGAAGTTAATAATACTCCTACGTATTCTGACCAATATTTTGATGCTGATCAACCAGAGCCGACCCAAACAGCAGAGATATATCCAATATTTGACATTGGTGATATGGGGAACTCGTCTGGAAATATTGCTAGTGGTGGATTAGCTGCAATTCAAGGTGAATGGATTTATTTTTTTGGTGGCGACGGTCTTTATAGGAAGATGATTGATGGAAGTAATGAGGAAAAATTAACTGATGGCAATCTAAGCTACATCAATGTCGATGGAGATATAATCTATTTCACAAGTATAGAATGGGGCAATGCAGGGACGGTGTATAGAATTGAAGCAGATGGATCTAATAGGCAAGCCATACTTTCAGTTGATGGAAGGATTTCGAACTTGCATGTTATTGGCGACTGGATGTATTATATAGTTACATATTTTGATGCTAATCAGACCTCTTCTGTGTATCGAATGAGAAAAGATGGTTCTGATAAGCACTTATTATTTGATTCTTTTGAAGAAGGACAAATAAATGTTGCCTTTAGCGAAGATTGGATTTATTGGGGCGTTACCACAAGTGGACTATACCGAGTTAGTGTAACTGACAGGGAAATTGTGGAACGAATAATTGATATTGGATTAGAAGATATTGGCATGATAAATGTTGTCAATGATTGGGTATATTTTACAGTTTTTTGCTTTAATACTGAAGAGAGTACCTTGTATCGTGCAAGAACTGATGGCACTGACAGGCAAATGTTAAGTGATGAGTTTATTTCAAATATTAATGTTTCAGGAGATTGGGTATACTCAATCAATAGGGACAATGTTGGTATTTCCCGCGTTAGAATTGACGGTTCTGACAGGGAAAGCATAGTTGACTTTGGGAATATATTTACTTTGAGTGTCGTAGGCAACTGGATTTATTTCACGCTGTCTGATTTAACTACTCAAGGAGCATACATATATCGAATAAATACTGATGGTAGTAATCTTGAACAAGTATATACTTCTGCGGCTGAGGATTGGTCTGACCCTGAGGACACATTTGATTCACAAAATCAAAGTACAACGGAGATGTTATATCACTTGGTTCATATGCCTGCGGAGCGGGTTACTATATACATACACTGGCAAGATGGAGATATATCGTATTTTACGAACATGGGGAATGATTCTCACGAGTCGCAATGGATGATGTACAATGGAGGAAGTAGCATCGAGATTTCTCCCGAATTTGTGCTTGTTGACACAAACTTAGAAATTCACTATTTAGGGACGATTTGGACCTTCTTTGAAGACTATATGGGTATTTTAGATGGAGAAACTTTCTTCTGGAGATATGAATTACATTTCCCGTAAAATAACAAATACAATAGAAATAAAATGTAGCGAAGTTCTACTCCATTTTAATTGACAATGTATGTTTAATTATGTATAATTAATTTCGTAAAAAAGAGTCGATAGTATGTGATGTTAATCACAATTGTCGACTCTATATTAAAGACAAATGACTTTTTAACAAACTGAAAAAGAGAGATATTATATGAATACCAAGAGTTATGCAAAAATTATAACATTCACACTCGCGTTTATTATGCTTCTATCTACAACATTAATTATATTATCTTCTGTTTCAGATGACACAGCAAGTGCGCAACGTGTGACTCAGACACAGATTGATAATCTTAGAGCTGAGAGAAGAGAGTTAGAGCGTCAACGGAGTGAAGTCGATGCTAAAATTAACGATCTTGAGTTTGATCAAAATACAGAGTTAATAAAAAAACAAATACTTGACCAACGTGTCACTGTGACAAGTCTTGAGATAGAAAACACTAATGCAACTATTAGCTATCTTAGTCAGCTTGTTAGAGAAAAAGAGTATGAAGTAGTTTTAGCACAAGCAAGAGAAGATGAACAGCTTGACAGGTTTAGAGATCGTGTTCGCAACATGGAAGAAAATGGAATAATCACATATCTTGAGATTATATTTGATTCGACAAGTTTTGCGGATATGTTGGCAAGAATTGATTTTGTTGCCGAGATTATGCGTGCAGACCAAGAAGCTTATGATGATTTAGTAGCTGCGAGAGAAGAAACAGAAGAAGCAAAAACAGGCCTTGAAGATACAGCGCTTGAATTAAATGACGAAGTCATTAGGCTGGAAGAACAAGAAATAGAATTAAATGAGCAGATGGAAGAAGCAGCTGAAATAATCAGAGAAATGGAAAACGATATTGATGGCGCTCGAGAGCTTTTAGAACAATATATTGCTGATGAAGCACGTATCACAAGAGATATAAATGACGCAATAGCTGCACTTGAAAGACAACAAGAAGAAGAAAGGCTACGTCGCTTAGCAGAACAACAAAGACAGCAACAAAATCAAAATAATAACACAAACAACGCAAATAACAACGCACCTAGCGGGGGCGACGACACATCTAACAATGCGCCTAGCGGAGGCGGTAACGACACCTCTAATAATACCGGCACCCCACCAAGTGGTGGCGGTGGGAACTCCGGCGGAGGTGCTGTTGTTGGAACCGGAGAGTTCACATGGCCTGTTCCAACTCACAGAACAGTGTCGAGCCCATTTGGTCAAAGAAATGGACGCTTACATGGCGGTATTGATATCCCAGCTCCAACTGGAACATCAGTCGTAGCTGCAGATTCCGGAACTGTTTTAACTGCGAGATGGAGCAACTCGTTTGGAAATTACATTACAATTAGTCATGGCAATGGTATTGTAACTCTCTATGCGCACTTAAGTTCAATGCAGGTCAGTGCAGGAGATACTGTTAGTAGGGGACAACATATAGGGCGTGTCGGCTCTACAGGCAATTCAACTGCTCCGCATCTTCATTTTGAAATACGTGTAAATGGAGTGCGCATTGACCCACAAACAAGACTGTAATTTAAAGTATGCATTTTAAAGGCCGTTGCTAATTGCAACGGCTTTTGTGAGGGAAAATTTACAGGAAGGAGCTAACTGGACAGTGAATTCAAAAATCAGCCAATTAATTGAAATATTACAGGACTCAAATAATATCGTGTTTTTTGGTGGAGCGGGTGTATCTACGGAAAGTGGCATACCTGACTTTCGCAGTGCAGATGGACTGTACAGTGAGTCATACTCATATCCACCTGAAGTAATTTTATCGCGCAGTTTTTTTGAAGAACATACAGAAGAGTTCTATCGGTTCTATAGAGAGAAAATGCTATACCCTGATGCGAAGCCCAATAAAGCACACATGGCTCTTGCAGAGCTTGAAAAGCAAGATAAGCTCATGGCAGTTATTACACAGAATGTTGATGGGTTGCATACATCAGCAGGAAGTACCAATGTATTTGAGTTGCACGGATCAGCCTTGAGAAACCTTTGTATGTCTTGTAATGCTGTTTACCCCCTCGAGAAAGTAATCCAATCAGTAAATATACCACTATGTACATGCGGTGGTATAATAAAGCCGGATGTGGTATTATACGAAGAAAGTCTTGACCAGATGGTGATGACAAAAGCAATCAAGGCAATCAATACAGCCGATGTGCTTATTGTTGGTGGAACGTCACTTAATGTCTATCCTGCAGCAGGCATGATTGACTATTATCGTGGCGACAGTCTTGTGCTTATAAACAAATCAAAGACGGCATATGATAGATATGCAGATTTAGTAATAAATGAAAGTATAGGAGCGACGCTTAGCGAAGCGCTGGAAGCCCTTGATAGTAATTAGAAGGAGATAATATACGTGATACATAAGGATTTTAAAGATCTAAAGTTACCTGCACTGGGTTATGGTGGTATGCGACTACCGGAAGATAAAAAAACAGGAAAAATTAATCAGGCAAAGGTAGATGCATTAATAGAATATGCAATGGCAAATGGCGTAAACTATTATGACACAGCATTTTTCTATCATGCAGGCGAGTCAGAAAGTGCGCTTGGCAAAGCATTGTCAAAATATCCACGGGAATCATGGTACTTGGCGAATAAATTTCCAGGCAACTTTATTGAGTATAAAGATGGAAAACTGGACATGGATGTCACAAACATGGGAATGGATAAAAGAATATACAATACTCCTAAAGAAGTGTTTGAGCATCAATTAAGCAATTGTGGTGTAGAATATTTTGACTTCTATATGCTACACAATCTAACTGAAACCACATATGATCTGTATACAAACGAGGAACTTGGAATTATTGACTATCTACTAAGTGAACAAAAAGCAGGAAGAATCAAGCATTTCGGATTTTCAGCACATGGGCGTTATGAAACCATTGACAAGTTCTTAGAAAAGTATGATTGCTTTGAATATGGAATGCTGCAACTCAATTACCTGGACTGGACATTACAGGAAGCCAATAAGAAATACGATGTGCTAAGTAAGCATAATGTACCTGTTTTTGTAATGGAGCCGGTTCGTGGCGGATTACTGACTGCACCCGGAAAAGATGCTGAAGCATTGTTAAAAGCAGCACGTCCCAACGATACTCCTGCAGCATGGGCATTTCGTTTTATTCAATCACTTCCAAATGTGTGCGTCACAATTAGTGGCATGACGACAATGGAACAACTTAAAGAAAACGTTGAAATACACAATAAAGTCGACTTAATGCCTGAGTCTGAGAAGAAAATTCTAGAACAAGTGGTTGATGGTATGGCGTCATTTGTGCCGTGTACTTCATGTCGCTACTGTTGTGGAATATGTCCTCTAAAGCTTGATATTCCTATGTTGATTGCAACATATAATGAAGCGGATCACGGAATGTCATGGTATGTAGAAGATGTGCTGAGTTCACTTACAGACGAAGAAAAACCGCAAGCTTGTATAGCCTGCGGAGTGTGCAATCCACTATGTCCTCAGGATATTGACATACCGGATGTATTAAAGAAATTCAGTAAAATTCTAAGTTAAGTGGCGGATTTTTTAAGACGGCATAGCAAAGCGAGTTCACAATGCTATGCTGTTTTAATTTTCTTTAACCTCTTCTTGCTCGCAAAAATAACAATGAAAATCAAAACAAGAAAAGCAATTATAAGAATGAATGGATATCGTCGGTTAATATCTGAGAGCTCGCCTGCGATCCAACCAAAGGGTATACTCAATCCAAGCACAATTACCATCATAAGACCACTTATACGTGCTCTTTCTGCAGGTTCAATTAACATTTGTCTAAGTGAATCACTGCGAGGCATAACAAAGCTGAAAGCGACTGCATCAAGAATAACATAAAAGAACAGATAGGCCATAAGAACAAAAGCTGAGTACTCAAATGTTAAAAATGACAAAATTGTATTCTCGACAAAAGATGAACCCTCATGAGCAAAAATCAACAAAACGTTTGCTGCAATGAAAATGAACAGTCCTATAAGCATGGGGTTTCGAAAGCCAAGCTTATCCATCTTATGTTGGAAAATGAAAAGAAAAAGAAAAATCACTGCTGAGCGAAGAATTGGAAAATAAGCAAGGTAGTGTTGTGGAAGATCAAGGGTCCCTGTAACATACAATCCGAAGAAATTACCATGAATCATTGCAGTTATATTGAATACCGTTGTTATAACCAGTGCAAGAATCATATCACGTGAGGCGAATATTTTTTTATAAATATCTCCATATCCACCCATTATACTCCAGATAGACATTCCTTTTGTTTCTTTCATTCGAGTTTTCCCGACCTCAGTTTCATCTCCAAACTTATATAATATGATGAACTTAATCGTCATAGAGATAAAAGAAAAAATATAAAGTATTCTCAGTGCCGGAATTATTGAAAGTTGACTAACAAGAAGTGCAGCTAATGGGGCGAATATAACTGATGTTTGAGAAATAAAATGCAACAGAGAAAAGATTCTAACAAGTGTGTCTTTTTTAGCATCTTCTACCAGCAAGCATGTCCACGAGTTAGTTGTTACCTGCATCAAACCATTAAAAGAAGCGCCAATAACAAACCACCAGAAATTTTGTGAAAAAGCCCAAAGCAAACAAGGTATACTCCATGCCAGCGCATCAAAAATGAAAGTGGTTTTCCTTCTTCCCAGCTTGTCCGTAATGGCTCCGCTAAATAGCGCTGAAACCGTTTGTACTAATAAAAAGACTGAAGCAACTATACCAATTTGAGTATCCGTCAATAGTAAAGCAGACATAAAGAGAGCCATAAAGGGAGTCCACAAATTAAAGGGGACAGTCCATAGTGGCTCTGTATACAGAGCAATTCTGGGATTACCTTTAACATTAATCAATGTGTCAATTAATGGATGTTTATAGCGTTTTTCATTAGTGGACATAGTAAATTTTACCTTGTCTTATTTAATATTTGGATAAAGTATCACGCAAGGCGAGATGATACCACAAAAAGTATAGAAAGTAAAGGTAAATACGCTTGAAAGTTACATTTAATCAAACCACTAAAACTCTAAGAAAAAACAGGAAAAAAAGTAGTGTTGAAAAAAGGAGAGGAAATCAAACAATTACAAAAAGTTACAAAATTATCTCAATTTGGGTTGACTTTTGTTTTTATTTATGCTAATATCTAGAAACCGCAAGCGTTCAAGTTGTAACTTTTTAAGGAGAACAAAATAAAAATGCGTAAATTACGAAAGATAATTTTCTTTATATTAGCCCTTAGTATTTTAGTTAGCATACTCGGCATGTCACAGATGGCATTAGCGTCAGCAGGTACGTTTACAACAACTACCAGTGTAAACATGAGATCCGAGCCATCAACAAGTGCTAGCGTAATAAGAGTAGTAACTGTAGGAACCAGTGTAAATGTCCTTGAACATAACCCGGCAGGTTGGTCAAGAGTTCAGGTGGGAGATTCTACAGGATTTATTAGATCAGACTTTCTAAGATTCCCAACAAGTGGTTCAACTGCAACATTCCGGACAACAGAGGGAGTTAACCTAAGAGCAGCGGGCTCAACAAGCTCAAACATTTTACGCACTGTTGTAGCAGGAACAAGCGTTGAAGTAACTGAGCACAATCCATCAGACTGGTCAAGAGTTACTGTAAATGGTACAAGTGGATTTATCAGATCAGACTTTCTAACTCGCGGTGGCACTGCGGGAGCAGCAACCGGAACAACTTCCGGTGGTAGTGCAACATCAGACGCAGCAATTGCAACACTACTGACAACAGGCGCTGTAAATATGAGATCGGGCTCATCAACAAATACAAGTATTATAAGAACGCTCGCATCAAACACAAGCGTTGAAGTATTAGAGAACCAAGCAAACGGCTGGTCAAGAGTAAGACAAAATGGCACAAACGGATTCATAAGATCAGACTTGCTATCTGCAACAGGCGCACCTGCAGCAACAACAACATTAAGAACAACTGCCGCAGTTAACTTTAGAACCGGACCGTCAACAAACGATAGAGTTATAAGAACACTCGCATCAAACACAAGTGTTAGCGTACTAGAGAATCAAGCAAATGGCTGGTCAAGAGTTATTCATAACGGTACAAATGGATTCATCAGAACAGACTTACTATCCGCAGCAGGCGCATCAACATCAACAGCAGTCGGAACTCTACGAACAGTGACCGGCGTTAATATGAGAACCGGTCCTGCAACCACATATAATGTAATTAGACTTCTTGCTGTAAACACCAGCGTTGAAGTTCTAGAGAACCAAGCAAATGGTTGGTCACGAGTAAGACAAAATGGCACAGTTGGATTTATACGCAGTGATTTATTGAGTGCTACCGGTGCGGCGAGCAGAACTCCCGGGAATGTCGAGCTATTGAATTGGTCTGAAGCCAGACATCTTATTCCAAGGAATACAGATATGCGCGTTGTAGACGTTCGTACAGGTATATCATTTAATCTTAGAGCATTTTCAATCGGCGGCATTGGAATTGGTGGTCACGCAGATGTTGAACCACCAACCCAAGCAGACACAGACGCAATACTAAGATCACGTAATGGTGTATGGGCGTGGGCACCAAGACCTGTATGGGTCACAATCGGTGACAGAACATTCGCAGCTGCACTTAACGGAATGCCACATGATGTGAGCACAATCAGCGGTAATGGCATGAACGGTCACCTATGCTTACACTTTGCAGGCACAGTAACCAGAAGCCAATCATACCAGAGAGATCTAAGAAATGCAGTGCAAGAAGCATTCGATGCAAGACCACGATAAACAGAGTTTCAAAACATAATAGCAAAAGGGTCGACAAATATGTCGGCCCTTTGATATACTGCATGTGTAATAATATAGAAGGAAGTAACATTATGGAATTTAGAAAACTTGGGAAAACAGGCAAAGATGTCAGCACAATCGGCTTAGGTTGCGAGTTTTTGGATAGGAAGCCATATGCACAGGCTGAAGAAACAATCAATGCAGCACTTGAGTATGGAGTAAATATTTTTGATGTTTTCATGCCCGGCAAGGAAGTACGTGAGAATATAGCAAAAGCATTGGGGAACAGACGTGATAAAGTGATGATTCAAGGGCACATCGGAGCGTCTGATATAAATCAACAATATGATATAAGTAGAGATATGCCGACTGTTAAAAAATACTTTGAGGATTTGTTGCGTATATTCGGAGGACATATTGACTTTGGAATGCTATTTTTTATAGATACTGAAAAGAACTACAAAGATATCTTTGAAACCGAATTTGTCACATACGCAGAGCACTTAAAGAAACAAGGGGATATAAGTCACATTGGCTTTAGTTCGCATAATCCCGAGATGGCAATCAGAGCAATAAACACAGGCGTACCTGAAATGTTAATGTTCAGCGTAAATCCTGCGTTTGATATGTTGCCATCAACCGAGTATGTCTTTGACCATTTTGACAATGGATTCACTCCGGAGTTACTTAGAGGAATAGACCCCAAAAGAGCAGAACTATATAAGCTATGCGAGCAGAAACAAATCGGAATGACAGTGATGAAAACTTATGGAGCGGGTAAACTGCTTTCTAAAGAACATACGCCTTTTGATAAGCCCATGACAATACCTCAGTGCATAAATTATGCACTATCTCGACCCGGTGTTGCCTGTGTACTACCTGGATGCCAAACAGCTGCAGAGGTGCATGAAACCATGAAATATTTCGAAGCTACGGCTTCTGAAAGAGATTATGCAGAGGTTTTATTTTCAAAGAAAAATGACTTTAAGGGAAGCTGTGTGTACTGTAGCCACTGTCAGCCCTGCCCTGTAGAAATAGACATTGCGGCAGTAACCAAGTTGCTGGACATAGCCAACTTGGATAGAAACAATGTACCACCATCAATCAAAGCGCATTATAAAAACCTTGAGCATAAGGGCGATGAATGCATTAAATGCGGACATTGCGAAGAGCGCTGTCCATTTGATGTGCCAATTATTGAGAACATGGCGCAAGCGGCGGAGCTACTATAGAGTTATTCTACATTCTTTTGAAAATTCACTTTTGCGTTCAGTCAGAGTGTGTTACAAAACAGTGTCAGCAAATGGTTTCCTCTTTGCCCAACCGGAGTCTATATGTGCAGACAAAACATCAAGTGGCTCTAGACCGCTGAGTGCGTCAGGTGATGAAATGCAATAAGCGCCTGCAGCAGCAGCTAGCTGAATGGAGCGGTGAAGGGATGCCCCATTTAGCATAGAGGTTAAAAATGCTGCAATGCTTACATCTCCTGCACCTGTACCTGAAATTATGTTCTCTTGTAAGTAGCTTTGTTCAAATCCGCACTGATTACACCACTCGTCGGGATTTAAGTTTCTTGTCTTACAAACATCCTCTAATTGTTGCACATTTCCTGTTTTGTAATACATGCCTAGTTCACCACATTTAAGCACAACAATTTTCGCACCTAGCTCAAGAAGTTTGCCTGCCATTGGGCTAATATCCTCGTCGACACTTAAAATTCTGGTTATATCATTGCCCTCAGCCAACTCATTCCATTTAAGATATCTGCTTCTGTCTAGCATATAACCCGTTTCTTCAATGCTGGGAAGAAAGAAGTCAACATAGGGCAATGTTTTTGTAAGTAATGCATGCCAATCTGCTTTGCCTGAGTCAGAACCGGGATCCACTGCAGCCATGTCCAAAGATGTTGTACATCCTCTATCTTTAACTCGTTTGAACAATTTGGACAGGCCATCTCCATTATCTTCATACATACTTCTCATTAATGGTGGATATCCAAAATGAAAATGTGTAATACCGTCGAGCAACTCATCAGTTATGTCGCTTTCATAAAATGTGTCATTGGTTCCCGTGTGATGCAAAAATATTCGATCCAGACCAGGAATCGCAATTACAACAGAATATGACGTAGCTACATGTTTATCTTTAATAAGATGAAATGAAGCGTTGTGTTCTGTAAGTTTCTCTTCTATAACTTTTCCAAATGGGTCATCGCCTACTTTTGCCAGTAATGTAACATTTGCACCAAAAAAGTTCATGGCAAGACCGGCATTTGCAACTGTTCCTCCCGTGCTTATGTCGGCAAGTCCAACTTGAATTAACTTTCCGGGGGACAAAATAGAGTTTAAGTGCTCAACCTTGTTATTTCTAAAAGTTGGCGTTATATCTAAGCATATATGTCCTGCAACCATTACTTTTGACATTAATTTACTCCTTCGTACAATTAGTTCTCAGTGTGCGTAAAATTAATGCACTAATACTACCATAGCAAGTCTGTTGTGTGCAAGAGTTTCTCAGCATGCAAAAAGTCAAATATAGGAAATATGTTAAGATGTGTTGACAAATGGTATATAGAGCGACTATAATGTGAATGTTGCTGTTTTATCGAAAAGAATTCTTGCAGTGAATATAGCAACAAAAGTCAGAGATAAAACTGGCGAATAGGGGTATAGCTCAGCTGGTAGAGCGGCGGTCTCCAAAACCGTAGGCCGAGGGTTCAAATCCTTCTGCCCCTGCCAAAGTCGTAAGAGCCGTTGCAATTGCAACGGTTTTTGCGTAACAAGAATCATGCTTACACGATTTTACAAAAATAACAAGATTTAACCTTGCAGAAACGGTTGCACAAACAATGTGTAGCCGTTTTCAAATGCGCAATTTAAACATAATTTTGAAACAATTAAGAGAATATGCAACCTGCCTATGTGAAACCCTGTCTATAAGTATAAGAAACGATAAAAATAAGCAGGAGGGCCTTATGTTTCAAATTATTTCTGATGGTGCTTGTGACTTTAGTGCTGAAGAAGCAAAAAAGCAAAATGTAGAACTCGTGCCGTTTTATATTACCTTTGATGATGCAACTCATTTAAAAGAGGGCGTAGACATAAAGAAAGAAGATTTTTTCAAACGCCTAATGTCTGACAAAACACTCTTTCCAAAGACATCTCAACCAAGTCCACAGGACTACATAGATGTATATAAGCCATATTTGGATAATGGAGTAGATATACTTACGCTAACAATATCTTCAAAGCTAAGTGGTTCTAATGCCAGTGCAGTGATGGCTGCAGATATGCTTAAAGAAGAGTATCCTGATAGAGCTATTGTGTTAATAGATTCACTAAATGTGAGCATTGGGCAAGGTTTGATATTGAGAGAAATCATAAAAATGCGTGACGCTGGATATGACATTCAAAAAACAGCCAAGCTTGCAAAGAAGATCTTAAAAGCCACAAGAGTGTACTGTACGCTTAACAGCTTAGAGTACTTAAGAAGAGGTGGACGAATAGGCCCAACAACTGCAGTGGTTGGCGGGATTTTAGGACTTCGTCCTATATTGCATTTGGAAAACGGAGAAGTTTCACAACTAGACAGTGTACGAGGAAAGAAAAATGCAATGAAAGAAATTGCAAAAGCATTGGTTACCGTATTAAAAGATAAAACAGAGCAAGTAAGCCTAAGTATTGGACATATCTTAAGTGAAGCTGATGCAGTTGCATTTAAAAAAGATGCAGAAACAGCTCTTAACATGAAGATCGAAAGCCCCATCACAGAGGTCGGTGTTACAATCGGCTCTCACGCAGGTCCCGGCGCATTAGCATTTGCATACTGCGGTAAGTATGAAGTTTTTGAAGGGGCAGGGGACGAATAAATGGAATGGTATATTGTAGCGCAAGTGTTAGGGATAATAACAATCGGGTTTGAATTTGCATCATACCAAATAAAGGATAAAGCAAAATATTTTTTGACAACGGGTATAGGAAGCTTTTTCTGGGCGTTAATGTTTGTCGCAATTGGTCTTGCAATGGGGATGAACACACAGCTATCGCTGATTATCGCTGCCACTTATAGTACGGTTCGTAATTTTGTGTTTTATAGAACGTTTTCGAAGAACACGGCAGAAAGCAGAGAGCTTGGGCTTATCTTCTTGCTCATTATGATAGTTGTGGCGATTGTTGCTGCCATAGTTGTACTACCAAGTGTACCTGTAGAAGTGAGATGGTTGCATATCCTTGGGTTGATTGCCGCACTAAGCTTCGTAGTTGGGCAGTACCTGCCGGGAGTCCACTATGTTCGAGTTACTGTTGTGATTTACGCGGTGGTAGTAATGCTTACGCAAACACCAATAAATATTTTATACGGTGACTTCAGATGGAATATTATGGGAATATTGATTGAGTCGGCAAAGATTTTCTCAGTTATCATATTCTACATCCGCTATGCTTCCAACTCAGATGAATCACAGCTAAAGTTAGCGAAACCATTCTAATCTTGATATAGTAAACAAAACACAAAGGGACGAAACTCTTAAATGAGCGTCGTCCCTTTTTCTATACAATTAAATTATGAGATTAGTATTAGTTAGAAAGAGTTGTTATAAATTCTTTCTACGGCATCTCTGCCGCCTGGAACAGGTGCGCAATTGATTAGACCTTCAAGTCCCGGAGTTTCAAATGCAAGCTCAACAAGTCTTGGAACATCACCTTTTGTGAAGCCAACATCTTCTAATTTCTCAGGCACTCCGACAGACTTTAGCCATGCATATACTCCATCTGCAGCTTTTTCTGCTTCGCTTGGACATCCTGTTAATCCCGGAACGATATCACTGAGGAGGTCGGCGAGGATAACACCTGAAGCAGGATAAATTTCTTGAACAACTGCAGGCAGTAGAATTGCAAGACCAAGACCATGTGTTAGGTCTGTTTTAATTCCACTTAGGGGGTGCTCCAGCGCATGTGTGAAGTGAAGTAGGCCATTGTCGAAGCTTGTACCGGCGATCATGGCTGCATATGTTAGGAAGTAACGCGCTTCCAGACATTTTGGATCTTCCAATGCCACAGGGAGATACTTCGAAACGAGTCGCATAACTTCTTTCCCTAATGTTATTGCGAATGGATTATTTAGGACAGTTGTTGCAGCTTCTACAACATGGTTAACTGCGTCAATGCTGACATATCTTGTTTGATTTGCAGGAAGACCTGTCATCAATGCAGGATCGTCGATTGAGAACAGCGGGTAAATGCAATCATAAGCAATCGCAGGCTTATATTCTTTTTCTGGAATTGTAACAACAGCAAAACGGTTTGCTTCAGTACCTGTTCCATGTGTCAAGTTGATTGCAATGATAGGCACAGCCTTTTCTGCTGCAAACTTTGCTTCGTAGAGGTCCTGACATGTTTTGTCAGGGTACTCAAGAAGAATTGCAGCTGACTTACCTGCGTCAATGGGGCTACCGCCACCAATTGCAATAACAGCCTTTGCTCCGGCTTCTCTCGCAACTGCAACAGCTTCGTCAACTTGTTGAGTTTCCGGATTTGGTTGTACTTTGTTATAAAGAACATAGCGAATTCCGTGCTTATCGAGGGCCTTTGTTACATGACCCCAAGCACCTGTTGTTTCATACGCGGCTTTTCCTGTCATAGCAATTACGCTATCAACGCCACGTGCTTTTAGCTGCTCTGCAATGAAGTCCATCTTTTCTATTGCGCCTACACCGAGAAAAACATGGCTTCCGCAAATGATAGTGCTGACATTATTGATGTCAATTTTTGATTCCCAAGACATTAAACAAAACCCTCCTAATAATATATTTTTCAATTAAGTTTACATGATTTAAGACGCATGGTCAAGAAAATCAATCTCCCAAAGAGATTCCTAAAAGACGAGCTTGCTTTAATAACTCGTTATCAAGGGGGATAGTTCTTAATTTTCCGGCGACCTCACTTAGTGGAACGGAGCCAATGGTATTGCCCTGAAGAGCAACCATTTGCCCAAATTGGCGTTGCAAGACCAACTCGCCTGCCATAGCACCAAGGCGTGAACAAAACACTCTGTCGTGAGGTGTAGGTTCACCACCACGTTGAAAATGACCGGGAATTGTAAATCTAACATCCTGATTTAATTTTTCGTTGAGCTCTCTAACTAACTGCATACCGGTTGAAACATCTTCGTTTTTACGACTTTCTTTCCCTTTTTTAGCTGTTTCTTTTTTTACGGCACCCTCAGCTATGGCAATAATAGAAAAGTTCTTGCCGGACTGATTGCGCTTATCTATGACCTCCAGCACACTGTTTAGGGAGTATGGAATTTCAGGTAATAAAATAACATCTGCACCACCTGCCAAACCTGCATGCAACGCCACCCAACCAGCCTTTCGACCCATAAGCTCACAGACAAAGATACGTCCATGGGAAGCTGCAGTAGAGTGCAGTGTGTCTAGTACATATGCTGCCTTTGAAACAGCGCTGTCAAAACCAAATGAGTAATCAGTGCCGTATAGGTCGTTGTCAATAGTCTTAGGCAGTGTAACGATATTGATGCCCTGTTGACTGAGGGCATATGCGGTTTTATGTGTTCCGTTACCACCTAAAATCACAAGTGCGTCAAAACACTCTCTGTTGTAGTTTTTTACCATTGTAGTTAGTTTGTCCGGGCTTTTGCTATCCTCAGCATTACGTATGTTTTTGAAAGGCTGCCTGGATGTGCCAAGAATTGTTCCGCCTTCACGGAGGATTCCTGAAAATTCATGTTGTTCCATTTTACGCCAATTGCTGTTGATGAGTCCTGTATAACCATCTTGTATCCCATATATTTCCACATATGGGACAGCACCGAACAAAGTTTTTGCTACACCACGAAGCGCTGCATTAAGTCCTTGACAATCTCCTCCACTTGTAAGAAACCCTATTTTCATATAAACTATTATTCCTTTCGGTAATATATTAGCGTGTTATTAACTGATTTTGCAGAAAAATATGCATAAATTTGATTATTTTAAAACTATTACTACCTCCAAACCGTATTTCATGTTATTATTAGGATAGAATAAAACAACGCAAAACGCAAGATTTTTTACATTAAATTTTTTAATCCATATACTTCAGCTCATATCCGCGATATCTAACATTGATACGATTTGTATCAAAACACTATTAACAAAGGAGAAAAGAAAATGGATAAAAGTGTACTTATCATAGAGGATGACGGTAATATTGCAGAGTTGCTACGCCTTTATTTGGAGAAAGATGGGTTCAAAGTCACAATTGCTGAAGATGGAGAATCAGGATTGGAAGAGTTTGAAAAAAACAAGCCTGACTTAGTATTACTCGACATTATGTTGCCACTTCTTGATGGTTGGGGTGTATGCAAAGAAATGCGTACAACATCTGATGTTCCCATAATCATGCTAACGGCAAAAGGGGAAACCCTTGATAAAGTTACAGGTTTAGAAATGGGTGCAGATGACTATATCGTAAAGCCTTTTGAAATGGGTGAACTAGTAGCGCGTATACATGCGGTCATGAGAAGATTTGACAAAACCGGCGGATCCGAAGAAAAGAAATTGATTTTCGACAACCTGGTTATTGATATGAACTCATTTGAACTGCTTGTGCATGGAGAGCGTATTGAAGCACCTCCGAAGGAAATGGAGCTACTATATCACTTAGCTTCAACGCCAAACAGGGTGTTCACACGGAATCAATTGCTGGACGAAGTGTGGGGCTTTGACTATTTTGGTGACTCACGTACAGTGGATGTTCATATAAAGCGACTTCGTGAAAAGCTTGAAGATGTAAGTGATAAATGGTCTTTAAAAACAGTTTGGGGAGTAGGTTATAAATTCGAAGTATATGATAATAAATAAACAAACTGTGACTGAGTAAAACGAAAGGAATGATCATTGCTATGAAAAACAGCATTTATTTTCGAATGTTTATTGCAACAGCATTGATTGTGCTTTTGAGCTTCTCGCTTCTTGGTGGGCTTTCAACCGTTATTAGCTATAGGCGCACAGTAGCAGATAAGAGAGTAATGATGATATCCACTCTTAACGAAATGGAAAGATACATTACTGCAAAACATGTCCATCATGCGGTGGACCTTGACGACTTAGAGCTGAGCATGTGGCTGAGAGCTGTGTCAGGTGTAACAGGATTTGATTTGTTTGTTACTAATGCAAATGGAATTGTTGAGTCATGCTCAAACAGAACCTTAGCTAATATAGGCAAAGCTGTGCCTGAATACTTACTCACATTTGCCATAGATGATGGCTATGTAAGGCCATCAACCATAGGTCAGATTTATACAGACAGACGACAGGTATCAGGCACACCTCTCTACATGACGGTGGAAGGAGAAACACGCATATTCGGCTATCTGTTTGTTTCCAGCAACATGTTGGAGTTTCAAAGGGAGTGGCATGATTTTTATAGCCTTTTCATAATCATTGCGCTAGGGGTGATGATTTTTGCCTTTGTCATCACATTATTGTCCACAAAAAAGCAAGCAGAGCCACTGTATGAAATGGCGAGAGCAGCAAGACGTTTTGCACGTGGAGATTTTACTGTGCGTGTTAATAATCAAATAAGGCAAGACGAAATTGGGCAACTTGCAGAGGCGTTTAACTCAATGGCAGACTCCCTGGAAAGCTCTGAGCAACTTAGGCGTGACTTCGTTGCAAATTTATCACATGAGCTTAAAACACCGATGACTGTTATTTCCGGCTTTGCGGATGGCTTACTTGATGGAACAATACCCCAAGAGAACGAGAAACGATACCTAGGTGTTATATCGTCAGAAACAAAACGCTTGTCAAGACTTGTGCAAACAATGTTTGACATATCAACACTTCAAGCAAAGGGAGAACATACCCCGCTGGAAAATAGCTTTGATATATCGGAAGTTGTAAGGTTGGCGCTTCTTAGCGTTTATGGCAAAATAGAAAAGAAGAAGCTTGGTGTCGAAGCTGAATTGCCGGAAAATAAAATTATGACACGGGGAGATTCAGACTCAATAACACAGGTTGTTTTCAACCTTATTGATAATGCAATAAAATTCTCAAATCCTGGTGGCGTTATTAGCATAGAGCTTTGGGTTCAGGGATCAAAAGCCTATGTATCTGTAACGAATCAGGGAACCACAATTCCACCTGATGATTTGCCACATATTTTTGAGAGATTCCACAAGGCGGATAAGGCAAGAAGTGCTGATCGTGACGGTGTTGGTCTGGGGCTGTACATAGTAAAAATGATACTGGACAATCATAATGAAGATATTTTCGTAACCAGCACAGGCGGAATTACCAAGTTTATATTCTCTCTGACTATTGCATAAACTAAAAAGCTTATCTGTTTTGATTAATCTCAAAAGTCAGATAAGCTTTTTTGCGAAATGTTGTTGAGCTACTTTTTGTCATCTTCTCGCATGATTCTTACGATTTGCCTCATGCTCATACCGGGCGGGGTCATTAAAGTTTCACCATCGTCAACTTCTGTTCCTCTTCGCAAATATGTATATATCCCAACAGCGCTGTTTTTTCCAACACGTGTTCCTGGTGTAAGATAGGCACAAGCACCTATGGATGAGTTGTCGCCAATTTCAATTTTGCCAAGCTTTAAGTGACCATGTTCAAACATATGGCAATTTAGAAATGCTTCTCCACCTATGACAACAGTGTTTCCGATTTCCAGCAGATAAGCGTCGTAAATATCCTTCGTGTTTATGAAAACCTCTTTGCCAATTTTTGCGCCTGCAACTCTCAGGTATATCTTTATCCAGTTATTGCCGCGCAGAAATGGTAAAACAATATTTACAAACCACAGATGAAGTCCTGAATAAACTAACCAACGCAAAAAAACAGGAGATCCGGGAGGGTATGCGCCGGGCTTTAATCCCAGCGTTAATAGACGTTCAACAAATCCGACGAAAATAGCTGAACAAACTAAAAACACATAAAATGCTAAAAAGCAAACTACTGCAAATGTCAGGAATGTTAGAAAGCTACTGTCAAGCAATCGTGTCCCACTATATATGATGAATACAGATGGAATTGACGCAATTGCAAAAACCAAGCAATAGAATGCATACACGAAAATAGAGGTGATCTCAAATGTTATGGGATTTCGCAATAGTCTATCAATAAATGTTTTCAAGATGGCTCCCCTTTCGTACTCATGACTACTTTGGCTTCTTATCGAACAGATTGGTTAAGATCATACCAAATATTATCACAACTCCACCAAAAAGTGCAAATGCAGAAAGAATTTCTCCCAACCATACAAAGGCGATTAATGCAGACATAAATGGGATAAGGTACGAAAAGACTGTAACATGTGCAGTCTTTTTAGCTTTAGCCAGAGCATAACTCCAAGTTAAATATGCAATTGCAGCGGGGAAAACCCCCATGAAAACCACAACAAGATTTACTGTTAATGTGGAGCTAGGCATTTCTTGGAGTGCGGTGGGTAAAAACAGCAAAGTTCCTATTGATCCCGCAATGATTGTGTATGTTGTTGCTTCAAGTGCTGTGTATCTTTTTGTCAAAACACGCATAATTACGCTGTAAATACCGGAACAAACAGCTGCACAAATGATGAGAATTAAACCGATATCAAGAGAAAATTCAGCTGCTTGAGTGAGTGTGACGGCAGCAAGACCGCAAAAGCTGATAAATGCACCAATCCAGCATATGGGTCTTACGATTTCTTTTAGAAAAATTCGACAGAATATCATGGTAAAAATAGGTGATGACGCAATAATAAAGCTACTGACACCAGCCGATACACTTATGGAGCCTGTGGTGAACAAAAGTGAATATAAGAAGATACCTGACATTCCGCTTGCTATGAATAGCGGAATGTCTTTGAGTTTTGGCAGTTTAATTTTTTTGAGAACACCTACAATGCCCAATGTTATTGATGCTATGACAAATCGCATTATCATCAACGAAATAGGACTATAATAGTGCAACGCATACCTTGTGCCCGGAAATGCCGATGCCCAAAGAAATACTGCAATAAAAGCTGCACCATAAAGGAATATCTGTTTTTTTGCGCTCATTTTACCTGTGTTCAAACTACCTGTTCCAATCTTTAGTTTGTTGTTGCTTAGAATCTGTTGATTAAGTCTTTTAAAGTCTTTGCTGCATCACCGAGCAAGAATGTTGCATTGCTGCTTGTGTAGAGAGGATTATCGACTCCAGCATAACCTGGTTTTGTATCGTAGTTGCACACGACAATGTGCTTTGACTCGTCGGCAGAAAGTATGGGCATTCCATAGATTGGAGTGCCAACAGCATCACGTGCAGCAGGATTTATAACATCATTTGCTCCGACAACAACGCATACGTCGCAATTAGCAAACTCAGGATTGATATCATTCATTTCGCGAAGCTTATCATAAGATATATCCACTTCGGCAAGCAGGACATTCATGTGTCCCGGCATACGCCCGGCAACAGGGTGGATTGCAAAATTAACATTTGCGCCATTTTTCTCAAGCTTGTCGGAGAGTTCTCTGACAAGACCTTGTGCATTTGCAAGTGCCATTCCATATCCCGGAATTATGATAACGTTCTTCGCTTCAGAAAGCAGTTTAGCAGCATTCTCAGCTTCTGCAGAAGTGTCGTGACTTCTATTGCCTGCATTTAAAGTATCTGCCAGTTGGCTCACAGTATCTAAAGCATTGCCGAGTAGTACAGTTGCGTTATCTCTGTGATATAGTGGGTTTTCTACCCCTGCATAACCTGGTTTTGTATCAAGATTACAAAGTATAATGTTCTTAGCTTTTTCAATGTTCAGAATAGGAAGGCCGTAAATAGCACTATCTTTTTCTGTGATAGCAGCAGGGTTGATAATGTCATTTGCACCCACAGCTATAACCACATCGTATTGATCAACTGTAGAATCCAACGCCCTTGTTTCGAGAAGTTTTTCATATGGAATGTCAGCGTCAGCGAGTAATACATTCATGTGTCCTGCTGTGCGGCCAGCAACAGGGTGGATTGTAAAATCAACCCTTGCGCCATTTTCTTCAAGTGCATCAGAAAGGGATTTCAGAGCATTTTGAGCTCCTGAAAGTGCTACTCCATATCCGGGGATAATGAGAACTTTTTTTGCAGGTTTTAGTACAGAGATGCAATGTGCAAGATTTGCTTCGTCAATTTTAGAAGCATTTGAAGCAGTGGCTACTGAGGGTGCTACCGTTGTCTTGCCCATGATTATTTCAAATAGACTACGATTCATTCCTTTACACATAATTTGTGTAAGAATCAGGCCCGCTGCACCAACGATACCACCAACTGCTATGAGCATTGGATCGCCTACAGACATACCTGCAGCTGCCAAAGCAACACCAGTCATTGAGTTGAGTAGAGAGATCATTATGGGCATATCTGCCCCACCAATACGTATTGAGAACACAATGCCGAAAGCCGCGCTGAATATAGAAATCAATGATAGAGCAATCCAAAGTTCTGTCAGACTACTATTGTAGAGAGTGCTATATCCGATGCCATTCGCAACAAAACTACCATACCCAATTATGCCCACCATAATAATGGAGAAAGCTAACAATATAGCTGCTATAAGCTGGTGCAGGGGCAGAATTGTCGGTTTTTGACCAAGTTTTCCGCTAAGTTTGCCGACTGCAACCAAGCTTCCGAAGAATGTAATCATACCAATAGCTATTGCAATAGCTGATGTCGTATCGGTGAATATCGTACGTCCGAATGTAACAACAACCATTGAGCCTTCGCTTCGGGCTGCAGATAGAAAGGCGTAACGTCCAGCATATTTTTCCCAGAGGAGCACAGCTCCAACAATTGCAGACGCTGCACCGCCAATACCATTTAGTAATGCAACCATTTGTGGCATGGCAATCATTTTAACTCTTGATGACCACCAAATACTAAATACAAGACTGAGTACCATAACCACAATAAGTGGAACGACAGTTAATATGTTGTTGTACCAAAGGGTCAGCATAATAGCAATAAATATGGATAGTGCACCAATCTTATTTCCTAAAGCAGCAGTTTTAACCTTACTCAGCATGGCAATGCCAACAAGTGTACCGAGAACAACAATGCCACTAATGACGTAAAAAATAATGCTCATTTCAGCCATCAGTCATCACCTCGTTTCTTCTTAAACATACGAAGCATACGATGAGTTACAGAGAAGCCCGCAGCGATATTCACCATTGCCAGAAACACGGCAACATATGCAACAATCACACTTCCCGTATGCACCGCACTTGTCACTGCAATTATTGCGCCGAGAAGTGTAATGCCTGACAGTGCATTCATACCTGACATGAGAGGAGTGTGTAGCAGGCTTGGGACGTTTTTAATTAGAAAGTAGCCTACAACTGCAGAAACTACAAAAATTGCAATTGAGATTATCGGACTCATAGACCCATTGCCTCCCTTGTTCCTGCGTGGACGATTTCACCGTTAAATGTCGTTAAAATAGACTCGGTGATTTCATCATTTGTATCTATAACTAATTTGCCATCTTCCATGAGATAGTCCACAAGATTATAGACATTATTTGCAAACATCCATGTTGAGCTTGTTGGAATCATACCGGGGATATTTTTTATGCCACCGATAATTACGTCGTGCTTAACATAGGTGTCAGCGGCAACGGTTAGTGAGCAGTTTCCTCCTTGGTCAATTGAAACATCAGTAATGACTGATCCCGGCTTCATTAATTTGACCATTTCTTCTGTAATCAATATTGGAGCTTGCTTTCCGGGAACAAGTGCACTGCAGTAAACAATGTCCATTGATGGTAGGTGTTCTCTGAGTACATCACGTTCTTTCTCTAACCATTCTTCGGGAAGGCTATTAGCGTATCCGCCATGTCCAATAGCAAGCTCAGGCGGAATTGCCGTATCAATAATCTTTGCACCAAGACTAATAGCATGTTCAACAGCTTCAGGGCGCACATCCATAGCATATACAACTGCACCGAGTCGTTTTGCAGTTATTAATGCTTGAAGTCCTGCAATGCCTGCGCCGATAATAAGCACCTGACAAGGTGGAATAGTTCCAACAGCACATGTTGTCATTGGAACAAACTTCATAAGGTCATTAATTGCAAGAAGCATTCCTTTATAACCGGCGCATGTACTCATGGATGTAAGCGCATCCATGCTTTGTGCACGAGTTATACGTGGGATACTATCTAAGGTCAAGCCGATAATGCCATTGTCAGCCATTTTTTGAATCATTCCATGATTAGCAGGTGATGCAGGGTGTAGAAAGGTTATTATATATTGACCGTTGTGCATCATGTCAAGTTCATGGATATTTTTCTCATCATTAAATTGCGGTTCTTTGACTTTGAGAATAAGCTCTGCATCTCTATATAAGTCAGCCACATCATCAATGATTTTCGCGCCTGCTTGCACATATTGTTCATCAGGATAGAATGCACCCACACCAGCGCCTTTTTCTACAAGCACTGTTGCGCCATCTTTAATCATTTTCGCAACAGTTTCCGGCGTTGAAGAAACTCGCATTTCACCATTAAGTATCTCTTTTGGAACTCCTATAACCATAATGTCCTCCTAATTTTGCAGCTATTTTTAGAACTGCATTATCTATGGCAGGGTGCAAAATATGAGCCCTACATAGCAACGGGATTCTATCTCATTTTTCATAAAATTGCAATGCTAATATTGTTAAAATATGTGTGCTTTTCAAATATAAAAAGGCCGATATTATCGACCTCTTAAAAACTGTAATGAAACTATAGAAAATATTAGATGATTTTCTTCTTAAATCGTGGCTCATTGCGCTCAAATATAATCTTAATATCAGCGCCGAGTGCAGTCAATTTCTGGATCATTTTTTCGTAACCACGCTCAATATATACAACACCATCAATGACGGTTTTGCCGTGTGCTGCCAGCCCTGCTATAACCAGTGCAGCACCGGCACGCAAGTCACTTGCCTTTATAGGTGCTCCTGTTAAATACGGCACACCCTCTATAATGGCTGTTCTCCCGTCGACGCGTATAGAACTGCCCATTTTTGCGAGTTCGTCAACATATTTAAATCTATTATCCCAAACTCCTTCAGTCACAGTACTGGTTCCTTCAGCAAGACAGAGTACAGTAGACATCTGTGGTTGCATGTCAGTTGGGAATCCGGGATATGGCATAGTCTTTATATGAGTGCGTTGAAGAGGACCATCTCGTTGGACAATGACTGAGTCCTCCATGTCAACAACAGTAACGCCGATTTCACGCAGTTTGCTTGAAATGCATTCAAGGTGCTTAGGTATTACGTCTTTAATCACAACTCTACCACCAGCACCGGCAACAGCTGCCATATATGTTCCTGCTTCAATTTGGTCAGGGATTATAGAGTAAAATCCGCCTGTCATGCGAGAAACGCCACGAACTTTGATTTCGTCAGTGCCTGCTCCGCGAATGTCTGCGCCCATAGAGTTCAAGAAGTTTGCCAGGTCGACGATATGAGGCTCTTTTGCTGCATTTTCTATAATTGTTGTGCCTTTTGCAAGTGCAGCTCCAAGCATTACGTTAATCGTCGCACCAACAGATACAACATCAAGATATACTGTTGCACCGTGAAGTCCGTCGTTTGTTACAGCGGTGACAATTCCGTTTCGCACGCTTACGTCTGCGCCCATAGCTGTAAAGCCTTTGATGTGCTGATCTATTGGTCGCACGCCACCAAAATTACAACCCCCGGGCATAGCAACATCAGCTCTACCGAAACGTCCCAGCAGAGCGCCGATGATATAGTATGATGCTCTAATGCGTCGCATTGTGTCAAATGTTGCATGAGATGTGCCGACACGTGAGCAGTCGATGTCCAATGTTCTTTTATCGACAGAGCGCAGTTTTGCACCCATTTCTTTTAGTATCTGCAGCAGTATTTTAACGTCGGATATGTCAGGAATGTTTTCGATTCTACAGACACCATCGACCATAAGAGCTGCAGGGATTATAGCAACAGCAGCGTTCTTAGCGCCGCTGATTTCGACTTCGCCATATAGTGGTTTTCCGCCATTTATGACATATTTTGTCACAGGCTCACCCCTTTAAATAATGGATATGGTTTGGACATCTCTAAATTAGTTATGCCCTTGTAACCGATTCGAGTCATTTTACAACACTTTGTAGTTTTATGCAAGAGTTTTGTTGCCGTTTTGTTGCCGAGCATTATTTGAGAGTTACTGGTTAGACTCTACTCATGGCGGTCAATTTCCTCCGTTTTTTTCGCTAGAACGGGTCTTATCGCCCTACATACGCGAAAAAAACGTAGAAAACCGCCCGCCACGAGTTACCCTGCAATTGGAAAAATAAAATCGCAGCGTTCTGCAATCTTGAAGTAGTCAAAATAAGCATTTTCCATTGGAATCCACTCACTTATGAACCTGTCATATAGAGCAGGATTGCGCTTGAGGAGCCTCTCCTGTTGTAAGGTTTTATCAATGCTCAAAAACACGTTTATTTCGTTGGTTTTATCCATGTTATTATCAGCAGAAAAATATGGATGCATGCTGTAAACGCCCTCTAATATGATCAGAGGGCGAATATCAATGTTAATCGGGTCACACAGCTCCATTATGCTGCAATCGAATGGACGGTATTCAAATGGTATACCTGCTCGTAATGGCATAAGAACTTCAGTGAGAAATCTCTCATAATCAATGTTGCCACCTATTTCAGTCAGGCGCTCAGTTGTTCTCTGTTCAGGTCTTAGGAAGAATGAATCCAGAGAAATAACATTGCAGTTATACATTTCACCTAGTGGTGTAGCAAGAGATGATTTCCCGGCGGCTGACATCCCATCGATTGTAACAACAACTTGTTCTTTTGCTTGTAAGAGCTGATCTATTTTTGAAAAAAGTTCTTTGTATTTCAATATTTAGTCTTTTCTTTCAATGGAGCGCTTTGCAGCAGCAACTATTTCTTCTGCAGTTAGCTCGTATTCTTTGCGCAAGAAGTCCTCAGTACCAACTTGACCGAATCTGTCCTTAATGCCCACCATTTCGATAGGTACAGGGCAAGTTTTTGCAGCAGTTTCTGCAATTGCAGAACCCAGTCCGCCCACGATATTGTGATTTTCAGCTGTTACAAATGCACCTGTAGTAAGCGCACATTCTTCAACAAGCTCAGTGTCAATTGGCTTCCATGTGAACATATCCACGACTCTAGCGGAAATGTCGTCTTCTTCTAATGTTTCGGCAGCTTTTAATGCTTCGTGGACCATAATTCCGCTTGCAAAAATGGTAACATCAGTTCCGTCGGCAAGTAGGTTGCCTTTTCCAATATTGAATCTGGAGCCATCTTTATAGATTGAAACAGCGTTCTTTCTTGCCATACGAATATAGAATACACCTTTTTCAACAGCGAGCTGTCTTACGAGATCTTCAAGGAGTACATTATCAGCGGGTTCAAGTAGTGTGATTTCAGGTATTGAACGCAGTACACCCATATCTTCAAATGGCATGTGTGTTCCGCCGTTGTATGCTGCCGTTACACCGGGATCTGTGCCCAGAATGCGGACATTCTGTTGCGCATAGGCTGCAGAAATCATGATTTGATCGCATACACGTCTTGTTGCAAAGCAACCAAATGAATGTGCAAAGGGTATTTTACCCATTGCGGACAATCCGGCGGAAATGCCGATCATGTTAGCTTCTGCTATGCCACAGTTAAAAGCTCTATCAGGGAAGCGTTGGAAAAATGGCTTCATTCCTGATGAACTCATTAGATCGGAATCAAGAGCAATAATATCGTCATTTTCTAGTGCAAGTTCAATGAGTGTGTCGCAATATACTTCTCTCATCATCTTGGGGTTCTTTTCAAAAGTATCACGTGTTCTAAACATAACTTGTACCCCCTAACCTTTCTTCGCTTCTTCGCGTGCTTTTTCGAGTTTCTCTGACGCGACTTCAATGGCTGTATTCATTTCTTCTTTTGTGAAATTCATGTGGTGATTGCTTGCGATGTCTTCAGCAAATGTGCATCCATATCCTTTGATTGTATCCAATATAATTGCAAGTGGTGCACCTTTATGTTCTTTTGCCTTAACAATGGCTTCTTTTATTTGACCGGGATCGTGGCCATTAACAGTTTGTGTATGCCATCCAAAGGCTTTAAACTTCTCTTCGATATCGCCCATGTCTAAGATATCTTTTGTATAACCGTCGAGTTGTTGCTTATTCCAGTCAATAAATGCAATTAAGTTATCCATTTTATGATGTGCAGCGAACATTGCACCTTCCCATACTTGCCCTTCATTACATTCGCCATCACCCATTACAAGATATGTATAATTATCAATGTTGTTCAACTTGCTACCAAGTGCCAGTCCGATTGCTGTAGAGATTCCTTGTCCCAAAGAGCCTGTTGTCATGTCAATGCCGATTGTTTTATGCATATCGCAATGACTGGGTAAGCAACCGCCACCTTGATTGAGTTGAAGCAACACATCTTTGTCAAAATAACCACGTAGGCATAATGTTGCATATAGAGCAGGCCCTGCATGTCCTTTAGACATAACGAGTCTGTCACGCTCTTCCCAGTCTGGATCATTGGGGTCACATTTCATTTCACCGCCATAAAGAACTGCAAGCGTTTCAATAATCGACATTGCACCACCAACGTGACCAAAGCCGATATTTGCAAACGTTTGTAGTGTTACGAGGCGAATCCCCTCTGCTACAACCCTGAGATCGCGGGTTTCCTTATCAATATTCATTTAAATTACCATTCCTTTCGACATCTTTATTTCTAACATATTTAGAATATCAATTTCTTTAATAAGTATTCATGTAGTTGGGATATTGGAATACGCTCTTGGGCCATTGAATCTCGCTCACGTATGGTTACGCAACCATCTTCTTCAGATTCGAAGTCGTATGTAACACAGAACGGTGTGCCGATTTCATCTTGTCGTCTATATCGTTTACCAATAGAGCCTGTTTCGTCAAAATCTACGGCAAAACTCTTGCGTAAAGTTGCAGCCACTTCTTCTGCTTTTTCTGAAAGTTTCTTTGACAGTGGCAATATTGCGCATTTAATTGGAGCGAGAACAGGATGTAAGCGAAGCACTACACGAGTATCATTTTTCTCTGCGTCAACAACTTCTTCGTCATATGCGTCAACAAGAACCGATAACATCAAGCGGTCGACACCGAGTGATGGTTCAATGACAAATGGTATATATTTCTCATTGGCTTCCTGATCGAAATATTCCATGCTCTCACCGGAATGTTCCTGATGTGCCTTAAGGTCATAGTCTGTGCGGTTAGCCAAGCCCCAAAGTTCACCCCAGCCAAATGGGAACATAAACTCAAAGTCTGTGGTTGCTCTGGCATAATGTGAAAGCTCTTCCTTTCCATGATCACGTAGACGAATATTTTCATCACGTAAGCCGATAGAAAGTAACCATTCATGACAAAATGTACGCCAGTAATCGAACCATTCGAGATCGGTTCCTTCTTTGCAGAAGAACTGAAGCTCTAGTTGTTCAAACTCACGAGTACGGAAGATAAAGTTGCCGGGTGTTATTTCGTTTCGGAAGGATTTGCCCACCTGTCCTATGCCGAAAGGTATTTTGCGTCGTGTTGTGCGCTGAACATTTTTGAAGTTTACAAAAATGCCTTGTGCTGTTTCAGGTCGAAGATAGAGTTGTGTCGCAGAATCTTCGGTAACACCTTGAAATGTTTTAAACATCAAGTTGAATTTTCTAATATCTGTGAAGTCAGATTTGCCACAATGGGGGCATACAACATTATTGTCTTTGATGTATGCAAGCAGAGTGTCATCGTCCATTATTTCAACATTAACATTAGTGACATTATGCTCAGTGTTCCACTCGTCAACGAGATTATCAGCACGGTGACGCATTTTGCATCCTTTGCAGTCGATTAATGGATCGTTAAAAGTGGTGACATGACCTGATGCTTCCCAGATCTTAGGATTCATAAGTATTGCAGAATCGAGCCCGACATTGTGTGGGCTTTCTCTTACAAACTTCTGCCACCAAGCGCTTTTAATGTTGTTCTTGAGCTCAACTCCAAGCGGGCCATAGTCCCATGAATTGGCAAGTCCACCATAAATCTCACTTCCGGAAAAGACAAACCCTCTGCCTTTACATAGCGCAGTGATTTTGTCCATTGTTTTTTCAGTATTTTTAAGCATGGTTCACCTCCGTGATTTAAAATCTGTGCAACAAAGGGTATTATATATACGAAAGGCATGTATTGTCAACAAAACAAGGGGTTTTATTTTTTTTGCAAATGTGATACAATTAGCCAGTTATTCTAGCAAGCACTAGGAGAGATTACCAAAGGAGTAGTTATTCACATGGGAAGAGAAACATATTATATCACCACACCAATTTATTATCCGTCTGACAAGCTGCATATCGGACATACGTACACGACTGTAGCAGCTGACGCTATGGCGAGATATAAGCGAATGCGTGGTTATGATGTCATGTTTCTAACCGGCACAGATGAGCATGGAATGAAAATTGAAGAGAGAGCCAAAGCTGCCGGAGTCACGCCTAAAGATTTCGTTGACAATATTGTCTGTGGAGAGGGCGGAGTAATTGACCTCTGGAAGCTGATGAACATTTCATATGACAGGTTTATTCGCACAACTGATGATTATCATGTGGAATCAGTTCAGAAGATTTTCAAAACCCTTTATGAAAAAGGCGATATATATAAAGGTGTCTATAACGGACTATACTGCACACCTTGTGAATCTTTCTGGACAGAAAGTCAACTTAACGAGGGGAATTGCCCTGACTGTGGACGTGAAGTTATAAGTGCAGAAGAAGAAGCATATTTCTTCCGTCAATCAAAATATGCCGACAAAATCGCTGAGTTGATATCAAGCTACCTTGAGCCATCTTCAAGAGTTAAGGAAATGGTTAATACCTTCTTAAAGCCCGGACTTGAGGACATCTGCGTGTCACGAACATCATTTACATGGGGTGTTCCTGTAGATTTTGATGATGGTCATGTTGTGTATGTATGGGTTGATGCATTGAGCAACTATATCACAGCTCTTGGATATAACAATGATAAGTACAATGATTTCGACAAATACTGGCCTTGTGACGTACACTTTGTAGGTTCAGAAATTGTAAGATTTCACTCAATTTTATGGCAAGCAATGCTGATGGCGTTGGAGCTGCCTATACCTAAGAAAGTCTTTTGTCATGGATGGCTGTTGTTTGGCGGAGACAAGATGAGCAAGTCAAAAGGTAATGTTAAGGATCCATATTTGCGTGCAGAACGCTATGGTGTTGACGCTTTGCGATTTTTCATCTTACGTGAGTTTACATTTGGCATAGACGGCAATTACACCGACGAGTTGTTTCTTACAAGAATAAACTCTGATCTGGCAAATGATCTTGGGAACTTGGTTTCTCGCACTGTGGCAATGGTTGACAAATACTTTGGCGGAACATTACCCACAGAGCAACAGAGTGCCCCTGAAGATGATGAGTTGCTTGCAATGGCGAGCAAACTACATGAATCATATGAAGCACACATGGAAAAACATGCGTTTCAAAACGCACTTGCAGATATATTCAAAGTTACATCTCGTGCAAATAAATACATAGATGAAACAACTCCTTGGATACTGGCGAAGGATGAGTCAAATCACCCACGCCTTGCAGCTGTGTTATACAACCTATTAGAAACAGTGCGTATTTGCACAATACTGCTAACGCCGTTTATGCCTGAATCATGTGAGAAAATCTTTGAACAAATTGGCGTAACGGAAACTATCACATCATACGATTCAGCAACATCATATGGAGAGTTGCCAAAGACTGTAACAGTTTCTAAGGGTGAGATAATTTTCCCGCGTCTTGATGTAGCGAAAGAGCTTGAAGCACTTGCACAATGATATTTCATACTTGTGATGAAGGGGGTACGTTATGAATGTATTAATAGCTCTATTATTAGGGCTAGTTCAGGGAATCACAGAATTTTTACCCATCTCCAGCTCAGGACATCTTGCCATATTGCAAAATCTTTTTAATATGGACTATTACTCCGAACAGCACTTGCTGTTTGACATACTTTTGCATCTTGGTACACTCGTAGCAATTTTCGCTGTTTACAGAAAAGATATAAGGTTAATGATTGGTGATGGAGTAGATTACCTGCGGATGAAATCAGACTCTAACCTAGACGAGCCTGTGGTTCTAAAACCACCCGGCAGAGCGCTGTTGTTTATCATTATTGGTACGCTCCCATTGATTCCAATGATGTTCATTCCTGTATCACAATTATTCTTTAACACATTCTTCATAGGCTTTGCACTCATAATGACCGGATTTATATTGTTTGTAGCAAGCAGATTTGTCAAAGAGGGTAGAAAAACCGACAAAACAATGACAATAGTGGATGCACTTGTTATTGGACTGGCACAAGCTGTTGCAGTTATGCCGGGATTGTCACGTTCGGGAACAACAATCTCCGTTGGACTGGCACGTGGATTAACAGGAGCATTTGCAGTCAGATTCTCTTTGCTACTCTCTATACCTGCAGTAATTGGAGCGACCATAGTTGCAATATTCAGAGCATTTACAGGTGGCGCAGACTTTTCGTTACTACCCATGTATTTGGTAGGTTTTATCATTGCAGCAGGTATAGGTTACTTTGCGATTCAAATACTTAGACGAGTTGTAGGCAGAAAAAAACTCGGAAGCTTTGCATATTACTGCTGGGGCATTGGTTTAATGACAATCATCTGGTCCTTCATTCGATTGGGAAGCTAAAACGGAGTACTAAATATCCAGTATTTCAAAAATGGAATATCCAGCAACAATTGAGGTGAAAGATGGCTCAGACCACCAGAAAAAAGAAAACAGCAACAAACTCTTCAACAAAGAAAAATACACGTGCAAACTCACGTGATAAAGCAGAAGCAAGCACAGGGAGGCCACCTCGCCGTCGCGAGATTATGGCTATCATTTGTTTTGTCATTGGTGTGTTTTCATTTATAGGATACTTTGACACAGAACCTGTGTTCATTGCATTTCTCACAGGCTTTGTCAGACGTCTTATTGGTTATGGATTTTATGCATTACCGCCTGCACTAATAATGTGTGCGGTGATTTTGGCGTTCCATAAAGGTCGCCCTGTAAGATTACGTACAACATGCACGCTCCTTATTACCGTCATAACAGGCTCACTTGCCCATATATTTTTAGTTAGTGCAGATACATATGAATTTTCATTTGCTATGATTGGTCAACTCTGGGCTAGTGGCGCAGAACTTATGTCAGGTGGCATTATAAGCGGAGTACTAGCCGAGCTGTTCCTATTGATGTTTGGCGGAGTTGGAGCAACTATATCTCTTATTGCAATCGCTGCAGTATTAGTTATGATTTCGTTTAATGCGACTGTTTCAGGAGTTATTGAAGCATTTAATAAACGAGAAAAGCGTGAATACGCTCCCGAACATGAATATGAGCAGACTGAGATGAGAACAACATCAGCAGAAACAACGAGGAGTCATCAAACATACCGTAAGGGTTCAGGACGAAACTATCAGCGCTCTTTTATACCCTCGTGGATAAAAAGGAAAATCGATATTCCAGTAGATGAAAATGGGAATGCACCTGTGGATCATTTTGCAGATGATCATAATGACACATATAGTAGAATCGTAGAAAAGGGTAGTACATATAACACTAATCCTCGTGTGAAAACTCCTGACCAAGTGCTTAGCGAAATTGTTGCTGATAATAGAAATGATACTTACGTAAATGCGGATGACGAGAACTCATCCAAGCAAGATGATATGCCTTTAGACATTCCATTTATGGAAGGCAAAGGTCGTGAACGCACATCATTTATGCCATTTATTCATGAAGAAAAAACCTCAGCGTTTGTTGAACCTCCAACTTCTGAACCATCCCCTGCACCCGAACCGGTGGTGCAATCGGCAAAAGCAAAGCCGCCGGCAACGCCCAAAAAACGTGCAGAACCAATAACACCTGTAGCATCGGTTTCAAGTGATGGATACACATTCCCTCCGGTTGAATTGTTATCACAAGGCAAACCTCAGTCACGTGCAGGTGATAGTGAAGTAAGATTAAATACCGAGCGACTTGAAACAGCGTTTCAAAGCTTTGGTGTTAATGTTCATATTTCAAATGCAACACGTGGTCCAACAGTTACCAGATATGAAGCGGAGCTGGAAGCGGGCGTAAAGTTAAACAAGCTTACAAATCTTGAAGATGATATAGCATTATCACTGGGTGCAAACGGAGTTCGTATTGCAGCAATGCCTAATCGCAGATCAACTGTTGGCATTGAAGTTCCAAACAAAGATATTAGCAAGGTTCATCTACGAGATGTCATAGAGTCTCGTAATTTCACACAGGCAAAGTCAAAGCTGACATTTGCAATTGGGATGGATATCTCTGGTGAGCCTATAGTTGGAGATATTACAAAGCTTCCACATATGCTTGTTGCAGGAACAACCGGATCAGGTAAATCTGTGTGCCTAAACTCTATAATACTCAGCATACTATATAAAGCAGGCCCTGAAGATGTTCGCTTCATTATGATAGACCCTAAAATGGTGGAACTTAAAGCATATAACAGCATTCCACACCTACTTGTTCCCGTTGTTACTGACGCACAGAAAGCTGCAGGCGCGCTACAATGGGCAGTATTTGAAATGATGAAAAGATATACGTTGTTTTCTGAAACAAATGCAAGAGATATTGAAAGCTACAATCAGCTTGCCCGTAAAACAAAAGGGGATGACGCAAGAGAGCCGATGTCAAAAATTGTAGTAATAATTGACGAGCTTGCAGATTTGATGATGGTAGCAGCTAAAGATGTTGAAGAGTCAATTTGTAGAATTGCACAAATGGGAAGAGCTTCAGGAATACACTTAATTACAGCAACGCAAAGTCCTCGTGCAGACGTTATTACTGGCCTTATAAAGGCAAATATCCCGTCAAGAATAGCCTTTAAAGTATCCAGCTCTCTTGAATCAAGAATAATTCTGGACTCAGGTAGCAGTGCGGATAAACTGGTTGGATATGGCGATATGCTTTACTCACCAACAGGCGCCGCAAAACCAATGAGATTACAAGGCGCATGGGTGTCTGATGAAGAGCGTGAGGACGTAATAGAGTTTCTTGCCAATAACAAAGACGAAGAAACGCAATATTCTGAAGAAGTCATGAACGAAATGGAAAAAGCTGCTGCAATGAAAACATCAGGAGGACAGACCTCAGGAGATACGAATAGTAGTGATTATGATGATCTTCTGCCACAAGCAGTTGATGTAATAATGGAAACAGGGCAAGCGTCTGTATCCTTGCTACAACGTAGACTAAAACTGGGATATTCAAGAGCTGCACGAATAGTTGATCAAATGGAAGAAATGGGTGTAGTTGGACCATTTGAGGGATCAAAACCACGAACCATATTAATTACAAGAGATCAGTGGAATCAAATGCAACACCTTAACGGAATTGGTGGCGGAGATGATTCAGGCGGGAACTAATGAAAACTAATCACTTAAACCAATCTCGGCGGAGATAACGTTTAGCGTTTCTTCGCCGCTGCCATTTTGCCAGTGTTCAGTATTAAAAAGAAATGGAGAACTCAGTGGCTACTTTTTTTACAGCGGACCTACATTTTGGTCATGAAGCAATTTTAGAATTTTGTGACAGACCATTTAAAGACATCAATGAGATGAATAGGACTTTGATAGACAACTGGAATGCCCGTGTCACAAATGATGACCATGTATATATTATAGGTGATTTGTACTACGGTGGTCGCGACGCAAAAGGTGTTGATGAAGCCATAAAGATTGTAGAGAAACTTAATGGAATCCTTCATCTTGTTGCAGGAAATCATGACTTTCCATATTTAAAGAATATGGGGTATCACTATCTGTTTGCAGATGTTGACCAAGTACGCTATCTGAAGCATGGTGATGATAATCTTTTCCTTTGCCATTATCCAATGGCAGAGTGGAGCGGATATTATCGTGGTAGTTGGCATATATATGGTCATATACATAATGCGAAAAACACTGCATACGAGTATATGAGAAGCCAAGAGCGAGCATTAAATGCAGGTGTTGATATATGCAGCTTCATGCCTGTGACCTTTGAAGAACTGAAAATGTACAATGAGCAAGACAAAATCATGTCATAGAGTTGCGTAAAAAGTGTTTTTAAGGTATGATTTAAATTCAAGAAATAGACAATAGGAGTAAAGTGTGAAAGCGTCCTGTCTGAAAAGTAGCACTTAAAGGCTCAACAAAGAAACCTTCCTAAGCAGGCTCAAAAAAACAATAAGACTCACACAGCGATTTTTGTAAGAGATGAGACATCAT